>Ga0164242_10008615_pt1 | contig 11053 bp, 10 predicted proteins | sample OricomgcompostMG_FD_108783 | JGI IMG/M metagenome (GOLD analysis project Ga0164242, IMG submission 108783) | Miracle-Growth compost microbial communities from Emeryville, California, USA - Original compost - Miracle growth compost (MG) ...
CCGAAGCCGTCGGCCCCGAAGTCGCCCGCCCCGCAAACCCCCGCACCGGCGCCCGTGGCGAAGCCTCGGCCGGAAGCGAAGGCGGCCGAGCCCGCCAAGGGCACCACCTCGCCGCTGCCGAAGGAGAACGCTCCGGCGAAGCCCACCACGACCAGCGACGAGCCGACGTACACGACGCTGCGCGGCATCCCGGCCGCGACCGCGAAGAACATGAACATCTCGCTCTCGGTCCCGACCGCCACGTCGGTGCGCAACATCCCGGTCAAGTTGCTGTGGGACAACCGGATCGTCATCAACAACCACCTCAAGCGCGCACGCGGCGGCAAGGTCTCCTTCACTCACCTGATCGGGTACGCCATCGTCAAGGCGATCAAGGCGATGCCGGCGATGAACCAGATCTATGAGGAGATCGACGGCAAGCCGACCATGGTGACGCCGCCTCACATCAACCTCGGCCTCGCCATCGACCAGCAGAAGCCGGACGGATCGCGACAACTCGTCGCGCCGTCGATCAAGGGCTGTGAATCGATGGACTTCGCCGCCTTCTGGACCGCGTATGAGGACATCATCCGCAAGGCGCGCGACAACAAGCTGAGCATGGCCGACTACTCCGGTACGACGGTCAGCCTCACCAACGTCGGTGGCCTCGGCACCAGCCACTCCGTCCCCCGTCTCATGGCCGGCCAGGCGGCCATCATCGGCGTCGGCTCGATGGAGTACCCGCCCGAGTTCCAGGGCGCGTCGGAGGCGACGCTGGCCCGGAACGCGGTCAGCAAGATCATGACAATGACCTCGACCTACGACCATCGGGTCATCCAGGGCGCGCAGTCGGGTGAGTTCCTGCGCATCGTCCACGAGCTGCTGCTCGGCAAGGACGGCTTCTACGACGAGATCTTCGCCAGCCTCCGGATCCCCTACGAGCCGATCCGCTGGGCCCAGGACATCGCGACCAACCACGACGACGAGATCGGGAAGCAGGCTCGCGTCCTCGAGCTGATCCACGCCTTCCGGGTACGCGGCCACATGATGGCCGACACCGATCCGCTGGAGTACAAGCAGCGCAGCCACCCCGACCTCGAGGTCGAGACACACGGCCTGACGCTGTGGGACCTCGACCGGGAGTTCCCGACCGGCTCCTTCGGCGGCGAGGACCGGCCGTTCATGAAGTTGCGGGACATCCTCGGCGTGCTGCGCGACGCCTACATCCGCACCACCGGCATCGAGTACATGCACATCCAGGATCCCGAGCAGCGCCGCTGGATCCAGGAGCGGGTCGAGCGGCCGCACGAGAAGACCCCGCGCGACGAGCAGCTCCGCATCCTGGAGAAGCTCAACCAGGCGGAGGCGTTCGAGACCTTCTTGCAGACCAAGTTCGTCGGCCAGAAGCGGTTCTCCCTCGAGGGCGGGGAGACCACGATCCCGGTCATCGACGAGATCTGCGAGGCTGCCGCCGAGGCGGGCCTCGACGAGGTCACCATCGGCATGGCCCACCGCGGCCGTCTCAACGTCCTGGCCAACATCGTCGGCAAGAGCTACAACCAGATCTTCCGCGAGTTCGAGGGCAACATCGACCCGCGTACGGTCCAGGGCTCGGGCGACGTCAAGTACCACCTCGGCGCCGAGGGAGAGTTCACCTCCGGCAAGGGCGCTCACATCAAGGTGTCCGTCGCCGCGAACCCCTCCCACCTCGAGACCGTGGACCCCGTCCTGGAGGGCATCGCCCGTGCGAAGCAAGACGTGCTCGACCGTGGCGCGGAGTTCCCGGTCCTGCCGCTCCTCGTCCACGGTGACGCAGCGTTCGCGGGCCAGGGCGTCGTCGCCGAGACGCTGAACCTCTCCCAGCTGCGCGGCTACCGCACCGGCGGCACCGTCCACGTCGTCATCAACAACCAGGTCGGCTTCACCACCTCGCCAGGCTCCTCACGATCCTCGCTGTACGCCACGGACGTGGCCCGGATGGTCCAGGCGCCGATCTTCCACGTGAACGGCGACGACCCGGAGGCTTGCGTCCGGGTGGCTCGGCTGGCCTTCGAGTACCGCCAGGCGTTCAACAAGGACGTCGTCATCGACCTCGTCTGCTACCGCCGCCGGGGTCACAACGAGGGCGACGACCCGAGCTTCACCCAGCCGCTGATGTACGACCTCATCGAGCAGAAGCGCTCGGTCCGCAAGCTCTACACCGAGTCGCTGATCGGCCGTGGCGACATCACGATCGAGGAGGCCGAGCAGGTCCTCGCCGACTACCAGGCTCGCCTCGAGCGCGTCTTCACCGAGGTCCGTGACGCCGACAAGCAACCGGAAGCCTGGGAGACCGTCCCGGCGTACCCGGTGAAGCCGAGCGGCGAGGCCGAGACCGCGGTCACGACGGAGGCGCTGAAGCGGATCGCCGACGCCTACGTCACGCCGCCGGAGGGCTTCACCGTCCACCCCAAGGTCATGCCGCAACTGCAGCGCCGCGCGACCTCGATCACCGAGGGCGGCATCGACTGGGGCACCGGTGAGATCTTGGCCTTCGGCTCCCTGCTGATGGAGGGTCGCCCGGTGCGGCTGGCCGGTCAGGACTCCCGCCGTGGGACCTTCGCTTCTCGATTCGCCACGATCATCGACCGGCGCAACGCCGACGAATGGACGCCGCTGTCCCACCTCAGCGACGACCAGGCGAAGTTCTACGTCTACGACTCGCTGCTGAGCGAGTACGCCGCTCTCGGCTTCGAGTACGGCTACTCCGTGGCCCGGCCCGAGGCACTCGTGCTCTGGGAGGCTCAGTTCGGCGACTTCGTCAACGGCGCGCAGTCGGTGATCGACGAGTACATCACTTCGGGCAAGACCAAGTGGGGCCAGGACTCCGGTGTCGTGCTGCTGCTCCCGCACGGGTACGAAGGGCAGGGGCCGGACCACTCCTCGGCGCGTATCGAGCGGTGGCTGCAGATGTGCGCCGAGGAGGCGTTCACGGTGGCGCAGCCGAGCACGCCGGCGTCGTACTTCCACCTGCTGCGCAAGCAGGCCCTCGGCAATGAGCACAAGCCGCTGATCGTCTTCACCCCGAAGTCGATGCTGCGCCGCAAGGAGGCCGCCTCCCAGCCCAGCGACTTCACCTCGGGCACCTTCCGCCCGTTCATCGGGGACGCCGAGGCCGACCCGGCGGCGGTCGACACGCTGCTGCTCTGCTCGGGTCGCATCACCTGGGACCTCGTCGTGGAGCGGAAGAAGCGCGAGGACGGCAACCGCTACGCGATCGCGCGGGTCGAGCAGCTCTACCCGTGGCCGACCGCGGACCTGAAGACGGAGATCGCGAAGTACCCGAACCTCACGAAGGTGCGCTGGGTCCAGGACGAGCCGTTCAACCAGGGTCCGTGGCCGTCGTACGCCCTCAACGTCGTGCCCGAGTTGGGCGTCGCCGTCGAGCCGGTCACGCGTCCGGCGTCCACGACGACCGCGGTCGGCACCGCGAAGCGCCACCTGGCCGAGCAGAAGGAGCTGCTGGACCGGGCCTTCGCCTGACCATCGCCCCGACGGACGACGGCCCCTCGGTGTCACACCGAGGGGCCGTCGCCGTTCGGACCACTGAGACAATGTCGGCATGTACTTCACCGACAGGGGCATCGAGGAGCTGGAGGCCCGCCGAGGCGACGAGGAGGTCACCTTGGCCTGGCTGGCCGAGCAGCTGCAGACGTTCGTCGACATCCACCCCGAGTTCGAGACGCCGGTCGAGCGGTTCGCGACCTGGCTGGCCCGGCTCGACGACCCGGAGGACTGAGAGTCGTCCTAGGGCGCACCAGGCGGGTCAGGGGCCTCGTCGAGGTTCTCGTCGGCGCGTTCACCGGTGCATTCATCGGCGTACTCACAGGACGCCTTGCGCGCCGAGTCGCGGATCTCGAAGAGCTCGGTGGCCAAGCCGCCGACCGCCTTCGTGACGTCCTGGACGGCGCGGGTGAGGATGCTGGTCACCTCGCCCACTGTGCCGGCCACCGCCTCGACCGCTCCCTGGACGGAGTCCTTCCGGATCTCCGCCGGGCTGAGACGGTCCGGCTGCGGCCGACGGTGGGGTTGGCTGGGCGCGGTCATGGGATCCAGTCTCTCCGGATCCGGCTCAGGCCGCCATCGCCGTCTCGGCGGCCGGCTCGTGGACGCGGCGCCGCGAACCTTGGCCGGGCAGAGCGAAGCGGCAGATCTTCTTCGCGACGCTGAGCAGCTGCGTGGAGAGCCGTCCGGTGTTGTAGGCCAGCCCGTACCGTTCACAGATCTCGCGCACCTCGGCCGCGATCTGTGGATAGCGTCGCGCCGGCAGGTCGGGGAAGAGATGATGCTCGATCTGGTGCGACAGATTGCCGCTCATGATGTGGAAGAGCCGCCCGCCGGTGATATTGGCGGAGCCGAGCAACTGCCGGTAGTACCAGTGGCCGGAGGTCTCCTCCTCGCACTCCTCGGGGGTGAAGCTTGCGACGCCGGCCGGGAAGTGCCCACAGAAGATGATGTTGAACGCCCAGATGTTCCGGATCAGGTTGGCGGTCGCGTTGCCGGCGAGGGTGAGCGGGAAGAGGGGACCGGTCAGCAGCGGGAAGAGCACGTAGTCCTTGACCGCCTGGCGCTTCACCTTCCGCATGATCCCCGCATGCAGCGGCCTGTTCTCCTCCAGCGTGCGGCGCCCGGCGACCAGGTTCTCGACCTCGAGGTCGTGGAAGGCGACCCCCCACTCGAAGAAGACCATGAGCAAGAAGGCATAGAGCGGGTTGCCGAGGTAGTAGGGGTGCCACGGCTGGTCCTCGTCCATTCGCAGAATGCCGTAGCCGATGTCGCGGTCCTTGCCGAGGATGTTGGTGAAGGTGTGGTGGATGTAGTTGTGGGAGTACTTCCACTGCTCACTGGGGCAGACGTTGTCCCACTCATACATCCGGGAGTTCAGTGCCGGGTCCCCCATCCAGTCATACTGCCCGTGCATGACGTTGTGGCCGATCTCCATGTTGTCCAAGATCTTGGACACGCTCAGCGACGCCACCGCAAGGGGCCAGGCCGGCGGCAGGTAGAACAACGCGCGGCCGATCGCCTCGAAGGCGCGCTGCTTCTTGACGATGCCGCGGATGTACGCCGCGTCCTCCTCCCCCAGGTCGGCGATGATCCGCTGCCGGATGGCATCCATCTCGGCGCCGAACGACTCCAGCTCCTGCGGCGTCAACCGCCGGTTGCCGGTCTTCTCGACACTGGTCATGTCGGGGTCCCTTCGTTGATCTGTCTCGAATGTTCAAAGGTCGAGGGCGCAGTCGCCCTCGGCGGTGCTCACGCAGATTCGGATCTCCTCCTCGGGCAGCGCCGAGGTCTCGCCAGTGAGGACGTTGCGGACGACGCCTTCACGCTTGCGCGTGGTGCAGGAGAAGCAGATCCCCATTCGGCAGCCCGACTCCGGCTGCAGCCCGGCCGACTCGGCCTGCTCGAGCAGCGTCCGGCCATCGTTCGCGACCCGCTGACCAGAGCGGGCGAACTCGACCGCCCCGCCTGCGACACCGCCGGTTCGAGGCGGCTTGAACCACTCCACGCGGAGGCGGTCGGAGCCGGCATACGCCTGCTGGACGGCCTCGACCAGCGTCGCCGGACCGCATGCGTAGGTCAGCACGTCGCGGTGGTCTGGGACGAGTCGGTCGAGGAACGCCGGCGAGAGGTAGGGGTCGCCCTGGCTTGGGTGAAGCACAGACACCTCGACGCCGTGACCGGTGTGGCGGATCTCCTCCAGCTCCCGGGCGAAGATCAGACGGTCCGGGTCGGGCGCGTAGTGCAGGAAGGTGACCCGACCCCGGTGCGTGCGGCGCTGGAGGGATCGCAACATCGACATGACAGGGGTGATGCCCGACCCTCCCGAGATGAGCAGCAGTCGCTCGGGGACCCGGTCGGGCAGGACGAAGTCGCCTTCGGCCTGGGAGAGGTGGACCAGCGTGCCGGGCCGGGCGCGCTCGGCGAGGAACGTCGAGACGCTGGCGCGACCTGGCGCCGCCGGGTTCCCTCGCACGGTGATGGTGAAACGGTCCCCGGGACGGGAGTCGGGGCTGGAGATGGTGAAGACACGCGTGGTGCGGCGTGCGCCGTCCATTTCCACGCCCACGCTCACATGCTGTCCCGCACGGTGGCCACGCCACGTCGATGTGGGCTGCAAGGTCAGGGTCGTGACCACCGGATGGCCCGCGACGTCGACCTCGCGGTGGACGTCGACGACACGGGCCCGCACCTCGTGAGCCGCCCACATCGGGTTGACCTGCTCGAGGTAGCGATCCACGCCGTGCGGCGAGGTCAGGGCGGCCACGGCGCGGGAGCGCAGGATCCGGCCGGCAAGGTCCACACTCATGCCTGCTCCAACTTCGGTGAACGTCTGTACACCGAAAATATGTCCGCAGACCTGCCGTCGGGTCAAGGATTCCAGGTGTGACCTGGCCAACGGTCCGGCATGCCTGGCGGGAAGTCACCCACGCCGGAGAACAACCGTTCACTCTCCCGTATCATGGCTGGCATGACGGAGACACGGCTCGAGCGCAAGGAGAGGACGCGACGAGCCATCCTGGACGCGGCGCTGCGGCTCACCAGGGACAGCACCCTGGTGGGTCTGTCACTGCGCCAGGTCGCCAAGGAGGTCGGGATCGTCCCGACCGCGTTCTACCGCCACTTCGACTCGATCGAGTCCCTCGGGCTGGCTCTGGTGGATGAGTCGTTCGCGTCGCTGCGCGCGTTGCTCCGCGACGCCCGGCTCACCGCCCAGGGCTCCAGTGACATCGTCGACCAGTCGGTGGACGCGCTGGTCGATCACGTCCACCGTCACCGCGACCACTTCGCCTTCATCGCGCGCGAGCGGGCGGCGGGCCCCGCGGTGGTGCGCTCGGCGATCCGGCACGAGATCGAGCTGTGTGAGCGCGAGCTCGCCACGGACCTCGCCAGGATGCCGGGGACCTCGGCGTGGTCCGGCGAGGACCTGCGGATCCTCGCCGCGCTGCTCGTCTCAACCATGGTGGCGACGGCGGAGGCGCTGCTCTCAGCCCCCCGGCCGGAGGTGGAGCGACAGGTCGTGGTGACCGCCCGAACTCAGCTCCGGATGGTGATCGTCGGCGTGACCCACTGGACGACGTCGGGGTGAGGCCGGGAGTGCACTCCAGCGCATCCCGGCCTCACACCGTGCTCAGCGCGGACGGATGGTCAGGTCGCTGATCGCCGCGTCGGACGGCAGGTCGAGGACGTGCACGATGGTGTCGACGACGGTCGACGCCTTGGCCCAGCGATCGGCGTCGTACGCCTTGCCCTCCTGGCGATGCACCTTCTCCTGCATCGGGGTCGCGGTGCGCCCCGGATAGACCGTCGTGACGCGTACGCCGGCGGCGCGCTCCTCGGCCCGCAGGCTGTCGGCCAGCGCACGCAGCCCGAACTTGGCTGCGGCGTATCCGGCCCATTCGGGGTTGGCGCTCAGACCCGCACCGCTGTTGACGAACACCACCGTGCCCTGCGCCGCGCGCAGGGCCGGCAACGCCACCCGGGTCAGCACCGCCGGCGCAAGGAGGTTGACGGCCAGCTGGCTCTGCCACGCCTCGGTGGAGAGCTCGGCAACCCGGCCGAGCTCGACGACCCCGGCGGCGTGCACGACCGCGTCCAGGTGGTCGGGAAGGTCCAGCCTCTCAAGCGCCGCCGGGTCGGCGAGATCGGCCTCGAGCACCGTCGCCCCAGCGAAGTCGGCGGCCCGATCGGCGGACCGGACGACCAGGACCAGCTCGTCACCCCGAGCGGCCAGCCTGCGGGCCAACTCGTGGCCGATCCCGGAGCCGGCGCCGGTGAGCAGGATCCTCATCGGGTGAAGACGATCTTCCCGAAGACGTCACCGGCGTTCATCGCGGCGAAGCCCTCGCGGGCCTCGGTCATCGGCATGGTGCGGTCGATGAGCGGGCGTGTGCCGGTCGCCTCGAGAAGGGAGACCAGGGACGCCAGCTCGCCCCGGGTGCCCATCGTCGAGCCGATCACGCGAAGCTGGAGGAAGAAGATGTGGGTCAGCATCGCGTCGTCGAGCTTCGGCCCCGACGTCGTACCGCTGATGACGATGGCACCGCCCGGCTTCAGCGAGCGGACCGAGTGCTCCCAGGTGGCACGGCCGACGGTCTCGATGACCGCGTCGACCTTGGTGGGCAGCTTCTCTCCCGACCCGAAGGTCTCGTGCGCGCCGAGCTCGAGGGCTCGCTTCCGCTTGGCGTCGTCACGGGAAGTCGCGAAGACCTTGAGACCGGCGGCACGGGCCAGCGTGATCGCCGCGGTGGCGACGCCGCCGCCAGCACCCTGCACGAGCACCGAGTCGCCGGGCCGGAGACCGCCCTGGGTGAAGAGCATGCGATAGGCAGTGAGCCACGCGGTTGGCAGACAGGCGGCCTCCTCGAACGACATCCCCGCCGGCTTGGGGACGACGTTGCCGCGCGGCACGACGACCTTGTCCGCGAAGGTGCCCTGGTGGCGCTCGGAGAGCAGCGATCGCCGCGGGTCGAGCGTCTCATCGCTCCCGGTGAACGCCGGATCGCTGATCACGGCGTGGACGACGACCTCGTGGCCGTCCTCGTCGAGGCCGGCCGCGTCGCAGCCCAGGATCATCGGCAGGGACTCCTGCTTGAGCCCGACGCCCTGCAGCGACCACAGGTCGTGGTGGTTGAGCGAAGCCGCCTTGACGGTGACTGTCGTCCACCCGTCGGGTACGTCGGGATCGGGCCGCTCCCCGACCACCAGACCGGCCAGTGGGTCCTCGGTGCTGAAGCTCTCGGCATAGACAGCGAACATGACACCAAACCTAGCGGGACCGCCTCAGGCCCGGGCGACGCCGTCGCGGCGGGCCGCCTCGGCGACCGCGGCGGCCACCGCCGGTCCGACGCGGGGGTCGAAGGGCGCGGGGATGACGTACTCCTCACCGAGATCGGCGCCGACCAGCTCCGCGAGGGCCTCGGCGGCGGCAAGCTTCATCCCCTCGGTGATGGCACAGGCGCGTACGTCGAAGGTGCCGCGGAAGATGCCGGGGAAGGCGAGCACGTTGTTGATCTGGTTGGGGAAGTCGGAGCGACCGGTGGCCACGACCCGGGCGTGCCGGTGCGCGACGTCGGGGTGGATCTCGGGTGTGGGGTTGGCCATCGCGAAGATGATCGCGTCGGGGGCCATGGTGGCGACCAGCTCTTCGGGCACGGTGCCTCCGGAGACACCGATGTAGACGTCCGCGCCGTCGAGTACGTCGGCCAGGCTCCCGCGGCGACCGGTGAGATCGGCGGTCACCGCGGCGATCGCCGACTTGTGGGGAGTGAGGTCGCCACGCGTCGAGGACAGCACGCCCTTGCGGTCCAGCAGCGCGATGTCCTTCACGCCGTACTCCAGCAGGATCTTCGCCACCGCCACGCCCGCAGCGCCGGCGCCGGAGATCACCACTCGGGTCGACTCCGGTGTCCGGCCGGTGAGCCGCAACGCGTTCATCAGCGCCGCCAGGGTGACCACGGCGGTGCCGTGCTGGTCGTCGTGGAAGACAGGGATGTCGAGCCGCTCCTTGAGCCGGTCCTCGATCTCGAAGCAGCGCGGAGCTGAGATGTCCTCCAGGTTGATCCCGCCGAAGCTCGGCGCCAGCCGGGTGACCGTGTCGATGATCTCCTCGGTGTCGGTGGTGTCCAGGCAGATCGGAACGCCATCGACATTGCCGAACGCCTTGAACAGGACCGCCTTGCCCTCCATCACTGGCATCGCGGCGGCCGGGCCGATGTCGCCCAGGCCCAGCACCGCGGTGCCGTCGGTGACCACCGCCACCGTGTTGGGCACCCAGGTGTAGTGCCGGCTCAGCGACGGGTCCTCGGCGATCGCGCTGCACACGCGGGCCACGCCCGGGGTGTAGGCCATCGACAGCGCCTCGCGGGTGTCGACCGATGCCGTCGGCGTGATCTTCATCTTCCCGCCCTGGTGCAGATCGAAGACGGGATCGCCGCCGTAAGGCAACGCGGACTGACCGAACTGACCGGACCGATCACGCGGATCGGTCTGATCAAACGGCTGCTCAAACGGCTGCTCGGACGGCTGATCGGACGGCTGATCGGACATGGCTGGGGCCTCCCCTGGTCGCTTGATTCGTGAGGTCGGAGGTCGCGAATCGAGGTGGTGCCGCGGGACCGTCGTACGGGGATGTGCGCCCCGGCGGCAGTCTGGCACACCGAGGCCGGGCTCAGGCAGTGGCAACGATCACACCGACCGGTCAGGGGGCCGCGCCGGTCCGCAGCAGTCGCGGCGTAGGCCAGACCCGGGCCAGCACCACTGCGAGGATGTCGTCGTCCGCGATGACGCCACGGTGGCGCGAGTCCACGCCTGCGTCGGGGTTGTCGGAGAGCAACCACCAGCCCGGCGATCCGGTCCGCGTCGTACGCCGCTGAATCGCGCGCTTCACCACCACCGCCCCGTCGGGGAACCGGGCCACGACGACCGAGCCCGGGCTCGGCCTGCGACCGTAGGCCACGAGCAGCCGGTCACCGGGGCGCAGCGCGGGTCGCATGGAGTCGCCGGTGACCCGGGCGAGGCCGAACGGGGCATGCCGCGACACCGAGCGGGATACCCATGGAGAGGGCTGAGACACGCGGAGTAGTGTCGCAGCCAGAGCAACTTTCGACTTCTCCGAGAGGACACGCATGTTCGCGCGACTGTTCGCCCCCATGATCGAGGTTTCCGCCCACTGCGACCTGCCCTGCGGTGTCTACGACCCCGCTCAGGCGCGCATCGAGGCCGAGTCCATCAAGGCCATCATCGCCAAGGTCGCCGACAACGACGACCCGGACTTCCGCACCCGTGCCGTGATGATCAAGGAGCAGCGCTCCGAGCTGGTCAAGCACCACCTCTGGGTGCTGTGGACCGACTACTTCAAGGCGCCGCACTTCGAGAAGTACCCGCAGCTTCACACCCTCTTCAACGAGGCCACGAAGCTTGCCGGCGCGACCGGCACCAAGGGCACCCTCGACGCCAGTGTCGCCGACCAGCTGCTGGCCAAGATCGACGAGATCGCGGAGATCTTCTGGGAGACCAAGAAGGCCTGAGC
>Ga0164242_10008616_pt1 | contig 11053 bp, 11 predicted proteins | sample OricomgcompostMG_FD_108783 | JGI IMG/M metagenome (GOLD analysis project Ga0164242, IMG submission 108783) | Miracle-Growth compost microbial communities from Emeryville, California, USA - Original compost - Miracle growth compost (MG) ...
GGAGCCACAGCTCCGGCGCCCCTCCTTGTCGCGCTCTACGGCGTATCAGCGCAACATCGTGATGCCGCCGTCGACGGCGAAGATCTGCCCGGTCATGAATCGGGCACCCTCGCCGGCAAGGAAGGCGAGCACCGGTACGAAGTCACGCTCGATGTCTCCCAGCCGACCGCCGAGCGGCATCGCACTCGCCATCTGCACATCGTGGGCGGCCAGCTGTTCGGGAGTCATCGACGCACGAGTCTTGTCGTACATCGGCGTCCAGATCGCCGGGGCGATCGCGTTGACGGTGATGGCGTAGCGCGCCCACTCCTGAGCGACGGTGCGGGTCCAGGCGACCACCGCCCCCTTGCTCGCGGAGTACGCCGCCTTGCCGCGTAGACCTTGGATGCCGGCCGACGACGCGAAGTTGATGATCCGGCCGCCGTTCTCCTTGAGATGAGCGAAGGCCGCCTGGTTGGTCACGAAGGTGCCGGTCGCGTTGACCCGCAGCACGCGGTCCCAGGTGGCAAGGTCGATCTCCTCGGCCGGTGCGCCGGGCGCGATGCCGGCGGCGTGGATCAGGACGTCCAGGCCACCGAGACGCTCGACGGCCGTACCGAACGCCTCCTCGACCGCCGCCGGGTCAGCCACGTCGGCCGCCACGAAACCAGCTCCGGAGTCGCGTGCGATCGACTCCCCCGGGTCAGCGGTGATGTCGACCGACACCACCGCCGCACCGAGCGCGGGCAGCGCACGGACGAGGCCCGCGCCCATCCCGCTGGCGCCACCTGTAACGATGATCCGGCGTCCGGTCAGGTCCTCTGCCATGTCCTTCTCCTTCGTCTACTCGGGCCGAGTCCGGGCGACTCAGGCCACGCCGAGCTTCGCCTTGGCTGCGGCCAGCTTCGAGGGGATGTGCTCGGTCGGCCAGAGACCGTCGGTGCCCTCGTAGTCCTTGAGCACGCCGCGGGCGACCTGGCGCAGGTGCACCTCGGTCGGGCCGTCGACAAGGCCCATCACCGGCGCGGTGATCCACATCTTCGCCAACGGGGTGTCCTGGGTGACGCCGAGCGCGCCGTGCACCTGGATCGAACGCTGGACGATGTCGTGCAGCACCTTCGGAGTGAGGAACTTGATCGCGCTGATGTCCTTGCGGCACTGCGAGTAGTCCTGGGTCTTGTCGATCAGCCAGGCGGTACGCAGCACGAACAGCCGGAACTGCGCGAGCTGGGCGTACGACTCGGCGATGAAGGTCTGCACCGTCTCGCGCTCGGCGAGTTGGCGACCGCGGGTCACGCGGCTCAGGGCCCGCTCGCACATCATGTCCAGCGCTCGCTGCGCCAGCCCGACGGTCCGCATCGCATGGTGCACGCGGCCGCCGCCGAGGCGCACCTGGGCGACCTGGAACGCCTTGCCCTCCTCGCCCAGCAGCGCCGTGGCCGGAACCCGGACGTTGTCGTAGTGAATGTAGGCCTCGGAGCCTTCCTCGGCCGGCTCATGGATCAGCGCGAGGTTGCGCTCGATCGTGACGCCTGGGGTATCGGAGGGGACGAGGAACATCGACATGCCGTTGTGCGGCCCGGCGTCCTTGTCGGTGTAAGCCATCACGATGAAGAAGCTGGCGTAGCGGGCGTTGGAGGAGAAGAACTTCCAGCCGTTGATGACCCAATCGTCGCCGTCGCGGACCGCGGTGGTCTCGAACCCGGACACGTCCGCGCCGCCCTGCGGCTCGGTCATCGAGTAGGTGGAGAAGATCTCGCCGTTGAGCAGCGGCTGCAGATACGTCGCCTTCTGCTCGGGCGTGCCGAAGTGAGCGATGATCTCGGCGTTGCCGGTGTCAGGCGCCTGTGTCCCGAAGATCACCGGTGCCCAGGTCGAGCGGCCGAGGATCTCGTTGAGCAGCGCGAGCTTGAGCTGGCCGTAACCCTGGCCGCCGAGGGCGGGCTCGAGATGGCAGGCCCACAGCCCCATGTCGCGAACCTGCTGCTTGAGCGGGTCGACGATGCGGCGGTGCTCGTCGTCGAGCGGCTTGTAGTTGTCGTGCGGCCAGACCAGGTCGAGCGGCTCGACCTCATGGCGGACGAACTCGTCCACCCAGTCCAGCTTCTTCTGGAATTCAGGATCGGTCTCGAAGTCCCAGGACATGGTGCATGGCTCCTTGTTGGTTGCTGCGGAGAGGGTCCGAACGGTCAGCGGAGGGGGGTGGTGCGCGACAGGGACGCCGCGAACTCCATCAACTCCAGGACGATGGGGCCGAAGCGGGCGACGCGGTCGTCGGCTTCGCCCTTGGCGTGGCGCGCGACGCTCGCCTCCAGCACGATGGCGAGCTTGAAGCGGGCGAGGATGACGTAGTAGTCGATCTGCGAGACGTCGCGACCGCTCACCTTCGCGTAGTGCTCGAGCATGTCGTCACGCGAGGGCATGCCGTCGTAGTTGAGGTAGCGGGCGTACTTCATGGCGTCGCCCTCGGGCGGCCAGCCGACCAGGACCCAGCCCAGGTCGAGCAGCGGGTCGCCGATCGTGGTCATCTCCCAGTCGATGATGGCGGCCAGCTCGGCCGGAGCACCGTGGCGGTACATCACGTTGGCGAACTGGTAGTCGCCGTGCATGATGCCGGGCTCGAAGGTCTTCGGGGTGTGGGCGCGCAGCCAACGGGCGGTCTCGTCCAGACCAGGAATGTCGCGGAACTTGTACGTCGACAGGTGGGTCAGCCACCGGTCGACCTGTCGGTCGAGGAAGCCCTCGGGCTTGCCGAAGCCCTCCAGGCCCTGCGCCTCCCAGTCGACCCGGGCCATCTTGGCCGCACCGTCGGCGAGCTGGATGGCGAGGCCACCCCGGGCCTCGAGATCGGTGTCGAACGGCGCCGCCCACCCGCCGGCCATGGGACTCCAGCCATCGACCAGGTCCATCAGGTAGAACGGTGCGCCGATGACGGCGAGGTCGTCGGTCGCACCCCGGAAAGCAGCGTGCGGAACGTCCGTGCCGGCCAGCGCCTGGAGCAGCCGGGCCTCGCGCATGAGCACCTTCGTGCCCGCCTCGATGCCGTGGGCAGAGGGACGCCGGAGCGCCATCCGGGCACCGCCGCGGGTGACGGCGTAGAGCTCGTTCTGAGAGCCGCCGGACAGGGGGGTCACCTCCGCCAGCCCTCCTTCGCCGGGGAGCCCCTCGGCATCCATCCACCTGCTGAGCGATTCGATGTCCATGTGTGGAAATCTAGTTACCCGAACAGCAGAATGCAATTACTCCGGGCGATCCGGGCAAGATGATTGGAGATGACCATGGCGAGCACCCCTGGCGACGCGACGATGGTCGCGGCCCGCATCCACCGCACCGGATCCCCCGACGCGGTGCAGCTGGACACCGTCCCCCGGCCGACCCCCGGGCCTGGCGAGCTGCTGGTCGCCGTACACGCCGCGGCGGTGAACTTCCCGGACACGCTCATGATCGAGGGGCGCTACCAGACCCCGACCCCGCTGCCTTTCGTTCCGGGTCACGAGTCCGCCGGCGTCGTCGCCGCAGTCGGAGCGCAGGTGACGGATTGGGCCGTCGGCGATCGGGTAGCCGTCCTGGCGCCCAGCGCCTTCGCAGAGTACGTCGCGGCGCCCGCTCGCTCGGCCGTGCGCGTGCCGGCCTCGATCGACTTCGCCGAGGCGGCCGCCACCTGGGTGTGCCACCTGACCGCCTACCACGCGCTGCGCTCGGTGGCCGAGGTCGCCGCCGACGAGACGGTGCTCGTGCTCGGGGCCGGTGGTGGCCTGGGTATCGCCGCGGTCGAGCTGGCCGCGCGGCTCGGTGCGAGCGTGATCGCGGCCGCCTCCACCCACGACAAGCTCGCGGCGGCCGAGTCCCGCGGAGCCAGGCATCTCATCGATTACGCCGCCGGTGACCTTCGGAGCGGCTTGCGCGAGGCCATCGGACGCAGCGCGGTGGACGTGGTGCTGGATCCTGTCGGCGGCGCCCTTGCCGAGGAGGCCCTGCGCGAGATGCGCTGGGGCGGCCGGTTCGTCACGCTCGGCTATGCCAGCGACGAGATCCCTCGCATCCCACTCAATCTGGTCCTGCTCAAAGGGGTGACCATCAAGGGGCTGGAGGTCCGCACCTTCGACCAGCACGACCCGGTCAGCGCCGCGCGCGACCGGGCCGAGTTCACCGAGCTGTGGACCTCGCAGTCCATCCACCCCGTGGTCGGCGCCGTCTTCCCCTTCGACCAGACCCCCGAGGCACTGTCCTACGTCGCCGAGCGCCGAGCCGTCGGCAAGACGGTCATCGCCGTCCGGCCGGGCTAACCCGCCGACAGGCACGGGCTCCGTTCGAACAGCCAGCTGTTCGAACGGAGCCCGGCACACGAGCGGTGGTCGCCTCTAGGCGAGGTGCAGCAACATGCAGCCCGCCTCCGGGCCGCCGCCGACTCCGACCGCGGCAAGCTCGACGTCCTTGGCGATCTGCCGCTCACCGGCTTGGCGCCACAGTTGCACGCAGGCCTCGTGGACGAACCCGTAGCCGTGCAGTCGGCCGGCGGAGAGCTGGCCGCCGTGGGGGTTGATCGGCAGCCGGCCCTCGAGGCGGTAGTTGTCCTCGTCGTCGAGGAACTGTCCGACCTTGCCGTGCTCGGCGAAGCCGAACGACTCGATCCACTGAGTGCAGAGGTAGCTGAACCCGTCGTACAGCGTCGCGAAGTCGACGTCACCAGCGGTGAACTTCGTGGTCTCCCACATCGCGGCCGCAGCATCGTGCGAGGCCATCGTGGTCAGGTCCGCGCGCTGGTCCCAGCTGTGACGCTCATAGAGAGCCGCACCCGCCGCCTCGATCGAGATCGGCGCGTTCGCGAGGCCCTCTGTCGCCTCACGCCGGGACACGATGACCGCGGTCGCCCCGTCGGCAGGAACGTCACAGTCGTAGAGGCCGAAGGGCCACGAGACCATGCGCGCGTTGAGGTAGTCGTCCATCGTCATCGGGTCGCGATAGATCGCGTTGGGGTTGAGCCCGGCGTTCTTCCGTGCGTTGATAACGAGCTTGCCGATCTGCTCGCGGGTGAGACCGAAGTCGTGCATGTAGCGCTGGGCGTACATCCCGATCCAGTTCGCCGGCGAGGCAGCTCCGAACGGCATCCGGAACTCGGAGTGTCCCGACGCCCGTGCGGCCTTGCCGGTCAGGGCGGCGGCGCGACCTGACGCCTGAGCCGTCGCCTCCCACACCGAGCGGAAGCAGAGGACGTGGGTGGCGCGGCCGGAGGCGACTGCCGCCGCCGCGTCGAGCATCGTGCCGATCTGGCCAGAGGTCTCGACGCCACTGACGTGCCACTTCGTCCGCAACCCGAAGGCGTCACGGACGTCATGGGTCGTCGCACCGACGAACCCGCCCTCGGCCGCAACCGGCCCGGGATAGCTGGCGATGCCGTCGATGTCGTCGAAGGTCAGCCCCGCATGGGCGACCGCGCGCTCGGCCGCTTCCAGAGCGAGGTCGATGCCGGTGCGCCCGATCCGGCGTCCGATCTGCGACTGCCCGACGCCGCTGATGACGGCACGATCCTCAACGAAAGTCATGCCATCACCGGCCGAAACATCGGAAGGGCAACGTCGCCCTGCTCATCGAAGACCACCTCGACCGCCATGCCGACTTCGACCTGATCGACATCACAGTCGACCAAGCACGTCGTCAGCCGCACGCTCGGGTCATCGTCGAGCTCCACCGCCGCGACCACGTACGGCGGCGGGAAGGCCGGGAACCACGGGTGGTGATTGATCGAGTAGGCCGCGATCTTGGCGCGACCCGAGGCGACCTCGGGCCCAACCTCACGGCTGCGACACCGCCAACACGCGCCTACCGGCGGATGGATCCAGCTGCGGCAGGACTGGCAGCGATAGATGCGCAGCTCCTGCTCGAACCCACCGGTCCAGAATGCTCGCGACTCCGCTGTCACCTCTGGGAGCATCCGCCCCTCCGGGTCTGCCATCTGCCGCCTCCACTTCCTCGGGGCTAGTCATCGCGCAGTACGCCGAGCGGCGTCGCGCCTTCATGAATGTAGCGTCAGAAAGAAAGTCGTCACAAGCGCGACCTCGTCGACTTTTGCAATTCTCTCGGGGAAAGGTCTGTGATCGAGCACACAGGCATGGCACACTTTCATGCACATACAGTCAGATTTGATGGGAGCATCGTCGTGGTCGGTGTGATGGACGGGATCCGAGTCGTCGAGGTTGCAGCCTGGACGTACGTACCGGTGGCAGGCGCCATTCTGACGGAGTGGGGCGCCGATGTGCTGAAGATCGAGCACCCCGAGGTCGGAGACCCCCAGCGAGGGCTCGTCAGCTCGGGCCTGGTCCCCGCCGGCGGCGTCTCCCACATGTTCGAGCTGCCCAACCGCGGCAAGCGCAGCGTGGCCCTCGACCTGAAGTCGGAGCAGGGCCACGAGCTGCTGATGAAGCTCGTCGAGAGCGCCGACGTCTTCCTCACCAACTTCCGCCCCTCGGCGCGCGCGAAGCTGAAGATCGACGTCGACGACATCCGCGCCCGCAATAGCAAGATCGTCTACGTCCGCGGCTCGGCCGCTGGCCAGCGCGGCCCCGAGTCCGAGCGCGGCGGCTACGACCTGACCTCCTTCTGGGCCCGCACCGGCATCGCCTCGAACGTGAGCCCCGACAGCCTCGGGTTCCCGGTCACGATGCCCGGCCCGGCCTTCGGCGACACCCTCGGCGGCCTCGCGCTCGCCGGAGCCATCTCGACGGCGCTGTTCCACCGCGAGCGCACCGGCGAGTCGGTCGTCGTGGACGGCTCGCTGCTCGCGACCGGAGCCTGGGCGATGGGCGGCACGATCGCCGGCGCCTACGCGTTCAACCAGACGACGTACCCGAAGCACACCCCGGACCGGGCGCCCAACCCGCTGGTCAACAGCTACCCGACCGCCGACGGTCGCTTCGTCACCCTGGTGATGCTCGAGTCCGACCGCTTCTGGCCCGAGCTCGTCACCGCTCTCGGCGTACCCGGGTTGATCGACGACGAGCGGTTCAACAGCCACGCCAAGCGCGGCCAGAACAACGTCGAGTGCATCGCAGCGCTCTCCGATGCGTTCCGCGCCAAGACGATGGAGGAGTGGGAGCCGATCCTCGAGACCCTCCACGGCGCCTGGGCGAAGGTGCAGCACCCGATCGAGGTCGTGGACGACCCGCAGGTGGTCGCCAACGACTACATCGCCGACCTCAAGGATGCCAATGGCACCCCGTTCAAGCTGGTCTCGGCGCCGATCCAGTTCAACGAGCAGGCCGGCGACGTACGCCGCGCACCGGAGCACGGCGAGCACACCGACGAGGTCCTCGGCGAGGTCGGGCTCTCGATGGAGGAGATCATCGAGCTGAAGGTCAGCGGCGCCATCCTCTGACGCTTTGCTGCACCGCAGACGAAGAAGCCCGGGACCTACTCGCCCCGGGCTTCTTCGCATCAGTGCGGTGGCGCAGCTCGACGAGGCCCGTATCGGTGCCGCCCTGGGCCCGGATCCGCCAAGGGGCAGGTCCGCCGCCGTATCATTAAAATAATTTCACTAAGTTTTGGCAGAAGTGAGCCCCAGCATCGGGTGGCTGCACCCGAGAACAGGAGATCCGACGATGTCCAGCGGACTGTCCGCCCCCAGCTTCGGGGTCTTCGTCCCCCAGATGGCGTCCGATGCGGCGAGCGTCGTCGCAACAGCCCGGTCCGCCGAGGAGAACGGCTTCGACTCCTTCTGGATCATGGACCACCTCTACGCCGCGGGCGCACCACAGATGGACGTTCTCGAGAGCTGGATCCTGCTGAGCACGATCGCGGCGAACACCTCAACGATCAGGCTCGGCCAGTTGGTCGGATGCAACCCGTTCCGCCATCCCGCTGTCGTCGCAAAGATGGCCGCCACCCTCGACCACGTCAGCAACGGCCGGCTCGACCTGGGCCTGGGCTGGGGTTCGATCGAGGAGGAGTTCGCGAAGTTCGGCTTCGAGGTGGGGAGCCGGCGTGAGCGCGCCGAGCGGCTCGCCGAGACCATCGAGATCCTCCGGCTGATGTTCTCCGGCGAAGCGTTCGACTACGCCGGGAAGCACTTCAAGCTTGAGAACGCGTGGGGCCTGCCTCGTCCCGTGCAGCCGACGATCCCGATCCACATCGGGGGCGCGGGCAAGCAGTTGACCATGCCCCTGGTGGCCGAGTACGCCGATTGGTGGAACTGCACCGCGAACGCCCGTGCGAACTTCACCGAGTTGGCGCCGCTGCGGGGCTCGGCCCGGATCTCGGTGCAGTATCCGGTCGGGTTGGTGCACCCGGGCGACGACCCGGAGGAGGTGCTGGCCAAGACACGGCGCAGGATGCCGGCGTCCGGGTGGGGCGAGCCGGTCGTCGGAACGGCGGAGCAGCTGTTGGCGCAGCTGGCCGCCGACCAGGACCGCGGCGTGGAGCTCTTCATCCTTCGCTTCCACGACAGGGCGGCGGCGCGGACCCTCGAGCTGTTCGGCCGCGAGGTGGCCGAGCCGCTCCGACGCCGGGCCACGACAGCTGATGGCCGCTGATCATGCCTGCTGTGGAGCTGACGACCGTCGAGGACGGTATCGCGCTGGTCACGCTGAACCGGCCAGCGGTGTTGAACGCCATCGACGGCAGTGTGCTGAATGGAATGGACAACGCGCTCACGCAGCTGACCGACACCACCCGCTATCGGGCCGCGATCATCACAGGGTCCGGCCGCGGCTTCTGCGCGGGTGCCGACCTCAGCGGCACCGGTGAGGCGTGGACCGATCCAGCGCCGTCGCGGATCAAGACCGCATTCGACGCCCAGGTACGACTCACCGACCAGCTCACCCGCCTGTACGAGTTGCCCATCCCGGTGATCGCGGCGGTCAACGGGGTCGCCGTGGGCGGAGGCCTGGCCATCGCGTTGCACTGCGATCTCCGCGTCGCCTCACAGGCGGCACGGTTCGGGTCGGCCTTCATCAAGGCCGGACTCTCCTCGATGGACATGGGCACGAGCTACCTCCTGCCCCGGATCGTGGGCGCCGGCGCTGCACGCGAGCTCATGCTCACCGCGCGGATCATCGATGCTGCCGAGTCCTACCGGATCGGCCTCGTCCACGAGGTCGTACCCGACGAGGAGCTGCTCGAGGCTGCCCTCCGGCAGGCTCGTCTGATCATCGCGAACAACCCGTTCGGCGTGTGGCAGACGAAGCTCGGACTCAACATCAGCCTGGATGCCCCGAGCCTGCGTCACGCAAAGGAGCTCGAGAACAGGACGCAGATGCTGACCGCTCTCACCGGAAATCCGGCCGAGGCAGCCCTCGCACATCAGCAGAAGCGCCCGGCGGTCTGGGACGCTCTATGAGCACCGACCGCCCGCCCGGCGTGCGGTCCGCGGGCGCCGAGAGCGCAGTCCTCCTGGATGTGTCGGACGGGGTCGCCCAGGTGGTCCTCAACCGGCCTGCCCAGGGCAACACTCTCGACGTGGACATGGCACACCGCCTCGGCGCGGTGTTCAGCGAGATCGCCGACGATCCGGCCGTCCGCGTGGTGCTTCTGAGCGGGAACGGCCGATTCTTCTGCGCCGGCGGCGACCTCGCGGCGATGGCCGCCGCGAGCGACCGAGCCGCCTTCGTGCACGAACTGGCGGTGGCGGCGCACGGCGCCGTACAGCTGCTGGCCGCTCTGGAGAAGCCGGTCGTCGCCGCAGTGCAAGGGGCCGCAGCCGGCGCTGGTCTGTCGCTCGTCCTGCTCTCCGACCTCGTCGTTGCCAGCTCGACGGCGAGCTTCGTCACGGCCTACACGTCGGTCGGCCTCACCCCGGACTGCGGCCAGTCGTGGCTGCTCCCCCGAGCTGTCGGCATCTCCCGAGCACTGGACCTGACGCTCACGTCGCCGCGGCTCAGCGCTGCGCAGGCGCACGCGCTCGGCCTGGTGAGCCGAGTCGTAGAGCCCAACTCACTCACGGCTGAGGCCGAGGCGCTCGCTCGACGGCTCGCGCAGGGCCCGGTCAGCCTCGGGCCGGCACGGGCACTCATCCGAGACGGATACGCCGAAGGCTTCCGCGAGCACCTGGCACGCGAGGCGGCCGCGATCTCGCGCGCGGCCGGAGCGGTCGAGACTGGAGCCCTCATCGAGGCGTTCCTCGCCCGCTGACCACCTAGTGAAATCATTGACCTCTTAGTAGCGTCGCGCGTTCCGTTGGTGCAGCATGGTGCGTCATGGAGGACTGGAATGCGATCTCGGTGGGCCTGCTCATCGCCCGCCTCGCCATCGGCATCGTCATGCTTGCGCATGGCTGGAACCACATCTTCGGTGGCGGCAAGATCGCCGGCACCGGGCGCTGGTTCGCCAGTCTCGGCATGAAGCCAGGTTGGCTGCACGCATGGACAGCGAGTCTGGCCGAGCTGGGTGCGGGAATCCTGCTGGTCCTTGGCCTCCTCACTCCCCTCGCCGGGGCCGCCGTCGTCGGCACGATGCTGGTCGCGTGGATCACCAACCACCTGCGCAATGGGTTCTTCATCTTCCGGCCGGGCGAGGGATATGAGTATGTGTTCACCCTGACCCTGTGCGGTCTAGCACTCTCCGCCACCGGCGCGGGCCGCTTCTCCCTCGACAACGCGATCGGCATCTTCACCCCGCCCGGATGGGTCGGGCTGATCATCGGGGCCGCCGCCGGCATCGGCGGTGCCGCCCTACTACTGGCCGTGTTCTGGCGCCCGCCCGCTGCGGCTGCGCCGAGCGAGTGAACCGAGACCGCCGCGAGCCGGAGACAGTGACTCGCGGCGGCCAACTGCGGTGAGTCTCGACGCTAGCGCCCCTAGGGCTGACCCGGGAGCAGCGTGAGAACCAGCGACTCGGCTTCGGTGCACAGGATCTCGCCGTCGAAGAGGCGGCCGGCGATGAAGAGCTTGCGACCTTCCTCGCGTACGAGGCGCACCTCGAAGGTGAGCTCGCGATCGATCGGCGTGACAGCGCGATAGTAGGCGTGAAGATAGGCGGCCCGTCCCGGCCGGACCCTGCTGCCCACCGAGCCCAACAACGCCTCCCAGAACAAGGCCAGCGCGCCACCGTGGACGGCACCGTTGCGTCCCAGGTAGTACCGGCC
>Ga0164242_10008617_pt1 | contig 11052 bp, 9 predicted proteins | sample OricomgcompostMG_FD_108783 | JGI IMG/M metagenome (GOLD analysis project Ga0164242, IMG submission 108783) | Miracle-Growth compost microbial communities from Emeryville, California, USA - Original compost - Miracle growth compost (MG) ...
GTTTTGCCCGCGCCGGTCGCCATCTGAATCAGCGCGCGCGGACGGGCGTGCGCGAAGGATTGCTCCAACGCATTAATCGCTTCAACCTGGCAATCGCGCATTCCGGCTGTGGCCAGCGGATGCGCGAACGGCATCTGCGCCAGGCGAAAGCGCAAGGTATGTTCATCCTGCATCCATTCGGCGAGAGTTTCGGGACGATGAAACGCAAAGATGCGGCGCGAGCGCGAATGCGGATCGCGTTCATCGCGGAAGAAAGTTTCCATGCCGGTGGATTCATAGAGAAACGGCAGACGCTCGGAAGTTTGAAATATCTCCGGCAAGTTATCGCCATAATACGCCGATTGATCGGCGACGCCGGAAAGCGTGGTGCCTTCGGGCTTGGCTTCCACAATGCCGACCGCTTTGCGATCTACCAACAGCAGATAATCGCAACGGCCATTTTTGAGCGGCACTTCCCGCAACGCCACGCCGCGACTGGCCGATAAATTCAGCGCCTTGTAATCCTGCACCGTCCAACCGCATTCGGACAATAACGCATCAATTTTTTGGCGCGCAGATTCTTCGGGATTCATTGTCGATTACTAAAAAATTGATCTCAGTATAACGCGGAAATTGGCGATATTCGCGAAATATAGTGGAAGCGGCGTCTCGCCGCTTCTTCTCCGGCGGGACCGCCGGAGCCACTGTTAGAACCGCACTACCGATTCATAAATCTTCAAAATCCGCGCCGAAGAACTGCGCAGGGAATAATCTTCCGAACGCGCTTCGGCGGCTTTTGCCATTCGGGCGCGCAAATCATCGTCTTGCATTAATTGATTAACGGCGGCGGCGAAGCGGTTTTGATGCGGCGGCACGATGAATCCTTCCACGCCATCTTCGAGCGCTTCAGCCGCGCCCATGGCGCCGATGACCACGCACGGTAAACCGGCGGCCATGGCTTCGGTGATGCACACGCCTTGCGTTTCGGTGCGCGAGGCAAACACAAAAGCATCGCTGGCGGCGTATATGTTTTTTAATTTGGCGGGTTCCACGAAACCGCTGAAAAGTACTTTTCCTTCCAGCCCCAATTCGCGGCAAAGTACTTTTAGCGGTTCCAGCAACGGTCCGCCGCCGACCAATAATAAGCGCAAATTGGAGTCGGCTTTCAAGACCGGTTCCAAGCTGCTCAACATGAAATCCAGATTTTTTTCCGCCGCTAATCTTCCCACGTATAAAAGTACTTTTGCATTGGCGTCGATGCCGAACTGTTTTCTGGCCGCTTGCCGGTCGCCATTGCGGAAGCGGGATAATTCCACGCCGGTGGGAATGACGTCGATGGGAACGTGATGATTGAATCGATGAACCAGCCGCTCGATGGCGTGCGACGGCGCGATGATGTGATCGCAATAGGTGCAATATTTGCGAACTTTGCGCAGCGTGTAAGGACGCGAAACGGTTTCGGGGAACGGCGAATAATGAATATAGCGATGGTATAACGTGTGAAAAGTGAATACCACCGGAATTTCAAAATGCTGCGCCCAATGCGCGCCGACAGTCCCCAGAATAAAGGGCGAATGCGTGTGCACCACGTCGAAATTTTCCTGCTTGAAACGCAGCAAACCGGGCCAACTTATATACGGCAACACCGGCCAGGTGACGGGAAAATCGCGCACGCGATAATAGGGCGACGCGGCAAAACGCACCACATTGGGATCGCGATCTTCATAGCCTTGATAACGCGGCGCGAAGATGACGACTTGATGTCCCATCTCGCGCAAGACGCGCGCCGTGGAAGACGCGCTGATGGCGACGCCGTTGCGCGTTGGTATATAACTGTCACAAAAAAAGGCTATTTTCATTAGTTAAAAATGATGTTATTCATCCAGTGGGGGCAGGCCTCCGTGCCTGCTTGGAAAATTTATTCCTTATTGCTGTTCATAATAACAAGGGTCAGCAGAGCTGACATTTTATGAGCAGGCACGGAGGCCTGTCCCCACTGGTTTTAGCGCAAGCGCTCTGAACTTTCAATAATCTCCAATTGATCGCCGCGTTGCAAGCCGCTTTTTGCCACCGTTCCCGCCATCACTTCCAACGCCACGTGCGCTTTGCCGTGATGACGTTTTGATGCGTAAATTTTTCCCGGCGCGATGTTTTCCACGAAATCCGTCACCACATTTTCCCGCGTCACAAATATCACATCCAACGCAAATTTCATTCCCCACATGTGAATTGATGAACACGGCACGATTAACAAACCTTCGTCTTCGTCCAACGTTTCGCGTCCCAATAATCCTCTCATGCGCGTCAACGGATTATCCGCCACGCTGCAATTTTCGCAGAGTAATTGTTGACGCGTTGCGTTTTGGATAGTGACGGTCTTCATAAAAAGTACTTTTGTAGGGAATGCAACTTGGGCAAGGCGTGCCTCGCCCCTACGTTAGCAATCGCAGCAAATTGCCGCCGCGAATTTGTTGCATTTCCTGTTCCGACCATTTTAATGTGCTATTTAATACTTCCAATGCCTCTATTGTTTGCACAAAAGAAATACTTGCCAGACATGGCGAAAAATCCGATCCCCACAATAACCGTTTCGCGCCGAAGCTTTCATAAATCGCACGCAGCAACGGCAATGCGCTGTGGTGCGGAAAATCCCAGGCGGGATCGCTGATCGCATATAAACCGGAAATTTTCACCCTCACATTTGAGTACTTTGCCAAGCCACACAAAGGCTGCAACGCTTTTGCAGCAGCAGCCGCGGACAGCGGATTTGCAAAACTTCCTGGCAATCCCAAATGGCTGATGAGAATAGGACACATTTCCAATCGTTCCACAAATGGCCCTAATTTTTCCAGTATTGCCGGCGCGGCGTTGATACTGATAATAGCGCGGCGTTCGTTAAATTTTTGATAGAATCGCGCCGGCCATTTGGCAAGTTCCGCAATGTCATCGTCATCATTGATATACAAAGCCAGCCCCACAAATGGATGACGCAGCGTGGTGATGGAAGGAATGCGCCGGCAATTGATGTAACATAACGGCGCCATCCAGGAATGCTTTTTTCCCCAACTCGCCAGGTTGCGATTGTTGCCGGCAAATTTTTCCGCGCCTTCAAACCCCACGATTAACGCTTTGGCAATATGATGTTCCTGCCGCAGCGCCTCATAACATTGAACCTCATTATTGCGCGCAAAACCCTCTCCATATTGCGCGTGATAACCATTTTTGAATAGATGAATATGAGCATCTGCCCGTTGTATTTTTTGATCTTCCATAAAAGTACTTTTACCCTTGCTCCGCCGCGCCGGCCAGCAGCTTTTCCATCCATTGTTGCAATTGCAGCGCGTCTTCTAACCGACAACCAGCGGGCGCAGATTTGCCACCGCACAATGCGACAAAGCTGCGCAATTCTTCTGCCAACATTCCCACCGGACGTCCGGCGATTTCGCCGATTTCCAGCGCTTGCGGCCATTGCGTATTTTCGTCCGTCCACACCAACGGCGCTGGATTTGTGTCGACGACGGCGTGATAATTTTTACCAAAAATTTCCGTGCGATCCCAACCGTCCGACGGACCGCCGGACGGCACCAACCAATGCGATTCCAGGGTGGCGACGCGTCCATCGCGCCAACGCAATGTAGCCCAACTACAATCGATTTGGCCTTTATCATTCTTCGCTTGCCGCGCTTCAAAACTCACCGGTTCTTCACCATTCACCATTTGAGCCAGCACATACAAATCATGCACCATCGTCATGCGGATGGGATGTTCTTCGGAAAAACGATCGCACATCCACGAAGGACGATGGCGCACCAAATGCGCCGTGCGAAATCCTTCTTTTTGCACGCGCTGCAAGAGCGGGCCGATCAACGAATGAAATAAACAAATGTGCCCGGCCATGGCACGCGACGCCGCAGAATGTTGCAATAATTGAGAAATTCCCGCGCTATTTTCTGCAACCGGCTTTTCGATGAGCACGGCGATTCCCGCGTCCAGCGCTATTTGCGCCAGCGGCACATGCGTGGAAGTTCGAGTGGCGATGACGACTCCATCTACTTGCGTAGTTTGGAGAAATTCCTGCAGATCAGTAAAAGTACTTTTAACGCCCAGTTCGTCCGCCAAAGTTTGTGCGCGTTCGAAAACAGCGTCGCCGATGGCCACCAATTGCGCTTCCGGCAAACCTACCAAAGTGCGAGCGTGCAAGCTGCCAAATTGTCCCGCGCCCAAAACCGCAATGCGAATGCTTTCTTGCATGGCATGGCAGTTTATCAGCGTTATAAATTAGTGGGGGCAGGCCTCCGTGCCTGCTTATAAAATGTCAGCTTTGCTGACCCCTTATTTTAAAAACGGCAATAAGGAATAAATTCTTAATAAGCAGGCACGGAGGCCTGCCCCCACTGGATACCAAGAATGGAAGTTCGTCTGTCGCGCCCACACAAAAGACAGGTTACACTCTCTTCCTGATTTTTAATTTTTAACATGTCTAATTCTCATCCCGTTCCCGATAGAAAATGGCGCATTGACGAAGCTTTAAACAAAGACAAAGCCACGCTTTCGTTTGAATTTTTTCCGCCTAAAGATGACGTGGGCTACGAGCAACTTTTTCGCGCGATCGAAGAATTGCGTCCGCTCTCGCCCGATTATGTTTCGGTGACATATCGTCCCGGCGGTTCGTCGCGCGACAAAACCTTGCAACTGGTTTCGCGCATCCAAAACGAATTGTCGATTCGCGCCATGGCGCATCTCACTTGCGTGGGACATTCGCAGGACGAAATCGGCGACTTTTTGGATCGACTTTGGGATCAGGGAATTGTCAATGTTCTGGCGCTGCGCGGCGATCCGCCGGCGGGCGAGCATTTTACGCCGCATGAAAACGGCTTTGGTTACGCCAGCGAACTGGTTCCTTTTGTGCGGGCGCGTCACGATTTTTGTGTGGCGGTGGCAGGTTATCCCGAAGGTCATCCGCAAAGTCTCAATCCCACGCGCGATCTGGAAATGCTGAAACTGAAAGTCGATCAAGGCGCATCGGTGGTCATAACGCAGCTCTTTTTTAATAATGACGATTTTTATCGCTGGCGCGACAATGCGCGCGCGATGGGAATTAATGTTCCCATCATCGCTGGCATTATGCCCATTCTGAGCGCCACGCAAATTAAGCGCATGGTGCTGATGTGCGGCGCGAAAATTCCGCATCCATTATTATTGCAACTGGAAAGTTTGGATAATGATCCCGTTGCCGTGCGCGCCGCCGGCATGGAACACACCTTGAAACAATGTCAGGATTTGCTCAAAAACGGCGTTGACGGATTGCATTTTTATACGTTAAATAAATCCAAGGCAACGGCAGAAATTGGGCGGGAATTGGATTTTTGAAAAGCCATTACGAACCACGCCAGTAATGGCGTGGCACACGCATAATAGCAGCGCCATCACTGGCGCCGTTCGTTACACAAAAGTACTTTTACGCCATACCTTCTGATGTCCAATTCATCCTCGCAAAAATCACCTCAAGAAAAACACGATCCCTACCAAGCGTTGCGCCATCGCAATTTTCAATATCAATGGTTTGGCTCGTTAATCGGCACCTTGGGAAATCAGATGCAGGGCGCGGCTGTGATGTGGGACATTTATACTCGCACCCATTCCGCATTTGCGCTGGGTTTGGTGGGATTGGTGCAGGCGTTGCCGGTGTTAATGTTAGCGCTTCCCGCCGGGCAAATCGCCGATCGGTTAGATCGTCGGCGTATCGTTTTATCGATGGCGACTTTATTGACAATTGCGTGGCTGGGATTGTATTCTGCCTCCAGCACCAACGCGCACATCTCGATTTTTTATCTGTTTCTGTTTATCGATGGTCTGGCCAATTCTCTCATTAGTCCGGCACGAACGGCGTTAATGACACAACTAGTTCCAATAAACGAATTGCCCAATGCGATTACCTGGAACAGCACGCGCGTTCAAATTGGCACGATGGCCGGACCGGCGCTTGGCGGTTTAGCGATTGCCGCATTGGCCGGCCCCGCGCCGGTATATTTGGTGGCAGTCGGATTAAGCATGGTGGATTTAATCTGCGTAACATTGATGCGGCCACGTCCGCAGGAACGCTCCACCGAAAAAATTTCATGGAACAGCATTTCATCCGGCGCGCGATTTGTGTTTAACAACAAACTTCTCTTAGCGCCGCTAAGTCTCGATATGTTGGCGGTTTTGCTGGGTGGCGCAGTGGCGCTGATGCCTATTTTTGCCAAAGATATTTTGAAAGTGGGCGCAACCGGTTATGGTTTTCTACTGGCCGCGCCAAGCGTAGGAGCATTATTGACGTTACTCTTTCTGGCTCACGCCCCACAAATCCGCCGTGCCGGAAAAGTACTTTTGTGGAGCGTGGCAGGCTATGGCGTGACGATGGTTGTCTTTGGCGTCTCCAAAAACTTCTGGCTTTCCATGGTGATGCTATTTTTAGCGGGCGGACTAGACAGCATTTCGGTGATGATCCGCCACACGCTGGTGCAAGTGATCACGCCAGACTTTCTACGCGGACGCGTTTCGTCGATCAATGGTTTATTCATCGGCGTTTCCAACGAACTCGGCGGATTCGAATCCGGCACAGTTGCGAAATTTTTAGGTCCGGTTCTGACCGTAGTTTTAGGCGGAATTGGAACGGTGATCGTGGTCGCCGGCGTTGCTATGAAATGGCCGCAATTGCGTAAATTGAATACGCTGGAAGAAGCGGCGCAAGAAGCACGAGACATGTATGGCGGGATTACGGATTTAGAATGAACGAAGTAGGACGATAAAAGTACTTTTAGTCGAGATCATCATCGTATCTTTTGTCAGGCTGAGCGGAGTCGAAGACTGAACAAAAATAACTTGTCACACTTCGACTTCGCTCAGTATGACAAGTTATTTTTCCCTCAATGAATCACATCGCGCAGCGTTATAAACACCATAAACGCCAGCAGCAATCCCATTCCAGCCAGATGCATCAGATTTTCTTTTTTGGGATCAACGGGACGACGCATTATCTTTTCGTAGATCACAAACAGGATGCGTCCGCCATCCAAAGCAGGAATGGGCAATAGATTTAATAATCCCAAATTGACGCTGAGCAATCCGGCGAAAAGCAGCAATTGACCAAAACCTTGCCGTGCATTTTGCCCGGCAGCTTGAGCGATTTTTACAGGACCGCCAACGCCGCGTTTTTCTTCGGGAGACAAATTGAGCGTGACCGCGCGTTTGAGCATTTGCAGAATCTGCTGCGAAATTCCCATCGCCATCACGAAACCGGCTGAAACTGCCGTAGTAGCGCCGACCTTTTTGAATGCCATATTCTGCGTAAATTCAACGCCTACAATCAATGCATTTTCATCACCCGTGCCGCCAACGGTGGAACGTTCCTGATAAATGGGCGTGATAGTGATTGGGATGGTTTTGCCGTCACGAACGATCGACATGGTGAGAGGACGAATGGCGGATTTACCGTAATCAGCGCGCGCTGTGATGCCTGCATCGGAATCTTTGACGCGCGCTCGGGAGAATTTTTCCGCGCTGTCGTTAATCATTTCCGAAATTTGCCACACGCCAACTGCTTTTGTGCCATTGACGCCCAAAATTTTATCGCCATGTTGTATTCCCGCTTTGGACGCTGGAGAATTGCTTTGCACATTTTCCACCACAGTCGAAACTTTGGAATTAGCTCCGTCTGGCAATCCCAAAACCATAAAGACGCCAATGAAAACCACAATAGCGAAAATAAAATTCATCAACGGCCCGGCAAAAAGCGTCCAGAAACGCCAGCCCAAGCTGGCATCCTGAAACTCTCTTTCGCCGCGCGGCATTTCCGGCCTTGACGCCCGAACATTTAACGCTTCGCCATCGCCCTTGGCGCCCGCGACCATGTCTTCCTCGCTGCCCAGGCCAGCAATATCCACCATGCCGCCAATCGGCAAAGCGCCGATGGAATAATCGATGCCTTTGTAATGGCGCGTGTAAATCCACGGCGGAAAGCCAATGCCGAAGCGATTGACTTTCATCCCCGCCCAGCGCGCAAATTGAAAATGTCCCCATTCATGCACGAAAACCAGCACACCCAGAGTGATGGCGAAAATGAGGACTGTGTAAGCCGAGGACGGATAACGAAAAGCCAAATAAACTGCCACGACAGCAGCGGCGATCCACATGAATTTTGAATTATCGCGTTTTTGCGATGTTTCGGGAGTTGATGTTGGGTTCATTTTAATTAATTACGAATTATGAATTACGAATTACGCGAATGTAAATAGAATGTAAATAGAATGTAAATAGAATGTAAATATACGTCATTCTGAGAACATGAAGCCACAAGTGGCAGCAGGATGGAGATAAAGTAAAAGTACTTTTGTCAGACTGAGCGTAATCGAAGTCGACAAAAGTACTTTTACGCCAAATGCTTCCCCACGCGTGGGTTCGACTCCGCTCAGCATGACAAAAGTGACACTTCATCAGCAAACAGCGACAGCGAGCGAAGAATGACGTCGTCTCTATAATTGCTTACATGTGGTTTTCGTAAAAGTACTTTTTAGTATATCGCGAATACAATCACAGCTTGTTAGAAAGTACTTCTTGCGCGCGCTCGCGCGCTTCCTGATCAGCATTCAGCACATCGCTTAATGCTGGACGAGCTACATGATGATGGAGTTCCAACACCTTCGCCACGGTCTCCGTGATTCCATAAAATCCGCAGCGGTTTTCCAGAAACGCCGCCACCGCCACTTCGTTAGCGGCGCTGAGAACGGCTGGCGCGGTGCCGCCTAATGTCATTGCGTGGCGCGCCAAAGCTAACGCCGGGAAACAATCTTCACGAGGCGCTTCAAATGTCAGCGGAGCCGTTTGTGTCAAATCCATCGGCGGTGCGACGCCTTCCACGCGTTCGGGATAATGCAACGCCCACTGAATCGGCAGCCGCATATCCGGCACGCCCATTTGCGCTTTGACGCTGTTATCGACAAATGTTACCATCGAATGCACGATGCTTTGGCGATGTACCAATACTTCGATTTGTTCCATCGGAGTATCAAAAAGCCAATGCGCTTCGATAATTTCCAGCCCTTTATTCATGAGCGTTGCCGAATCAATAGTGATCTTGTCGCCCATGCTCCAATTGGGATGGCGCAGCGCTTGCGCTCGTGTCACTTTCGCTAATTCGTTACGCGGCAAATCCACAAACGGCCCGCCGGATGCGGTCAGCGTTAATTTTTGTACGGCAAAAGTACTTTCGCCCAGCAAACATTGGGCGATGGCGCTGTGTTCGCTATCGACCGGCAATAATTGCACGCCGTGAATGCGCGCTGCCGCCGTGACAATCGCGCCTGCCGCCACCAGCGTTTCTTTATTGGCAATGGCGATTTGTTTGCCCGCTTCGATGGCCGCCAGAGTTGGCTGCAAACCAGCCGCGCCCAGCATCGCGCCTAATACCAATTCCGCGTAAGGCCAGGTGGCAACCTCATCAATTGCTTCCACGCCGCTGTTGATTTTCAATCCGCTATTGGCCAGAATTTGATTAGCGCGTTCGGCAGCATTTTGATCCGCAAGTGCGGCGATGGAAGGCCGAAATTCTGCGACTTGATCTGCAAAAAGTGCGGCATTGGACCCCGCCGCCAAGCCGACGACTTTGATACGATCCGGCAACGCCCGCGCGATCTCCAGCGCCTGGCAGCCGATGGAACCAGTGCTGCCGAGAATGACGATGGATTTTGGGAAAGTAGGGGTCACGGTAAAAGTACTTTTAGAACAGGTTTTAGTGGGGGCAGGCCTCCGTGCCTGCTAATAAAATGTCAGCTTGCGGACTTCTTAAACGGCAAGAAGGAAAACAGCTTAAGCAGGCACGGAGGCCTGCCCCCACCGCTTTCTTCATTCAAATGTATTTTGCAATTAAGGCGAAATATTATTTACCGCCGGCGCTGCATAACTGCGTGATTCGGGCAATGGCGAACTTTGTCCAAACTGATACGCGGCGACCATCAGAAACACGCCAAAGACCAAAACGGGAACCAATCGATCTAATGATCTGCCGCCTTTGGGAACTAACATCCAGCGTTCGCTTGTTTCTTCGGATTCGGGTTTTGCCTCTTCTTCTTGCGCAGGACTGAGCCGTTCGCGAGCTTTCCAAATCACGCCGCCGATGATGATTGCGATGACTTTGTACATCACGCCAATGCCGAGAGTTAACGGGCCGGCCAACGCGCCCAGAATGATGCCGCCGACAGCGGTCAATATAAATCCTGTTAACGGCGCACCGCTTTTTTGATTCCACATTGCGTTTATGCAACTGATGATAGCGATCGTCAACATCAACGCCGTCATCATCAACACAATCGATAACGCCAGCAGCGCCAGATCGGAATGATTTGCCCACCACCAATAAATGAAGAACAGCGAAGAAAGCGCCAAGCCGCTGCTCAATGCTTCCTGCGTCCAGTGTTTGTGTTTCTCCAAACGATGCGACAACTCTGTGGACGCCACATAAACCGCCGCGGCGACAGCGACCAGCGTTGCCGCGCCCGCCCAGCCCGGCATCGCGGCGTCAATGCCAACCGCGATTAATAACCCGCCAAACAATATCAGATCAAACAACACACTCGAAATTATCATATAAAACTAATCCTTCACTCCGCCGAAACGACGGTCACGACACTGGAAATCCGCAATCGCGGCACGCAGATGTTCCGGCTTAAAATCCGGCCACATCACCGGCGTCACCCAAAATTCCGCATACGCAATCTGCCACGGCAAAAAATTGGAAATGCGCATTTCGCCGCCGGTGCGGATTAATAAATCCGGCTCCGGCAAATCATGCGTGTATAACTGGGCGGAAATGGCATCTTCATCAATTTGCTCAGGCCTTAATTCGCCACTTTGTACTTTCGCGGCCAGATTTTGAAAGGCCTGCGTCAATTCGGCACGTCCGCCATAATTGATCGCCAAATTTAAAACCAATCCAGTATTGCCGGAAGTACTTTCAATGGTCTCATCCAATTGACGCAACAAAAAATCCGGCAAGTTTTCTCGCAAACCCGAATGCCGCACGCGCACATTATTGGA
>Ga0164242_10008618_pt1 | contig 11051 bp, 13 predicted proteins | sample OricomgcompostMG_FD_108783 | JGI IMG/M metagenome (GOLD analysis project Ga0164242, IMG submission 108783) | Miracle-Growth compost microbial communities from Emeryville, California, USA - Original compost - Miracle growth compost (MG) ...
GCAGCGCCCTCTCCAGCAGCGCCCTCTTCGGCAGCGACCTCGGCGGCACCGGCGGCAGCGGTCGCCGCCGCCTCGAGGTCCGCCGCGGCATCGTCGTCGGAGGCGGGCTCGCCGAGCTCGGCGACGTCGGAGTCGGCGTCGTCGCCGATCGTCTCGCCCTCCTCGGCACCCAGCAGGCGGGCGGCGGAGGCGAGGTCGGTCGGGCCACCCTCGACGGACTCCTCGGACTCACTCTTCGCGGCGAGCAGCTCGTCGGAGCCGTCACGGGCGTCGTCGTCGGTGCTGCCACCGGCGGCGACATCGTCGTACTCGGACACAATCACTCTTCTCTTACTGGATGGTCTTGCTGGACGGCCCGTGCGGGGCGCGCACGGACGGGGTCGGCAGCTGGATCAGCCGGGCGGGCCGGCTCAGCCGAAGACCTGGAGGACGAGCTTCGCGAAGCCGATGTCCAGACCGGCAACGACCGCCACCATGATCACGACGAACACGATCACGACGATCGAGTACGTCACGAGCTCGTTGCGCGAGGGCCAGAGCACCTTGCGCAGCTCCGAGATGCTCTCCCGGACGAAACGCGCCGGCTTACCGCCGCGCGAGCCACCCGAGCGCGGCGCCGGCGCCGACTCGGTGCGTGTCGCGGTCACGAGCTTCTCCCCACTGTTGGTCTGGTCGTGCTGATCTGTTCATTGCTGGTCATTGCCGGTCATTACTGGTCGTAGCTGGTCGTAGCTGCCGTACTGCAGGGGCGACAGGACTCGAACCTGCAACCGCCGGTTTTGGAGACCGGTGCTCTACCAATTGAGCCACGCCCCTATGCGCATCCGCGGCCGGATCGGCCGCCGACGAGCATGCTTGCGCAGGGCCACGAGGACCCCGACGGGCCAGTCTACGGGGCACCCCGCGCGAGCTCCAACTTCGTCCCCCCGGCCCCGTCCCGCTGCCCGTCCCCCGACCCGTCCCCACTGCTCGCCCTCGGCCCGTCGCGCTGCGCGGCATCCGCACCACGCGGAAACCGCTGCGCCCTCGTCTGGGACCATGGAGGTCATGGGAGCTCGAGTATCCGACCGAATCGCCGCCATCGCCGAGTCCGCGACCCTCGCCGTCGATGCGAAGGCCAAGGCGCTCAAGGCCGCCGGACGTCCCGTCATCGGCTTCGGCGCGGGTGAACCCGACTTCCCGACCCCGGACTACATCGTCGAGGCGGCCGTCGCCGCGGCCCGCGACCCGAAGAACCACCGCTACACGCCGGCCGCCGGCCTGCCGGAGCTGCGCGCGGCGATTGCGGCCAAGACGCTGCGCGACAGCCAGTACCAGGTCGAGGCGGGCCAGGTGCTGGTCACCAACGGCGGCAAGCAGGCGGTCTACAACGCCTTCGCCACGCTGCTCGACCCGGGCGACGAGGTGCTGTTGATCGCGCCGTACTGGACCACCTACCCCGAGGCGATCAAGCTCGCCGGCGGGGTGCCGGTCGAGGTGCTGACCGACGAGACGACCGACTACCTCGCGACGGTCGAGCAGCTCGAGGCCGCGCGCACGCCGCGCACGAAGGTCCTGCTGTTCGTGTCGCCGTCCAACCCGACCGGTGCCGTGTACTCGCGCGAGCAGGTCGACGCGATCGGCACGTGGGCCCGCGAGAACGACCTGTGGGTCGTGACGGACGAGATCTACGAGCACCTCGTCTACGGCGCGGCCGCCGCCGCGTCGCCGACCGCCTACTCGATCGCCCACTCGGCCGGCGAGAAGGTCGTCGTGCTCAACGGTGTCGCCAAGACGTACGCGATGACCGGTTGGCGCGTCGGCTGGATGATCGGCCCGTCCGACATCATCAAGGCGGCGTCCAACCTGCAGTCGCACGCGACGTCCAACGTCAACAACGTCGCCCAGATCGCGGCCCTGACCGCGGTCACCGGTGACCTGTCCGCAGCGGCGCAGATGCGCTCGGCGTTCGACCGCCGCCGCCAGCTCGGCCTCGGCCTGCTGCGCGACATCCCGGGGGTCGTCTGCCCCGAGCCGCTCGGCGCGTTCTACCTCTACCCGTCGGTCAAGGGCCTGCTCGGCAAGCCGCTGCGCGGCAAGGTGGCCGCGAACTCGACCGAGCTCGCGGCGATCATCCTCGACGAGGTCGAGGTGGCGGTCGTGCCGGGCGAGGCGTTCGGCACGCCGGGGTACCTGCGGTTGTCCTACGCGCTGGGCGACGAGGACCTGGCCGAGGGCATCGGCCGCATCGCGAAGCTCGTCGCCGACAGCTGAGTTCCGCGGATCCGGCGCCGGCGGATTCGCCGGTTGCGGGCCGGACCGTCCCGGGCGCCTTGCCCCGCCAGTTGTTGCGGCTCGGGGCGCCTTGCCCCGCCAGTTGGTGCCATGGAGGTCAACTGGCAACAACACCCGGGGCAACGCAGCACTGTCCGGGCTGAACGGGCGAGGATCTCAGCGGGCGCCGGCGGCCCAGGCCTTGCCGGTCGCCTCTTCGGCGTCGATCACGCCGATGATGATCGGCGCGGCGATGCCCTCGATCTTGCCGCCGACCAGCGGGACGTGCGCCTTGAACTCGGCCTCCACGCGCACGGTCGAGGCCGTCGCGCCCTCGGCCATGATGCTGATCGTCCCCTTCAGGCTGGCCGGCGCACCGTGGAAGTCCACCGACAGCCGGCCGACCCGCGATCCGTCCGGCGACGCCGGGCCCCACGCGATCGTCTCCGTCGAGGTCACCCCGGACGGCACGAACTTGCGCAGCAGCGACGGGAAGCCGACCGTCGGCAGCTTGCGCTTGGTCTTCACCACGGCGGTGTCGTCGCTGCGCCGCTCGACCGTGACGTCCCAGGACAGGGCGCCGGCGTCCTGGCACTTCTTCTCCTGGAAGCGCTCGGTCGTCGACATCTCGTACACGTCGGCCGCCGAGATCTCGTTGCGCATCGCGCGCGAGATCTTCATCGGCGCACCACCGCGCGCGCCTTCGCGAGCACGGTCTCGCCGTTGACGGTCGCGGTCAGGTCGATCTCGGCCAGCCCGTCCTCGCGGATCGCCCTGACGACGCCGCGGACGCTGAGCACCGCACCCTCGGGGTCGGGCACGACGACCGGACGGGTGAACCGCACGCCGTACTCGACCACCGCGCCCGGGTCGCCGACGTAGTCGGTGACGACGCGGATCGCGGTGGCCATCGTGAACATGCCGTGCGCGATCACGTTCGGCAGCCCGACCGACGTGGCGATGCGCTCGTTCCAGTGGATGACGTTGAAGTCCCCGGACGCGCCCGCGTACCGGATCAGGTCGTAGCGGCTGATCGGGAACTCGCGCTCGGGGATCTCGGTGCCGACGTCCAGCACTGCGGCGCTCATGCGGCGGTCCCCCGGGCGACGATCGTGGAGTAGGCGGTGAGGACGTGCTCGCCCTCGGTCGTGGTCACGTCGGCCTCGGTCGAGACGATGTCGTTGCCGGCCGCCGAACGGATGTCGGCGACGCGCAGCGTCACCTGCAGCACGTCGCCGGCACGCACCGGACGGGCGTGGACGAAGCGCTGCTCGCCGTGCACGACGCGGGAGTAGTCGATGCCGAGCTCGGGGTCGGCGATGAGCACCCGGCTGGCCGCCATCGTCACGACGATCGCGAACGTCGGCGGCGCGATGACGTCCGGATGTCCGAGCGCGCGGGCCGCCTCGGGCGAGCGGTAGGCGGGGTTGTCGTCGTTGATCGCGTCGGCGAACTCGCGGATCTTCTCGCGGCCCACCTCGTAGGGCTCGGTCGGCGGGTACGTCCGCCCGACGAACGACTGGTTCAGCGGCATACCTGGAAACTACTGGCCGTCTCGCTACCGGGCGTCCTCGGGCAGGTGGTCGAGCACCTCGAACGGGGCGGCACCGAACCCCTCGACCCGGGGGCGTCCCCACGGGTCGACGTCGCTGAGCGACGTCTCGACCGACGCGAACGGCGTGCGCAGGACGACCGTTCGCGACCCGTTGCCCACGAGCTCGGCGACCTGGTCGGACGCACCGACGCGGCCGTACCAGTTGTACTTGCCGCTGATCGGGTCGAAGTGACCGGCGAGCCTGACCTCGACCGGGACGATCCGGTCGCCGTCGATCAGCTCGGCCGCGCCCTCGTAGCCGTCGTCGTGCAACTCGCTCATGAGGTCGTCTCCTGTGATTCGCGGTGCTGCAGGTTGGCGATGGCGGTCGGCAGCGGGTCGTCGTAGCCGATCGTGATGCCGTTGGCGCGCGCCGTGCCCTCGAGCAGGTGCCAGACCGCCATGCAGACGTTGTCGGTGAACCGCTCGCGCGGCATCGCGGCGGGAGTGCCACGCCGCGACAACCACCAGGCGCCGGCGGACTCGACGAAGCCGACGATCCCGTACGCGCCGGGATCGGCCTGTTCGCCGTCCATGCCGAGGAACATCATCACCAGTTTGAGCAGCGCGGCGACCCGGTCAGCCAGGGTGGCCTCGACGGCGTCCAGCGAGGTCGCCCGCCGCTCGCGCAGGAAGTAGTACATGTTCGGGTGCTCGTCGAACCAGCCGACGATCACCGCGATCGTTTCGCCGATGACGCTGCGCGGCGTCACCGTCGGCGTGATCTGCAGGTGCGGCATGACGCTGTCGACGACCTCGCCGACGATCTGGTCGGCGATCGCCTGGCGCAGGTCGTCGCGGTCGCGGAAGTAGCGGTAGAGCACGCTGCGGCTGACGCCCGCGAGTTCGGCGATCTGCTCGGCGCTCGCGCCCGGCCCGAACTCGTCGACCGCTCGGACGCCGGCATCGACGAAGGCGGCACGGCGCTGCGCGCGGTGTTCGGCCCAGCGCAGGCGGCGGCCGTCGGCCTGTGCCGCCGACGCGGACGGCGCGTCCGTGGTCACGGGCATCCCTCCGTTTCGCGGCATCGGCCGGGCGCGAGAACTGTGCGGCATCGGCCGGGTGCGAGAACTGTACTGACAGAAAGTTCCTGCAACAGCTTGTCACAGCTTAGCGCCGGTGGCATGCTTGCCTCTGTAAGCATGACGCTCCGTCACATGTACTGGAATCCGGAAACGGAACACGGAACCTCGGAGGTGGCCCGATGACCGCGGTACTTCGCGACCGGGACAAGACCGCCCGTCGGCTGCTCGGATCGTCGTCGAAGAACTCCTATAGCCCCGACCTCGACATCGACTGGGACGTCCCGGCCGTGGACGGGCTGTTCCACATGCAGCCGGAGCGGATGACGCTCTACGGCACCGCGCTGTGGGACGGGCTCACCGACGAGCAGCGCATCGAGCTGTCCAAGCACGAGGTGATCAGCGTGGCGCGCGTGGGCCTGTGGTTCGAGGTGCTGCTGATGGGCATGCTCGCCGCGCACGCCTACAACCAGGATCCGGCCTCGCCGCACACCCAGTACGCGCTGACCGAGATCGGCGACGAGACCCGCCACTCGGTGATGTTCGCCCGCTGGGCCGACAAGTACGGCGGCATCGAATACCGCCCGCATCCGGTCGTGCACACGCTCGGCAAGCTGTTCCGGCTCGTCGCGCCCACCGGCCCGTCGCTGTGGGCCGGCACGCTGGTGGCCGAGGAACTGCTCGACCGGCTGCAGCGCGAGGGCATGACCGACGAGCGGCTGCAGCCGATGACCCGCATGGTCGCCCGAATCCACGTGATCGAGGAGGCCCGGCACGTCCGCTTCGCCCGCGAGGAACTCGAGCGCGAGATGGCGGCCGCGCACTGGGGCCCGAAGCGCTGGTTCCACCGGACGTTCACCGCGCTCGCGGCGGCGTTCATCGTCCGCAGCCTGATCAGCCCGAAGGTGTACGCGTCGGTCGGCCTGGACGAGAAGACCGCCCGCAAGGCCGCGCTGAACAACCCGAACTACGCGCAGACCGTGCGCTGGATGGGCGAGAAGATCATGCCGTTCCTCGACGATGTCGGAATGCTCAACCGGACCGCACGCGCGATCTACCGGCACGTCCACCTGCTCTGACGAAGACGCAGACAAAGACAAAGACGAAGACGCAGACAAAGACGAAGGACCCGTCCGCTGTGGACGGGTCCTTCGTCGTGAAGTGCGAGGCGAGCCTCAGCGGGTCTCGCGGTGCTCGGTGTGCTTGCCGCAGTTCGGGCAGAACTTGTTCATCGCCAGCCGGTCGGGGTCGTTGCGCCGGTTCTTGCGGGTGATGTAGTTGCGGTGCTTGCACTCCTGGCACGCCAAGGTGATCTTGGGCCGGACGTCGGTGGCTGCCACGGTGGTGCCTTTCTGGGTCAGTGCGTCTCTCGGCGCGTACTGCGGTGGAACGAATGAGTAGCGAGGGCCGGACTTGAACCGGCGACACAGCGATTATGAGCCGCTTGCTCTGCCAACTGAGCTACCCCGCCCCGGGCGACAAGCCCGGCTCGCGGGCCTGCCAGAGCCCCCTTACGGAATCGAACCGTAGACCTTCTCCTTACCATGGAGACGCTCTGCCGACTGAGCTAAGGGGGCAGTCGCCCGTCCCGGTGAACGGCCCGGACGAGCCGGTTCCGCGCGGTACGTGCGCCAGCGAATGAGCTTACACGACCCGAACAGGTGCTCCGACCGCGCTCCGGAGCGAACCGGATCTTGGCAAGACCGACCCTTTCGGCAAGACTCGCCAGCACGGTCCATCAGAGATCTCCGACACGTTCCGACGCGAACTGGGGAGCTGGTATGACGCAGACAGCCGAGCTGTCCACGCTGCACCGACGCATCGACGAGCTGCGCACCGCCGTGGGCTCGATCCGGGTCCGGTACGGCGACATTCCCGCCGTACGCCGGCTGCTGGGCGACCTCGACCGGTTCGACGTCGACGCCGGCGAACTGGACGAGGTGACCCCGCCGCCCGGCACGACGACCGTCCCACCCGAGGACGTCCAACTGATCGACGACCGGCCCTTCGACCCGTCGTTGTGGGCCGACGCCGACGACGAGGGTCTCGGCGGCTACCGCGGGATCTCCGCCCGGTGACGCGGGCCGCCAGCCCGCCGACCGGAACCGGAGCCCCGGGTCGGGCCTCGATCCCGGCCCGGACGCTGCGCACGGACAACTGGCGCAAGGCGCCGATCGTCACGTTCGTCCTGCTGTCCGGCTGGGTGATCTACGCGCTCGTCCGCACGATCGTCCAGGCGGCGTACTTCGACCGGCCCGACCACTACCTGTCGCCGTTCTACTCCCCCTGCGTCACCGCGAGCTGCGCCGATGGCGCGCACGACTTCGGCACCTGGTTCGGGCACTTCCCGCCGATCCTGCCGTTCGCGATCGTGACGCTGCCGTTCCTGCTCGGCTTCCGGCTCACCTGTTACTACTACCGCCGCGCGTACTACCGCGCGTTCTGGTTCTCCCCACCCGCGTGCGCCGTCGCCGAGCCGCACGCGAACTACAGCGGCGAGACGCGGTTCCCGCTGATCCTGCAGAACCTGCACCGCTACTTCTGGGTAGCGGCCGGGATCATCTCGGTGATCAACACCTGGGACGTCATCCAGGCGTTCCGGCCGGAAGGGCACGACTTCGGGTTCGGCCTCGGCACGATCATCATGCTGATCAACGTCGTGATGCTGTGGGCGTACACGCTGTCCTGTCACTCCTGCCGGCACATCATCGGCGGGCGGCTGCGGAACTTCTCCGCCCATCCGCTCCGGTACCGGGCATGGGGCGTCGTGTCGCGGATGAACGCCAAGCACATGCAGCTGGCCTGGACGACGCTGGCCACGCTGCTGATCACCGACGGCTACATCGCGCTCGTGGCGTCCGGGACGTTCAGCGACCCGCGCATCCTGCACTGACCGGCATCTGAATTCCTGACGCGTCGCCTTCCGGAAGGACTTGCGTGACCGAGGTCGAGAAGCACAGCTACGACGTCCTGATCATCGGCGCCGGCGGATCCGGCCTGCGGGCCGCCATCGCCGCACACGAGGCGGGGCTGCGCGTGGCGGTGATCTGCAAGTCGCTGTTCGGCAAGGCGCACACGGTCATGGCCGAGGGCGGCGTCGCGGCGGCGATGGGCAACGCGAACGCCAACGACAACTGGCAGGTGCACTTCCGCGACACGATGCGCGGCGGCAAGTTCCTCAACAACTGGCGGATGGCCGAGCTGCACGCCAAGGAGTCGCCGGACCGGGTCTGGGAGCTCGAGACCTACGGCGCGCTGTTCGACCGCACGAAGGACGGCCGCATCAGCCAGCGCAACTTCGGCGGCCACGAGTACCCGCGCCTCGCCCACGTCGGTGACCGCACGGGCCTGGAGCTCATCCGCACGATGCAGCAGAAGATCGTGTCGCTGCAGCAGGACGACGCGAAGCAGAACGGCTACCCCGGTGCGGACGAGGGACGCCTGCGCGTGTTCGCCGAGTGCACGATCACCGAACTGCTCAAGGACGCGGACGGGCGCATCGCCGGCGCGTTCGGCTACCGGCGCGAGAGCGGGTCGTTCCTGGCGTTCAAGGCGCCGGCGGTGGTGCTGGCGACGGGCGGCATCGGCAAGTCGTTCAAGGTCACGTCCAACTCCTGGGAGTGCACCGGCGACGGCATGGCGCTCGCGCTGCGGGCCGGCTCGTCCCTGCTCAACATGGAGTTCGTCCAGTTCCACCCGACCGGGATGGTCTGGCCGCCGTCGGTCAAGGGCATCCTCGTCACCGAGGGCGTGCGCGGTGACGGCGGCGTGCTGAAGAACTCCGACGGCAAGCGGTTCATGTTCGACTACGTGCCGGACGTGTTCCGCGCGCAGTACGCCGACAACGAGGCCGAGGCCGACGCCTGGTACCGCGATCCCGACCACAACAAGCGCACGCCGGACCTGCTGCCCCGCGACGAGGTGGCGCGCGCGATCAACTCCGAGGTGAAGGCCGGCCGCGGCTCACCGCACGGCGGCGTGTTCCTGGACATCGCATCGCGCCTGCCACGCGAGGAGATCCTGCGGCGGCTGCCGTCGATGACGCATCAGTTCAAGGAGCTGGCCGACGTCGACATCACCAGCGAGCCGATGGAGGTCGGCCCGACCTGCCACTACGTGATGGGCGGCATCGAGGTCGACGCGGACACCGCGGCGGCCACGGGCGTGCCGGGACTGTTCGCGTCCGGCGAGGTGGCCGGCGGGATGCACGGCTCGAACCGCCTCGGCGGGAACTCGCTGTCGGACCTGCTGGTGTTCGGCCGCCGGTCCGGTGAAGGCGCCGCTGCGTACGTCAAGTCGCTCGGCGGCACGTACCCGGTCATCACCGACGCGCAGATCGAGGAATGCGTCTCGGACGTGCTGACCCCGTTCGAGCGCGAGGACGGCGAGAACGCCTACGAGGTGCACCAGGAACTGCAGCAGGTGATGAACGACCTGGTCGGCATCATCCGCAAGGCCGACGAGGTGCAGGACGCGATCGAGCGGCTCGAGAAGCTCAAGGAACGTGTCGCGAACGTCGCGGTCGCCGGCGGCTTCGACTTCAACCCGGGGTGGCACGTCTCGCTCGACCTGCGCAACATGATGCTGGTCTGCGAGTGCATCGCGAAGGCCGCGCTGATGCGCGAGGAGTCGCGCGGCGGGCACACCCGCGACGACTTCCCGCAGATGTCCGCGCGGTGGCGCAAGGTCAACCTGGTGTGCACGCTCAACAGCTCGCGCACCGGCATCGACGTGGTCGAGCAGCCGATGCCGCCGATGCGCCCCGACCTGCTGGCGCTGTTCGGCCGCGAGGAGCTGAAGAAGTACTTCACCGACGAGGAACTCGCCGACCTGCCGGAGGAGTCGTCATGAGTTACACCGGGCGCTTTCGGGTCTGGCGCGGGGACGCCGAGAAGGGCGACCTCGTCGACTACGACGTCGAGGTGAACGAGGGCGAGGTCGTCCTCGACATCATCCACCGGCTGCAGGCGACCCAGGCCGGCGATCTCGCCGTGCGCTGGAACTGCAAGGCCGGCAAGTGCGGGTCGTGCAGTGCCGAGATCAACGGCCGGCCCCGGCTGATGTGCATGACGCGCATGTCGACGTTCGCGCAGGACGAGGTCGTCACCGTGACGCCGATGCGGACGTTCCCGGTGATGAAGGACCTCGTCACCGATGTCTCGTACAACTACGTCAAGGCGCAGCAGGTGCCCGCCTTCGCGCCACCGGCGAACCTGAAGCCGGGCGAGTACCGCATGGCGCAGGCCGACGTCGAGCGCTCGCAGGAGTTCCGCAAGTGCATCGAGTGCTTCCTGTGCCAGGACGTCTGTCACGTCATCCGTGATCATGAGGACAACAAGACGGCCTACGCGGGCCCGCGCTTCCTCATGCGTACAGCCGAGCTGGACATGCATCCGCTGGACACTCTCGACCGCAAGCACGCGGCGCAGGAGGAGTTCGGGCTGGGCATGTGCAACATCACCAAGTGCTGCACCGAGGTCTGCCCCGAGCACATCAAGATCACCGACAACGCGCTGATCCCGCTGAAGGAGCGGGTGGTCGACCGGCGCTACGACCCGCTGGTCTGGCTCGGCAACAAGATCCTGCGCCGCGACGCCTGAGCGTCCATCGCCGCGAGCGGCCGGACGCGCGCAGCGTCCGGCCGCCACGACCCGAGCTCAGACCCCGCGCTGCTTCGGCGTGGACTCGGCGACCTTGGCCCCGTCGCGCGTGACGACGTCGCCGAGCACGTCGTCGATGCGCGTGAGCACGTCCGCGTCCAGCTTCACGCCGGCCGCCTTGACGTTCTCGTGCACCTGCTCGGGACGGGACGCGCCGATGATCGCCGCGGACACGTTGTCGTTCTGCAGCACCCACGCGACGGCGAGCTGAGCCATCGACAGGCCGAGGTCGTCAGCGATCGGCTGCAGCTGCTGGACGCGGGTGAGCACGTCGTCGGACATCCAGCGCTTGATCATGTTCGCGCCGCCCTTCTCGTCCGTGGCGCGCGATCCGGCGGGCGCGTCCTGACCGGGCTTGTACTTTCCGGTGAGGACGCCCTGCGCGATCGGCGACCAGACGATCTGGCCGATGCCGAGTTCGCGCGACGTGGGCACGACCTCGTCCTCGATGATGCGCCAGAGCATCGAGTACTGCGGCTGGCTCGACACCAGCGAGATGCCGAGGTCGTCGGCGAGTTCGGC
>Ga0164242_10008619_pt1 | contig 11051 bp, 11 predicted proteins | sample OricomgcompostMG_FD_108783 | JGI IMG/M metagenome (GOLD analysis project Ga0164242, IMG submission 108783) | Miracle-Growth compost microbial communities from Emeryville, California, USA - Original compost - Miracle growth compost (MG) ...
ATCCTAGTGCAGGTGTGTTCGTACAGTCCCTTCTAGCGCAACCCCTAATCAAAGCCTCGCGCTTGTTCGCCCAAAGGTGTCGGTGGCGCCAAGCCGACCGCTTCTGAAACAGTATTTGCCTTGCGCACTCCCTGGTTGGGCTCTCTTCCAGCGCTCCGCCCTCTCCGCTCCCTGGAACGAGTGCATTGCTCTGAACAATATATCGAAGACAGGGTATTCACACCCGAATTTAATTAAGCAAGGGCCAACCAAGTGCAAGGTCGGGTCTAGAGAGAGGAGAGAGAAAAGGGGAGATCAAAAAGAGGAGAGCAAAAAAAAGAGACAGGTAAATAGGAGCAGGCACGCTGGAGAACTGGTAGTGAACCCAGGAAGTGAATGGGAAGTGAATAACGCACGTCCCGTGAATAATAATTAGTCCCCACTGCCCTACAAGGTCCTCTTCGGCTTTCCCCGCCTACCACCTTAGAAAACTGACAGGCCTTGCCGACCTCATCAGTGAGGAGATCCTGCTGCTGCGTCTCCCTTCTCTTGGGGCGGCGTTAATATATTATTATCGCTTTTTTTATCTTTCCAAAACTCCGCATCCTTCAAGGACCCGTCTCCGACAACCCCCCACCCCCTTCCTCCCCTCCCTCGAAAACCCGGGCCTGCGTCGCTTGGGACCTGTCAATGTTTACCCAATCCGCCGCAGTGCCCACCTCGCCGGGCCTCATTGGAACCACAACAACGACCGTCACGGGCGCTTCACCGGTGTCGCCGACCTCGAGGACCAGCCGGCTTAGAGGGCTTAGCTATCTCAGGAACTACACCCAGAACCATCTGCTCTCCCGAGAGCACTCCCCTCAGCAGCAGCAGCAGCAGCAACAACATCACTCTGCTACCAGCTCTCCCACCAGCCCCAACCAAAACCCTGATCCCTACGAGCACCTGTCCCGTCTCGCCCTTCCATCCTCCAATAACCTCACGCGATCAGTTAGTCACTCACCCACGACAACGACCGCTGCTACCCCCGCTACCACCACTTCCAATCCCCCTTCCGCGCGCTTGACTCGCTTTTCGCTAGTCACCTCCTCCCATCCGCTCGCCTCGAGTTCGCAGTCCTCCGACTCTCAACCGACCATCTCATCCACCTCTGGGGGAGCCGCAGCATCGTCGGGCTCGAGTCCCATCATGACGCGCACACGATCTGCGACGGCGTGCGAACCGGTCGGTAGCAACGGCGCCGGCAACCTCGACGTCCTGCCCTCCATTCGCTTCAGCACCTTCTACGACCCCCGCGCCGCACGCCCGTCTCTGACGTTTTCCCCCATATCTCGGACCCTCCCCACAGGCAGCGAGATCATTCGGGTGGGACGATACTCGGAACGGGACAGCCAGCCAAATGTTCCACCGAACCTGCCGTCCGCCGCCCCAGTCGGCTTCAAGAGCAAGGTCGTCAGCCGCCGCCACTGCGAGTTTTGGTACGAGGAGGGCAAGTGGTTCATCAAGGACGTCAAGAGCAGCTCCGGTACCTTCCTGAACCACATCAGGCTGAGCCCCCCTGGCACCGAGTCCAAACCTTTCCCCATTAACGACGGGGATATTGTGCAGCTGGGCATCGACTTCAAGGGAGGCGAGGAGATGATTTTCCGCTGCGTAAAGATGCGACTAGAGCTAAACCGTGGTTGGCAGAGCAAGTTGAACACCTTCAAGTAAGTAGCCTAGGACAGCTCCAAGCCCCCTTGGTCGTGACACAGGTGGTACTAGGGCCATCGTGCTCTGAGTTTGCAAAAGCCTAGCCCTCGACCATTCTCCTTCCCGGGCCGTAGACTGACAAGCTCTAGTATGACGACGCACAAACGGCTGCGAAACATGACAGCGAGTTCTGGCAGTGGCGGTGCCGCTGCCCAGGCCTATTCTCAAGATTGCTCCATCTGCTTGAACAGCATTGCAGTATGTCCCAAACCTCTCTGTTGGTGATCTAATCTCCGAATATGCTAACCTTTAAACCCCCGCTACCACAGCCTTGCCAATGCCTGTTCGTCGCTCCCTGCTCCCACACATGGCACTACAAGTGCATTCGATCGCTCCTTTCCTCGCCGTCCTACCCCATCTTCATCTGCCCCAACTGCCGGGCCGCTGCCGACTTGGAAGCCGAGGTCGAAGACCCCGAAGAGTGGGAACAACTAGACTCAGACGATCCATCGAACGAGCAGGCGGGTGCCGAATTGCAGCCGAGTGGGAGCAGGGCAAGCTCGGCAATGCATCTACCCGCTATGGCCCCGCCCCGGAAGTCGAGAGAGTCCGCGAGAAGCGTTCGGGTTCAGCAGGCCGCAACGTCGGCCCCACCAGCACCAGCACCTGCCGCCATTCCGGATCTGCTGATGGATGACCCTATGCAGCTGGACTCGTCACTGCCTCAGGAGAACTTCCGCCACACCGACCGATCAGACACCCCGCCTCACATTGGCGACACCCTTGTGCCCAACGGGCCCTCAATCTCCCATGCCACCTCGGACCCAGTCCCGATCCCCTCCTCCGCCGGCGCCAACCGTAGTGGTTCCGGCACTAATAGGACGGGCGCTGGCACGAACGGGACATCCACTCCGAACAGGGCTACTAGGACGCCCTCGCCAACGGGCGTCAACCCTGTCCTCATGGGGCCCGAGGGGCCCATCACGCCGCGGAACGATGCTGGGCCGTGGGTCTTTGACGGCAGCGGTGTGAGGATGCGTGGCGGTGAGGCCACCGTTGGGGCCCCGCAGGTCATTAGCCTGGATGCTGCCGCGAACGGTGACCAGATGGATACTAACGGGGCATAATGGGAGGGAGTTGTGGCATAAGTGCGAACAGGTAAGGTATAACGGGAGGGAGCTGGAGGGTTTGCATGGCATGGGGCATGGAAGCGAAGGAGGCGTGTGAGGGATTTTAGTGTCCCTCACCTGCCTGACCTATCGAACTGGGTTTCCTTTAGCATTGGCTTTGTTTCTTGCTTTTCTCTTTCGTATCACATCATCCGGCGTGAAGGGTTCATCTTGGCTGGAGTGGGGCGGTTCTCGGATACCATATTTCCTTTTAAGGATTGCTCGTACTTACCTCTAGCCTTCCTAATTCAAAAATCCTGGATAGGGTCAGACCTTTATGGTTCTGTATATTCCCTCCCTAGTTTCTCCGTCCCTTAGGCATGGGGTTCCATTGTTTCCTTGTCATGACCTTGATATGTTTCAGGGGCATCGGCGATCGTTCCATTACCGACAACGGCAACGTTAAATAGTGGCCATGCCTAGGTAGCCGAGAAAATGTACAGGATCCAGCATCCTATAGGCCCTCCGTTGCCCTTCTGCACATCCCTAAAAAAAACCCCTAACTCTTGAGCAGACCACCCTCATCTCCTAAACGCCTGCCTCCCAATCCTCTCAATCTCACGCCCCTCCAGCGTATCCCGGCCCGCGGCCTCGAGCACGCGCGCAAACGCCTCGGCATCCTTGGTCCGGACGGCCTCCTCGGCGGCCTTGACGCGCAAGCCGCATTTCTCATACATGGTGACCGACTGGCCCGGCTCGAGCCCCACGCACTTGGGTACGAAGATGGCAGCTAGACGGGGGTTGCCGGCCTGGAGGACGAGATTGTAGAACGGCTGTTGTGGGGGGGAGATATGTCAGTGGCCCATCTTTTTGCTACACTTGATGCGAGGCGATATGGTTCCGGGGAGGATTTTAAGAGACAGACGGGCAAAACAAGGGGCGCTTACCTCCCAGCCGATAGGGCTCTTTCTCTGCTTAGAGATATCCTCAATCTCATTCCAGTCTCGCTTAGCCACGAGAGCTTGAAGTCTGGACCGCCAAAAAATGTTAGTACAACTACGAGGAAGTAGGGTTTTTCTTCAGAGGAAAGGCCATTCCAGCAATAGCTAGATAAGGGGAGAGATCCCAACTGACCTAATCCACCAGGCCACCTTCTCCGGCACCTTGAACTCGCTCTGTATCTTCTTCGCCCGACCATGATACCCGAGCCGCACAAGCTTAAAGACCGTCTCATTAACGCTCAGCCCCGCAAACGAGTCGGTCAGGTCGCGATCGAGCGCCTCCTGCGCCCGCAGCAGCGCCGACGCCTCGCGCAGCGCCCCCAGCTCGAAGGCGCTATCGCGCGCGCCGTCCGAGAGCAGCCGCGCCGCGAGCGCCAGCTTGTCGGCCGACGTGCGCACGTCGGGCTGCCGGAGCGCCTCGCGGACGAACACGTCGGCGCCGTCGACGCGCCGGTCGTCCTGGTAGAACATGTCCTTGAGAAGGGCCGTGTCCTCGACGTCGGCGGAGACGCCGCGGGCGGAGGCTTCCACGAGGGCTGTCGCCGTGGGCCGGCTGTTAATGACCCGGAAGAAGCCCGCGAGGGGGAGTTTGCGCTTCAGGTGGTGCAGTACGAAGTGCATCAGGTCGGTGTCGCCGCTCTCGATGGCCTTGTCGAGCGCGACTTCGTCCTCCTCCATGCTGAGTAGCAGGGGCACCTGGCGGCCGGCGCGCGGTTCGTGGTTGAGCAGTTCCGTCGCCAGGCGGCCGCGCCCCTCGTCGTAGGCGGCGCGGGCAATGGCCTCGAAGGAGATACCCGGTTTTCCTGATAACTTGTCGACAACCATGCGACAGATGGTATCATCGTCCTCGGAGCCGACGCGCACCTTGGCGCTCGCCCAGTGAACGTAGATCTTGTCGGTGGGGAGGCGGAGATAGCCGGCAACGCGGAGGGCCAGGAGGTATTCATGCCGACTGAGGAGACGTGTGAGGAGGCCGGATGGCGTCAGGCGCTGATACTGTTCGTAGGATAGCGGGAGGCCGACCTCGAAGAAACGGACGGCGTTAAGGACGCGTAGCGTTTCGCACATCTCGACGAACTCGTCACTGTTATAAATATCTAGGACGGATTTGCCGAACGAGGCGGCTTTCAGCAGTTGTTTCTGCCAGTGGACGTTGAATTCGTGCCCTGCAGCGTTTACCTAGATTCGTTATTAGCAATTTCATGAGGTTCTCGGGCCGTAAGAAAGGGCTCCTCACGCAGGTGTCAACAGCCTCGGCCAAGTTTGGCCGGATCAGCTGGATTTCGTCATCTGCTTTCGGAGACTGGAGCTCCAGTTGCTCGACGGCATCGAGGAGGATAGATGCTGGTGAGTCCGTACCAAAACGGAACACCTTCTCGGTAACATCGGGAACTTTTTGTATGAAGTCGCAAACGTTGTTGCTGATGACTCTCACTCCGTCGATATCTGTGTCCCCCGTCAGCAACTCTTCTAAACCTACTATAGCGAGGATATGTTCCTTACCGGGAATTACGTGGACCCGGCCATCATAAAAGAACTCGGCTGCCGCGCCCGCCGGTCCAATGATGTGGACTTCGTCTTCCCAAGCGACCACGACAGCGTCATTGCCGCACCACTCCAGACACTTGGGCGGTATCTTAGATTTCGAGTCGTGTTCGCTCAGGCGCGTCTGGAAGTCGCTGTTGATGACGTGGGCAGTGCCAGTCGCGGTATATAGGGCCGCATACCGACCGTTGGGCGAGACGCTAATCTGGGTGAAGGGGCCGATATCAAGAAAGCGGTCCTCGGCCGCGGTGGCGTCCACGACGTAAATGGTTTCGCCAATGCTAAGCAGGACCTCGACTGAGCGTGAGAGAGTGTAATTAGGGGGGATGAGGGTCCACGAATGCACGTGGCCTTCAGGAAGGGAGGCAAGTGGCTTGGGGCGTGGTTCCTCGTAGTCAGAAACGGATATCAAGGTATTATTTGTGAGAAGAGCCACAAGTCCGGTGTCGTAGAATCTAGACATTTCAGTCTCATACCAAGTAAAAGGATAAGCAGAGGTGGCCATACCTGCAAGACTTGACACCGAAGTCCTCGGCACCGTTGCCGAGGGAGAACTGTGTGAAGTCGTCTTGGAGGCCATAGTAGCATCTCACCGTGCCATCGGTGGTGACGGTAAGCAACTTCTCATCCTCAGACCAACCAAGCCCCTTGATAGCGCCTTGATCCCACTTGATACTTCTCAGTGGCTTGCCAGCACAGCTATAAACCTCGATGCTTGGCTTGGAGGATTGGGTAGGTCGGTAGGCAACTATCTTGCTCTCGTCCCGATATAGAGCTGCGCCGCCAGTTAGGCTAACTTCGATTTAAGGGCTCAGAACCGAGGATGATAGAAAGTGGACATGGAAAAAATGAAACAAGCAGGAGGTAAGAGGTGCCCGGGTTGCTCCAGTGAGCCACGGAACTAGCTAGATGCCACATGATGCCTCCGCCTGGCCGGCGTAGATACAGGGAAGGGACGGTTGGGGAACAATTCACAAAGAGCTGGATTGGGAAAATGGAGTGAGATCTCACCTATCGCGCCACTATATGGAGCTCCGGCAACTATGTGGTTGTCCAGATCTAGGTCCTGGTCGAAAATGGCCGTGTAAAGCTGTGTCTTGCGGTAGAACCGCTCGCCGACCTGCTCCCATCCTGCTGTGGGATGAGGTGCCTCCATGGTCTGTTTGTCATGTCCTTTTCATCTTCTTGGTTAGGTCGTCGTAATCGCCAGCACTCCTAAGCTGTGATGAGGGCTCTTTGATGTTTACCTAGTGATGTGCAGCTCTGAGAAGCCAGGCACCTGAATGGTGCTCTATATGCGCAGTGCAGCACCGTGCAGCTGGGATAGCCCCACAAGCTTTGACCACCCGGCGAGCCAGCCAAGCACCCCCAAACCTGAACCCCTCCACGGCCCATCCCGAAACCCTCCTCCATCTCCCAGAACAAGACATACCTCCCAAAGCTCTCCCACCGGCCAGGCGCAGTGAATATCTACACAGTAGCAGTCATGCCTGGCTGGCGAGATGAGTATCTCTCGAACCTCCAAGAGGCCCAGAGAAATAATCCGGTCAACCGCGACCTTGTAGAGGCCTGTATGAGCTCCCCGCACCCACACGAGCAAACGCTCGTCGGAGGATACCCCAACCTAACCCAAACACTTACCAGGCTCCCAACTCGCCGATCGCGTCGCCGTCCTCGAAGCTGAGAAGTCATCCAAACGAGCCTTAGTCGACCCCCCATCGATCAAAGCAACCACCACCGACGAACCGGCCGCCGCAGCCTCACCCCAAGTCCGGCTCGAGCTAGCCGAAGCGCTCCGCTCCAAGGGCCAACTCCAGTCGCGCCTCAAGGCCGCCGAGGAAGAGCTCGTCCGCCTACGGGCGCGGACGGCCGAAGATGCGCGCACCCTGCGCACGCTAGGCTCCGAGCGCAAACACCTGGTCGTGCGGCTGCGCGACCGCGACGACGAGCTGCGGCAGAAGAACAAGCTGGTGGCCGACGTGCAGGACGAGCTGGCAGTGCTGAACCTGCAGCTGGATGTGGCGGAGAGGGAGCGTGCCAGGGCTAAGGAGGAGACGAAGCAGCTTGTCGACCGCTGGATGCGCAAGATGGGCGAGGAGGCCGACGAGATGAACCTCGCTAACGAGCCCGAGATGAAGAGGAATCGATGATGAGCAACCCGAGTTGATGGCAAGGTGTCGGAGGCTAGGCGACGCCTACCAACTTCACTAGATGCCAGGGTCTGGATAAGGATCGTCTATACATCTTATTCGCTGGGAAGAGAAGTGTTATACACACAAGGTTCTACTCTCGCAAGGTATGTTGTCTAAAATGCGGTCACCGCTGAGTTGTCAAGCCAACCATCTCCTAGCCGCTTCCTATGTGTGGCCTTCCGTATGTGGCCTTGACCGACACCTATACAAGGAGGAGCCCTCAAGGGTCTCTACCCTCAATGGCCTTGCCTAACTCCACCAAAAAAAAAATACAGACCGCCGCCGCCCGTCGTTTTCATCCGTCTCGGTTCCGCTTGGACTACTATATAAAGTGCAAATTCTCGTCACTTCCTTGTCGAGATGCAGTACGTACCCGCCGCACCTGTCCAGCTGACATACCCTGAAGGGTACGTAAGTTGTTCGACTTGGAGAATGCTCGTGGCAACGTCATTCGAGGCGCTCTTGTGGTCGTGAACGAAACTCTTCAGGGACACGACCTTGCAGCCGGTCTTCAGGTCCAGGAACATACTCACGAGGTTATCGTTGAGCTGGGACGTGAAAGCCTGATTGTTGACCAAGACGACGTCGGCGCGCTTCAGGGCGTCGTGTATCCGGTCGTTGGTCCGGAAATCCCCGCGCTCCAGATGGACCTTTCCAGGCGCGAGGCCCCAGAGCTGGCACCGGGCCGAGAACTCCTTCTCCTGGGCCTCGGCGAGGTCGCACGCGTTCTGCATCATCTCACAACCCCAACTCTCGCAGCCGATTTCCAGCGCCGCCTGCAGGGTCACGTTTCCAACGCCCGAGCCGAGATCGACAAAGACCTGGTTCGACGTCATCTTTAGCCTCTGGTTGAATATGTCCGAGACGAAGGGGTGGAGGAGTTCGCCGTAGACGTTGTCGGAACCGTTTTCGTATTTGGCGAGAAGTTCCACCTTGGGGGCGACTGTGCGGTCGTACACCTGTTCGAGGATGAAGGCAACTAGCTCTTTGGAGATGTCGTGTTGGCTATCGAGCGTTTTGGCGACCGTACCGTCCTTCTGTAGTGCCAAGAGCCGTTTGTTGTACTCGCCCACAGCCGTTTTAAATGCCTCTCCGTCCCAGACATTCTTGCTCGATGCCCGCTCGAGCTGTCGACATATCCCCGTGGATGGGTCGGTAAAGGGCCGGGCGTCCTGCTCCGCGAGATAGGTGTAGGCTACGAAATTAACGACCTTTGCGATATCCTTAACAGCGTCGATCTTATCTTTTCCCCACACAAGCTCGTATCTATTTCCGTAGGAGTGCGGGTTAGCGAAATGCGCGCTGCACAAATGTTGCAGGAAAGTGTGGGGTTGGCTGCATACCTCTCCGGATGCCGCGACCCAGGATACCGCAGTTCCAGGGCGACGTCCTGCGCCGCGACGCCGAGCGTCGGCTCGCACTTGAGCTCCAGCGACGCCACGTCGGCCGCGTGTATCATCGCCCGGCCCTCACCACCGTCCTCCTCCTCCTCCTCCTCCTCTCCCTTCTCCTCTCCAGCCCACAACGCCGGATGCCTCAACCTGCGGCCGAGATCGACGGGCCGGCCCGCGCCATCGCGCTTCCGCCGCTTATGTCGCGCGCCGAGCGAGTCCTCCCACGCTCCGCCGTGCTCGGACCCGGAGTCGTCGTCGCTGCTGAACTTGACGGTCTCGCTCGCCGCCGACCGGCTGCTAGGCGCGCGGCGCTTGCGCCGGTTCGTGCTGCTGACCTCGTCGGTCGTCGTCGATGACGAGGGGTAGGGTGACGCGCTGCCCGCGCCGCGCCGGCGCGCAACGACGGATGGCGTTCTGGAGGCGGAGGACGATGCGCCGCGTGACGTGCTTCCGCCCCCACCGCCGCTGTTACGCGCTGCCGGGGAGGATGATGATGCGCCCGGCCCGGAGCCGCCGCTCTGGTGGGGGAGGGGTCGTGTCTTGGACTTCGGCTTCGACGGGACGGGGACTTTCTCGATGCGGATGACGGGCGCGGGCGCCTTGATCTTATTAGGGCGACCGAGGACGCCCATGCTTTCTGTATTCTGGTGTGTATATACTGACTGCCTTGTTTCCTTTTCGTTTTTTTTTTTTTACCACCAGGCTTCTCCGGGCTTTGTACCTCGGCGTGGTGCAGAAACTGACGCGGGACTATCGGCGCATTGGAAGGCAACTGCCGATGCAAGAAAGGCTGCGGGCGCAAAATAGAAGGAATGCGGTGGGAAAGGGTTTCAGGTATAAAATGAATGAATCGAAAGGACTGCAAGTGGTATAGATGCAAAATAACCAGGAACCAAGAGCCAGCAGAGAGCAAGGAGTGAATGCAAGGCTGAGCGCAAGGGTTGAGGCGGGCAGGCGAAGTTCGGCGAGCAAGAAGGGTCAGGGGATTTAGATATTGACCCACTATCGGTAGTGCACGTGCCATCTCTTCATTTAGGCCCGGCTCGAGGTCGGAGTTGCCGGTCAGCGGCAACCCAGGAACCTGCTGAGTCATCCCGGAGTTTCTCCTTAATTGCACTACCAGACTATCGTGGGCAATTCGCAGTGCCGCAGGCCTCTTTCTACCTGGGCAGGTAGGCCTGCCTCACCGAGGCTCGCTTGATGCCATCTTACCGCCAACTTCGTGACCACCGCCATGGATCCCGAGGCAAAGAGAATCAAGGTTGACACAGGAAGTGCTCTCGAAGCTGATCCATCCTCTAGTGGAGACTCAACCAACCCAAGATTCAGGAGTTAATGGCAAAAAGAAAAATGATTGTTTTGCTGCCTGCTGAACAGCTGCTGCGGGAACTCTTGCTCGAATGCGCACAGAATTTCCCGGGCCTCGAGATCTGGATCACAGGTGGCTGGGTTCGTGACCGCCTGCTCGGCATCCCTTCATCCGACCTCGATTTGTCACTGAGCAAGGTGACGGGGAGGGTTTTCGGCAAGTTCCTGGAGAGCTTCTCCGCCGAGCCAGAAATCGAATCCAAATACCGCCAGAAGGCTAGCGATTTAGGCATCCCTGGCTCCAGGTTTACCAGGTTCCACATAATGGAAAGAAACGCCGACATGTCTAAGAAGCTCGAGACAGCTGGCGGCAAGCTATTTGGCCTGGATATTGACTTGGTGAATCTTCGGAAGGAGGTCTACGATGGCCAGAGCCGGACCCCCGAGATGGAGTTTGGAACCCTCGAGGAAGATGCTTTCCGTCGCGATGCTACAGTCAACTCCCTATTCTTCCATCTGGAGAGGCAGGAGATTATTGATCTTACGGGGAGAGGCCTCAAAGATCTAGATGCAAGAGTCATGACGACGCCTCTGGACCCGCGCCAGACCTTCATGGATGATCCACTACGGGTTTTGCGGCTTATCCGCGTTGGCAGCAGACTCGGTTTCGCCATCGATCCGGGGGTTATAGCTTGTATGAAAGACAAGGAGATACGGCGAGCACCGGACACAATGATTACTCGCGACAGAATAGGTACTGAATTGTTCAAAATGATGAAGGATCCAAACTCAGCGGTCGCTTTTCAACATCTTTTCGACTCCAACCTC
>Ga0164242_10008620_pt1 | contig 11051 bp, 10 predicted proteins | sample OricomgcompostMG_FD_108783 | JGI IMG/M metagenome (GOLD analysis project Ga0164242, IMG submission 108783) | Miracle-Growth compost microbial communities from Emeryville, California, USA - Original compost - Miracle growth compost (MG) ...
ACCACGCTCATCAAGCACATGCGGCCCCAGATCGACCGGAAATACCAGGAACTGGAAGAAAAAATAGGGAAGGAATTGCTGGACCGCCTCTACCGCGACGTCGACGCGGCAATAGCGCTGGTCCGGCAGGACAAGTAGAAACAGGGCTTGGAGACATCCGGGCGGCATGCCGCCCGGGCGCTGGAAAAAAACGCCGCACAGCGCGCGGCCGCCTGTCTTGCGGCCGGCCTCGGGCTTGCGCCAGCGTCCGGCGCCCTCGAGCCGGAGGCTCGACTTGCGAGCCTCCAATTCAGCACGCTAGGCAGCCGCCCGCGCCTCGTAGCGCGCCACCAGTTCCGGATCGCGCTCGCGCAATTCTTCGTGGCCGACCCGCCCGGTGCGGCGCATGTAGTCGTAAGCGAACGACACGGGGTCGAGCGCCATCTTGGCGGCAATGTTCTCGTACCAGCCCAGGCTTTTCGCGGCGGCCTCCTGGAAGGCCGAGGAGGCCGGACGGCGGATGCTCTCGAAGTCGGCGAAAGCCGCGGCGACATCGCTGCCGTGGCGCGCGCAAGCCGCCTGCAGCGCGATGGCGTCCTGCATGGCCATGCGCGTGCCCGACCCGAGCGAGAAATGCACCGTGCGCAGGGCATCGCCCAGCAACACAATATTGCCATGAGTCCACCTGGCATTGCGCACCACGCTGGCCTGGAACCAGGTGGAACGGTTCGACAGCAGCTCGTTGCTGCCCAGTTCGGGCGTGAACACCGCCTCGCAGTATTTGCGGCTTTCCTCGTCGCTGGCCTGGTCCAGGCCAGCCCGTCGCCAGGTATCGGGGTCGGTCTCGACCAGGAATGTGCTCAGCTCCTTGCTGTACTGGTAGCTGTGGGCGATGAAAATGCCGTCCGCATTCTCCTTGAAGACGAGCGAGACGGGGTGAAACAGTTGTCGGGTGCCGTACCAGGCGAATTTATTGCGCCGGGTCTCGATCTCGGGCTGGAAGTGCTCGGCGTAGCAGCTGCGCACGGCGCTGTTGACGCCGTCGGCGGCCACGATCAGGTCGGGCGAGCCCAGGCTGGCCAGGTCGTCGACGCGCACGCCGAACTCCAACTCGACCCCGGCCTTGCGGCATTCGTCCTGCAGCACTGCCAGCAGCGCGATGCGGGGCGCGCGCGAAAAGTGATTGTTCTTCACCTGCACGTGCACGCCGCGATGCACGATCTCCATGTAGTCGCAGCGCTCGTGGCCGGCGGTGAACTTGCGGTAGAAGTCAGCGTCGGCATCTTGCAGGAAGCCCAGCGCCACGTCCGAAAACACCACGCCCCAGCCGTAGGTCGCGTCGGCCCGGTTCTGCTCGTAGACGCGGATGCGATGGCGCGCATCGTGCTTTTTCATCAACAGCGCGAAATACAGGCCGGCGGGACCGCCACCTATGATTGCTATGTCCATTTCAGGTTCCTCGATGATATGGGATCCAGGCGTGCTCGCCGGGGTCAAGCCGACGGCTGGCCACACTGGTCCCGGTATGCCTGCAGCGCCCGGCGGAAGACTCCGGGGATTTCGATGCCGCGCCGTTCGCCGCGCGCCACGCAGATCGGCGTCAGGCACGCGATGAAGAGATCCTCGCCCCGCAGGTCGACGCCGTGCATCAGCAGCTCGTAGGAACGGCTGCGGATCTCGCCGACGCGGACCTCGATCTCGAATTCGTCGTCCGGGCGCAGCGAACGCCGGAAATCGAAAGTCAAGGCGCGGCTGGGCGTGCCGAAGCCGTGCCGGTCCTTGGCATGCTGCGACCCCTCGCCGAACAGGTGCGCATAGAACGCTTCCGCCGCGGCGATGACGTAATCGGCGAAGGTGGCGGTGTAGACCACGCCGGCCGGGTCGCAGTCCCCCCACTTGACGGTACGCCGTACGGTGAACGGCAGCGTCCGCGCCACGTATTCCATGCATTTCATGTTCATGAGCGCCGCTCCCCGCCGGCCGTTGTCTCTTCGCCCAGGCGCTCGGCGATCAGCTTGCGCAGCGCCACCTTGTCGACCTTGCCCACGCGCGTCGTCGGGAATTCCTCGACCACCTCCACTCGTTCCGGGCACTTGAACTTCGCCAGGCCGCGCTCCAGCAGGAACTCGGCCAGCTCGCGCACGTCCGGCGCCCGGTGGCCGGGACGCAGCACCAGGTAGGCGCAGGCGCGCTCGCCGTAGATGGGATCGGGCATGGCCACCAGCTTGGTGTCGGAAACCGCCGGATGCTGGCTGATGTGGCCCTCCACCTCTTCGCAGCCGATCTTCTCGCCGCCACGATTGATGTTGTCGCGCAGCCGGCCTTCGAAGGCATACCACGAACGGCCGTCGACGCGATGCTCGGTCACCATGTCGCCGGAGCGCACGAAGCCGTCGGCGGTCAGAGTGTCGCGCGTGGCGGCTTCGTCGCCGTAGTAGGCCGTGAGGCTGGAAGGGCCGCGAAAGCACAGTTCCCCCATGGCCCCGGGCGCGACGGGACGATCCGTGCCCGGCTCGAGCAGCTTGATCTCGTCCTGGTCGCAGCCCGATGCGCCCTGGGTGTAGTGCCGGACGAACGGCGGGTCGTCGGCCGAGGCACCCAGCAGCAGGCCTTCGGTGATGCCGTACAGGTTGGAGCAGGGCACGCCCAGATGGGCCTCGAGCAGGTCGGCGCGGCTCATGGTGGCGAACAGGCGCAGCGACGAAAGATCGTGGCGGGCAATGTGCGGATAGGCGATGAGCTGGGGCGCGATCGGCCCTATAGACAGGCCGTGCGTCACGCGATGCTGTTCGATCAGTTCCAGCATGCGCACGATGTCGACCCTGGGCATGAGCACCGCGGTCACGCCCAGCAGCATGGTGGGCGCCAGGGCATAGAGCTGCCCGGCATTGTGCATCAGGGACAGGGACCAGATCACGCGCGAGGAGGAATCGATGGCATAGCGCCGCGACCAGCCCGCCGCGTGTCCCAGGTATTCCCCATGAAAGCGCGGGATGATTTTCGGCAAGCCGGTCGATCCGCCCGACAACTGGAAGCTCAGCACGTCGCGCGGGCCGATGGCGACCTGCTCCAGGCGCGCACGCGCCGCCGGCACCGACTGGCCCGATATCAGGCCTTCCAGCGCATGGCCTTGCGCCGCGCCCGCGCCCCGCGCCACGATCAGGTGCCGGACCACCGGATGCTGCTGCATCATCGTGCGCGCGAACCCGACCAGGTCGAACTGGCTGAAGTCGGCCTGGACCACGTAGGCGCGCGCCTGCGACATCTCGATCAGCTTGCCGATTTCGGCACTGCGGTATTGCGGAATGGCGCACACCGGCACCACGCCCGCCTTGTAGCTCGCCATCAGGGCGATCGCGGTTTCCAGCGTGGTGCCCATCTGGAATATGGCCCGGTCGCCCGGCGCCAGCCCCAGGTCCAGCAGCGCGGCGGCCAGGCGCTCGCTGCGGTCGTCCAGTTCGGCATAGCTCAGGCTGCCTTCATCGGTGATGTAGGCGGGACGGTCGGGATACCTGGCCGCGCTCTTGCGCAAGGCGCCGCCCAGCGTATCGTCGACCCAGGCGCCGCAGCGCAGGTATCGTCCGGCCTGTTCCGCGCTGCGGTAGGCCACGCCCGGCACGGGGTTGAGTATGTCTCCCATGGTTTCTCCTTGGTCGCGGGTTTTGTTTCAGGGCTCGATGCGGACGAGATCCCGGTCGAACCGCGTGATGCGGCCCTGCAGGCCGCCGGTGAACAGGCCATACCAGACGGCCGGCTTGAGCCCGAGCGCTTTCCTGCCGAACTCGATCGGGCCCTGCGCCTCGACCAGCTCGTAGCCCGGCGGGCATTGCCTAACCGTGCATTGCGGCATGCCGCGCGCGGCCTCGGCCAGGCACGAGAACTCGGGCACTCGCGGCACGAAGATGCGGATGCGGGCCCCGTTCATGCTGTTTCTCCCATGCGGTCGAGCAGCAACCGCGCCTTGCGCGCCCAGACCGCGTCGATCGGCCCGAGCCGTTCCACGCCGCCCTGCTCGTCCTCCAGTTCCATGGCCGCCTGCAGGGTCAGGGCGGCATCGTCCGCGTCGAGCGGGCCCAGCGGCCGCAGCTTGCGCGTGATCTCGATGAAGTAGCCGTTGGGGTCGCGGAAGTAGATCGACTCGATGACTTCGTGGCGCGTCTCCACAGACACCTCGACCCCTTTTTCCTCGAGCCGCCGCTTCCAGGCCTGCAGTTCCTGTTCATCATCGACCTGCCAGGCGGTGTGCGTGGCGTCGCATACGTGGTCCTGCGGCCAGGGACGGGCTTTTTCCCGGCTCCGCAGGGATTCCGGGGCCTGCGACCCCAGGTAATAGAAGAAGGCGATGGTGCTGCCCTTGCCGCTGTCGAAGAAAAAGTGCAGGAAGTCGGGGTGGGTGGCGGGGCCCCAGCCGCGCGCGGAAATGGTGTGGATCAGGGGCAGGCCCAGGATGTCGCGGTAGAACTGCACCGTCTCCCGCAGCTTCCAGGTAGGACGTGCGGTGTGGTCGACGCCGCGCAGCGCCAGGCCGCCGGAGACAAGCGTTGCCGGCGCGCAGGTCTGCGGCCCTTCGGTCGGGGCTTTCCTGCCGCTCTTCAGGGCGCCCGCAGCGCTGGCCGGGCGATGATTGCGCTCGCCTCCGCTCTGAAGGGCGGGGCTTGCGCTTGGTCTCATGGTCATGATCGAGTCCTCGCAAATACGACGGATATGAATTAAGCGGACGTGAAACCGCAGGCCTGCCCACTTATTGGGCGAATTGCCGGCGCAGCCAGTCCTGGATCAGACGGCCGGCCACATAGCGGCCTGCCTCTTCGTCCGGCGCCAGGGCACGGCCGTGGTGATCGCCGCGCACACGCTCGTGGCGCTTGTCCGCCGCCCCCAGGGCGGCATGGATTTCCCCGATCGTGCCCGGAAAGCAGGCCTGGTCGCCGGTGTATTCCACCAGCAGCGTCGGCTGCCTGATGGACGGCGCGGTCTTGGCCAGCAGCGCATTGGAAGAAAGCCCCGACCAGGTCGACAGCCAGCTCTCCGGCGAACACAGGCGCGCAAAACCCACGGAACCGTAGTTCGAGGCGTATGGGTCCCGCCCCCAGAGCGAGCCGTACTTGCGGTCGGACGGATCGAGCGACAGGTCGTAGCAGCGCAGGTCTGCGTCGGTGCGCCAGACTTCCATGACCGGCATGTGGGCGCCCAGGCGGCGGTCGGCCGGCGTCCCCCCCGCCTTGGCCCGGCCGCGCGCCTGCATGCGCGCGGCGATCAGTTCGTGCGCCCGCGCATCCAGGCGGGCGACGCGCTCGCGCTGCGCCTGGCGGTAGCGTTCGACGAAAGCGGGCGCGTAGCGCGCGCCCTGCGGCGGCTCGGCGTAACCATTGGCGGCATCGAAGGGGTCGAGCGCTGCGTCCACCGACAAGGGATCGGACTCGTCGGCCACGGAAGGGTCTATGCACTGCATCAGCAAGGCGCCCTGCCCGGGATGGGGCGCCAGCAGGATCATGCCGTCGGGCTGCGGCATGTCGAGTGTTTCCAGGCGCGTGGCGCGCCCCCCCGGCGTGCGCGCCAGGCGTTCGGCCGGAGCGAGCGCCGCCTGCTGCGCGTACAGGGCGTACAGGCCGCTGCCGCCGGAATTGCCCAGCAGCACGATGCGCTCGAAGCCGGCCTGGCGCAGGAATTCCAGGCCCGCCGCCACGTCGTAGAGCGCGAATTCGTGTTCCAGTCGTAGGTCATTGCCCACGGAACGCGGCCATTGCGACCAGGCCGCGTAGCCGGCCGCGACGATGTCGGGAATGGCGTAATGGCAGGCCATGAATTCCCGCGGATGCATGATGCAGACCACAGTTCGCGAAGAGCGGGCGGGCTGGTAAAGGGCGCCGCCGGTCGCGGCGCCGTCGCGGGTGCGCAGCACCACGTTGCGGGTGGTGGCGCCATCGGGCAGCCCGCGCGGATTCCAGTCGGTGTTGAGCAGGCCGGCGGTGGCCTCGCCGTTTGCCTGCCGCCCGGCGGCGCCGGGCTTGTGCGTGGTTCCAGTCATGGGGGTCTCCGGTTTTCTGTTTAGACATTCTAGACTATTTTTTGACGAATATGTCAAATAAATTTTGTGACAGGACACCCATATGTATGTGAACTCCTGTCGAATGCGGTGCCGGGATAGGGCGGCAGGCGCTGGCGACGGCTCGCTCCTGCTGCTTTTTCATTCATCTGCGCCGAGCGGCAGGCGTCGACGAATTTGACATAGGTGTCAAGCGCCTCTAGCATTCCGTCAGAGCACCCTTGGCCGCAACAGTCTCTCGAAATGAATCGCCTGCCGGCGAGCCGGCCGAGGCGGTGCTCGCGCCGCGGCCCTGCCGCCTGATCCTTCTCCTCTTTCACAGGCGTCGAACGTGCCCGCGACTCCGTCCCGAAAATCCCCCTCCGCCTTGAAATCGACGCGCCGCGAACTGCTGCGCGAATCCATCCTGGAAGCGGCCTCCGACCTGTTCATCCAGCGCGGCTTCCAGGGCACCGGCATGGGCGACATCGCCGAGGCCATGGGGGTGACGCGCACCGCCCTGTACTACTACTTCCGCAACAAGGAAGCCATACTGCAGGAACTGGTGAGCGAAGTCACCGTCATGGCCGGCACGCTGGCCGCGCAGGCGGCCGATCCGCAAGCCGATCCGGCGCAGGCCTTGCGGCAGTTGGTGACGCAGCACGCCCGGCTGATACTCAGCCACCCGATGCAGTTCCGCGTGGTCGAGCGCAACGAGGAAAACCTGCCGACGGCGCTACGCAAAAGCGCGCAGGCCGCCCGCCGGCAGGTGCTGGATCGCTTCGAGCATACGTTGCAGGCCGGCATGCAGGCCGGCCAGTTCCAGGTGGTCGCTCCCAAGATCGCCGCATTTGCCATCCTCGGCATGTGCAACTGGTGCGCATGGTGGTTCGACCCCGCGGGAGCCGTGCCCCTGGACGAGGTGGCGGGCATGCTGGCGCAATTCGCCTTGCGCGCAGTGATCGGCGCGGACGAAGCATGCCGTCCAGGCGGCAACAGCGTCGACGCCTCGCTGCGCCGGCTGCACGAAGACCTGGCGTTGCTGGAAAAACGCCTGCAGGCGCCCGGCTGAGGCCGCCGCCCTTGCCCGCCCGCGACGGCCTTTGGGTCGCGCCGCGCCCCGGTGGCCTCAAGCCGGCGCCGCGGCCTTCAGTTCATCCGCGCTGGTCTGCAAGCACTCGATCAAACTCGCCAGGCCCGGGGAAGGAGCAAGGCCGCGCAGCGTAATGACGCCGATCGGCCCGAATACCGGCGGCAGCGCCAGAGGCAGGGTCGCCAGCAGCCCCCGCCGCTCGTATTCGCGCCCCACCGCGGCGGGAAACACGCTCAGCGCGCCGGCGGCCTCCATCAGCACCAGATTGTTGAGTATCGAGACCGACCGGGCCAGGACCCGCGGCTCGACACGGTGGCGCACCAGCAGCAGCATCAGGGCATCGTGCACGGGAGAGCCTTCGGGCGGCAGGATCCACGAATAGGCGCCCAGTTCGTGCCAGCCCAGGGCGCTCTTGCGGGCCGCCAGCGGATGGTCCGGGGCCGCCGCCAACACCATGGGCTCTTCGAACAGTGCCCTTTGCGCATAGTCGGCGCTGGCCGTGACGCGCCCGAGGCGGGCCACCACCAGGTCGAGCTTGCGAGCCTCCAGGGCGGGCAGCAGCGATTCGACCGATGCTTCGTGGACCACGACAGTCAGCGCCGGCGCGCGCCGCCGCAGCAGCACCAGGCTGCGCGGCACCAGGCTGGCAGCCGAAGAGGAATTCGTTCCCAGGTGGATTTCTCCCGCCAGGGTGTCGCCGAGCGCCGCCAGTTCTTCCCCGAGGCGGCCCAGATCGCCCAGGATCCAGCGCGCGTGGCGGATCAGGGTCTCTCCCCGGGGGGTCGGCATGACCCCTTTGGCGGTGCGCTCGAACAGGCGCGCGCCCACCATCGCTTCGAGCTCGGCCAGCATCTTCGAGACGCCGGGCTGGGTGGTGGCGAGCCGTCTCGCCGCTTCGGCCTGATTGCCCACGTCGGCCAGCACGGCCAGCAGCCGCAGGTGGCGGAATTTCAGCCTGCCGCGCAAATACCAGTCGCCGCTCAGCGCCATTTTCCGCCGCCGACGGGGGCGGCCGTCCCTTGGAATCTCATGGCTAACTTATCCATTTCGGCATATTACTTTATAAAAATATCATTAGACAGGTATGAAAGCCCGAACCTACCATGGCCGCACCCCAACCCTGTCGACCGCGGCCGCGGTCCGTCGCAAAGACCCGAGGAGACCTTCCATGCCCACCTTGGTACGCGCCTGTTGCGCCATCCTGGCGCTGCTGCTGTGCAGCCGCACGCCTCCCGCCCTGGCTGCCGGCTACCCCGACCGCCCGATCACATTCATCGTTCCCACTACCCCCGGCGGAGCGGGCGACACGGTCTGCCGAGTACTGGCCGAGAGCATGGCCAGGCAACTGGGCCAGCCCATCATCGTCGAGAACCGGCCCGGGGCGGGGGGCGTCATAGGCTCCAAGCTGGCCGCCAAGGCGGCGCCCGACGGCTATACCATCGTTCTGGGCATAGACTCGGCGTTGGCCGTGTCCCCCTACCTGATCGGCGCACTGCCCTATCATCCCAGGCGGGACTTCGCGCCCATCGGCCTGATCGGCACCGTCCAGTTCATGCTGGTGGCGGCCCCCGGCAGCGGCATCGATTCCGCCGCGGCCCTGATCGCCCGGGCCAAGGCGGCTCCCGGCCGCATTCCATATGCCTCCGGCGGCACCGGCTCGGTGCACCAGCTGGCCATGGAAATTTTCGAGAAAGACGCTGGCATCAGCCTGGAACACATCCCCTACAAGGCCGCGCCCCAGGGCTTCGCCGACCTGATGGGCAACCACGTCTCGGTGATGTTCATCGCCGTGGGCACAGGCGAGCCGGCGGCAGCCGGCGGCCGGGTGCGGGCGCTGGGCTACGCGGGCGCCCGGGCCAGGGACGGCATGCAGCCGCTGTCCGGCACCGTTCCCGGCTTCTCGTTCGAGAGCTGGTTCGGCCTGTTCGCGCCCGGAGCAACCCCGGCCCCGGTCGTCGCCAGGCTGTCCGCCGCGCTCAAGACGGCGCTGCACGACCCTGCCGTAGCGTCGAAATTCACCGCCGCCGGCGTGGAGCCGACCTGGTCAGATCCCGCAACGCTGGAACGAAGACTGGCGCGCGACATCGATACCTACCACGGCCTGCTCGGGAAGCTGCAGGCCGGCGCGGGCTGAGGCCCGGCGCCGCCTGCGCTCTTTGCGCCGCCCCAGCCACGCCCGCCTCTTGCGCCAACCCCGACATTGCCACAATCCGTTTCCGCCGCCATGAAACAGCCCGCAGTCCCCAACATCGTCCTGATCACTTCCGACCAACACCGCGGCGACTGCTTCGGCTTCGAGGGCCGGAAGGTGCAGACCCCGCACCTGGACCGGCTGGCCCGGGAAGGCGCCCGCTTCTCGGCCTGCATCACGCCGAACCTGGTCTGCCAGCCGGCCCGCGCCTCGATGCTGACCGGGCTGCTGCCCTTGACGCACGGCGTGCGCGACAACGGCATAGATCTGCCCGCCGAGGCGGGGGGCAACGGCTTTGCCGGCAGCCTGTCGAAGGCGGGATACAAGACCGGGCTGATAGGCAAGGCCCACTTCTCGTCGCACCAGACCTTCGCCAAGACCGGCCGGCCCGAGTGCCAATCGAGCCAGGCCGACTTCGGCCCCGGCTGGAATGGGCCCTACATGGGTTTCGAATACGTGGAGCTCATGGTCGAGGGCCACAACTACTGGCTGCCGGGGCGCCCTCCCCTGGGCCTGCATCATTCCCGCTGGTACTACGGCGACGGCCTGGGCGAGGAGCGCAATCGCCTCTATTCCGAAGACCTGGGCCCGCCCACGGGCGCGCCCCAGACCTTTTATTCCGGTCTGCCGCCGGCATGGCACAACTCTACCTGGGTGGGCGACCGCAGCATCGAATACCTGCGCGAACACCGGCACGAGCCGTTCTTCCTGTGGGCTTCCTTCGCCGACCCGCATCACCCCTTCGACTGTCCGGAACCGTGGTCGCGGCTGCACGACCCGGAGGAGGTCGACCTGCCGGCGCACCGCCGCACGGACTTCGAGCGGCGCCCCTGGTGGCACCGGGCCAGCATGGAAAGCGTGCCGGCGGGCAGCGAGGAGGTGCGCAAGCTACGCCAGAATTTCTCGCGCATGCCCACGCTGCCCGACGGGCCGCTGCGCCACGTCATCGCCAACTACTACGGCATGATCGCGCTGATCGACCATCAGGTCGGCCGCATCCGCGACGCGCTGCGCCAGTACGGGCTGGCGGACAATACCCTGGTCGTGTTCACCTCCGACCACGGCGACTGGCTGGGCGACCACGGCCTGATGCTCAAGGGTCCCATGCCCTACGAAGGCCTGCTGCGCGTCGGCCTGGTCTGCGCCGGCCTGGGAATACCGGCAGGCCGGGTGGTGGCCGACCCGGTCTCCACCCTGGACCTGGCGGCCACGTTCACCGACTACGGCCGGGCCGCCGCCCTGGGGCCGATGCACGGCCGCAGCCTGCGGCCCCTGCTCGAAGGCGCCGCCGCAACGCGGGATTTCGCCTGCAGCGAATGGGACGTCGCCGCCTCGCGCTGCGGCGTGGAACTCAAGCTCAGGACCGCCAGGACGCGGGACTGGAAGCTGACCCTGGAATTGAATTCAGGCGCCGGCGAACTTTACTGCCTGAGGGACGACCCGCAAGAAATGGAAAACCTGTTCGGCAGCGCCGGCCATGCCGCCATCCGCAAAGAGCTGGCGGACATGATCGCCTGCCGTCCGGATGACGCCCTGGCCCGGCCGCTGCAGCCCTCCGGCACCGCCTGACGCCGGCCCGGGGCCGGCAGGCCACGGTCGGCTCCCCCGGGCAACCCGCCCGATGCTTATGCGCCCTGCGCCCCCGGCAGCGGGAACACCGCGTTGATCTGGCCGGTGCCCGAGCTGCAGAAGTAATCGGTGACGATTTCCACCGGACGGTCGTAGGCGTCCCAGCCCAGCAGGCCCAGCAGCATTGCGGTGTCGTG
>Ga0164242_10008621_pt1 | contig 11051 bp, 12 predicted proteins | sample OricomgcompostMG_FD_108783 | JGI IMG/M metagenome (GOLD analysis project Ga0164242, IMG submission 108783) | Miracle-Growth compost microbial communities from Emeryville, California, USA - Original compost - Miracle growth compost (MG) ...
CCTGAGCGGCCCGAACGGCCCATGGCGCCCCAAAGGGCAGTCGGGCACGGAGGAAGCCGAGGTGCCGCCATGCTGGACGATCAGCAGCCGCGGACCGGCTCCAGCCCGACCGGGGCGGGCCGCAGCCGGCGACGGCGCCGGAGGCTGCGCGTCGCGGCCTGCGCGGCCGCCGGGGCGGTGCTGCTGGGAGCGGGCGGCGCCGGGTACGTCTACCACCGGCTCAACGCCAACATCAACAGCGTCGACATCGACGGTGCCCTCGGCGGTCACCGGCCCGCCCCCCTCGGCAACGGCTCGATGGACATCCTCGTACTCGGCTCCGACTCCCGTTCCGGCGCCAACCGCGAGTACGGCCACGACAGCGGCACCGCCCGCTCGGACACGGCGATGGTCGTCCACCTCGCCAAGGGCCACAAGCGCGCCACCGTCGTCAGCATCCCGCGCGACACCCTCGTCGCCCGGCCCGCCTGCAAGACCCCCTCAGGCGGTACCGCGCCCGCGCAGCGCCAGGCGATGTTCAACAGCGCCTACGAGGTCGGCGGCCCGGTGTGCGCGGTCAAGACCGCCGAGCTGCTCACGGGCCTGCGCATGGACCACTACGTCGAGGTCGACTTCACCGGCTTCAAGGACCTGGTCAACACCCTCGGCGGGGTCCCGGTGACCACCACCCGCGCCATCGACGACCCCAAGAGCCACCTCAGCCTCGCCGCCGGCACCCACACCCTCGACGGGGAGCAGGCGCTCGGGCTGGTGCGCACCCGGCACGGCGTGGGAGACGGCAGCGACCTCGGCCGCATCCAGCTCCAGCAGGCGTTCATGAAGGCGCTGATGGACCGGATCGGCGGCCTGGGCCTCACCACCAGCCCGACCAAGCTCTTCGCCGTCGCCGACACCGCCACCAGCGCGCTGACCACCGACACCGGCCTGGGCTCCGTCGACAAGCTGATGGGTCTGGCCCGCGGCGTGCGGCACCTGGACTCGACGAACACGCAGATGGTGACGCTGCCGGTGCGCTACGACCCGGCCGACCCCAACCGGGTCGAGCCGCTGCCCCGGCAGACCGCCATGGTGTGGGCGGCGCTGCGGGCCGACCGCCCGGTGCCCGCCGACGCCGTGAAGGGCTCGGCGGCCGGCCGCGGGGACGCCGGCGGCGTCGTCCGGGCCGACCCGCGGCCCAAGCCTTCCGCGTCCCCCCACTGAGCCGGGCCACCCGGCACCCGGGGCGCCGCAAGGGCGCCGGGCGTGCGCGCCCCTCGGCGTGCGACCCGGCAGCACCGCGCCGGCCCGCGGCGACACCGCGGGAATGTTCCGGCTGTGAACCTGGTTTTGTCCGATGCGGCCGGTCCTGGCAGACTGGTCCGCTGGTCCCGGTTCACGCACACGCAAACCCGCCTGTGCGACCCGGCGCCCTCCAGAACCTAGGAGCACCCTTGAAGCGCGACATCCACCCCGAGTACGTCGAGACCCAGGTCACCTGCACCTGTGGCGCGTCGTTCACCACCCGCAGCACCGAGACCAGCGGCCAGATCCGCGCGGACGTGTGCTCCGAGTGCCACCCGTTCTACACGGGCAAGCAGAAGATCCTCGACACCGGCGGCCGTGTGGCCCGCTTCGAGGCCCGCTTCGGCAAGAACGCCGGGTCCGGCAAGAAGTAGCGGTCCCGCCAGCGCCGGTCTCCGCGACGCCCCGTCCAGGTGCGCCGCGGGCCGGCGCTTTGTCGTCCCCGGTGCCGTCCCGCGCCGGGGGCCGCGGGCGGCCCGCACCGCCCGCACCCGCCCGCAGCGCCGTCCCCCAGCCCCACGCAGCACCTACTCCTCCAGGAAGCCACCATGTTCGAGGCGGTCGAGGAACTGATCGGCGAGCACGCCGACCTCGAAAAGCAGCTTGCCGACCCCGCGGTCCACGCCGACCAGGCCAACGCCCGCCGGCTCAACAAGCGCTACGCGGAACTCACCCCCATCGTCGGCACCTACCGCACGTGGCGGCAGACCGGCGACGACATCGAGACCGCCCGCGAACTGGCCGTCGAAGAACCCGAGTTCGCCGCCGAGGTCAAGGAACTGGAGAAGCAGCGGGCCGAGCTCACCGACCGGCTGCGGCTGCTGCTGGTGCCGCGCGACCCCAGCGACGACAAGGACGTGATCCTGGAGGTCAAGGCCGGCGAGGGCGGCGAGGAGTCCGCGCTGTTCGCCGGCGACCTGCTGCGGATGTACCTGCGCTACGCCGAGCGCGTCGGCTGGCGCACCGAGATCCTCGACGCCAACGCCTCCGACCTCGGCGGCTACAAGGACGTCCAGGTCGCCGTCAAGGCCCGGGCCTCCCACGAGCCCGGGCAAGGCGTGTGGGCGCGGCTGAAGTACGAAGGCGGCGTCCACCGGGTGCAGCGGGTGCCGGCCACCGAGTCCCAGGGCCGCATCCACACCTCGGCCGCCGGCGTGCTGGTCACCCCCGAGGCCGAGGAGGTCGAGGTGGAGATCAACCCCAACGACCTGCGCATCGACGTGTACCGCTCCTCCGGACCCGGCGGCCAGTCGGTCAACACCACCGACTCCGCGGTGCGCATCACCCACCTGCCCTCCGGCCTCGTCGTCTCCTGCCAGAACGAGAAGAGCCAACTGCAGAACAAGGAGTCGGCGATGCGCATCCTGCGCTCCCGGCTGCTGGCCGCCGCGCAGGAGGAGGCCGAGCGCGAGGCCTCCGACGCCCGCCGCAGCCAGGTGCGCACCGTCGACCGCTCCGAGCGGATCCGCACGTACAACTTCCCGGAGAACCGCATCTCCGACCACCGGGTGGGCTTCAAGGCGTACAACCTGGACCAGGTGCTCGACGGCGACCTCGACGCGGTCATCCAGGCCTGCGTCGACGCCGACTCCGCCGCGAAGCTCGCCGCCGCGGGCGACGGCGCGTAAGGCCCCGGCACCCCGCCGGCCGGCCGTCACCGGACACGACGGCCCACGACGGCCCACGACGACCGAGGACGACGAAGGAAGGGACGGGACGTGAACCTGCTGCTCGCCGAGGTGGCGCAGGCCGCCCAGCGGCTCGCCGACGCCGGCGTGCCCTCGCCCCGCTTCGACGCGGAGGAGCTGGCCGCGTACGTCCACGACGTCAAACGCGGCGAGCTGCACACCGTGGCCGACGCCGACTTCGACGCGCGTTACTGGGAGGCGGTGGCCCGCCGCGAGGCCCGCGAACCGCTCCAGCACATCACCGGCCGGGCCTTCTTCCGCTACCTGGAACTCCAGGTCGGCCCCGGGGTGTTCGTGCCGCGGCCGGAGACCGAGTCGGTGGTCGGCTGGGCCATAGACGCCGTCCGCGCCATGGATGTCGCCGAACCGCGCATCGTCGACCTGTGCACCGGCTCCGGCGCCATCGCGCTCGCCCTCGCCCAGGAGGTGCCGCGCTCCCGGGTGCACGCAGTGGAGCTGTCCCCGCAGGCCCTGAAGTGGGCCCGCAGGAACACCGAGGGCAGCAAGGTCGACCTGCGCGAGGGCGACGCCTTCACCGCCTTCCCCGACCTCAACGGGCAGGTGGACCTGGTGGTCTCCAACCCGCCCTACATCCCCACCGCCGAACGCGCCCTGATGGCCCCCGAGGCACGCGACCACGACCCCGAACTCGCCCTGTTCTCCGGCGCGGACGGCCTCGACGCCATCCGGGGCGTCGAGCGCACCGCCCACCGGCTGCTGCGCCCCGGCGGGGTGGTCGTCGTCGAGCACGCCGACTCCCAGGGCGGCCAGGTGCCGTGGATCTTCGAGGAGGACGCCGGCTGGGCCGACGCCGCCGACCACCCCGACCTCAACAACCGCCCGCGCTTCACGTCCGCCCGCAAGGCGACGCCGTGAGCGCCCCAGCCCCCGTATCAGCTCAGCTCCTGGAGGACATCCCATGGCACGGCGTTACGACTGCGCGGACGCGATCGACCGGGTCACCGGCCTGCGCGAGGCCGTCTCGGCGGTGAAGCGGGGCGAACTCGTCGTCCTGCCCACCGACACCGTCTACGGCATCGGCGCCGACGCCTTCGACAAGGACGCGGTCGGCGACCTGCTGGAGGCCAAGGGCCGCGGCCGCAACATGCCCTCGCCCGTCCTCGTCGGCTCGCCCAACACCCTGCACGGCATCGTCACCGACTTCTCCGAGCAGGCGTGGGAACTCGTCGACGCCTTCTGGCCGGGCGCGCTGACCCTCGTCACCAAGCACCAGCCCTCGCTGCGCTGGGACCTCGGCGACACCCGCGGCACCGTCGGCGTGCGGATGCCGCTGCACCCGGTCGCCATCGAGCTGCTCACCGAGACCGGCCCGATGGCCGTCTCCAGCGCCAACCTCACGGGCATGCCCTCGCCGCAGGACTGCGACGCCGCCCAGGGCATGCTCGGCGACTCCGTGGCCGTCTACCTGGACGCCGGGCCGACCCCGGCCGCGGTGCCCTCCAGCATCGTGGACGTCACCGGCAAGGTGCCGGTGCTGCTGCGGGCCGGGGCGATCAGCGCGGAGGAGCTCCGCAAGGTCGTACCCGACCTGGAGGAGCGCCGTTGACGCCCTTCTCCCAGCCGCCGCCGCGGCCGGCCGGCGGGTTCTTCGGCCCGTCGGCGCCCGCGGTCGCCCGGCAGCGCCCGCGGCCCGACACGCTGCGCGTGCTGCACGTGTGCACCGGCAACGTCTGCCGCTCGCCGATGGCCGAGCGGCTGATGCGGCACGGCCTGGCCCGCCGCCTCGGCGCCGCCGCCGGCGCCATCGTCGTGGAGTCGGCCGGCACCTGGGGCCACGAGGGCGCGCCCATGGAGCAGCACGCCGCCGCCGTGCTGGCCGAGTACGGGGCCGACGCGGTCGGCTTCACCGGCCGCGAACTCCTCGACGAGCACGTGATCGACGCCGACCTCGTGCTCACCGCCACCCGCGACCACCGCGCCCACGTGATCTCGATGGGCCACGCGGCGGGCCTGCGCACCTTCACGCTCAAGGAGTTCACCCGGCTGGTGCGGGCCATAGACCCGGCGACGCTGCCCGAGGGCGGCGTCGCCGAACGGGCCCGCGCCCTGGTGCAGGCCGCCGCCGCGCTGCGCGGCTGGCTGATGGCGCCCAGCCCCGGCGCCGACGAGGTGCACGACCCGTACGGGGCGCCGCTGGCGTACTTCCGCAGCATCGGCGAGGAGATCCAGGACGCGCTCGACCCGGTGGTGACCGCGCTCACCGGCATCCGCGCGGCCGTCTGACGGGCGCCCGTGCGCACCTCCGCGCTGCGCGAACCCCGGCTCATACCCGCGTCCGGGGCGCTGCAACCGTCCTCGGCCCCTGTGAGTCTCCGTAGGTGTTCGCCCTCCCGTCCCGGCCACCACTAGGGTGTGACGCTGTGAGGATCTCCCGGACGTGTGCGCGTGACCGACGCACCCCCGAGACCGTGGGAGGCTGCGCGTGCGCGAGTACCTGCTGACCCTGTGCATCGCCGCCGCGGTCACCTACCTGCTGACCGGGCCGGTGCGCAAGTTCGCCATCGCCGCCGGCGCCATGCCCCCCATCCGGGACCGCGACGTGCACCGCGAGCCGACCCCGCGGCTGGGCGGCATCGCGATGTTCGGCGGCCTGTGCGCGGGCCTGGTGGTCGCCGCCCACCTCACGAACCTCTCCTCGGTCTACAAGCTCTCCAACGAGCCGCGGGCCCTGCTGTCGGGCGCCGGCCTGATCTGGCTGCTGGGCGTCCTGGACGACAAGTGGGGCGTCGACGCGCTGGTCAAGCTCGGCGTGCAGATGATCGCCGCCGGCATCATGGTCTTCCAGGGCCTGGCGATCCTGTGGCTGCCGGTGCCCGGCATCGGCACCGTCGCCCTGACCCCGGTCCAGTCCACGCTGCTGACCGTCGCGCTGGTCGTCATCACCATCAACGCCGTGAACTTCGTCGACGGCCTGGACGGGCTCGCCTCCGGCATGGTGTGCATCGCCTCGATCGCGTTCTTCATGTACGCGTACCGCATGTGGTACGGCTACGGCATCGAGGCCGCCGCCCCCGCGACACTGTTCTCCGCCATCCTCATCGGGATGTGCCTGGGCTTCCTGCCGCACAACATCCACCCCGCGCGGATCTTCATGGGCGACTCCGGCTCCATGCTGATCGGGCTGGTGCTCTCCTCGGCCGCCATCTCCATCACCGGCCAGGTCGACCCGGACGCCATCACCTCGTTCACCGGGTCGACCAAGCAGACCGTGCACTTCATGGTCCCGGTCTACATGCCGCTGCTGCTGCCGCTGACCATGATCGCCATCCCGGCCGCCGACCTGGTGCTGGCCGTGGTCCGCCGCACCTGGCGCGGCCAGTCGCCGTTCGCGGCCGACCGCGGCCACCTGCACCACCGGCTGCTGGAGATCGGCCACTCGCACAGCCGCGCGGTCATGATCATGTACTTCTGGGCCGCGCTGATCGCCTTCGCCTCGGTGGCGTTCTCGGTCAGCTCCTCCAGCCTGTGGATCGTGCTGGTGATCGTCGCGCTGAGCGCCGTCGGCCTGGTCGTCCTGCTGCTGCCGGCCTTCCGGCCGCACGCCCCGCGCTGGGCGGAGTCCGTGGTGCCGCCCCGCTACCGGCGCCGCCGGCGCCGACTCGCCGCGGCCGCTGCCGCCGCCGAGAAGGAGATGCGCGCCGGCGACCCGGCCGACCGGCCCGCACTCAACGGCTCCACCGCGATCGGCGACCGGCCGCGACTGCCCGAACGCCGCCCGACGACCACGACCGTCGACTCCGGCCGGTGACCCGGCGCGCACGGTGGGTACGTTCCGCCCGAGCGCCTCGGCGCCCCATCCGCCGTGCTCCTGCCGTAGATTGGGCGGCGTGTCGCTACCCCGCCCGTGTGACAGGCAGCACATCACCATGGTAAAGACCGCATCAAATACTTTGTGATACCGTTCACGAAAGCAGGGTGGCGAGCCGAAAGACCTTATGAGAGACGGTCTTCCGGCGCGCGGCACACCCTCGTCCGTCCCCCCGCTCGTCTCCGACGACCGCCAGCTCGTCCCAACTCCCGCCGGAGGAGCCGCCCCATGCAGCCCAACGACGCCCGGATTCTCCGGGGCTCGGCCATCGTGGCCGCGCCCGTCGGCGCCGTCGCCGTCATCGCCAGCGCCGTCCTCGCAGGCGGCCACGGGTTGATCGGCGGGCTGGTCGCGGTGGCGGTCGTGGCCGTCTTCTTCGCCGGCGGGACGTACGCGCTGATGCGGATCACCGAGGACCGGCCCCAGCTCGCCATGTCCGCCGGGATGCTGGTCTACGCCGTGCAGATCCTGCTGATCGGCGTCTTCATCGTCGCCTTCAAGGACACCGGCGCCTTCAGCGGCCGCGCCTTCGCGCTGAGCCTGCTGTTCACGGCGCTGGCCTGGGTGGGCGGCCAGATCAAGCAGAGCCTGACCAGCCGGATGCTCTACGTCGATCCCGAACCCTCCGTCCCTGCCCCGAAGCGGGAGGCGGACGCGGTCGGGACGGGGTCGCGCGATGCGACGTGAAGGACCGTGCCCGCTCCGTCACGGAGCGCGGTGGCCGGTCCGCAGACCGGTCGGCACAGGGCCCGGCAAGGGCTGGGCAAATCGCTTTCCCGCTGGTCTGCTATCGTCCGAAGTCGCATCCGGACGTGAGGGCCCCTCGCTAACGCAGAGGGTCATGCCCCCGCGCCCTGCGGTGTATTCGGAACCGGAACCGCCCGCGCGGCACGGAGGACGAATGCCCGTGCAGCGGTGCGGGCTTCCAGCGGACCGCGCAGGCTTCGCCACGCCCCGCCCGCAGTGCCGAACAGCGGCCCCACCAGCCGCGCTGACACACAAGGTTGCCGTTACTTATGCGTCACGACGAAGGAGTCACGGGTGAGTGCCCACACGCTGCTCGCTGAAGCTGGATGCCACATCCAGCACGACTGCGCATTCCCCGCTCCGGGCCTCAACTCGTTCGACTTCAAGCCCCTGTTCAGCATCGGCAGCTTCGACTTCACGAAGCCCATGCTGCTCGCGATCATCGCCATGCTGATCGTGGTGGGCTTCTTCTGGGCCGCGTTCAACAAGCCCAAGCTCGTACCGGGCAAGTTGCAGCTCGTCGGCGAGATCGGTTACCAGTTCGTGGCGCGGAGCATCGCCCGGGAGGTGATCGGCAAGAAGGGCGACAAGTACGTCCCGTTCCTCGCGTCGGTCTTCTTCTTCGTGTGGCTCATGAACATCATGTCGGTCATTCCGGTCGCGCAGTTCCCGCCCACCTCGCGGTTCGCGTTCCCGGTGGCCCTCGCCGCGCTGGTCTTCATCACGTACATGTACCTGACGTTCAAGACCCACGGCTTCCGCGGCGGCATCAAGAACCTGGTCTGGATCGAGGGCCTGCCCAAGCCGCTGGTGCCGCTGATCGTGGTGCTGGAGTTCATCCAGAACGTGATCACCCGCCCGTTCACCCTGGCGGTCCGGCTCTGGGCCAACATGTTCGCCGGCCACATGCTGATCATCATGTTCAGCGTCGCCAGCTGGTACCTGCTGACCCCCTCGGTGCTCACCGCGGTGGCCGGCGGATCGTTCGCGCTGGCGATCTTCATGACCGCCTTCGAGCTGCTGATCCAGTTCCTCCAGGCGTACATCTTCACGCTGCTCGCCTCGATCTACATCCAGGGCGCGCTCGAAGAGGGCCACTGATCCCCATGACCCCCTGACCCGGGCTGCGCCCGGGGCAGGCCGGACAGGCCGGGATCAACGGCCCGACCCGCACCACCACCCACCGACATCCGCCGGGAAGCCCCCCGGCGGACCGCATCACGAAGGAAGACGGAAATGTCTGCCGAGCTCGTTAACCTCGCCGCCGCCACCACCGCCGGCCGCCTCGGCGCGGTCGCCTACGGCCTCGCCGCCATCGGCCCCGGCGTGGGCATCGGTCTGGTCTTCGGCCACTCCATCGAGGCCATGGCCCGCCAGCCCGAGGCGATGCCGGTCATCCGCACCAACATGTTCCTCGGCTTCGCGCTCTGCGAGGTCCTCGCGCTGCTCGGCCTGGTCGTCCCCTTCATCTTCCAGAAGTGATCTGACCGCCTACCAGCAGCCACTCGACGAAAGGTTCAGACATGATGACCTTCCTTGCGGAGGAGGGGGCGCAGAACCCGCTCATCCCCGACACCGCGGAACTGGTTGTCGGCCTGCTCTGCTTCTTCATCGTCTTCGGCCTCCTCGGTAAGAGGCTTCTGCCGAACATCCAGAAGACCCTGGCGGAGCGGCATGACGCGATCGAGGGTGGCCTGGAGCGGGCGGAGAAGGCGCAGGCCGAGGCCAACCGCACCCTTGAGGAGTACAAGGCCCAGCTCGCCGAGGCCCGCCACGAGGCGGCCCGGATCACCGAGCAGGCCCGCGAGCAGGGCGCGCAGATCATCGCCGAGATGCGCGAGGAGGGGCAGCGCCAGCGCGACGCCATCGTCGCCGCCGGCCACGCCCAGATCGAGGCCGACCGGCGCCAGGTGACCACCGCGCTGCGGCAGGAGGTCGGCCGGCTGGCCACCGACCTGGCCGGACGCGTGGTGGGCGAGTCGCTCGAGGACTCGGCACGGCAGAGCCGGGTCATCGACCGCTTCCTGGACGGGCTCGAGGACAGCGCCGCGTCCGCGGAGGCAGCGCGATGAACGGCGCGAGCCGGGAGGCGCTGGCCGCCGCCCGCGAGCGGCTGGACGCCCTGGCCGAGAGCACCTCGGTGGACGTGGCCGCGCTCGCCGGCGAGCTGGCCTCGGTCACCGCGCTGCTCGACCGGGAGGGCGGGCTGCGCCGCGCCCTCACCGACCCGGCCCAGCCCGCCGACTCCAAGGCCCAGCTGGTCCGGCGGCTGCTGGGCGGCCAGATCGGCGGCGAGGCCGTCGACCTGGTGTCCGGCATGGTCCGGTCCCGGTGGTCGCAGTCGCGCGACCTCGGCGACGCGCTGGAGGAGCTGGCCGACACCGCCGACCTGATCGCCGCCCAGCGGGCCGGCGGTCTGGACGACGTCGAGGACGAGCTCTTCCGGTTCGGCCGGATCGCCGCGGGCAGCACCGAGCTGCGCGCCGCGCTCGCCGACCGGACCGCGCCGGTCGCCGCCAAGTCCGAGCTGCTGCACCGGCTGCTGGGCGGGCGTGTGAACCCGGTCACGGAACGGCTGGTCGTCAGGCTGGTCAGCGCCCCGCGAGGACGTAGCCTGGAAGGCGGGATCGAGTCCCTGTCCAAGTTGGCCGCGGCCCGCCGCGGCCGGACGGTCGCGGAAGTGGTCTCGGCGGTTCCGCTCAGCGACCGGCAGAAGCAGCGTCTGGGCGACGCACTGGCACGGATCTACGGTCGTCCGGTGCACCTCAACCTCGACGTGGACCCGGCGGTCCTCGGCGGACTGCGGGTGCGGGTGGGCGACGAGGTCATCAACGGCTCCATCGCCGACCGGCTCGAAGAGGCCGCGCGGCGGATGGCCGGCTGACAGCCACCAACTCAACAGCATGTATGCGGCCCGAGTTGGGCCGTGAGGAATACAGGGCCCAACAAGGAGAGCAGGGAACCCAGATGGCGGAGCTCACGATCCGGCCGGAGGAGATCCGGGACGCGCTGGAGACGTTCGTCCAGTCGTACCAGCCGGACGCCGCCTCGCGCGAGGAGGTCGGCACAGTCAGCGTTGCCGGAGACGGCATCGCGAAGGTCGAGGGACTGCCCTCGGCCATGGCGAACGAGCTGCTGAAGTTCGAGGACGGCACCCTCGGCCTCGCCCTCAACCTCGAGGAGCGCGAGATCGGTGCGATCGTCCTCGGCGAGTTCGACGGCATCGAGGAAGGCCAGCCGGTCCAGCGGACCGGTGAGGTGCTGTCCGTCGCCGTCGGTGAGGGCTACCTCGGCCGGGTCGTCGACCCGCTGGGCAACCCGATCGACGGCCTCGGCGAGATCGAGACCGAGGGCCGCCGCGCCCTCGAACTGCAGGCGCCCACCGTCATGCAGCGCAAGTCGGTCCACGAGCCGATGCAGACCGGCCTGAAGGCCGTCGACGCCATGACCCCGATCGGCCGCGGCCAGCGCCAGCTGATCATCGGCGACCGGCAGACCGGCAAGAC
>Ga0164242_10008622_pt1 | contig 11047 bp, 8 predicted proteins | sample OricomgcompostMG_FD_108783 | JGI IMG/M metagenome (GOLD analysis project Ga0164242, IMG submission 108783) | Miracle-Growth compost microbial communities from Emeryville, California, USA - Original compost - Miracle growth compost (MG) ...
CCCTGTGGCGGGGCATTGTTGTAATACCCTTGCTGCTGGCCCTGAGGGGGCTGCTGATAATACCCGCCGCCGTATTGGTCGTAGGGCTGGCCGGTCGCCATGGTCGCAGTCGTCAATGGGGGCGTGCGATCGTGGGAGTGGTTGGGACTGTTGTTGGGTTCTGTCAATACTTGGCGCGCATATCAGACGGGCAGAGAGAGCTTGTGGGTGTTGATCTCGGTCTCCCTCTCTAAGACCAACGTGTGTGGAAGCACGTACCCTTTTGGCAAGTTCGCGTCAGTAATGGCCGTCTAGACTACCGAATTACGACGAGAATGTTTGGTTTTCTGCGGAAGGGGAAAGGGGAGAGCGAAGCTAAGAAGGTTTTACGCTCCCGTCTCTGGTGGCTTGGCTGAGGAAAGTCGCATGATGTAATGGGATCGATTTCGAGGGGATCGACGCTTGGCTTATGCCGCAACGGGGTAAGCGCAAATACTAGCTTCGATCTAGGACCCACAAGCAATCTCTGGGATCAGCTCTGCCGGTTTGGGTCCTTGCGATAGCCTCAAACCCAATTTCAAGGGCAACAATAAGATCACGAAGAAGCTTCTTGGGTTGTAACTTGGGAGCCTACTACAAATGGCCAAAAGTGGAATTGAAAGAATCGACCTGGACTGCGCGTTATCATAGGTTTCGGCCTGCTACTCGAGGTCCTCAATCTCAAACTTCACCAGAACCGAACACTTCGTCTCCCTCCCCTTCAAGTCCAGCATGCGAATAAATCTCCACCCAGGCACCACGTACAGCAACCTCACCGCCGCAATAGTGAAGACCGGGTTCCGCGCGAAGCTCACGTCGTTCTTGATAAGCATACGGAGAAACACGAGCTCGTCGTCGTCAAACTCCCACTCTAGCACCTCGTCCCACACCGGGTCCGACGCAGGCGGGTTCTCTCCGCGATGCAGGAATCCGAGCTTGTGGTGTTTGTACGCCTGCGTCTTGCGCTTCGTCCGCCCGCCGCCCGCGCGTCCGAGCGTGCAGGTCAGGTACGGCCTCGCCTCGTCCACGTCACCCGTCAAGGGCACGTCCGTCGCGCCCGCGACGTGGAGCCTCAGCCGCCGGCGTCGCAATCCAGTCAGGTGTTCCCCTCCCGGCCGTAGCGCGGCGGGCTTGAGCACGTAGCCGTCGGTACCGCTGAACATGGCCTCGTTGAGCTGCATCCCGGACTCGAAGGTCTGCCAGTTGAGGGCGCAGATCTGCGCGCCGACGGCCCAGAAGGTCGCGGGCCGCAGGTTGCGCGAGGAGATGCGCGTCCCCTTTGGGAAGACGCGCATCAGGTGATGCGCGTTGTGCCGCGCGATGAGGCTGCTATTGGCCGGCATCTTCGACCCGAGCCCGGACTCGGAGACGTTGATTAGGTGGTGGTGCGGGCCGTTTTTCAGCACCCCTGGATCGTACCATGACTTGTTGTGCGGCTTCACCGACTGCGCGTAGACGCCGAGGGCGGCGAGCTCAGGGATGATGGCCCCTCCAGAGGTCGATTTCTTCTTCTCCTTGTAGGTCTTGTGGGAGGCGTTGCCTTCCTCTTTTTCATACTCCGACTCGTCAGAATTGCTTGAAGCTTCATCCGCGTCGTCCTTTGGAAGGTGGTATTCGACAATCACCGCAACTTTGGAGCCCAGCTCGCTAAGACGCACATGATCATCCGTTCCCTGCTGCTCCCGGTGGCCCTTCTCCCTGATGTCCTCGCTGATAAGGCGATTGCCTAGAACCTCCTTCATGATCTGGACGATCCGCATTTGTCCGTGCGCATCACAGTGATTCTCTAGGGACACGAGGATTGGCGCCGCGCGGTAGCCCTGCGCGTTGACCTCCTGGGCGGCTTCCTCATCCACCACCACGCGGATCGCCTCGCACACGGCGCGGAGCGAGATGTGGGACACGAGTGTGTACCCATGGGTTACTTTGGGCTCGTCCTTGTGGTCGTCATCGTCCCAGGCGTCAATCTCGATGCAGCGAGAACCGGCCCTGAGGACGGTCTCATACGATGTCGCCGACGACTTGCCGAAAAGCTGGTTCGCGTGAAGATATGTGTTGTGGCTCGAGCTGATGAAGTACTCAGGCAACGTGTGCGATCTGTCGGTCACCGATGGCGGGACACTGATATGGGGCTTGACAAGAAGAGCTTGCAGCGTCTCGGTGTGCGCGTTGGGGTCATCGAGGCCAACCTCTTCCTCGGACGTAACGCCCGCGTGGACAAGGTACGACCTCAGAGCGTGACTCACTCTCAGCTGGTTTCTAGTGACGTCCGTTCGGCGCGCTCCATGGCCGCCTCCTGCGATGGTGTCGGAGTCGATTTCCTCTCCGATTCCCTCATCGTCTGAATCCTCCTCTTTGAAGGGGTTCAGGTTGGCTAGGCGTGAAGCTAGCGCGGACATGTTGAAGGGGTTTGAGGTCCAACTGGAAGAACTTGCGCGATCTTAGTTTTTTTTTTTTTTGCCAAACTAGTGTTGCACGCTTTTCGTTAAAGACCTCTCGCTCTACCCCTCAGTTATTTATTTTATGAACCAAGTTGATGTGATACGCAGGCAAATGCTGACAGGCTGACATGCGTCCGCAGTTTTTCAGCTGATGATGAAGTTGAGGGGTAGTGGCGGGGTATATTGGCGCCAAGTTTTGGGGGTTGGGAGCTTGGAACCGGGGGGTGACTACCTGGAAATCGCTGCTTGATTCTTGGCCTCTAATTCCGAAATGTGGACAATTGTTCATTACACGCTGCTGTTAGGCCGAAGTGAATGGTGTTGTACACGCCCAATCCTTCTCCCACTTCGTCCTCAGTAGTCGACGGGCGGCCGCCCTTACCATAGAGGATCTTGGTGGGGTCGTTGACGTAACTTGACAGAGGCGAAATCTCGACAGAACAGGGGTAGCTTTGGTATCTCAGGTTTGCGGCGAAGCCCACTCACTACATTGTACACCCGGCAACAAGCGTGCCGACAAATATGGATCCCTCCAAGTTCTGTACTACGTGTATTACGCTTGGAAGTCTTAGGGTCGTCCCATAGAAGTAAGTTTAGAGTTTCCACAGTGGGTCTCGGCCTTGCAGTCCCTGTTTCTAGCAGACGTGCATCCTTGGTCATGTCAAGCAGTCACAGGCAGCAGTAGTAGGAGCCGAAGGTTTAGACATAGACACGACGAGCAATAAATAATCAATTCCAGTCCAGTCCTACATAAGCCCGCAAAGAAACCCCAAAATCCTGTATCAATATTTGGTATATTGGTATATCCTCCACAAGACAAAAGAGATGCCGCGTATCGACAACTGGAAATACTCCCCCAGGCAAACAATCCAGTTCCAGCTCTTCATCTATAATAACGACGCAGATCGGTGTATATGTGTAGGTATGTAATCGCAACATGCTGCAGTGTGGTGTGTGGAGATAGACAAGTCCGCTTCCTGAGTTAGGGGAGGGGGGTATGAAGCGGACGGGTACGAAGATCCCTCCTCTCGTAGTGGCCGGTAGCCCTAAGGGATGATGCTTCTCTGAGAGGAATAAATGCGAGATATTCAAAGGTAGATGATTATAAATAGGAAGAGGGTGACTTCAAGAACAAATGATTCGAAGCGAAAAGGAGGAAAAAAGGAGCTGCACAGCAACCAACGAAGAAGAGAGACGGATAGAGAACGTCGAAGGGGCATTCCACGGCAAGGACATTATCCCCTTGCAGGAACCCAATCATCACAACCCTGCAATCTCGTTCTGCCCCAAGAACGTCCGAGCCAGCTCATCACCGCCATGCTCAGCAGCTCTCATCCAGTGGATGGCAAGGCACATGAGCGCCGGATCGCTCCTGACATCGCCGGCACCGGGGCCATCGTTCCCGGCCCCGGATCCCGCGCCGCCGGCACCACTCCCACCCATCCCCAAGCCGGCACCGGGCTGACCCTGCCCGAGTCCGCGCCCGCCCGTGGCACCGCTGGAATGGTGATATCTGCCGCTGCTGCCGCCGGCGCCGCCCGAGGAGGCGCCGCTGCCAAGACCGCCACTGCCGAGGTTGCTACTGCCGCCGCCGCCGTACTTGTCCATCACGGACTGCTTGAAGACTTCTCGTGGCTTGCTTAGCGGGAGTGTTGTTCGCTCGACGAGCTCCGAGTTGCCGAGGTAAAAGAGCGCGAGCTCGCGCTGGGCGGTCGGGTCTCCTTCCTTGGCGGTGATGGTCACCATCCGGGCCGCGTCGGTAAGAGAGTAGCTCATCAGCGGCAAGGGTGGGGAAGGCGGGGTGGGTGGAGTCGGAGAAGCGTCTCCGGGTTTGGGCGGGGAGTTGCTGCTGGGTCCGTCGGCGGCTGTTGATGACGATGCAGTGCTGAGAGGTCTGTTGTTGTTGGGGCTTGGCGACGAATCCACGCCGCCGCTGCGTGTTTGTGTGTACACCTTGACGACTTCGTCTGCGACCTCGACCAGTGTTTTGCAGACATCGTGCTTCAGATTCAGAGCAGCGATGCCGGCATCCCAGAATGCCTTTCCACGGTCTGTCTTATCAAGGATAGACGCAGGTACAAACGACGAGATGAGCTGCAAGTCACGGAAAAGGGTCTTTGGTCGTAGAGACGCGTCACGGAAAAGCGACTGCAAGATATTGGCGATGGCGTCCGTGTTAGCAGGGTTGGCTGTGGCTACCGACCGAGTGTCGAAGTTGCCAGCGCCACCGCTAGTACGCCCCATGTAGCCCGCCGTGGGAAAGTCTGGATGTTGTTGGAGTGTATGCAAGCGCCTCTCCTTGGCATTATCGATGGTTTCTTCAAGTGGCTTGGCACGCCCGGTGCCGGAGTTGACGGTGTGGTCGTCAGGCGCCGAGGATGTAGACCCGACCTCCAATCGAGCCCACGCCAGCCTCGACTTCCGCGATCCCGAGGTTAGGGATGCGACGATAAGGTTCACTAATTCGTAGAGCGCATTGAGCTTCATGTAGGGATTCGGATGAACACAAAACATCCGCAGAAGCCGCTGGTAGGACTTTGTGAATGGGAACTCGGGCATTGCATCCTTCAGCGGCTTTTGGCTCTGGGCGCGCGCAGCGGAGATGCCGGAGACGGTGTCGCTTGTAGCAGAGCTGTCATTGCCTAAGTTGCCAGTCGGCTCGGGAGTTAGACCATGAAGTGGAACATCGGAGCTGGCCTTGTCGCTAGCGGTCTCCGTACCCCCGGTCCCACGTAATTTGCTGCCCCTTTTTTCCATGGCCTGCTTCTTCAGGGCCGATTTAGGTGACTTCCGCACTGGCTTGGCGGTGCGTTGGCGGAGCGCCTCGCGACGATCAATGCCTTCCTGGCCGAGTCCCTCAAACCAGGCATCCGTCTCAGAGCCTCGAGCGAACACAAGATTGCCGAGGTCGGAGAGCAGCAAACTCGTAAGAGTCTGTCGGAGTTCGACAAGGAAGCGAGATTTTTCTTCCGAGACGCGCTGTTGGTACACGGTTTCATTGGATGACGCGGAAGTTCCAGGCCGGCCGGTGGAATGCTGAGAGTGGGAAGGGAGGTGTTGATGGTAAGGTTGTGAGAATACGGCAGAGAGATTCGTAATGCTCGTGGTGGGAGATTGCGCCCTGGAGACCGACGAACTCGGGGCTATCGTGGCCGCATGGAAGGGTGACCAAAAGGTCGTCGACGAGTCAATAGTATGGACGGGAGACGAGACGCCGAAGTAGTCCTGGTTGTCTGTGATGTCCGACATCGCTGTGCTAGCTCTTGAAAAACTAAATCTCGAGGAGTCCAACGACGGAGTGCCGATGTTGTGGCCCGATAGGCTCCTCAAAGCTCGCGGTATAGTGATGGGCCGGCCCACGGAACCGAAGCGGCGCTCGGGGTCGCTGATAACGCTTGCCGAATCGTCCCAGGCGTGGCCGCTTTCTCTCTCGCGGCCGCGGGGGCGGCTCTCCATTGCACGTCTGTCCCTGAGGTACAGCTCACTCGACCACAGGACTGGCGTGTCGACGATGCTATCGCCGACTAGCTTGTTGATGCAACTGTCGACCTCGCAGCAGAACCGATGTATCCGCTCTTCTCCGCGGCAGAAGTTCTCGATGCCGTACTGCTGCAGCCACCGGGACGTCTTCTCGGCTTGGTCGTCGGAGAGCTTATTCGGGCCCCCCTGGTCCTCCGATGCGGTCAGGAGGTCTACTATCTGCGACTCCGTCCGGAAAAGGTAACTAGAGCTAGCGCCTCGATACGCATGACCTCGTGTGCGCTGCTGTAGCGAGTTCCATTTCCGGGGCATGCCCATGGCCTTGAGGGCGACGGCGATGTTGCGGCTGTGCTCGTACGGCGCAGAGTTGCGGACATCTGTGACGTACCACATCTTGTCACGAAGGGAGCGGAACCGGCGCATCATGGTATCAATAAGGCCTTCCACGCGCTCCTGGCTTTGCTTTAGCCAGATGAGCCAGGCGTCGTACTCCTCAATTGCGGAGGCAGAGCGGCGGAGAGAATCCCTTGGGCCGCGGGAGAAGATGTTCAAGAGCGTCGCAAACCCATCGCGGCGCAAGGACTCAGATGCTAGTAGGTTAAGCTGTTGAAGGGTCCTCCAATATAGATGGGCAGAGACAAAGTCGGACTGGGCGCGGGATTGAGAGGAAGCGGCCTTTAGCATCTCAACGAGAATGGGAGACGACTCGGTCTTGTCCTCGGTGCCGTCGGATTCCTTCCCCTTGACACTCTTAGGATGGCTCTCAGACTGGCTGCCTGTCATGCTTTCTAGCCGTTTGCGGTACGGGTTCCGACTTCCCATTGTCCGCTCAGCAGTGATAACCTTGTTCTTGGACCTGTATTTCTTTAGGCTTGACGCCCGATTACTGAACGTTTTTGACTTGGCGCCACCGTCTCCCGAGTTGTGGGGGATTTCAAAGTCCTCAACCAGCTTGAGGATCGAATCTCGCAGTTGGTGGTAGCTCTTGTCCAGTTCTGGCCTATCATCTTCCGTGTCCTCGTCCTCGGTATCACTGGTTGACGAGTTCTCCTCTTCGTCGACCTCCTCGTCCGGGTCATACGTCATATGGGTCGACAGGGCATTCCCGTCGGAGGAGATAAACAAAACAGCCCAACGCTCTGCACAGGGGTGGCACGAACCGTGTACGACATCTTGGCCAAGGATCTGAGTCATCTCATACATGGCAAGCCGGAGGCGGTATCCGTCATCCTCATAGCTGCTGAGGCGTTTGGGGCTTCCTTGATCTAAAACTGGGGGTGAGTAACGCCGCGGACTGCCATTCCGTGCCTCGTCCATCAGGGGATCCCCAGATGTCGTGGCCTCGCTGGCGGTGGACTCAACGCTGGTGCTGAGAACGGAAGCGGTGTCAAAGGTTGCTCTTGACATGGGCTGGGAAACCATGGAGAAACCAGAGATGGAGGGAGCCCCTGATCGTATGCTATTAGACCGCGCGGACAGTGGCCGCTTCTCGGGAAACAGAGCATTGACAAGAGTGGCGAGGTCGGCTGGGCTAATAACTAGGTACGGATGGACCTCGGCCGTTTCCCTGAGAGAGGTTATGGACCGCGCCGGGAGGAGTCTCGGTTTGGACTTCCGGGACTTGGAGTCCTTGAAACGGCCGAGCATGTTCTCAACGTGGGCCTTCACCTTGGGCGTCGTAGAGACAGGGGGCTTGCTCCACAACATGTCGACCACCTGCTGCTGAGCACGCTGCGCGACGTGCTTCAGGATCTTCATCCGTCCGTACTCAGTGATGTGGTACTCGGCCATCATGCCGTAGCTCTCCGGGTGGATGACAACGCCCATGAGCCAGACGGTGAAGAGCCACTTGTAGAGGAACCACTTGCGGGTGCTATCCACGTACTTATTATCCAGTTTCTTGAGGATTTCGTTCCCCAGCTCAATCAGCCCCTCTGGTATTCCGGTGGCGTCCTCATCGTCGATCACGTCGAATAGTTCGTCGGTGGCACGGTCGTAGAACTCCTCTGCGGCGATCTGGTCCTTGGAGGTCCAGTTCGACACGTCTAACCGCGTGCCATGCTGGTCCTCGGCGCGATCAAGAAGGAACGAGCCATCCTCCAAGATTTTCATCAGGTACCATTCCATGTTAGACTTCCCGGACCAATCGCGCATAGCCACCCAGGCGTTGATGACGGCAACGAGGATGGTCTCGAGACCCGGCTTCTGCTCCGAGATTAGTCTCGCACAAGTGGTGGCCCAAATGGTGGTCCTCCTCTTGTCCTCTGCACTGTCAGGGCCGGCAGAGTTAGCAAAGCAAGTGTGGATGAGGGCGGAGAGCGGGTCATGTCTCTGGAACGAGAGCAGCCGCTCAATGGAGCTGCGTTCCTGCACAGGATTCCGGTTGGAAGAGTTACTGGTCCCTCGACCAGGTTGACGGTTGTGGTATGGAAGCACCGAGTCGATGGGGTCGAGGACTTGGTGAAAGCTGGCGAGGGCGGTCAGCTCAGAGAGGTCCAGCGACGAGATGCGCGTGGCTAGATAGTTGGGATTAGTTCGTATTTGGGTGAGGAGGTTCAAGAAGGTCTCCCGGGCCGAGGCAGAGATATCATTGAGGAAGGGCGCAATAGATCCAACGACAGCCCCGCCTCCAACGACCGACGCGGTTGGGGTATCCATGCCATCGGTTGAGGCGACGCTCGGGGATGACAGCAGCTCCACGTCCGGCTCAAGAATAGCAAAGCGGCGGGTTTCATCACAACTCCTGCGGACGTCAATCACGGCATTGTACAGGGAAGCGAAAGTCTTCTTGTCATCCACGCGGAAGCAGTCAGCGAGGTTCCGGTGGGCCATCTCACCGCACCGCATGAGACGCGCCGATAGGGCCGTGGATATCAAGCTCCTCTGTAGGCGTATCCGGTTGTTGGCCCGCTTGCGCTCTTGGTACTTGGACAGGCGGGCCAGGTGTGCGAGCTCCTCCAGGGTGGTGCTATCATGTTCCTGGTCACTGATATGGTTCGTGTACAGCGACACGTCCGGGAGGAGGTGGCAAGGGAACTTCATATTCTGTGCACGGTCGGCGGGGAGAGAGGGTGGGCTGGCAACTGTCTCTAGGCTATCGGACGAGTCCCTCGGGCCAGGTGTGTCGGAAGAAGGAACGGCGGCTTGGGCTATCACGGGCTTCCGGTTCGCGCTCGAGATCGGGGGCTGTTGGACGGAGGGGCGCCTCGGGAGGTCCTCGCTGCGCCGAGAGTGCGGCATGGCGGGTTCGGCGGATCGGGTGGGACTTCGCGTAGTGAATCGACGAGGGAGGGCAAGTTCGACATGGTCGTCGGGAGACGGCGTCGGGGATCTAGGAGCGCGTGACGTAGACGGAGGTACAGCTATAATATCCGGACAACAAACGGTTAATAGATGCACTAGCGAAGGCGGTCGCAGAGGGACACGAGGAACTAGTGACTCCCTTCAACCTACACGAGCGAATGGCGACGGGCGACGAGAGAGAGCGTTGCATGGATATCATGTTGTGCCCATGGGAGGTGGAGGCGGGTGCGGCTCGACTGCGATCGCCCAAGGACTACCAGCTAGGGAACGGGACCGCTCGACTCGACGATGTTCTCCACGGGCCAGCTTGAGGCTCGTCAAAAAGGAAGGTATAGGTTGCCCGAGTCCGAGCGACCTTTTGACAGAACCCACGGCTTTCCCGCCGGCGTCGTCGAGGGGGGGGGGGGGGGGTGGTCTTCACGGCTCGCGCCCGACAGCAAAAACTTCAAAACAATCCCATACGGGGTTGTTTGTGTGGGGGAGAAGGGGGGAAGGGGTTGGGAAGGGGGGTTGGAGGGAAATGCAGAAGATAATAATGCGGTGAGTCGGGGAGGTTTCTAGCTCGTGATGCAGAGTGTCGGCCATCTGCTGGGTTGTACGAGAAAACAAGCAAGCCAGCAAACGCAGCGTGGGGTAAAGCCGCTTGGAAGCTCCCCTGCCTGCCTTACCAAACCCAACGTAGACTTTTTAAGCCGCTACCTCCGCCTGCCGCATGTGGGACGCATGGACGCACGGCTTTCCACACGCGGTTGAGAGGCGGGGAGTGGGACAAGCCGCCTGCCAGCCTGCCAGCCAGCCAGCTACGTACCTCCTAAGTAGCCCAACCTGGTCGGCGAGGGTCCACTAAGAAGTACCTCCGTCCAGGTACACCCGCCTCCCTCATTTCAAGTCTCTGGCACTGTCTCTTTCATCTTTCGAGGGGAGGCGACCAAGTCTACGGATGGATGGATACTCGCTCGCTCTCTACTCGCCGACTCCCAGCAAAAGCTGAGCCTACCCGCCCTACTCGCCATTCAATGGCAACCGTTCAGTCACGCACACGGGGTTTAGAAGAGTCATCCCGATCCCCCCTTTTTTTATTTTTTGCCTTTGGCTACCTCGTCATCTCCCGTCCGTCGGCTGTCGTTGGCTGCCTTGTTAGGCACCGCATCCCAGTAAGAACGGGTTTATGCCAGGGCCCAACGGACACTGGCCTAGGTGCTGCGGGTAACGAACGATAAAGCTGAGCGATATTTCGGGACATGTTCGATGGCGAATATGCCAGCTCATCATCATCAGCACAGAAGCAGGCACGCGAGTGGCCAAGCGCACCTGGCCGAAGGGGGCATGGCCTACAACGCAACACGCCGTGGTCTGTTGCATTTGCGGTCGCTGTTGCTGCCACCATTGGTAGTGCTATCGCTGTTCCAGTTGCTCGCTGTTGCTATGGGCAGGGATGTCCTACCGACAGATCCTGGGGCTCCCTGTAACCTCTCTCCGATCCTGCTTCTCCCGTCTTCTTCGCTTCGCCCCCCCACCGTTCCATCAATCGAAACATGACATCGAGAGTGTGCTGGCCTTGCATACGTGGAGGAGCATAGCTACTACGCCTGCACGGTCTGCAAATAGGTGGGCAGTGTATGCAGCGTGTAGTACATCTTTACATTATCTACCGCCAGCTGGGCAGCTTGACCATATAGGAGACAAGGTCATTATTGAAGGAGGGGCCTTGAGATTTCCTGTGTCTTGTTTCACCTCTACGGAACTTCCATCTTTCGGACCCCCCCCTCCACATCCCTCACCTGACTCCCCAGCGCCAGACCACC
>Ga0164242_10008623_pt1 | contig 11047 bp, 11 predicted proteins | sample OricomgcompostMG_FD_108783 | JGI IMG/M metagenome (GOLD analysis project Ga0164242, IMG submission 108783) | Miracle-Growth compost microbial communities from Emeryville, California, USA - Original compost - Miracle growth compost (MG) ...
ATCGGGCAGGGCATCGCGCAGATCGCGTCCGGCTTCGTCGGCGGGATGGGCGGGTGCGGCATGATCGGCCAGACCATGATCAACGTGCGCGAGTCGGGCGCGCGCACCCGGCTGTCCACGTTCAGTGCCGGCGCGTTCCTGCTGGTCTTGATGGTGCTGTTCCATGAGCTCGTGAACGGCATCCCGATGGCCGCGCTCGTCGCCGTGATGATCATGGTGTGTGTGGGAACGTTCGACTGGCATTCCATCCGCCCGGCCACGCTGAAGCGGATGCCCGCCGGCGAGACGATCGTGATGGTCCTGACGGTCGCCGTGGTCGTGGCGACCAACAACCTCTCGATCGGGGTCGTCGTCGGCGTGATCGCCGCGGTCATCATCTTCGCCAGGCGGGTCGCGGGCTTCGCCACCGTCACCCGCACGCTTCCCTCGCCCGGTCTCGCACACTACGAGGTCGACGGCGAACTGTTCTTCGCCACCAGCAACGATCTCACGCATCGTTTCGAGTACGGTAGCGACCCGGCGCACGTCACGATCGACCTGTCGCGCTCACACGTCTGGGATGCGTCCACCGTCGCAGCTCTCGATACCATCACCACGCGCTACCGACGCCACGGCAAGGCCGTCACCATCACGGGCATGAACACGGCGAGTGAGCGCTTCCACGGCCGACTGACGGGCAACCTCGGGGGCGACGAGAGCTGACGGCAGCCCGGCCGGCCCCATGTCCGGGCTCAGCCGATGCGGGTGCCGTCAATGTGGCCGACGAGTTCCCAGGTCGACCCGTCGTCGTTCGACACCCAGGCGTCCCAAACATAGGTGTCGTCGGTGATCGCGCTGAAGTTCCACCGGATCGGCCGACCGTCGTTCTGCGTTCCGTCTTGCCGGATGCCATCCCGCCAGCCGATCGCCACCAGGTTGCAGTACTGGTTGTCTTCGGGGGAGAAGTAGCTCACCCGGTTGACTCCGGCGACCGGGTCGTAGACCCGCAGGGCCGTTGCAACAGTAACCATCTCGTCCGGTTTTGCCGCGTTCGGCGTGACCTCGATGTCCTGTACTGCCCGGCCGCCGAGCACGTAGTTGACGATCCAGGTGAAGGTTCGGTCGTGCCACTCACCGGTCGTCTCGTCGAGACGGCGACCGCGAGCATCCCAGGTGCCGACGAGCCGACCGAACCGTCGCATCCGGGCGGCATACCGCTTGTCGGGCCCGTCGGAGAGCAGGGCGTCGGCGAATCCGGAGACAGTAGCGGGCGACATGCATCGATTTTACCGGCCCGGTGTTACCGGCACGTTGCTCGGGAGTTCAGTCGTGGCCGCCGGCGAGCTCGCTCGCCGTGACATCCGTTCGGTGGAAGTTCAGGTAGGAACGGGATGCCGTCGGCCCCCGCTGCCCCTGGTAGCGGCTGGAGTATTCGGCCGAGCCGTATGGCTTCTCGGCCGGCGATGAGAGCCGGAAGAAGCACATCTGGCCGATCTTCATGCCCGGCCAGAGCTTGATCGGAAGCGTGGCGACGTTGCTCAGCTCGAGCGTGACGTGTCCCGAGAAGCCGGGGTCGATGAATCCGGCTGTGGAGTGCGTCAGCAGGCCGAGCCGGCCCAGCGAGCTCTTGCCCTCGAGCCGCGCGGCAACGTCGTCGGGCAGCGTCACCGCCTCGAACGTGGAGCCGAGCGCGAACTCGCCCGGGTGCAGGATGAACGGCTGGTCGGCATCCACCTCGACCAGATGGGTCAGCTCCGGCTGGTCCTCGGACGGGTCGATGAACGCATACTTGTGGTTGTCGAAGAGGCGGAAGAACCGGTCCAGCCGAACGTCGATGCTCGAGGGCTGGATCATCTCGGACTGATACGGCTCGAGCGCGATGCGCCCGGCCCCCAGCTCGGCCTTGATGTCGCGATCAGAGAGCAGCACGAGGCAAGACTAGCCGAGCGTCGGGTCGCGTCGCGGTCGCGCGCGCCATTCCACGCCGGGGCGTCAACCCCTTGCCCGTCTTTTGCCGTGCGAGTTGGCTGAAACTACGAGTTCGACGGAAGACGGATTATGACGATTGATGGTACCGACGCGGCTGAAGAGCGCAGCGAGCAGCGCGTCACTGTGTCTTTCGGCACGCACACGTACTGGGTCAGCACAGACGTCGACCGGGCGAGCCTGGAACGGCGGATCGTCTCCGCTCTGCGTTCCGGCGGAGACCTGGTCGAGATCCCCCGCGAGAACGCGCGTTCTGTGTCGATCCTGGTCAGTGCGGGCGCGGAGATCGTGATCGAGACTCGCGACGTCGAATCGTTTCCCGCATCCGGCTTCTCCCGGCACGAAGCCCACGAATTGATGTGGGCCGATGAGTTCGACATCGGCAGACTGGCCGACCACGGCTGAGCGTACCGCGCGCGGTTTGGACCAGCGCCATCGGGACGGTACTGTGGGAAACCAGCCCCGCCGCCGCTTGTTCATTGGGATCGCGGGCCGTGCGGATGTAGTTCAATGGTAGAACTTCAGCTTCCCAAGCTGATAGCGCGGGTTCGATTCCCGTCATCCGCTCTCTGTGATGTCTCGCTCATGCGTCGTCGACGCGCTGATGGATACCGCTGCGATCGGGGCGGAATCCGTGCTCGACTCCCCAAAGGATGGCGTTCGATCGATTCTGAACGCCGATTCGGCGGTAGCAGGTGCGGATGTACGACTTGACCGAGTTGATGGACAGTCGCGTGCGGTCGGCGATCTCGGCGTTGGACAGACCCTGTGTGATCAGCGCCAGCATCTCAGCCTCGCGTTGGGTGAGACCTTCCTCGCGTCCGGGCCAATCGCCCACCACAACCGTGCGGGCTCCTGCCGGCACGGGGTGCACGAGCTGTTCGCCGCGGTGCACGGCGAGCAGCGCTGCGACCAGCTCGTGCGCCGGTAGTCCTTTCGAGACGTAGCCGGCCGTGCCGTTCGCCATCGCGTTCGCGATCAGGTGCTCATCCATGTCCCACGAGTACACGACGACCTTGCCGACGCGCGGGTTCGCCGCGAGCATCTTCACCTCCTCGCGGTCGCCCTGCGTAGCAGCGAACGTGTCGTACAGCGCGATGTCGACGTTGTGCTCGACATTCGTCCTGGCATCCAGTTCGACGATCTCGACGCTGCTCCGATAGGCGCGCAGCATTGCGGCCAGGCCTTTGACGACGACCTCGTAGTCATTCACGAGTGCCGCGCGGATGATCCCCATGGCTCCAGCTTACGTGGGTATCAATACACCCCCAGGGGTGAGGCAATCCATCCGGCCTCTCCGTAGACTCGGCCGCGGGCCGACGCGCCGCCCGGGCGCACCGACCACGAAGGGGACTGTCAGTGGGTTCATTGTTCTACGGAGGGAATCGCCTTCGCATCGAGATCGAGGATGCCGTGCTGCAGGCCCTTGAGATCGTCGCGATGACCAAGATTCGGCGCCACGAGCCGTTCCTGCTCACGTGGCAGGACAGCACCAAGGTCGGCTCCGGTCGCAGCTCCGTGGTGATAGGGCCGAACATCGAGGTGCACTTCAAGTACCTCGGGTCCAGGGTGCCGAACGTCGATCGCGAGCTGGTCGAGTCGCTGGCGCAGGCATCCAATTCGAACAGCGGCGTGCACATCGACTCGGCGACGCTCGCGGCACCGGCCACCGATCGAGGACTCTAACCGCGGGCGTTCGTCGAGCGTCAGGTCGCGGCCGCACTGCGTCGCTCGACGTCTGCCCAGAGCATGGCGAGCGAGCGCGGTGAAGAGGCGGCGAGCAATGGCAGCAGTCGCTCGCGCTCCGTACGCAGAAGCCGATCGACCGCGACCCGCAACGCGACCGCCGAGGCGGCCGACTCGGAGGCATCCGCGTGGCCCGTGACGGCGGGAAGCAGACTCCCGATCCGATCAAGCAGCGCTCTGAGAACGCCCACGAGTTCGCCGCCGTCGAGGGCGTCCGCGGCCGCAAAGAGCACCTCGGCCTCAACCGCGAGTTGTCCGAGCAGCACGCGTCGCGTCCACTGTTCCAGGCCGTGCCGCGCATGCAGCAACGCCGCCGGGTCGCCGGTCGCGGCGGCATCTAGCACCTGCGCGCCGTGCGTCGCCAGCGCCCGCGAGAGCTCGCCGTGTCGGCGGGTGAAGGCGTCGACCGCGGCGGCATCCGGCCCGCTCGCCGCGAGCACGACGTTGTCGGCCAGCGACGAGGGCGAACGCGCTGCGTCGAGCGGCGCGACCGCGGGCGCGGTGCCGGGCGTTGTTGGATGCGCGGCGGACGCGCTCAGTCGGCTCTCCGACGTCACGGGCGTTCGCTTGCGGCGGCCGTCCGGCCCTTCGCCGAGGTGCACCGCGTCGAAGCCGTCGATCAGCGTCAGGGTCAGATGCGCTTTGCCGAGCGCCTCGACGGAGTGCGGGGTCTGCGCCGAGATGTAGACGATCGCGCCTTCCGCCAACTCGGTCGACTCGCCCGAGGCATCCAGGATCACGCGACCGGCCAGCACCTGCACGAGCACAGGGACGGCAGCAGTGCGCTCGCTCAGCACCTGGCCGGCATCGAGGGCGAGCCGAACGATCCGAGCGCCCGGGGCCTTCAGGATGCGTCGCGATGCCACACGACCCGGCTCGATCGGCAGCGCGCCACGCAGCAGGCTGTCGCTGCCCGCCACGACGATGAATGGCTCGGCGACCTTCTCATCCATTGCGGCTCCTGGCGTGCGGGTTTTAGCGCAATAGTATCCGTTTTAATCGTGCGAGTGTGCGCACCCGTACCGAAGCACGCCGGTACGGACGGCGCCGCAGGCCGCGTCGCCGCGTCAGAGCGCCGCGTCGACCAGGCGGATGAAGGAGAAGTGCGCGTTGCCCCAGACCGCGAAGAGCAGCACGCTCGGCGCGAACGCGGCGCCGAACACCGGCTGAACGAGCACCGCGGCGAGCACCAGTCCGATCAGCGCCAGCGCCATCACACTGAAGTACCAGCGCCTGATCGCGAGGTAGATGGATGCCTTCACGATCGCCTTGGCAGACACGTCGGGGTAGAGCGCGAAGCCCGCCAGCGCGACGACCGCGATCACGATCGAGCTCGCGGCGAGCACCAGCAGGGTCGGGCCGGCCAGAGGAGCCCAGATCGTGCCGGCGAACACGGTCACGTCGCTCATCGTGACGAAGACGATCGCGCCGGCCACGGCGCCCACACCCAGCGCGCGCCACGCCGACCGTCGATACCCTCGCCAGAACTCCGCCAGCGGCCGTGGCGGTCCGTCCTCGCGCATGGCGCGGAAAGCCGCGAACGCGCCGGCCACCGACGGCGCGAGCGTCAACGACAGCAGCAGCAGAAACGGCCAGGATGCCAGCGGGTCCGGCAGCAGCAGCACGGCGAGCGCGAGCGGCAGGTTCGTCGCGACGAGCATCACGTTGACGGCCAGCGCCGAGTAGACGAATCCGAAGATCGTCTCGAAGGTGCCCTGAGCCAGCGTGAAACGGGGCCGGTCGCGGCGTGGTGCCGTGGTGCTCATCCCTTCATTCCGCTCGTCGCGATGCCCTGAATGAAGTAGCGCTGCCCGAGCAGGAAGATCAGCAGAATCGGGATGATCGACACCACCGATCCGGCCATGATCAGCGCGTACTGCGCCGAGTACTGCCCGATGAACGACCGAAGACCAATCTGCACCGTCCACAGGTTGTTGCTGGAGAGATAGATGAACGGCCCCATGTAGTCGTTCCAGGTGTTCACGAAGGTGAGCAGTGCGAGCGAGGCGAGCGCGGGTTTGGACAGCGGCAGGATGATCCTGGCCCAGATGCCGTAGTCGTTCAGTCCGTCGATGCGGGCTGCTTCGCTCAACTCGTCGGGGATGGTCGTGTAGTACTGACGCATCAGGAACACGCCGAACGCACCGAACGCCTGCAGCAGGATCAGCGACCAGAACGTGTTCGTCAGCCCGACCTTCTGCATCATGATGTACTGCGGGATCATGTACGCCTGCCACGGCACTGCGATCGTCGCAATATAGGCCAGGAAAAGGGCGTCCCGTCCGGGGAAGCGGATCTTGGAGAACCCGTAGGCGGCGAAGCTGCCGGTGAGCACCTGCAGCAGCGTGATGACGACCGACAGGAAAGCCGAGTTCCCGAGGTACCCGGCCAGCGGGATCTGCTTCCAGATGTCCGAGTAGTTGCTCCAGACGAACTCGCTCGGCCACCATTGCACCGGCACCGACAGCACCTGATTGTCGTGCTTGAACGAGGACGACAGCATCCAGATGAACGGGATCAGCACGACCACCAGCAGCACGATCAGCACGGTGTACAGGCCGGCGCGGCCGAACCGCGAACGCACCTGCCGGCCGCCGCGCCCGCGGGACGCCCGGCCACGCCGTGTGGGCGCCGCGCCGGCGGCAGCCGCGTCGAGCTCCTGGGTGAGGTCGGATGTGAGCGTGGACATCAGCGCTCCCGTCTCTGTTGCAGCTTGAATTGAAAGACCGTGATCACCAGCACGATCAGGAACAGCACCAGCGAGATCGCCGACGAGTACCCGAACTGGCCTTGCACGATGCCGTCCTGGTAGATCAGCTGGGAGAGCACGGTGGTCGCGCGGCCCGGCCCGCCCTGCGTCATCACGATGATCAGGTCGAAGACCTTGAAGCTCGAGACACTGAGCATCACCAGCACGAAGAAGGTCGTCGGGCGCAGGCACGGCACCGTGACGTTCCAGAACTTGTGCCAGCGGCCGGCGCCGTCCATCTCCGCCGCCTCGTAGTACTCCTGCGGGATCGCCTGCAGCCCGGCCAGGTAGAGCACCATGTAGTAGCCCATGTCACGCCAGACGCTCGTGATGATCACGGCGGGTAGCGCCCAGGTCGTCGATGCCGTCCAGCCGGGCGCGTCCGCGATGCCGATCAGATGCAGGAACTGGTTCACCGGCCCGGTCGTCGGGTTGAACAGCATGTTCCAGACGATCGCCACGGCGACCAGCGACGTGATGTACGGAAAGAAGATCGCGACCCGGAAGAACGCGATACCGCGCAGCTTCTGATTCAGCAGCAACGCGAGGCCGAGCGCGATGGCGAGCGTCAAGGGCACGTGCCCCAACGCATACAGGAACGTGTTCTGCAGCGCGATCCAGAAGTTCTCGTCGCCGAGCATCCGGGTGAAATTGCCCACGCCGGCCCAGGTCGGCGCGTTGTACGAGTCCCAGTTCATGAACGCGAGCACCAGGGCCGCGATCACCGGGATCAGGGTGAAGAGCGCGAACCCGACGAAGTTCGGCAGGATGAAGCTCCATCCGACCAGGATGGCCTTGCGGCGCATCCGCTTGCTCTGCGTCGCTCCATTGCGTGCGGGTGCCCCCTTGCCCACGGATCCCCCGCGCGCCGGGCGTTCGGCTGTCGTCGTCATGTCACCTGCCGTTCTGAAGTCTCTTGAATGCGGATGCGACCGGTGCGGCGAGTCGATCGACTCTGCGTCGAAGGACCCACCGCACCCGGCCGCGTGCTGCTACTGGTGTAGCACCTCGGTCTTCACGCGCTTCTGCATCTCGGCGATGCCGTCGTCGACCGACTTGCTGCCCGTCATGATCAGCTGGTGCTCCTGGTTCAGGATGTTGCCGATCGCGGCACCGTTGGTGCCAGTCGGGCCGTCCGGCCGGATCACATCCGGGTTGAATGCCTTCTTCGAGGTGGCATCCTGCGGCATCCCTTCCAGAGCGAAGTACTGGCTGGTGATCGCGTCGCTGTGGTACGCCGGGACGATCCCGATGGATGCGACCGCCTTGGCTCCCTGCTCGCCCGCGGCGAACTTCAGGAACTTCTTGGCGGCATCCGGGTTCTTGGCGTTCTTGTTGATACCGAAGCCGGTCGGCCCGCCCATCGTGGTGATGTCGCCGCCAGAGGTGATCTGCGGGATCGGCGCGATTCCCCAGTCGACCTTCGTCGTGCCCTTCTTCTCGTCCGCCAGCAGCGGCGCGATCAGCCAGGTGCCCATCGGGACCATCGCGGCCTTACCGGTCTCGAACATGGTCTGGTAGCTGGTCTGCTGGCTGTTCGCCGTCGCCCAGTCCATGATGTCGCCCGACTTCTGTAGGCCAAGCGTCAGGTTGTACTGATCCTTCATCCAGCTGTAGTCGGGCTTGTCGTAGCTCTTGTCCTGCTGAGCGGCGGCGTAGCCCTGCACCATCGAGTTCCAGGTGTGGATGTATGCACCGTAGACCTTGGAACCGCCGGAACCCTTGGTGAGCTTCTTCGCGTCGGCCGCGAACTCGTCCCAGGTGAGGTTCGCGGGGTCGGCGACGCCGGCATCCGTGAACATCGTCTTGTTGTAGTACAGCACCGAGAAGTCCTGGCGGTACGGCGTGGCGTATGTGGTGCCCTTGACGTCGTAGTCCTTCAGCGCCGGGATCTTGTCGGCCGGCAGCGACTTGGCGATGCTGCTCACGTCGAGGAACTGCTTCTTGTCGGCGTATCCGGCGTAGTCGGTGAGGTTCTTCACCGTGATGATGTCGGTGGTGTCACCGCCGGAGAGCATGGTGGTGACCTTGTCCTCGTAGTTCGCGGCGAGGATGTCGACCGGCTGGATCGTGATGTTCGGGTTCGCCTTCTCGAATGCCGTGAAGAGCGCCTTGAACTCGGGGGTCTGGTCGTAGTTCCAGACCGAGACACGAAGGGTCGTCTTGCCGTCGGCGTTTCCGCCGGTGCTCGGGCTGCCGGCGCAGCCGGCGAGCATGACGGCCGCCGTGGCCAGCGAAGCCGCGACGATGGTGCGCTTGAAACGCATTGTCTAACTCCTTTGTTATGTGGTGCGGGTTGGTGGTGAGGGGTGAGTTGTGGAGCAGCGCGCCAGCCGGTCAGGCTCCCAGCACGAGGTCGTCACTGGTCAAGGCTGCAGCGAGCGGTTCGTCGCGAACGAAGCGCTCGAGTTCGTCGAGCGCCGAGTCGGTGAGCCGGTAGACCTCGGATCCGAGGGAGCCGGCGATGTGCGGGGTCATCATCACGTTGGGCAGCGTGTAGAGCACGGATGCCGCCGGCAGCGGCTCCGGATCGGTCACGTCGATGATCGCGTTCAGACGGCCCGTCTCACACTCGCGCTCGAGGGCGTCGGTGTCGACGAGCGACCCGCGTGCGGTGTTGATCACGGTGGCATGGTCGGGCAGTGCGGCGAGTTCGGCAGCGCCGATCATGTGTCGTGTGCTCGCCAGTGCCGGCGCGTGCAGCGACAGCACGTCGAGCCGGGGCAGCATCTCGGTCAGCTCCACAAGCTCCCCGCCGGCGGCCGCCACCTCGAACGCGTCGGCGTGCGGATCGGAGACGAGGCACGTGACGTCCTCGAGCTGTTGGATGAGCTGCACGACCTTGCGACCGATGCGGGAGAACCCGACGACGCCGATCGTGCGACCGAGATTGGTCAGTTCGCCGAACCGGGTGTCGTCGGGGATCACGCCGGCTCCGTCACGTGCGGCGGCGGCGGCGGCGAGGAACGGTGCGCGCTTGCCCGCCATCACGATTGCGGCGAACGTGTACTCGGCGACGGGGATCGCGTTGGCGTCGGCGACGTTCGAGGCGAGGATGCCGCGCGCCCAGAACTCGTCGGTGACGTGCGGCCGGATCGTACCGGCGCAGTGGAACATCGCCAGCAGGCGCGGCATCCGCTCCAGTCGTTCCGCCGTCAGGCGCGGCGCGCCCCAGCCCGTGAGCAGCACCTCGACGTATGCGAGTCGCTCGGCCAGCGTCGGGTCGTCGAGGTCGTCGGTCCAGACCGGCGTGCCGAGCGTGGTCAGGTCGCGTAGCCGGTCGATGCGCTGCGCGTCGAACTGCGTCTGAAACGCCTCGCGGCCCATCACGATCAGGGCCTGCGGTCTTCTCGGCGATGTCATCGGTTCGAGTGCTCCAAGGTTCGGTGAGACGTTCACGACCGGTTTCGCCGAGGCGTTGCGCCGTCGCAGCAATCAGTACATACTCATCCTCGATAGCAGTCAAACAGATCGATCAGACTCGAACGGATCCATTCATGAACGGTCGCAGCGTGGCGACGAGGAGACGTGCCGCGAACGGGCTCCTGGATGCCTGGGGCGATGCGGCTCGGCGGCCGGCGCTGGTCGACGTGCTGCGCGATGCGCGCACCCGGCTCGGCATCCCGACCGCGGCCGATCGCGCGATCTGGCGCGACATCGACGTCTCCGCGATCCAGCGGACCGCCGATGCGGAGCTCGGCACGCCCTGGCCGATCCCGCTCGCCTCCGACTTCGCTCGATACTTCCGCGACGGCAACCGCGCCGTCTATGAGTCGGCGGTCTTCGTCCGTCAGGAGCGGTTGACACGTGCCGTGCTGTGCGCCGCGCACACGCTCGACCCCGACTGGCTCGACGAGGTCGGCAACGGCGTCGTCCTGCTCTGCGAGCAGAGCGGATGGTCGTGGCCGGCGCACGACGACACCTTCGAAAAGCACGGCCACGTCATCCCCACCGCCGGCTCGCCCTACGTCGATCTCGGGGCCGGCGAGGTCGTCGCGCAGTTGGCGTGGATCGATCACGTGCTCGGGGGTGCGCTGGACGAGCGGATGCCCGGACTGCGGGCGCGCGTTCGCTTCGAGGTCGAGGCGCGTGTGTTCGCACCGTTCCTCGACCGCGACGACTGGTGGTGGCTCGGCACCGAGCGCACTCCGATCAACTGGACGCCATGGATCGCGGGCAACGTGCTGACGGCGGCGATCTTCCTGTGCGACGAGCCGGGACGGCGGGCGCGCATCGTGGAGCGCGGCATCGAGGCGCTCGATCGCTACCTCCGCGCGCTGCCGCCCGACGGCGCGATCGACGAGGGCTTCTCGTACTGGTGGAACGGCGCAGGACGGCTCCTGGAGGCCCTCGACCTGCTCGCCGAGGTGACGGACGGGGCTCTCGACGCGTCCAGTCTGCCGGTCGTGTGTGAGACGCTGCGCTTCCCGATGCGGATGCACCTGGGCGGAGCGTGGTATTTGAACGTGGCCGATGGAGGTGCACGCAGCGACGGTTCGCAACCGTGGCACGTGCCGTATCGCTGGGGGCGGATTACCGGCGACGACGAGGTCGTCGCTCATGCGCTCTCGCAGCGCGCTCTTGGCG
>Ga0164242_10008624_pt1 | contig 11047 bp, 11 predicted proteins | sample OricomgcompostMG_FD_108783 | JGI IMG/M metagenome (GOLD analysis project Ga0164242, IMG submission 108783) | Miracle-Growth compost microbial communities from Emeryville, California, USA - Original compost - Miracle growth compost (MG) ...
TGTGCACCCCACGCTCCAGGCGACTGGTTCACCGTTTTCACACACATTCAGGAGAATCGTGGCTGTCAAGATCCGTCTCAAGCGGCTCGGCAAGATCCGTGCCCCGTACTACCGCATCGTCGTGGCCGACTCGCGCACCAAGCGCGACGGCCGTGTCATCGAGGAGATCGGCAAGTACCACCCGACGGAGGAGCCCTCGTTCATCGAGGTCGACTCCGACCGTGCCCAGTACTGGCTCGGTGTCGGCGCACAGCCGACCGAGCAGGTGCGCGCCATCCTCAAGCTGACCGGCGACTGGGGCAAGTTCAAGGGCGACAAGGACGCTGTCTCGACCGTCAAGGTCAAGGAGCCCAAGGCTCCCTTCGAGGTCGACGCCTCGAAGAAGTCGGTCATCAAGCCCAAGGCCGAGAAGAAGGCTGCGGCTGAAGAGCCCGCCGCCGAGGCCCCCGCGGCCGACGCGGAGTAATCGCAGTGCTGGCTGCCGCGCTCGAACACGTTGTCAAGGGGATCGTGGATCACCCCGACGACGTGCGCATCGACGAATCCACGTCCCCCCGGGGCGAAGTGCTCGAAGTGCACGTGCATCCCGAGGACCGGGGGCGTGTCATCGGGCGCGGCGGTCGCACGGCCAAAGCCCTGCGCACGCTGATCTCGGCGCTGGCCGACGGACGGCGCGTGCGCGTCGACGTCGCGGACGACTGAGATGGCATCAGACTCTGAGAAGTCCGGCAAGACGCATTCGCCCAAGCCGGCCGGGACGCAGCTGCGCGTCGCACGCCTGCTCAAGGCGCACGGGCTGAAGGGCGCCCTCAAGCTCGAGCTCTACACGGACGACCCCGACGGACGTTTCGTGACCGGTGCGGTGTTCACCCTGCAGGTGCCCGAGTCATCGCCCTGGCACGGCAAGACCGTCACGGTGCGCGAGTTCAAATGGATGAACTCCCACCCCGTCGTCTTCTTCGATGGCGTCGACGACCGCACGGCCGCCGAGGAGCTCGTCAAGGCGATCCTCTGGGTCGAGGCCGACGCCGCGGCCGCCCCGGAGGAGGACGCCTGGTACGACCACCAGCTCGTCGGCTTGGACGTGGTCCGCGACGATCAGATCGTCGGCCGCATCGCCCGCGTCGACCACCTCCCGGCACACGACCTGCTCGTCGTGCCGCAGGGCGACGCCGAAGTGCTGGTGCCGTTCGTGAAGGCCATCGTTCCGGTGGTGGATGTCGCGGCGCGACGCGTCGTCGTGACCCCTCCGGCGGGACTCTTCGAAGAATTGCCGGCGGAGGCGAATGACGCGGATGATGCCGCGTCTCCCGCGCCCGAATCCGAGGGCTGACCCAGGTCAGGCGGCGCCAGCACGTAGCTGGCGGCGATGACCCGGCCGGTGTGCACCCGTCGCGCGGCCGCGATCGCGGCGGCGTCGAGGCCACGTCCGAAGGGCGATGCGACCTTCCGGCGATGACGTGCCGTGCGAGCACCCGATGAGAACGGGGGTCATGCCGTCGTGAGACCTTCCCGGACGTCGAGTCGGTACCCGCGCTTGACCACGGTGCGGATGATGTCTGACGAGTCAAGGGCGTTGCGCAGCCGGGCCACTGCCATGTCGACGGCGTGGGTGTTCTCGGTCGAACGGGGCAGCGCTCGCTGGAGTGCACGGCGCGTGACGACCGCGCCGTCCGCGGCATAGAGCAGCTCGAGGACCGCCGCACATGTGCGGGACAGAGGCAGGAACGCGCCATCGAGGACGACACCCCCGCTGCGCAGCTCGAGGCGGCCGCCGGTTGTCTCGGTGGCCGCATGCGAGCCGGACGCGAAGTGCGAGACGACGGTGCGCACCAGAGCGCCCATCCGGCCGCGGTCGGCGACCGTCGCCGTGATACCGGCGGCGTCAAGCGGTGCGGCGGCGATGGGGCCGACGGCGGCGACGAGCAGCCGTCGCCCGAGCGTGCGGCGCGCGATCGTCGGCACCGCGCCCTCCCGGCCCGCCGCCGCCAGCCAGGCGGACGCGCCGGGAGCCGAGGTGAACACCACGGCGTCGACGTCGCCGGTCGCGGCATCCCGAATCGACTGCCCGACCACCTCCGGATCCGCCGGCGGACCCCAGCGGTACACGGTGAGGCTCACGACGTCGGCCCCGTGCCGAATGCACAATTCGTCGAGGCCGTCTGCCCCCGCACCGTGGTGCTGGATGGCCACGCGTGCCCCGTTCAGCTGCTGCGCGCTCAGGTAGCGCGCGACATCCGCGGCCGTCTCGCTCTCCGACACCCACTGGGCGGTGAAGCCGGCCTGCTGGATCGCTCCTCGCGCCTTCGGTCCCCGGGCGATGAATCGTGCATCGGTCAGCGCGCGGTGCAGGTGGTCACCGAGCCCTTCTTCGTCGGCCGCTTCCATCCATCCGCGCAGGCCGACGCCCGTCGTCACGACGACGATGTCGGGCGGATCGGCGATGAGCGCCCGCGTCGCGACGGACAGAGTGGCATCGTCCGCATGCGGGACGATCGACAGCACGGGGGCATGGCGCACACGGGCGCCGTGCCGCTCGAGGGCCGCGGCGAGCTCGGACCTGCGGCGGTCGGCTGTGACGACGATCGTGCATCCGTCGAGCGTCGCGGACAGCTGAGGTCGCATCAGCATGTCGTGGCAGCCGTCAGATCGGGGTCCAAAAGGAGCCCCGCACGCGCCACGTCGCCGAACACGATCACCGCCGGGTTGGAGACCTGCGCGTCACGGGCGTCCTCGAGCAGTCGCGCAAGGGTCGAGCGCGTGGTGCGCTGCTGTGGAGTGTGGCCGCTCTCCACGATCGCTACCGGCCGATCGCCCGGGGTCCCGGCATCCCGTGCTGCGGCGACGATGCGAGGGAGCGCGGCGACGGCCATGAGCAGCACGGTCGTCGTCGCGGCGTCGGCGAGTGCCGAGACCGTGGACGGGGCTAGTGCCGCCTGCCCGTTCGCCACGTGCAGGCAGGCGGACACACCGCGATGCGTCACGGGGATGCCGGCTGCCTGCGGCACGGCGATCGCACTGGAGACGCCGGGAACGACGTCGACGGACACGCCGGCGGCGAGACAGGCGGCTGCCTCTTCTCCACCGCGACCGAAGAGGAACGGGTCGCCTCCCTTGAGGCGCACCACCCGCTGACCCGCACGCGCGCGGTCGATGAGCAGCTCGTTGATCTGCTCCTGGGGAACGGGGTGATCGCCCGGACGCTTTCCGACATGGATGACCTCCACGTCGGGATCCAGCTCGTCGACGATGGATGCCGGACCCAGCCGGTCCACGACGACGACATCCGCCTCCGCCAGCAGGATCCTGCCGCGCACGGTGATCAGATCGGCGGCCCCGGGGCCGCCGCCGACGAGCGCGACGTGGCCTCTGCCGGAGGGCCGGCGTCGACGCAGGGGAAGATGTCCTTGTCGGAGGGCGGCCGCGATCCCGTCGCGCAGCCGCCTGGACCGGCCGGGGTCCACGCCGGCGTCCGAGACCACGCCCACCAGAGTGTCGTCGGCGCGGGTCTCGGCGGCGAGGCGCAGCGTGCCGTGCGCACCGTCGGACGCGTTGATGCAGAGGATGCGGCGCTGCTCGCAGAGACCGGATACCCACGAGTCGACCGCCGGTACGCCGGTGGCAGTGTGGACAAGCCACACGCGGTCGAGGTCCGAAGCACGCACGGCGCGGCGTGTGCTGCGCAGTCCGTGCACTGCGATGAGGCGGGCGACGTCGGGGTGAAGGACGGGGGCGATGACGTGGACGCGCGCACCATCCTCGATGAACCGCACCAGCCGGCGGACCGCGAGGGCGCCGCCGCCCACGAAGAGGACATCGCGGTCGTTCAGCGAGAGGCCGACGAGGGTGGTCACGCGGCGTCCCACCGGACGAGGACCTCGCCGTCGCGCACCGCGGTGGGCCACGTCCGGAGCGACTTGTCGCCCTTGCCCTGCGCGTCCAGGCACGTGCCGGTACGCAGGTCGAAGACCTGCTTGTACATCGGCGAGGCGACGGTGGGCGCACCATCGCGTGAGCCGACGATGCCGCGAGCGATCACGTGAGCACCGCTGTACGGGTCGAGGTGCGAGACCGCATGCACGCGCCCGCTGTACAGCAGGAAGAGGGCGATCTGGGTGTCGCCGACCAGTGCGGCGCGACCGCGCTCGAGCTCGAGGTCATCGACGGCGCACAGCGGAACCCACTGCGCACGGCGCTCGGCGGGGGCGGGAGCTTCGGGAGCGAGCAGAGTCATGAGCGGACCTCCAGAGTCGTGCCGGCGATCAGGACGTGGCTGTCCTGCTGTTCGTCGGCGGTGGCGGGACGGGGCTGGCCGCGTTCGATCGTGTAGGCGAGCGCGGGATCGGGGGTGGTGGGGGCGTTCACGAACGAGGCGAAGCGGCGCAGCTTGTCGGGGTCTTCGAGGGTCGCCTTCCATTCGTCTTCGTACGAGTCGACGTGGGCGGCCATGGCCTCGTCGAGGTCCGCGCAGATCCCGAGGCTGTCATCGAAGATGACAGCGCGCAGGGCCGCCACACCTCCGTCGAGGTCCTCGAGCCAGGCGGCCGTGCGCTGCAGGCGGTCGGCAGTGCGGATGTAGTACATGACGAAGCGGTCGATGGCGGCGATCAGGCCGTCGTCGTCGAGGTCTTCGGCCAAGAGGGTCGCGTGGCGCGGAGTGAACCCACCGTTGCCCCCGACGTAGAGGTTCCAGCCGGCCTCGGTGGCGATCACCCCGACGTCTTTTCCACGGGCTTCGGCGCACTCGCGGGCGCAGCCCGAGACTCCGAGCTTGAGCTTGTGGGGCGAGCGCAGCCCCCGGTACCGCAGCTCAAGTCGCACCGCCATGCCGACGGAGTCCTGCACGCCGTAGCGGCACCAGGTCGAACCCACGCACGACTTCACGGTGCGCATCGACTTGCCGTAAGCGTGCCCCGACTCGAACCCGGCATCGACCAGCCGCCCCCAGATGTCGGGCAGCTGCTCGAGCCGGGCCCCGAAGAGGTCGATGCGCTGGCCGCCGGTGATCTTCGTGTAGAGGCCGAAATCACGGGCGACCTCTCCGATGGTCAGCAGCCCTTCGGGAGTGATCTCGCCGCCGGGGATCCGCGGCACGACCGAGTAGGAGCCGTCCTTCTGCAGGTTGGCCATCACGTGGTCGTTGGTGTCCTGCAGCGCCGCGTTCTCACCCTCGAGCACGTGGCTGTGCACGACGGAGGCGAGGATGCTCGCCACGACGGGCTTGCAGATGTCGCAGCCGCGACCGGTGCCGAAGCGTTCGACGATGGCGCTGAAGGTGGTCAGCCCGGTCACCCGGATCGCGTCGAACAGCTGTGGACGCGTCATCTCGAAGTGCTCGCACAGCCCCGTGCTGAGGGCGTGGCCGGTCTTCGCGAGCTCGGCGCCGACGATCTTGGTGACCATCGGGATGCACGAACCGCACGTGGCGCCTGCGCGCGTGCAGGCCTTTACACCGGCGACGTCTGTGCAGCCGTCCTCCGTGACGGCGAGACGGATGCGCCCGGCGGTGATGCCGTTGCACGAGCACACGAGTGCGTCGTCGGGCAGGTCACCGGTCGGGGCGGCCAAGGTGCCGTCCGCCGGCATCAGGTAGGCGGCGGGATCCCCGCCGAGGGGACCTCCCACCAGCGGACGCAGCGAGCTGTACGCGGATGCGTCGCCCACCAGCATCCCGCCCAACAGGGTCTGCGCGTCGTCGGAGAGCACGAGCTTCTTGTAGAGCCCCGCGATCGGGTCCGCATAGACGACGTCGAGGGCACCCGGCGTCGTGCCGAAGGCATCACCGAACGTCGCGACGTCGACCCCGGCAAGTTTGAGCTTCGTCGACTCGTCGTAGCCAGGGAACGACGCGGTTCCGCCGAGCAGCCGCGTAGCCGCGACCTCGGCCATCGCGTACCCCGGTGCGACCAGACCGACGCACTGGCCGTCGAAACTGGCGACCTCGCCGACGGCGAAGACGGCGGGGTCACTCGTCGCGCAGTCCGCATCGATGATCACGCCGCCGCGTTCGGCGATGTGCAGGCCCGCCTCGCGTGCCAGTTCGTCGCGCGGACGCACGCCGACCGTGAAGACGACCACGTCGGCGGGCAGCGACGAGCCGTCGCCGAAGCGCACTCCGTGCAGTGCGCCGTCATCGCCGACGACGACCTCCGTGCTGCGCGACTCGGTGCGCACGGCCATGCCGCGCTGTTCGATCAGCCGGCGGAGCGCGTCGCCCGCCGGCCGGTCGAGCTGGGCTGACATGAGGCGGTCGGAAGACTGGATGACGGTGGCCGAGGCGCCCAGAGTCTGCAGCGCACCGGCGGCCTCGAGTCCCAAGAGCCCGCCGCCGATCACGACGCCCTGGACGGGCCGATCGAGCTCTGCGGCGCGCCGCTGCACGAACGCGCGCAGGTGGAGCACGTCGTCGAGGGTCCGGTACACGAAACAAGCAGCGTGTTCGGCTCCGTCGACCGGCGGACGGGCGGCGCTCGAGCCCGTGGCCAGGATGAGGCGGTCGTAGGGGTGCCCGGAGCCGTCGTCGCAGAGCACGGTGCGTGCATCGCGATCGATGCGGGTGGCACGGACGCCGGTGCGCAGTGTCACCCCGTCGGAGGCGAAGACGGTGGCGTCGAGGGCGATGTCCTCAGGGGGCGTCCCCGTCAGGCAGACGGTCAGGCCCACCCGGTCGTATGCGGCGACCGGCTCCTCACCGATCACGGTGATCTCGAACCGCCCCGGTTCCCGGGTGACGACGCTCTCGACGAGTCGGTGGGCCACCATTCCGGCACCGATCACGACCAGCCGGGGAAGAGCGTCGTCCGTGTTCATGGGCTTCACGATAGGAACGCGGGTTTTCGTCGGTGTGTGATGCATGTTTCGTGTTCGTGACGTCATGCTCACTCCTGTGAACCCGGGGATACGTCCGCGTCACATCCGTCACCGACACGGTGTGACAGGGGCGCTGACTAGGCTCGTCTCGTGCGCATCGACATCGTGACGATCTTTCCCGGCTTCTTCGACGTCCTCGAGGTGTCGTTGCTGGGAAAAGCGCGCAGCAACGGAATCCTCGACGTGCGCGTGCACGATCTGCGGGACTGGACGCACGACCGGCACAGGACCGTCGACGACACCCCATACGGCGGGGGAGCGGGCATGGTCATGAAGCCCGAGCCGTGGGGCGAGGCCCTCGACGAGATCGCGCAGGATGCGGCATCCCGCCCCACCTTCGTCTTCCCGTCGCCGGCCGGCGAGGTGTTCACGCAGTCCACGGCGCGAGAGTTCAGCGGCCTGCAGCATCTCGTGTTCGGGTGCGGCCGATATGAGGGGATCGACGAGCGGGTCTTCGACTATGCCGCGACGCTCGGCGACGTGCGCCTCGTGAGTCTGGGTGACTACGTGCTCAACGGCGGCGAGGTCGCCGTCATGGCGATGGTGGAGGCCGCCGGCCGTCTCGTTCCCGGCGTCGTGGGCAACCCCGACAGCCTGGTCGAGGAATCGCATGAGGACGGACTGCTCGAATACCCCAGCTACACCAAGCCCGCCGTGTGGCGCGACCGGGAGGTTCCGCCGGTCCTGCTGAGCGGAAACCACGGGGCCGTGGCCGCGTGGCGGCGCGGGCAGCAGATCGAGCGCACACGGGAGCGGCGACCGGATCTGCTCGAGGGCGTGGAGGACGCGACATGACCGCGCACGACGCGCTCGCGCGGTCGTTCCAGCACACCGGACGCGACTACGACCGGTATCGCCCGTCGTTCCCTCCGCAGGCTGTCGATGTGCTCGTACCGACCCGCGTGCCCGCCCTGCTGGATCTGGGCGCAGGCACGGGCAAGCTCACCGAACTCGTGCGCGACCGGGCCGAATGCGTCTTTGCCGTGGACCCGTCGGAGCGCATGCTCTCCGTGCTGCACGAGAAGCTGCCGTTCGTCGCGGCGCTGCGCGGAACGGCAGAGGCGATTCCGCTGCCGGATGCGAGCGTCGACGCCGTCGTCGTCGCACAGGCCTTCCACTGGTTCGACCGGGATGCCGCCACCGCCGAGATCGCACGCGTGCTGCGTCCTGGCGGCACCCTGGGGCTGGTCTGGAACAGGTCCACCCCGGACTGCACCTGGGACTGGGCATGCGGCCACGTCGCGCATCCTCGCGCCGCCGCGTCCGATGAGGATCTCGACGAGAGCGACCCGTCCGCCGATCAGCTGCCGGGCTTCCGTCTCGCTCAGGAACGCCAGATCTCCTGGACCGAGCAGATCCCGCGCGCGGACTACATTCGTCGCTGGCATACGGTCAGTGCGTTCTTGACGGCCGGCGCGGCGGAGCATGCTGACATGACCGCGCGCATCGAGGCGATCTTGGACGCCGATCCCGACAGCGCGGGCGAGAGCGTGCTCTCGCTCCGGAACGTCGCCGATGCGTTCCGCTACGAGCTCCGCGCCGTCTGAGGACTCACGGCACCAGCGCGAGCTTGCCGCCCGGGTGGCCCTGCGCAAGAAAATGCAGCGCTTCGACGGCCTCGTCCAGAGCGAAGGTCCGCGCGATCGGGACGGTGAGTTCGCCGGCGCCTGCGCGGGCGATCAATCTCGCACGCACCCCGTCGCGAAAAGCCTTGCTCGCAGGCATGGCACCGCCGATCGCGGTGATGCCGGCGGCATCCGACGCCGGTCCTCGCACGATGGTCACCGCACGCGCGGGATCTCGCAGAAGGGCAGTGGATGCCGCGACCGCCTCGTGTGTGCCGACCGCATCGAGGACGGCATCCATCCCGTCGGGCGCGAGCGCGCGCACGCGTTCCTCAAGGCCCGCACCATGCGCGACCGGCTCGGCGCCGAAGGCGCGCACCCGGTCGAAGCTGCGTTCCGATGCCGTGCCGATGACGCGCGCGCCACGCCAGAGCGCCTGCTGGATCGCGCTGACGCCGACGGCACCCGAGGCGCCGTGGATGAGCACGACATCCGCAGGTCGCACATCGGTGACGTTCAGCATCTCGGCCGCAGTCGTACCGGCGAGGAGCAGGTTGGCCGCCTGCGGAAACGACAACCTCGCAGGTTTCGCAAAGACGTCCGCCGCGGGAACGGTCAACTCCTCTGCGTAGCCACCCGACACGCGGAACGCCAGTACCTCATCGCCGACTGCCCCGCCGCCGGACGCGATTCGGGTGTCAGGCCCGAGCGCGGTGAGGACACCCGCCACCTCGTAGCCGATCCCGTCGCCCGGTTCCGCGCGCACGAGATGCTTGTAGTCCGCGGGGTTGACGCCCGCCGCATGAACCCGAATGGTCGCTTCTCCGGGACCGGGTGCGCGTACCGGCGCTTCGACGAGTTTCAGACCGTCGATGCCGTCGCGACTCGCGAGGACCCATTTCTTCGCCATACGGTCAGTCAACACCCGGACCGGGGACGGGGCTCAGTCGGTGCCGAGGAAGGTGCGATCGGTGAGGACGATGGGGCCGCCGGCGGTGATGGCGATGGTGTGCTCGGAGTGCGCGCCGCGCGAGCCGTCGGCGCTACGGAGCGTCCAGCCGTCGTCGGGGTCGGTGATCAGCTCGTCGGTCGTGGCCAGGAACCACGGTTCGATCGCGATGACGAGACCCTCGCGCAGCGGGTAGCCGCGACCGGCGCGGCCGTCGTTGGGAACGTGCGGGTCGCCGTGCATGATCCGGCCCACCCCGTGCCCGCCGAAGTCGGTGTTGATCGAATAGCCGTCGGCGTGGGCGACCTCGGCGATCGCGGCGGAGATGTCGCCGATCCGGTGATCCACCGTCGCGGCCGCGATTGCGGCATCCAACGCCCGTTCCGTCGTGTCGATGAGAGCGAGATCCTCCGCGCGCGGCGTTCCGACCACGAAGGAGACGGCCGAGTCGGCGACCCAGCCGTCGAGGGCGACGGCGAAATCGAGTGAGACCAGGTCTCCATCGCGCAGCACGTAGTCGTGCGGCATGCCATGGAGAACGGCGTCGTTGACGGAGGTGCAGATGACCTTGCCGAACGGGCCGCTGCCGAACGAGGGCTCGTAGTCGATGTAGCAGGACTGCGCGCCTGCCTTGTGGATCATGCGGTGTGCGTGCTCGTCGATCTGCAGAAGGTTGGTCCCGACCTTCGTCTCGTCCCGCAGCGTCGCCAGGACCTCGGCGACAAAACGACCCGCGGGCCGCATCTGCTCGATCTCGGCCGGAGTGCGCAGTTCGATCATCGTGTTCCTCTCGTCTGAAACCATTCTCGCGGATGACACGGGGCGTTCGCTCTGCGGATCCACAGGCGAAGCGACCCACGCCGTGGGTGTGGACGCGTAGTATCGCGTCATGTGGCTCCGACGCGGCTTCTTCCAATGGCTCCTCCCGGCCGCCATCATCCTCCCGGCTTGGCTCCTGGTGGGCTGGGCGGTGTTCAACGCGAGCGGGTGGGCGTTCCTGGGGATTCTCTTCATCGCCGCGCCCGCGGTGCTCGTCGGTGAGCTTGTCCTCGCGCTGCTGATCCGCGCACGTCCGGATGTCCGCGCAGAACGGGCCGTCTCCTGGTGGGATGTGCTGGGGCTCACCGTCTGGCATGCGTTGATCATCGTCTTCGGGTGCTTCATCCAACCGGTGGCGTTCGCTGCGCTCGTCGCGGCGATCATCGTGTTCCTCGCCGTTTTCTGGTCGTCGCTCGCGCAGCTCTGGAACGGAGCGCGCGGATCCTTGCGGCGCATGTCGTCGGGCACCGGTCCCGCCGACCTCCCGGACGACGACGAAGACATCCGCGAGCGTGCCCGTCAGCACGCCGAGGTCATCGTGGTGCACGAGGTCGGGCGTCCCGGGGACGGTCGGAACATCCACTAGCCGTTTTGGTCAGGATGCGCCATCCATGGCAGAATTGATGATCGTGCCCGCGCACCGACTCTGCCTCAGGGGAGTCCGCGCGTCATCCTGACCGCGCAGCGTGCACCGACTCACGTATTCCAACCATTTTCGCGGCCGACCTGTGGCGGTCGCAGAGAGACACGATCATGCAGATCCTCGACGCCGTCGATGCGGCATCGCTCCGCTCCGACATCCCCGACTTCCACCCCGGTGACACCGTCAAGGTGCACGTGAACA
>Ga0164242_10008625_pt1 | contig 11046 bp, 7 predicted proteins | sample OricomgcompostMG_FD_108783 | JGI IMG/M metagenome (GOLD analysis project Ga0164242, IMG submission 108783) | Miracle-Growth compost microbial communities from Emeryville, California, USA - Original compost - Miracle growth compost (MG) ...
CCGATTGCGGTCGCGCTCGATCTGCACGGCAACGTCACGCAAAAGATGATCGACCACGCGGACGTGATCGTGAGCTTCAAGACCTATCCGCATGTGGACATGTACGAGACGGGCGAGCACGCCGCGCGCCTGCTGCTCGCGCGCATCAAGGGCCATGCGCGTCCGGTGCTGGCGTGGCGGCGGCCGCCGCTGCTCACGTCCACGTTACGCAGTTCGAGCGCCGATGGCGCGATGCGCCGCGCCGTCGAGGCCGCACGCGCCGCCGAGGCGCAGGGCATGCTGGCCGTTTCGGTGCTCGCGGGCTTTTCGCTCGCGGACATTCCCGCGCCCTGCATCAGCGTGGTGGTGGTGGGCGATGGCGATGCCGCCGCGGCGGAAGCCGTCGCCGAACGCATCGCGCGACAGATCTGGGACGAACGCAGCGACTTCGTCTATCGCAGCCCGCCGCTCGCGGAATCGGTTGCGCGCGCATCCGAACTGGCCGAACAAGCGCAACGTCAGGGCAAGCCGGTGCTGCTGCTCGATCACGGCGACAATTGCATGTCGGGCGGCACTTGCGACACCATGGACGTGCTCGAAGCGGCGCTCGCACAGGGCCTCGCGGGCGTGGTGAGCGGCCCGCTGTGCGACCCCGAGGCCGTTGCCGCGTTGATCGAAGCGGGCGTGGGCGCGCAGGTGACGCTCGGCATCGGCAACAAGCTCGCGCGCGCAGGCGCTGCGCCGCGCGCGCCGTTCATGGCGACCGGCGTGGTGCGCGCGATCACCGATGGCGAATACGTGATTACCGGGCCAACGTATACCGGCCAGCGCGCGCATATGGGACGCGCGGCGGTGCTCGACATCGGCGCGGCCACGCTGGTGGTCACCGAGCGCACGCACGAACCCTGGGATCTGGGCGTATTCGAGAGCGCAGGCATCGATCCGCGCCGCGCGCGCTTTTTGCTGCTGAAGTCGCGCATGTACTGCCGGCCGGTCTTCGTGCCGATCGCGGCGGCGCTGGTCGAATGCGACAGCCGCGGCGTCACGGGCTCCGATTACGGGCTCTTTCGCTACACGCGTCTCGCGCGCCCGGTCTACCCGCTCGACGAGGACGCCGCGTGGCGCGCGCGCTGAACGCCTGAAGGCAATCGCGGCCCGCCAGGCACTACGAACGATCGTCGATCATTTCGAAAGGAGACACGCATGCGTTTGCTGCTCGCGATGTTCAAGCACGAAACCAATACGTTTTCGCCTGTGCTCACGCCGTTCGAGCGCTTCTTTCGCAAGGGCGGCGGCGCGGTCGCGGGCGAGGCCGCGATAGCGGCGTACCGCGGCACCGGCGGCGCGCTGGGCGCCTATATCGATGTGGCGGAGCGACTGGGTGCGCAGATCGCGCTGCCCGTGGCCGCCGATGCCTTCCCGAGCGGCCCGGTCGACGACGACGCGTACCGCCGCATTACCGGCCTGATTCTCGATGCCGTGGCGCAGGGCGGCTACGACGGCATTCTGCTCGACCTGCACGGGGCGATGGTCACGCAATCGCTCGACGACGGCGAAGGCACGCTGCTCAAGCGGTTGCGCGAGATCGATCCGCATACGCCGGTGGGCGTGACGCTCGACATGCATGCGAATCTTTACGACGATATCGTGAAGCACGCGACGGTGATCACGGGCTATCACACGTACCCGCACGTCGACATGTACGAAGCCGGCGAGCGCGCCGCGCGCGTGATCGCCCGCACGATCGCCGGCGAGATCCGCCCGGTCATGGCGTGGGGCAACAAACCCATGCTACCGCACGTGATGCGCCAGGGCACGCACGCGGAGCCGAACCGGTCGCTGCAGGCGCGCTGCATGCGCTACGAAGCGCGCGACGCGCTCGCGGCCTCGCTCTTCGTGGGCTTTCCCAATGCCGATATCGCGAACGCCGGGCTCAGCGTGGTCGTGTGTACCGATGGCGATGCCGCGAAGGCCGGCGAGATGCGCGATGCCCTGCTCGACGAGGCATGGCGTGTGCGCGAGCAGTTTCTCCATGCAAGCGAGCCGCTTGCGCAATCGGTGGCGCGCGCGAAGGCGTCGAGCGCCGCCGGCCCGCTCGTCTTGCTCGATCATTGCGACAACACCGCCTCGGGCGGCACGATGGACACGACCGAAGTGCTTGCGGAGGTGTTGCGCCAGGACCTCGACAACGCCGTGTTTTTCGCCATCTGCGATCCGCTGGCGGCGCAGCAGGCCATGGCGGCCGGCATCGGTAACGAACTCACGCTCGAACTGGGCGGCAAGCTGCCCATGCCGGCGCTTGCGGAGTCGAGTCGCCCGCTCGAAGTCACGGCACGCGTGAAGCTGATTTTCGACGGCGTGTACCGCAACCGCGGCCCCATGTATCGCGGCGCGCTCAACAACAGCGGGCCGACCGTGGTGCTCGATACGGGCAAGGTCGAGATCGTGGTGGTGTCCGCGCACCAGGAGCCGTTCGACCTCAATTGCCTTTCTTCGGTGGGGGTCGACCCCACGCAAAAGCGCTATATCGTGCTCAAGAGCCGCGTGCACTGGCGCGCCGGTTTCGGCGACCTCGCGCGCGAAGTGATCGAATGCGCGGGCGTGGGGGTGTGCACCTCGGATTACGGCAAGCTCGAATTCAAAAAAGTCCGCAGGCCGATTTATCCGCTCGATGCGATCTGAAAGCAGCGCGCCGCTTATTTCTCGTTCATTCCTGAAGCGTCCTTTCACGGTAATATCAGGCAATCGAATTGCCGCCGTGGCGCAATTTTTTCCGATTCAAAGTATCGGATCGAAGGCGAACACTTTCGCATTTCAGGTGCTAGCATGCGATAAGCGGGGTTCGGTCTCTCATGAATCCATCTTAGTATTTAAGCATTCCGTAAGCCATTCTGGAATACGAATCAAGAATCGGCATGGCCGTGCGGTTCCTGGAACGCGTGCACGCGAACGTAACCAAGGGGAGGCAGAAGATGCGAGAACTCGGTACCGTCGATGCGTGGGAGCATACGCTCGGCCTGCTAAGCGGAGGCCCGGCCTCATGCGGCAGGCGAAACGACGATGCGTGCAGTCAATCGAGCCATACCCGAACCAGCCTGCAGCAGCGCGACGCGCGGGCCACGCCCGCCTTGCGCGCGCATCTGGCCGTCGTGGAGACGTGGTCCGAGAATCTCGTCTCGGTGTCGTGGAGCGATCCCACGAGCGGGCGATATTCGGAGCAGCCATGGCGGCTGTGCATCGCGAGAAAGGGCGGCGTATGCGCGTTGACGGGCGCCAGCATCCGGCGCGGTGACCGAGTCTACCGGCCGCTTTCCAGGAAGTTGATGGCGATGAATGCGGGCTGGGTCGTGTTGGCCTCGGCGTTGGCGTCGCTTGTCTCGATGTGAAACAGGACGGCCGGCGGCGTCGCGTAGCTCGCGCGGCGGGTCTTCACGATGCGGCAGCAGCTCGTCCAGCTGGAATCGAGTGGGTGAATCATTCGCAAAAGAGCCAAGGGGTGTTGCAAAGGCGAATCGCGGCGCGCGTACTCAGGTGAGTTGATAAGGCCGCACCGGTTCGACCGGATCGGGAATCGGGCACCCGCACAGTTCGAGCACGCTGCGTTCGATATTGCGCGTCATGGCGTCGAGCGCCAGCGCGTTGGGCGCGGTGCTGAACGGGTCGGCCACTTCGCTCGCGATGGCCTCGAGCGCGATCAGCGTATAGGAGATGAACACGCAGAGCAGGGGCGTGAAGAACTCCGTCGAATCGACCAGCCCGAACGGCAGCAGCACGCAATAGGCATAAACGGTCCGGTGCAGCAGCACGTTGTAGGCAAACGGGATGGGCGTGGAGGCAATGCGCTCGCAGCCGCCGACGATCTTGCCCAATTCGTCGACCTGCGCGTCGAACATCCAGAGCTTCGTGTCGGACGTATGGCCGCGATGCTGGGGGCTGGCCAGATCGCGGCGAATCTCGTTGAGAATCGTAATGGGCTTGTAGGCCTGGTCGCGCAATCGTTCGGTTTGAGCGCTCCCGAGCAGGCGCTCGAAGTCTTGCGCGGGATCCGTGCCGCGCAATTCGTGTTTGAGCGCGTACACGAACCCAATCAGTTGCTGGGCGATACGCAGGGTATCGGGACGCTCCGGCACATAGCAGAGCATTTGCGAGGTGAGCGCGCGCGCGGCGTTCAGCAGACTTCCCCACAAATGGCGCGCCTCGTTGAATCGCTCATAGCTCGCGTTGTTGCGAAACGCGAGGAAGATCGCGAGTGCGACGCCGAATAGCGTAAACGGCGCCGTGTTCAGCGGGATTTTCTCGCCGAATACGCGTCCGTGGGTGAATACGGCAAGGCTGCTCACGACCGCCATGAAGATCAATTGCGGAATGATCGATTGCAGCACCGAGCCGTTCCATATGAACAGCAGCCGGAACCAGTTTTCCCGAGGCCTCACAATCATGATGGGCTCTTTGCGTGTGTCGAATGGCAGCAGTGCCGCCCGGGCACTTCATTCAGTGCCCGCAATGGGGTGAAGAAGCGATGGGAGCGGCGCGTCCTGCGACGCGCCACGAATTTCGCGCGATCAGTGGTAGCCCGCGTCTCCTTCCCGGACCTTGCCGCGGAACACGCGATATTGCATGGCGTTGTAGACGAGAATGACCGGCAGCACGATGACCGTGCCCACGAGCGCGAAGAGCTGGCTCGAATGGCTCGACGAAGCCTCCCAGATCGTGAGCGAGGGCGGGATGATATACGGCCAGATGCTGATGACGAGCCCCGTGTAGCCGAGGAAGCAGATCGCGAGCGTGAGCAGGAAGGGCATGGTTTCGTGTTCGAGCCGCACCGAGCGGAAGATGGTCGCGACGCACACGAGCACGAGAATGGGCACGGGCAGGAACCAGCCGAGATTGCCGCTCGCGAACCAGCGCGCTTCGACGGCCGGCAAGCCCAGCACCGTCCACAGGCTCACGATGGCAATCGCGCCCAGCAGCACGGCAGTGAGCGGACGCATCAGCTGGCGCATCTTGCGCTGCAGTTCGCCGTCGGTCTTGAGAATCAGCCAGCCGCAGCCGAGCGTGGCGTAGGTGATCAGGACCCCGAAACCGCAAAACACGCTGAACGGCGAGAACCAGTCGAACGGGTCGCCCGCGAATTTATCGTCGACGATCTTGATGCCCTGCAAGAGCGAACCCAGCACGATACCCTGGCACATGGCCGCGAGCGCCGAGCCGCCAATGAACGCGAGATCCCAGGCGTGCTGCGTGCGCGTGGCTTTCGCGCGCAGCTCGAACGCGGCGCCGCGAAAGATCAGGCCCACGACCATGAGGATGAGCGGCATGTAGTTGGCCGGCAGCAGCGTCGAATAGACCACGGGAAAGGCGCCATAAAGGCCGGCGCCGCCCAGCACGAGAAATGTCTCGTTGCCGTCCCAGACCGGCGCAACGGTGTTGAGCATCACCTCGCGCTCGCCTTTGCCTTCGAAGAACGGAAACAGCAAGCCAATGCCGAGATCGAAGCCGTCGAGCATCACGTAAATGAATACCCCGAGTCCGATGATGGCGGCCCAGATAACAGGAAGATCGATTTGCATGGCGTCACTCTCCTGAGACGGCGTCGAGCGCACGGTTGTGCAATCCGGGATACTTCAGCGATTCGTGGCTTTCGATCCCTTGCGCAGGGCCTTTCTTCATCATCTTCAGCATGTAGTAGACGCCCGTGCCGAACACGAGGCAGTACACGATCACGAGAATCAGCAGCGAAACGCCGGCCTGCTGCGCGCCGATCGGCGACACCGAATCCACGGTGCGCAAAACGCCGTAGACGGTCCAGGGCTGGCGCCCCACCTCGGTCGTGACCCATCCGGCCAGCAACGCGAGAATGCCGGACGGCCCCATGCAGAAAATGAACCACTGGTACCAGCGCGTCTCGTAGAGCCGCCCGCGCAGGCGCAGCCAGAGACCGAGCAGCGCCGCGAGCAGCATCAGCATGCCGAGCCCGGCCATGATGCGGAAGGTCCAGAACACGATGGGCGAATAGGGGCGGTCCTCGGGCGCAAACGCTTTGAGGCCGAGAATTTCGCCGTCCCAGCTATGCGTGAGAATCAGGCTGCCCAGATGCGGAATCTGAATGGCGTAACGCGTGACTTCCGCTTTCATGTCGGGAAAGCCGATGAGATTGAGCGCGGTGCCGCCATGTTCGGTTTCCCACAGCCCTTCGATTGCCGCAATCTTGGCGGGCTGATATTTCCGCGTGTTCAGGCCGTGCGCGTCGCCCACCAGAATCTGTACCGGCGCGAGCACCAGCAGGATCCAGAGCGCCATCGAAAAGCTGCGCTTGACCGGCACGTCGCGCCGCCCGCGCAGCAGATGCCAGGCGCCGCACGCCGCCACGATAAAGGCCGCTACGATAAACGCGGCGATCGTCATGTGCGCGAGCCGGTACGGGAACGACGGATTGAAGATCACCTTGAGCCAGTCCACCGGCACGATGCGGCCGTTCTCGATGGCGTAGCCTTGGGGCGTCTGCATGAAGCTGTTGGACGAGAGAATCCAGAAGGTGGAGATCAGCGTGCCGATTGCCACCATCAGCGTCGAGAAAAAATGCGCCTTGGGGCTCACGCGATTCCAGCCGAACAGCATGACGCCGAGAAAGCCCGCTTCGAGAAAGAAGGCCGTGAGCACTTCATAGGTCAGCAGCGGCCCGGTGATGTCGCCCGCGACGGTCGAAAAGCCGCTCCAGTTGGTGCCGAACTCATAGGCCATGACCACGCCCGAGACCACGCCCATGCCGAAGCCCACGGCGAAGATTTTCGACCAGAAGTGGTACATGTCCTTGTAGGCCACGTCGCCGGTCGCCAGCAGGCGCCATTCGAGCACGGCGAGAAAGCTCGCCATGCCAATGCTGATAGCGGGAAAGATAATATGAATCGAGACCGTGAATGCGAACTGGAGCCTCGCGAGATGAAATGCGTCGAAGATGTGCATGATGAGTCGGAGCTCCAGTTATGCGGACGATGTTGCCGGGCGAGCCGACACGGCCCGCCCGGAGCACGCAGTGCCTCGTCAGGAGTCTGCGTGCACGACGCGTACCGGCACGGATTTGTACGAGGGCGTGCCGCTTTCCTTGTCGATGTAATCGAGCGGCACGAGCACGTTCGCTTCCGGGTAGTACGCCGCCACCGACCCCTTCGCAATGCTATAAACGATTGCCGTGATGTCTTTCAGGCGCAGCGTTCGTCCGGGCGTGAGCGTTTCGATGTCGACCAGATCGCCGTGCTCGATGCCTTTTTCCGCCATGTCCTGCGCGTTCATGAAGAGCACGTCGCGTCGCCCGAAGACGCCGCGATAACGGTCGTCCATCGCATAGATGGTGGTGTTGTACTGGTCGTGGCTGCGGATCGTGATGAGCCGCATCACGTTTTCGCCGCCCAGCACGTCGGCGTCTTCCTTCACGCCGCCGTAGACCGAGAACATCGCCTTGCCCGATGGCGTAGGCCACTGGCGCTCGGTGGGGGGAAGCGGCAGGCGGAATCCGCCGGGCACGCGAATGCGCGCGTTGAAGTCCTCGAAGCCCGGCACGGTCTTCTCGATCAGATCGCGGATCTTGTCGTAATCGGCGATCAGCTCCATCCAGGCGACCTTGGTATTCGGCAGCGTGGCGCGCGCCATGCCGGCCACGATCGCGGGCTCCGAGCGCAGGTGCGCGGAGGCGGGCGCGAGCTTCCCGGCGGACGCGTGAACCATGGACATGGAGTCCTCCACCGTGATCGACTGTTTGCCGCCAGTCTGCATGTCGAGTTCCGTGCGGCCGAGGCAAGGAAAAATGTAGGTTTCCTTCGAAACCAGCAGGTGCGTGCGATTGAGCTTGGTGCCGATATGCACCCCCAGGTCGAGCCTGGCCATGGCGGGGAAGGACTGCCCGGAATCGGGCAAGGCGACCGCGAAGTTGCCGCCAAGGCAGATCAGTGCCCTGGCCTTGCCGTCGATCATCGCCTGCATGGCCTGGACCGCGTCGTGGCCGTGCCCGGACGGCGGCGTGAAGCCGCACGCGTCTTCAATCAGCTTCAGGAACGCCTGCGAAGGCTTCTCGGTAATGCCGACGGTACGGTTGCCCTGCACATTCGAGTGGCCGCGCAGCGGACAAATGCCGGCGCCGGGCTTGCCGAAGTTGCCGCGCAGGAGCAGCAGGTCGGCAATCAGGCGCACGTTCGCGGTGCCCTTGTTGTGCTGCGTGATGCCCATGCCGTAGGTGACGATAGTCGCGTTCGATTTCGCGTAGGCGATCGCGACGTGCTCGAGGTCCGGCCGCGCGAGGCCGCTCGCCTTTTCGATGTCGTCCCACGAGGTGGTGTCGAGGTCCGCGGCGAACGCATCGAAGCCCTGCGTGTGCGCGGCAATGAAATCCTTGTCGAGCACATTGCCTTGCTCGGCTTCCATCGCGAGGAGCGCCTTCATGATGCCCTTGAGCGCGGCCGCGTCGCCGCCCGCGTCGACCTGGAAATAGGTCGAGGCGATGCGGGTCGAGCTGAAGGTGGCCATCTCGAACATGCTCTGCGGATCGGCGAAGCGTTCGAGCGCGCGCTCGCGCAGCGGGTTGAAGACGACGATGGGGACGCCGCGCCGCGACGCTTCATGGAGCGTCCCCATCATGCGCGGATGGTTCGTGCCGGGGTTGTGGCCGATGGAAATGATGAGCTCGGTCGAGTCGAAGTCCTCCAGCGAAACCGTGCCCTTGCCAATGCCGATCGACTGCGGCAGTCCCACGCTGGTGGGCTCGTGGCACATATTCGAGCAATCGGGGAAGTTGTTGGTGCCGTATTCGCGGGCGAATAATTGAAAGAGGTACGCGGCCTCGTTCGACGCGCGCCCCGACGTATAGAACTCGACCTGATCGGGCGAAAGCGAGCGCAGAATCTCGCCGATGCGCGCAAACGCATCTTCCCAGTCCACCGCGCGGAACGTATCGGTCGCGCGATCGTAGACGAGCGGATGCGTGAGCCGGCCCATGTCTTCGAGCTCGTAGTCGGTCTTCTGCAGGAGCGACGCGACCGTATTGGCCGCGAAGAACTCGGGCGGCACGCGCTTGGTCGTGGCCTCCCAGGTCACGGCCTTGGCGCCGTTCTCGCAGAACTGGAAGGTCGAGCGATGCTCCTTGTCGGGCCACGCGCATCCGGGGCAATCGAAGCCGTCGGGCTGGTTCGTCCGCATCAAGGTAATGGGCGCCTCGATGCTTTCCATCTGCTGCCGGATGGCCTGAGCGGTCGCCCGAAGCGCTCCCCAGCCGCCGGCGGGCCCATCGTAGGGGTGGACGCCCGGCACTTCGCGTTGCTTGGTCATAGGAAACTCCGTAACGGTTCGAGGTGCGCCGAAAGGAGGGCGCCGCTCTGCCTGATCGAATGAATTACCCGGCGCGCGTGCCGGACTCGCGCATGCCGCGCTGCTTGCGTCCCTTTCCAGCTTCGGCGCTCTTCGCGGGCGCCGCGTCGCCAGCGTCCTTCGCCGCATCCTCGCCGTTCGCCGCTTTGGCGATTTTTGCTTCGGTATCCGAATTGGTTGGGGAGGCCAGCTTGTTGAACTTGACCTTGTCGCTTTCCTTGTCGTAGTCGATTTCCACGCTGTCGCCGGGCTTGAGCGCATCGCCGAGGATTTCCTTCGCGAGGCGCGTTTCCAGTTCCTGGCGGATCTTGCGCTTCAATTCGCGCGCGCCGAATTCGGGCTGGTAGCCAATCTCTACCATGTGATCGACGAGCGATTCGCCCATTTTCAGCGCGATGTCCTGCGCCGCCGCCGTGCGTACCACGCGGTCGAGCTGGATCTGCACGATCGCGCGAATGTTGTCCTTCGAGAGCGCGTTGAAGATGATGATTTCGTCGATGCGATTCAGGAACTCGGGGCGGAAGTGGCCCTTGAGCACTTGCATCATTGCATCGCGGATGGCCTTGTCGGTCTTGCGCTCCGCTTCGGGCTGCGAGAGATTCTCCATGATGATCGGCACGCCCAGATTGCTCGTGGCGATGATCACCGTGTTGCTGAAGTCCACTACGCGGCCCTTGCCGTCGGTGAGCCGGCCGTCGTCGAACACTTGCAGCAGCACGTTGTAGACGTCGGGGTGCGCCTTCTCGATCTCGTCGAGCAGGATCACGCTATAGGGGCGACGGCGCACGCGCTCGGTGAGCTGGCCGCCTTCGTCGTAGCCCACATATCCCGGTGGCGCGCCAATCAGGCGCGCCACCGCGTGGCGCTCCATATACTCGCTCATGTCGATGCGGATGATGGCCTGCTCGTCGCCGAACACGCTTTCGGCCAGGGCCTTCGCGAGCTCGGTCTTGCCCACGCCCGTGGGCCCGAGAAACAGGAACGTCGCGATCGGCCGGTGCTCTTGCCCGAGGCCCGCGCGCGAAAGACGCACCGCGTCGCTCACCGCGACCACGGCATCGTCCTGGCCCACCACGCGCTCGCGCAGCTTCTCTTCCATCTCGAGAAGCTTCTGGCGCTCTTCCTGCGTGAGTTCCGCAACCGGAATGCCGGTGAGGCGCGAGACCACCTCGGCCACCGAGGCCACCGTCACTTCGAGCGTTTCCGAGCCGGTCTTGCGCTGCCACGCTTCCATTTGTTCGTCGAGCTGCCGCTGTTTTTCGGTGATGCGCTCTTCGAACGCCTTCGCCTCGTCATAGCGCTTGCGCGAGGACGCGTAATCCTGCTCGCGCTTGAGCTGGGCGACTTCTGCTTCGAGTTCCTGAATATCGGCGGGCCGTGAGGTCGCGCCAATGCGTACGCGCGCCGCCGCCTGGTCGATCAGGTCGATGGCCTTGTCCGGCAGGAAGCGCGAGGTGATGTAGCGGTCCGCAAGCTCGGCGGCCGCGACGAACGCGTCATCGGCGAAGGTGACCTGATGGTGCGCCTCGAGCTTGTCGCGCAGGCCGCGCAGAATCACGATGGTTTGCTCCACGCTCGGCTCCGGCACGAGCACGGGCTGGAAGCGCCGTTCGAGCGCCGCGTCCTTTTCGATGTACTTCTGGTACTCGTTGAGCGTGGTCGCGCCAATGAGGCTCAGCTCGCCGCGCGCGAGCGCGGGCTTGAGCACGTTCG
>Ga0164242_10008626_pt1 | contig 11046 bp, 10 predicted proteins | sample OricomgcompostMG_FD_108783 | JGI IMG/M metagenome (GOLD analysis project Ga0164242, IMG submission 108783) | Miracle-Growth compost microbial communities from Emeryville, California, USA - Original compost - Miracle growth compost (MG) ...
CAGGTTGCCCTTCATGGCGCCGGCCAGCTTGGCCAGCAGCACCTCGCGCGACTCCAGGTCGGCGATGCGCTCGACCTCGGAGACCGACAGCGGGGCGCCGTCCATGTAGCCACCCTTGATGACCAGCGCCTTGTTGTCCTTGGCGAAGGTCTTCAGGGCCTTGGCGGCGTCGACCGGCTCACCGGTGATGAAGGTGATCGCGGTCGGACCGACGAACAAGTCATCCAGGCCTTCGATGCCGGCCTCGGCGGCGGCACGCTTGACCAGGGTGTTCTTGGCGACGGAGTAGGTGGCATTGCTGCCCAGCGCACGACGCAGCTGGGTGAGGCTGCCGACCGACAGACCACGGTATTCCGTGACCACGGTGGCCGTAGCGCTCTTGAACTGCTCGGTGATCTCCGCGACCGCGGTGACCTTCTCTGGTTTCGCCATACTTCGCCTCCTCTCTGGATGGTCGGTTCTGCGATGAACTACCGACTCACGGAGGCTGGGCCCGGGGAGGCTACGTCGACCCGGCGACAAAGCAAACGCCCCGGACGCAGAGTGGTCCCGGGGCGCACAGGAAACTCGACATGAACACACGGGCTCATATGTCGTCCCTCACCTCGGCTCTCCCTGCGTGGGCCGCCGGCAATATCGCCGGACCTTCGACTGCCTGACGGCAGCAACCAACGGTCTTCGGTAGAACGATTGGGGGTGATCGCCGAACTGGTCAGCGACCGCAGTACAGAATAGCGGATGAGCAGCTGAAACCCAAAATCGGCCGTCTCTGCAGGCCTCTGCTCCGCCGCGATTCCCGAAATACCGAAGGGCCGGCGGGGAAATCCCTACCGGCCCTTCGGATTCGAAAGCTACCTACGCTTACGCGTCCTCTTCGGTGAGGTTGCGGGTGCGGTTCGGGTCCACCGGGATGCCCGGTCCGGTGTTCGTCGAAATCGTCACCTTCTTGACGTAGCGACCCTTGGCGGTCGACGGCTTCACACGCAGGATCTCCTCCAGCGCGGCGCCGTAGTTCTCGACCAGCTTCTTCTCGTCGAAGGAGGCCTTGCCGATCACGAAGTGCAGGTTGGCCTGCTTGTCGACGCGGAAGTTGATCTTGCCGCCCTTGATGTCGTTGACGGCCTTGGTCACATCGGTGGTGACCGTGCCCGTCTTCGGGTTCGGCATCAGGCCGCGGGGGCCCAGCACACGCGCGATGCGGCCGACCTTGGCCATCTGGTCCGGGGTGGCGATCGCGGCGTCGAAGTCCAGCCAGCCGCCCTGGATGCGCTCGATCAGATCCTCGGCGCCCACGGCGTCGGCACCGGCGGCCTCGGCCTCGGCGGCCTTCTCGCCGGCCGCGAACACGATGACGCGCGCGGTCTTACCGGTACCGTGCGGCAGGTTGACGGTGCCGCGGACCATCTGGTCGGCCTTGCGGGGGTCGACGCCCAGACGGACGGCGACCTCGACGGTCGCGTCGGTCTTCGTGGTCGCGGTCTCCTTCGCCAGCCGGGTGGCCGACAGCGGAGTGTAGAGCTGGGAGCGGTCGACCTTGGCGGCCGCCTCGAGATAAGCCTTGCTTCGTTTTGCCATGATTCTCTGTCCTGTTCGTAAGTCAGAAGTGGTTGTCGGGACTGGCCGTCCCTCCCACGCACATCCCGCCGGTCACCGGCGGAGACGGGGACCGTCAGTCGGCGACGGTGATACCCATCGAGCGAGCGGTACCCGCGATGATCTTGGCCGCCTGATCGAGGTCGTTGGCGTTCAGATCTTCCTGCTTGGTCTTGGCGATCTCCCGGATCTGGTCCATGGTGACCGTGGCGACCTTGTTGCGGTGCGGCTCGGCGGAGCCCTTCTGCACACCGGCGGCCTTCAGCAGCAGCTTGGCGGCGGGCGGAGTCTTCAGCTTGAAGTCGAACGAGCGGTCTTCGTAGACCGTGATCTCGACCGGGATGACGTTGCCGCGCTGCGACTCGGTCGCGGCGTTGTACGCCTTGCAGAACTCCATGATGTTGACGCCGTGCTGACCCAGCGCGGGACCCACCGGCGGGGCCGGGTTGGCCGCACCGGCCTGGATCTGGAGCTTGATGAGCCCGGCGACCTTCTTCTTCTTGGGGGGCATCTTTCTTTCCTTGGTTTAGGTTCCTTACGGACTTCCGTAAGCCTGTCCCGGGGGCGGAACCCCGGAAGTCTTAGATCTTCGCGACCTGCGTGAAGGCGAGTTCGACCGGGGTCTCGCGACCGAAGATCGACACCAGCACCTTCAGCTTCTGCTGTTCGGCGTTGACCTCGGAGATGCTGGCCGGCAGCGTCGCGAACGGGCCGTCCATGACGGTGACCGACTCGCCGACCTCGAAGTCGACCTCGATGGCCGGCTTGGACGCGGCCTCGGTGACGGTCTCCGACGTGGACGCGGCGGCACCCGCCGCGGCGGCGGCCGGCTTCTTCTGCTGCTGCTCGGCCGGGACCAGGAACTTGACCACGTCGTTGATCGTCAGCGGCGACGGACGGGAGGTGGCGCCGACGAATCCGGTGACGCCGGGGGTGTTGCGGACCGCGCCCCACGATTCGTCGTTGAGATCCATCCGGACCAGGATGTAACCGGGCAGCACCTTGCGCTGCACGTTCTTGCGCTGGCCGTTCTTGATCTCGGTGACCTGCTCGGTCGGCACCTCGACCTGGAAGATGTAGTCCTCGAGGCCCAGGTTCTGCACGCGGGTCTCGAGGTTGGTCTTCACCTTGTTCTCGTAACCGGCGTAGGAGTGGATGACGTACCAGTCACCGGGGGCGCGACGCAGCGCGGCCTTCATCTCGGCGACGGGGTCGGCAGGCTCTTCCGGTGCCGCGGGCTCCGCGGATGCGCCGGTCTCGGTCTCGTCGTTATCGGTGTCGCCCTCGACTTCGCCGGAGGACGCCTCGGTACCGTCCGAGACGGTCGCCTCGTCGACGGCCGTCTCCGCCGCCTCGTCGTCGACCGGGAACTCGTCGGTTGTGCCGTTCTCCGGGGTGCTCACTGGGCACTCGCTTCCTGTGTCGTCACGTACATCCACTACGCCGGAGGTGAATCCGGCGGATGGTTTCCGTCCTCGCGTGGCGGACGGCTAGCAGCGCCCATGGGTCGCTCCGCAGGCTCCGCTCCTGACGCACCCGGTCAGCTAGCCGAACAGCCAGTTGACACCCTTGATGAACGCCAGGTCCAACCCGCTGATGTACGCGACCATGAAGATCACGAACACCAGGACAACGCTTGTATAGGTGACCATCTGCTTGCGGTTGGGCCAGATCACCTTGCGCAGTTCCGCGATGACTTCCCGCAGGAACTTCACCAGACGCTTGAAGGGATTGCCCCGACCGCGTTCGGCGGTCTTCTTCTTCCCCGCCGACTTGGACGCCCTACGCGATGCCGAATCCGAGCTGTCACCACGGTCGATCGTGGCGACGGAGCCGGTGCCCGAGGAGGATCCGGCGCGAGCTCGGCGAGTCGACCGCTTACCACTCGGCCGGCTGACCGCAGCGGTGTCTTCGTCATCGGCGGCATGCGCGCCGTGGCGAATGTCCCGCTCGTCGCTCACGTGAACCCTCTCTCGTCGCTGGCATCCAGTGCAGGGGCGACAGGACTTGAACCTGCAACCTGCGGTTTTGGAGACCGCTGCTCTGCCAATTGAGCTACGCCCCTTCGGCTGGAATCGCAATGTCATCCAGCACGGTGCTTATTCAGTTGTGCCAACCCGGGGCCACACAACACGCGCGCCGCTCCGCCGGTGTGCCGGCCCCGGCGGTCACCCGCCCGGAACCAGCCCCTCAGAGCAGCGCGCAGTGGCTGGCGACCCCAGAAATCCGAGTGTACGTTACCGCCCCGGCGGATAGCCAATCGGGCCGTCCGCCACCGCGAAGCGGCTTACCGGCCCGCCGACCATCATGCCAGCTGCACCGTCGCGGTCGCACGTCCGAAGATCTTCCGGCCGCCGGATCTGGCGACGATCGCGATCACGGCGGTGCGGTTCTCCGGATCCACCGACTTCACCTTGCCGGTGTATTCGACCTCGGCCGGATGATCGCTGGGCACGTAGACGGGGCTGGTGAACCGCACGTTGTATTCCTTCACCGCGCCCGGATCACCGAGCCAGGAGGTGACGAATCCGCCGCCCAGGCCCATGGTCAGCATGCCGTGCGCGACCACGTTGTCCAGGCCGGCGAGTGCCACGACCTCGTCGCTCCAGTGGATCGGGTTCGCGTCACCGGAGACGCCGGCGTAGTTCACCAGATCGCCGCGGGTGAGCCGGACGACGCGAGTCGGCAGCTCGTCGCCGACGGCCACGCTGTCGAACGAGCGCGTGTGGCTGCTGACGGTGACCTCGGGAACGGTGGTCACCGGCACCGGGGGCGCGGTGATGGGCGGCTCGGCGGTGGGACGGTCGGGGGCCTCACCCATGCCGTGCATGAGGATGTTGCGGACCGCGTCGGCGATATTGGGATCGACGTCACCGCCGCTGCGGCCGACCAGGGTGGTGTAGGTGGTGAGCACCAGCTCGTCGTTCTGCGCCGTGACGATGTTCTTGGTGACGATGATGTCGCCGCCGAAGGCCTGCCGGAACGAGTGCAGGTAGACGTCGCAGGTGAGCTGGTCGCCGACCCGGATCGGGCGGTGGAATTCCAGGATCTGGTCGGTCTGCATGATCTGGCTCAGGTCGTAACCCGTGACGACCTGCTCGAACAGCTTGCGCTGAGCCAGGATGCCGACCAGGGAGATGAATGTCACCGGTGCGAGCAGGCCGTCGTGGCCGTAGTCGCGGGCGACGCTCTCGTCCCAGTGCGCGGGGTGGTAGTCCTGCACCGCGCGTGCGTACTCGCGCACCTTCTCGCGCCCGACCTCGTAGTAGTCGTCGACGCGGTAGTGGTGCCCGACCATGGCGGCGGCGTGGGCCGAGGGGTCGAACGGTTCACTGTCGGCGGTCTGCGCGTCCACGGCATCGGTTCCGGTGTTGATTGTCACGGAGAGTAGGTCCCTATCTGACTCCGCTACCGGGAGTCTGCGGAGCGTGAAACTACCGCATGTACAGCAAATGCCGGAGCGGGTCGGGAAACCTGCTCCGGCATGGAGTGCTGCATGGGTCGGCGCGGTCCACGAATATCCGGGAAGGTCATCGACAGACCTCCCTGAATCCGGGCGCCGACTTCGCGCGCGGCAGCGTGCACGCGATGAGATCTAGCGAGATTCGCGGTGCGCCCGGTGGGTGCCGCAGTTCGGGCAGAACTTCTTCAGCTCCAGACGATCCGGGTCGTTGCGCCGGTTCTTCTTGGTGATGTAGTTGCGATGCTTGCACTGCTCGCAGGCCAAGGTGATCTTTGGCCGGACATCGGTGGACTTCGCGGCCACGATTATGCCTTCTTTCCGGTCAACCTAGAGGGTCAATCAGTATGGGTAGCGATGGCCGGACTCGAACCGGCGACACAACGATTATGAGTCGTTTGCTCTACCGCCTGAGCTACACCGCCATATGCGCGGCAATGCGGGCGGAACCAGGTTCGGCTCTGTGTGGAGTGCCGAGTCGGTCACCACCGGCAATCCGGCGAGCCCCCTAACGGAATCGAACCGTTGACCTTTTCCTTACCATGGAAACGCTCTGCCGACTGAGCTAAGGGGGCATGGCTACATTCGCTCCGAACTCGAATGCTCGAACCCGGGGCGCTGAAGCCTTGAACGAGGTTACACACTCCCCGGCAAAGTTACCAAACCAGCTGGTAAGAGCCGTATTTTCTGCGACGAACGCTCGGGAACGCAACCGACACGAGAAACGCCACCGGCTGGAAGGGGGGTCCGGGGGGCGAAGCCCCTCCGGCGTGGGGGTGTGGGGGCCGGGCCCCCACAAATCACCCTCGAACAAGAAGAGGGCCCTCGCCGATTAGGGAGGGCCCTGAGAGGGTGGCGGATGAAGGATTCGAACCTCCGAAGCTTGCGCGGCTGATTTACAGTCAGCTCCCTTTGGCCACTCGGGCAATCCGCCTTTCGCACTGTTGCCAGCGCGCAGAGCAGAATACAACGACCAGGGCGCCCGGATGCAAACCGGCTGGCCAGCGGGGGTGCCGTGACCGCTGCGCGGCGGCCGGGGTAGAAAGTTCCCTACCGGAGTTCCGGGTGAAATGTGAGCCGTCAGACAGGAGCGCAGCGTGGCCGATTCGTCATTCGATGTCGTCAGCAAGGTCGACCGGCAGGAGGTCGACAACGCCCTCAACCAGGCGGCCAAGGAGCTCAACACCCGCTACGACTTCCGCGGCACGGGTGCGAGCATCGAGTGGTCGGGTGAAGAGAAGATCGTGCTGTCGGCCGAATCCGAGGAACGGGTGAAGGCGGCGCTGGAGGTGTTCAAGGAGAAGCTGATCCGCCGCGACATCTCGCTGAAGGCCTTCGACGCGGGCGAGCCGGCGGCCTCCGGCAAGACCTACAAGATCACCGGCACCCTGGTCCAGGGCATCTCCCCGGAGAACGCGAAGAAGATCGCCAAGAAGATCCGCGACGAGGGCCCCAAGGGCGTGAAGGCGCAGATCCAGGGCGACGAACTGCGGGTCAGCGGTAAGAAGCGCGACGATCTGCAGGCCGTCATCGCCCTGCTCAAGGGTGCGGACCTGGACGTGGCCCTGCAGTTCGTCAACTACCGCTAGTACCTGCGGGGCCCGCCCGCCATGTGCTCGAGGCGCTGGATGCGTTCGCCCATGGGCGGGTGGGTGGAGAACCAGCGCGCCATCTTGTCGCCCGCCCGGAAGGGGTTGGCGATCATCAGGTGTGACTGCGCGGTCAGCTGCGGCTCGGGCGGCAGCGGCGCGGCCTGGGTGCCGCGTTCGAGTTTGCGCAGCGCCGAGGCCAGGGCCAGCGGGTCGCCGGTGAGTTCGGCGCCGTCCTGATCGGCCTGGTATTCGCGGGAGCGGGAGACGGCGAGTTTGATCAGGGTGGCGGCGATCGGGCCCAGCAGTGAGACCAACAACACGCCGAGGATGTTCGGGCCTTCACCGTCGCGGCTGCCGCCGCCGAACATGCTCGCGAAGAAGGCCAGGTTGGCGAGGCCGGAGATGACCGCGGCGAGGGCGCCGGCCACCGAGGAGATCAGGATGTCGCGGTTGTAGACATGCGACAGTTCGTGGCCGAGCACCGCGCGCAGTTCCCGTTCGTCGAGGATCTGCAGGATGCCGCTGGTACAGCACACCGCCGCATGGCGCGGGTTGCGACCGGTGGCGAACGCGTTGGGCGCGTTCGTCGGGCTGATGTACAGCCGCGGCATGGGCTGGCGCGCGGTGGTGGCCAGCTCGCGCACGATCTTGTACATCACGGGCGCTTCGAGTTCGGATACCGGCTGCGCGTGCATGGCCCGCAGGGCCAGCTTGTCGCTGCTGAAATAGGCGTAGGCGTTCATGCCCACGGCCAGCAGGATGGCGATGATCAGAATCGTGGGGCTGCGGAACATCGCACCTGCGAACACGATCAGTGCCGACAGGCCCACCATCAGCCCGAAGGTCTTCAAACCGTTCGCGTAACCATGCATGTCGGATCAACGATCGGCGGCGAACTCGGGTTCCGCCCGCGGTCCGGCTCTCCGCGCTGCGATATCGATCACACCAGCGCGAACCGGCTGTCCGGGCACCCCGTCGGCCGCCGCGACGGAAGGCTCAGCCGACCCGCTCGATGGTGTATCGGACCAGGCGTTCCAGCGCGTCGTTGGCCGGCCCCTGCGGCAGGGCCGAGAGTTCGGCGTGCGCGATATCGGCGTAGCCCTGCAGCTTCTGCTTGGCCAGCACCATGCCTCGCGAGCGCGAGAGCAGTTCCAGCGCCTCGGCGACCTCGTCGTCGGATTCCAGCGGCCGGGCCAGCAGCGTGCGCAGCCGGTCACCCTCGGCGCCCTCGTCGCGCAGCGCGTACAGCACCGGCAGGGTGTGCACACCCTCGCGCAGGTCGGTGCCTGGCGTCTTACCGGACTGCTCGGATACCGAGGAGATGTCGATGATGTCGTCGGAGATCTGGAAAGCGGTGCCGACGGCGTCGCCCAGGCGTGCCAGCCGCTCGACGTCGTCGAGGCTCGCGCCGGAGAAGGTGCCGCCGAAGCGCCCCGACGCGGCGATCAGCGAGCCGGTCTTCTCCCACACCACCCGCAGATAGTGTTCGACCGGATCCTGAGATTTCTTGGCGCCCAAGGTTTCCCGCATCTGACCGGTGACCAGTTCGGCGAAGGTCTCGGCGATGATGCGCACCGCGTCCGGGCCGAGGGTGGACACCAGCCGCGAGGCGTGTGCGAAGAGGTAGTCGCCGGAGAGGATGGCGATGCTGTTGCCCCATCGGGAGTTCACACTGGGGGCGCCGCGGCGCATGGACGCCTCGTCCATCACGTCGTCGTGGTAGAGCGTGGCCAGATGCACCAGTTCCACCACCGTGCCGGCGGTGATCAGATCGGGGTCGGTCGGGCGCGGGCCGAGCTGGCCGGTGAGGATGGTGAACAGCGGCCGGAACCGCTTACCGCCGGCACGCGCCAGGTGCAGCGCGGCTTCCAGCAGGAAGTCCTCCCCATCGGAGAGCTCGCTGACCAGCAGCTTCTCCACCTCGTCGAGCCCGTTGCGCACGGTCGCCGCGAGCTCGGGATCGCCGAGATCGACCCCGGCAACCACGGTGCTTTCATCGCTCACAGCCGATGCACTCATGTCTTCTCCCAATGCCGCGTCCGTCCCCACACCGAAGAACCTAGCGTGTTGCCCTCCCCGCTCCCATGAACACCGTCACTCTGCCTGTGGCCTCCGCTTCGCTCCGGCGGGTTTTCGGCCCCTTGGGCCTCGATTTTTCCCTCCTCCGCTCAGTCGCTGCGCTCCCTCGCTCCGTCGGTCCGAAATCGAGGCGGGCCGAAAACTGGGTTGGAGCACCGTCCCGGAAGTGCATACCCAGAAGTCGGCAGCGGCTACCTGGTTCGACGGAATCTCTTCAGCGCTCACCCGGGTAGTGGTCTCCCGGCCCCTACCGATCGGCTCGGCCCAAAAGCCGCCCGAGCGAACCGGGAGCTGCACCTCTGCCACTATTGGGCTATGGGTTCAGCTCACGGCGGTTCGACAGCACCGGAACGGGAGGGCGGCACCGTCCTGCCCGAGCACGTCGAGGTGCTGGTGGTGGGTGCGGGACCGGCCGGTTCGGCGGCGGCGGCGTGGGCGGCGCGGGCGGGGCGCGAGGTATTGCTCACCGATTCCGCGGTCTTCCCCCGGGACAAGACCTGCGGCGACGGATTGACGCCGCGCGCCACCGCGGAACTGGAGGCGCTCGGGCTCGGCGATTGGCTGCGCGCGCATACCGTCAACCGGGGCCTGCGGATGGCCGGATTCGGCCGGGAGGCACTGCTGCCCTGGCCGGGCGGGTCCTTTCCCACCTACGGAAGTGCCGTTCCCCGAACCGAACTCGACGACAAACTGCGCGAGACCGCGGTCAAATGGGGTGCGCGCATGGTCGACGGAGTGCGGGTGGTCGATGTGGCGCGCACGGACGATCGGGTCACCGGTGTCACCGTGCAGACCGAATCGGGCGCGCGGGAAATCCGCTGCGACATCCTCATCGTCGCCGACGGGGTGCGCTCGCCGGTCGGGAAGTTGCTGGGCCGCGTCTGGCATCGCCGCTTCGCCTACGGCGTGGCCGCACGCGCCTACATCCGCTCCGCCCGCAGCGACGACGAATGGATCACGTCGCATCTGGAATTGCGTGATGCCGAAGGCGGTCTGGTGCCCGGCTACGGCTGGGTGTTCCCGCTCGGCAACGGCGAGGTCAACATCGGCGTCGGCTCACTGGCCACCGAACGCCGGCCTTCGCATATCGCGCTGAAACCGCTTCTGCAGCATTATGTTTCGCTGCGCCGGCCGGAGTGGCAGTTCGAGGGCGAGGCGCGGGCCGTCGCCTCGGCGCTGCTGCCGATGGGCGGGGCGGTGTCCAATATCGCGGGCCGCAACTGGGTGCTGGTGGGCGATGCCGCCGGATGTGTGAATCCGCTCAACGGCGAGGGCATCGACTACGGGCTCGAGGGCGGGCATCTGCTGTCCGGACTGCTCGGCGAACCGGATCTGACCACGGTGTGGCCGGATCTGCTGCGGGCCCGCTACGGGCGCACCTTCTCGGTGGCCCGCCGGATCGCGGCGCTGGCCACCCACCCGCGGATGGTGCCGACCGGCGGACCGCCGGTGATGCGCTCGGCGCTGCTGCAGCGCACGGCCGTGCGGGTGATGGGCAATCTCGTCGACGAGGAGGATGCCGACCTCACTGCCAGGGCCTGGCGGGCGGCGGGCCGGGCATCGCTGCGTTTCGACGATCCGGCGCCGTTCAGCTAGCGATACGCGGCACCGACGGGCGGGCAGGAGGCAGCGTGGACAGTCGCAGCGAGAACGACCGCGGCGGGGCGCGTCCGCGTCGCGATCGAACGCCGTCGGTGCCGGAGGACCTGCTGCCGCATCTGCGCCGGGCGCGGGATCTGGTGGATCGCGAATACGCCCGTCCCCTCGACGTGGACGAGCTGGCCGCGACCGCGGGGGTGTCGAAATATCATTTCCTGCGCTGTTTCGCCGCCACCTACGGCCGCACCCCCGCGCTGTATCTGGCCGAGCGGCGCATCGAACGCGCGCAGGACCTGTTGCGCGCCACCAACATCACCGTGACCGAGGCGTGCATGCTGGTCGGGTACACCAGCCTGGGCTCGTTCAGCCGCAAATTCACCGAACTGGTGGGGATGACGCCGTCGGCCTATCAGGCGAAATTCGCGGCGGACGGAGTCCCGCGCATTCCGGGGTGTTATGTGTTCATGCACGGGCTCTCCGATCGGAAACCGCCGGAGCCCGCGCCCGATCCCGGTGGCGCAATTTCGGAGAAGCCGGCGGGCGCCGCGGGCTCATAGCCTGAGCTCATGACGACCATTACCAACGTATCGCTGGTCACCGTGTATGTGACCGACCAGTCCGCGGCCAAGCAGTGGTACATCGACAAGCTGGGCTTCGTGGAAACCGCCGATATCTCCATGGGCGACAACGGTTTCCGCTGGGTCACCGTGGCCCAACCGGATC
>Ga0164242_10008627_pt1 | contig 11046 bp, 15 predicted proteins | sample OricomgcompostMG_FD_108783 | JGI IMG/M metagenome (GOLD analysis project Ga0164242, IMG submission 108783) | Miracle-Growth compost microbial communities from Emeryville, California, USA - Original compost - Miracle growth compost (MG) ...
ACATCGAGAAGCTCGAGAAACGATCTCTCACCTATCGGTTGGATCTGGATTACAGATGGCATATGCCGCCGGAAGATGCTGGTCGGATTATATCTCAGATGATCGTCCGAGACATTCGTGATCGACCCACACCACCCATCAAATCAAACATCATCCTTGGCGAAAATTAGGAGCTATATTCATGGAGAACCCGAAGTTCATTCCGATTGTCTTGGACAGCGTGGGGTGTAAGAAGCACAACGCTATCATTGGGGTGCCGTGTTTCCATATTCCGAAAATGTTCGGATATAACGCTGGCGTTTGCGGCAAGCGGATCAAGGCTTCCGGTTTCGTCGGCAAGGTCAGTCCCGATGCCCTCCTCCGTTCCAAGAGCAAGAAGGGTAAGCGTCATGGCTGACGATATGTACCAGAAGAGGGAAGCAGTCAAGAAGGTATATCCTGGCCGTCGATGGGCACGGCGAGTTGACGCTATGTCAGACGCCAACGTTATTGCCCTGTTCATGAAGTTCCAACAGCAGAAGAAGATCTGAAGGAGTAGAAGTAGCATGAAGTTCATCCCTAACGCTGTTTCGCGCAAGGTCGCCAAGCAGGTTCTCATTACCCAGAAGCACTCGCCGACGCTTCTGTTCGCCGCTGGTGTGGTGGGTATTACCGGCACTGTTGTTCTCGCCTGCCGGGCAACACTCCGTCTTGACGAGGTTCTTGAGGAGACCAATGCTACGCTGGAGAATGTCAAGAAGGTTCAGCACGCCAACTACAGCGAGCAGGACCGCAAGCAGGATCTGGCTATCGTCTACGCTCGCAGTGCCGTGGGTATCGCCAAGCTCTATGGTCCGGCTTTCATTCTTGGTGTTACCTCGATTGCCTGCCTGACGGGCTCCCACAAGATCCTCACGCGTCGTAACGCTGCTCTCACGGGTGCTTACGCTGCTCTTGAGAAGGGCTTCAACGAGTACCGCAAGCGCGTCTCGGACGAGTTCGGTGAGGAGAAGGAGAAGGAGCTTCGCTACGCCGCTGAGACTCAGACGGTCGTCATCGACGACGTCAATGGTCCGAAGAAGGTCAAGGAAAAGATTCCGGGTCGTGCGGGTGCATCGATCTATGCTCAGCTCTATGAGGAGGGCAACCCGAACTGGCAGCCGACTCCTGAGTACAACCGGATCTTCCTCGAGGCGCAGCAGCAGTACGCCAACCAGCGTCTCCGAGCCAAGGGTTTCCTCATGCTCAATGATGTCTACGACTCTCTGGGCATTCAGCGTACATCAGCTGGCCAGATCGTGGGTTGGGTCTGGAATCACGGTGACAACTATGTCGACTTCGGTCTGAACGACTGGCCCTCTGCGGTGGACTATGTCAATGGTCGTGAGCATGCCATCCTGCTCGACTTCAATGTCGATGGTAAGGTCTTCGACCTGATCGACAAGATCTGAGAGGTATATTTATGTGGAGCAAGGAGAAGATTCGAGCGCTGACGAGGAGCAAGACATTCCTCGTGACGTCTGTCTCAACCGTTTCGCTCGGGTTTGGAGCGGCTGTTGGGTATGTAGTTGCCGAAAAGCGTCTCGAGACGAAGTACACCAAGATCGCTGAGCAGGAGATCGAGGACGCAAAGAAGTTCTACGCCACCCTCTACAAGAACGATGAGAACGCAGATCCTACACTTCTCGCTCAAGCTAAGGGATATTCTCCCGCTTTGAGTGAGGAGCAGAGTGATATGGATCTCCTCGCTGAGGCTCAGGAGGAAGTCAAGGAGGCAACGAAGGTTCTCGAGGATCTTCACTACAAGCTTCCGGAGCCTACAGACTACACCAAGGTTCAGCTGGTTGATGAGAGTACAACCAAGGTCGCTGAGACTCAGATCATCGAGCGAAACATTTTCGATGAGGCTGCCGCCAGTGGGGATCACTTCAACTACGGCGAGGAGATGATCCATCGTTCCCCTGATCGACCCTACATCATCTCACATGATGAGTTTATGGAGAGCGATCAGGACTTCGAGCAGGTGTCTCTGACCTATTATGAGTCGGATGAGACGCTGGTCGATAGCGCGGACGATGTGGTTCCTGACATCGAGTCGACAGTGGGTGATGACAACCTGTCGAAGTTCGGACACGGGTCTAAGGATGAGAACATCGTCTATATCCGTAACGAGCGGCTTGAGATCGACTTCGAGGTGGCTCGGAGTCTGGGTAAGTATTCGGAGGAGGTTCTCGGGTTCCTCGAGCATTCCGATCAACCTCGACGCTTCCGTCGTGACGATGGGTGATCGAGCCACTTGAGGAGCGATATTTTGTCTGGCTCTATGATCAAATTCGTTCGAGCAGGGCAAAGATTCCCTCTCGGAATTTCTATAAGCTAGCAAAACAACTCCACGACAAAGAGTTCATCTGGGTCGTCGCTAATGATGACAACCGCGTCGAGGATGGACGAGATCTACGCTATGAGTTTCTCAACCAGAATCGCGAGTATGTCTCCCCTGGGGATGCTGGTTGGTTGGATCTCGGATGTTCCATGTTGGAGATGTTGATAGGACTCTCACGGCGTCTCGCCTTTGAAACTGACGGGACGCCGCATGTGTGGTTCTGGGTTCTTCTCGGAAACTTGGATCTGGTGCGTTTCAATGACGCACTCAACGTAAGTGATGCACAGGCTGAGGAAATCGATGACGTACTCAACCGGGTAATCTGGCGAACATATTCCCGTGATGGTAGCGGGGGCCTATTTCCATTGCGACGTGCTAGGCACGACCAACGTAAGGTTGAGCTCTGGTATCAGTTGCAAGACTATATCCTGGAAAACGAGTAAAGAAAGGAGGGTTGGTGGATTTCTTTCGGGTCTGTCAACGAGTAATCGAGAAAGGACCCCACAAAGGGGACTACGAGATTTACCCCGACTTTCGCGTCGGGAGATCCAAGGATCTGATGGTCCGAGGCAAGAGCTTTTATGCCATTTGGGACGAATCCCTAGGGCTCTGGTCTACGGATGAATACGATGTGCAGCGCCTAGTCGACGAGGAGCTGCATGCTGCCGGTAAGGTTCTCGAAGGAGAATCAGGTAAAGAGGTACATGTCAAGTATCTCGGATCATTCAACACGAATGGATGGAGTCAATTCCAGAAGTTCTTGAAGAATGTCAGCGACAATAGCCACCAACTGGATGACCACCTAGTCTTCTCTAACACGGAAGTGAAAAAGTCAGACTATGTGAGTCGTCGTCTCCCTTATCCTCTCGAGGCTGGTGATCACAGCGCTTGGGATGAGATGATGAGTGTTCTCTATACTCCTGAAGAGCGAGAGAAGATCGAGTGGGCAATTGGTGCGATCGTATCGGGTGACGCCAAGAAGATCCAGAAGTTCGTGGTGCTGTATGGACCTGCTGGTACCGGCAAGTCCACAGTACTGAATATTGTGCAGAAGTTGTTCCAGGGCTACTACACAACATTCGAAGCAAAGGCGCTGGCCGGGAACAATAATGGCTTCGCCACGGAAGTGTTCAAGTCGAACCCGTTGGTTGCGATCCAACACGACGGTGACTTGAGCAAGATCGAGGACAATACCAAGCTCAACTCGATCGTCTCCCATGAAGAGATGACCATGAATGAGAAGTTCAAAGCCAGCTATACAGCTGTTATTTGGGCGTTCTTGCTCATGGGCACCAACAAGCCTGTCAAGATCACGGACGCTAAATCAGGTCTCATCCGACGCTTGATTGATATTCATCCGACTGGGTCAACGCTTCCACCCAAGAAGTATCAGACCTTGATGAATCAGATTGACTTCGAGCTGGGAGCTATCGCTCAGCACTGCCTCGAGGTCTATCGCGAGATGGGCAAAAACTACTACAATGGATATCGCCCGATCGAGATGATGTTGCAGACTGACGTGTTCTTTAACTTCATTGAGGCTCACTACGATGTCTTCAAAGAGCAGGGTGGGGTCTCGCTCAAGCAGGCCTACACCCTGTATAAGGAGTTCTGTGCTGACACGGGTATCGAGTGGTCGATGCCTCAGTACAAGCTCCGTGAGGAACTGAAGAACTATTTCGATGGTTTCCAAGAACGAGTCGACATTGATGGTGTGACTGTTCGAAGCTGGTATTCCGAATTCAATGCGAGTAAGTTCAAGGCGCCGACTAAAAACATCGAGACCTTCTCATTGGTGATGGATGAGACAGAATCTATATTTGATGAAGTTATGGCTTCTCAGCCTGCTCAGTACGCCACTGAGCGTGAGACTCCGCAGATGAAGTGGGAAAAGGCCGCTACTTCCTTGAGTGACCTCGATACACATATTCTGCACTTCGTCAAGATGCCAGTGAACCATATTGTGATTGACTTTGATTTGAAGGACAAAAATGGAGAAAAGTCAGCCCAGCTCAACCTCGAAGCAGCGAGTCTCTGGCCCCCAACATACGCCGAATACAGCAAGTCAGGAGCAGGAGTCCATCTTCATTATGATTATGGAGGAGACGCAACCGAACTTGCTCGAGAGTATGAAGATGGAATTGAGATCAAAGTGTTCACCGGGGACTCGTCTCTGCGTCGGAAACTGTCGAAATGCAACAATGTGCCTGTGGCGACGCTGAACAGCGGTCTGCCCTTTAAGGAGAAGAAAGTGCTCCCGTCGAATACTATTCAGAGCGAGAAAGGTCTTCGTGATCTTATCGAGCGTAATTTGCGTAAGGAGATTCACCCGGGAACCAAGCCATCCGTCGACTTCATCAAGAAGATCCTGGATGATGCCTATGAGTCTGGTATGTCGTATGATGTCACCAACATGCGTCCCAGGATTGTGGCGTTTGCGAACAACAGTTCCAATCAGCCGCTCCAGGCACTTAAGATCGTTCAGCAGATCAAGTTCAAGTCTGATGACTCTCAGCCCGAGAAGTTCATTGGTCCTGAGGACGAGGTTCGCAAGAATCTTGACCAGGTTGCGATTCAGCAACATGCTCACGATGCTGGGTTTAAGAAGGAATCGCCGATTGTCTTCTATGACGTTGAGGTATATCCTAACCTCTTCGTTGTGTGCTGGAAGTATCAGGGTGCTCCGACCGTCGTTCGGATGGTCAATCCGACGGCCCAAGAGATCGAGCCGCTCTTCAAGCTCAAGCTTGTAGGTTTCAACAATCGGCGTTATGACAACCACATTATTTATGCTCGCTTCATGGGCTACAGTAATGAGGATCTGTTCAAGCTCAGCAGTAAGATCGTGGACAACAACGCCAATGCGCTCTTCGGTGAGGCTTATAACCTCTCGTATGCGGATATTTATGACTTCAGCTCGAAGAAGCAAGGTCTGAAGAAGTTTGAGATCGAGCTTGGTCTTCCACATGTCGAGATGGATATTCCGTGGGATCAGCCTGTTCCCGATGATCTCATCGACAAAGTAGTGAACTACTGCTGCAACGACGTTGAGGCAACCGAGAAGGTCTTTGAGAATCGTAAGCAAGATTTCATTGCTCGACAGATCCTTGCTGATCTTTCGGGTTTGACAGTCAATGACACGACTCAGAAGCACACTGCGAAGATCATCTTCGGTGCCGATCGGCAGCCTCAGCGGAGCTTCATTTATACCGACCTGAGTAAGGAATTCCCTGGTTATGTCTATGACATGGGAAAGAGCACTTACCGAGGAGAACTCACCGGTGAAGGGGGTTATGTTTATGCTGAGCCTGGAGTCTATCATAACGTCGCACTTCTGGATGTGGCTTCCATGCACCCGACGTCGATCGAGGTTCTCAACGCTTTCGGCAGCGAGTACACGAAGAACTTCTCATCTCTCAAGGCGGCCAGACTTGCGATCAAGCATAAGGACTATGCTGCCGCGAAGAAGATGCTCGATGGGAAGCTGACACCCTTCTTGCAGGATGAGAAGGATGCCAAGGCTCTCTCCTATGCTCTGAAGATTGTCATCAATATTGTCTATGGTCTCACCAGTGCGAAGTTCGACAATCCATTCCGAGATCCACGCAACAAGGACAATATTGTCGCTAAGCGTGGTGCACTTTTCATGATCGATCTCAAGAATGCTGTGCAGGCCAAGGGCTATACTGTGGCTCACATCAAGACTGACTCGATCAAGATCCCGAATGCAGATCAGGAGATCATCGACTTCGTATTCGAGTTTGGTAAGAACTACGGGTACGACTTCGAGCATGAGGCGACGTACGAGAAGATGGCTTTGGTGAACGAAGCGGTCTATATTGCTAAGTACGGATGGGCTGAGGACGAAGAGAAGATCGGGACGTGGGACGCAACAGGCGCTCAGTTCGCTCACCCCTACGTCTTCAAGACACTCTTCACGCACGAGCCGATTGAGTTCGATGACCTGTGTGAGACTAAGCAAGTCGTCCAGGGTGCGATGTATCTGGATCTGAATCATGATCAGTCGATGGCTCTTAGTGGCGCAGTTAGTGGTAAGGATGTGTCGACTAGTGGTATGCAGTTCGTTGGTCGTACAGGACGCTTTGTTCCCGTTCACAAGGAAGCACCGGGTAGCGGTGTCCTCTATCGCGTCAAGGACGATAAACTTTTTGCTGTCACCGGAACAAAGGGATATTTCTGGATTGAGTCTGAGGCGGCGCATCAGCTTGAGGACGATGACCTTGTGGATCTGCGATATTTCGAAGAGCTTGTCGATAAGGCTAAGAAGGCCATCGATAAGTTCTCGGATGTCCATGCATTCCTCGAAGATTCGGTGACGAAGGGTAACAACACCTTCCAGGAAAATGTCACCTTCGGAGATATCCTTGCTAACGATATCACCACAGATGCCATCGAGGCTACGGCAGTCACTGATGGCAAGATCCTTGCTGGTTCTATCAGTTCTGGAAAGATCTAATTTGTCTATATTTGGAGGAAGTAATGACGTTAGGTAAGAACGAGATCGAGGAGCGCTTCGGTTTTCATCAGGCAATCATCGAAGGTATCAACGCTACCGCTCCGATTCATCGCGATATTCGCATTCTCTTTCGCGAGTTTGCAGAGAAGCTCGACGTGATGGTTCCGGATTCTCGAGCGAAGTCTGTGGCGATGACTGAGTTGGAATCGGCTTCGATGTGGATTCACAAGGCAGTTGCAAGTCAGGCCCCTTTGAGTGCTGAGGAACTATATTCTCAAGCCAAGTTTGAGGTGGACGACTGATGGCTGGCGGACTCGATCGAGAGATTGCTTTACACACTCGAGCAACCGAACACCAAGTTCGGGCTATCACCGATCTGAGAAAAGCTGTTCAGGAGTTCACGAGATCTCTTGAGAAGGGCGTCGTGGCGATCCAAGAACTCAATCAAATCCCGCAAGAAAACAACAAGATTCAGGAGCAGTAAAAAATATGGCTACCAATGATACTGGCACTCTTCTGATGGAGAATGCTCGCATTGTCTTCCGAAACTTCGCGGGGAAGGAGGGAATGTATAATCGGGAAGGTGATCGAAACTTTTGTGTGATCCTGGATCGAGACACTGCGGAGAAGATGGCCGTCGATGGCTGGAACATCAAGACGCTCAAGCCTCGTCCGGACGATGAGGACCAGGAGCCGACTCCTTACGTTCAGGTCTCGGTAGGTTTCAAGGGTCGACCACCGTCAATCGTGATGATTACCTCGAAGGGTCGTACTCCCCTCAGCGAGCATGAGTGTGAGATCCTCGACTGGGTTGACCTGCGAAACGTCGATCTGATCATTCGCCCTTACAACTGGTCTGTCAACGGTAAGACGGGCATCAAGGCATACCTCAAGAGTATCTATGTCACGATTCTTGAGGATGAGCTTGAGCTGAAGTATGCGGATGTTCCGGAAGCGATTCCCGGCTCAATCCCCAAGGCGATTGGCTCCGGTGATGGCGATGTCATCGACGTTGAGTTTTGGGAAGAGGGCCAGAAGCCCAAGGAGCTTGGGTCTAACACTCCACCGTGGGATGAGGACTGATCATGGGGAAGTCTCGACGAAGGAACTCCAATAGTGAAGCTGGATCACCCGCTCATATGACGGGCGAAGAAGTAAATGAAGGATCACTCACGACTGAGATCGGTGAGTCGATGACGATCCGTACTCCGAAGCTGATCTCGGCTCACATGACGCTTGTCTTCGATGATGGGACAGTCACCCCTGCGATGTTCACCCGAAAGACCGGTGCGGAGCAGCTTGAAATCGAGATTCGGAATGCTGCCAACAAGAGTGAGCTGGCGGGGTGATGGATCGTGGTTATTGAAAAGGCTTATCCAATGTACTGCCCGGTCTGTGATCGTAAGTATGACAGCGAGAAGTCGAAGAAGGACACGCTCGACAAGGTCAAGAAGCATGTCGAGCTTCAGCATCCGGATTACGATCCTGAGTGGTGGGACACTAACACCGATCTCGACGAGGAAGAGATGGCATGACTACGTTGGGTAGTAATCGATTCACTCGTCATGAGAAGTGTGGTCGGTGTGGTTGGAGATATGGTTTCCATATTTGCGTTGACCTTACGACTCCGGAGCCTCGATCTGAGATGAAGCAGAATATGCGGACGTCTTTGACGAAGGACGAGGATAAGATCGCTGAGTGGTCATATGGTCGACCCAAGGATCAAGCTCGAAACGTTGCTATGTTGAGAAGGTATGCTGAGGGTGGGATCGGTTACGATCAGCTTACCAAGGAATTCAATGTAGCTAAAACAACTGTCATCTCGGTCATGAAATCTGCTTCAAATGCCGGTTTAATCATTCTTCGCCCTCGTGGCGCAACTATTCGCAAGGGAGCTCTGTAGTGACATATACAACCCACGGCCATCATATTCCAGGCTCACCTTTCAGCGGAGTCCGGCCGCTCAAGATCGCACGATGTGGTGGTGTAGGTGTCTGCACTTCTTGCTCGAGTGAGGCGGGTCTGTGGGCTATGGAGAATAAGCCATCTGAGAACAAGGAGCAGGGTATGGATCTTCAGCTTCAGGCTAAGATCAAGGTTGTTCAGCTCTACAACGAGACGTCGAATGAGAGCTATGAGCTCACGACGGACGATGTCTATGTAGTCTGGTTCGCCAAGACGCTGCAGAATTGGAAGGCTCTGGTCTCGACGGTCATTCCAGATGATAGATACTATGAGCTGACGTACAATGGGGATACCAAGGAAACATACATCGACGTGTATGTCAAGATGAAGAATGTTGCTATTCCAGATTGATATTGGAAGGTGTCATGGAAGAGCGATATTATTGCACAGTGAGTGTCTTGCTCATTTTTATCGTCGTCCTTCTAGGTTTGAATAGTAAGAATCTCACAATTTCATCGTCGCCCGTCAATATGTGAAACTCCCCGAAAAGAGATAATAACGTGATTCAGACCGAGTCGTTCGTTCGTAAGTCCCTCCATGTGGAGGCCATTCAGGTCACTGATGAGAATATCGAAGAGGTAGCCCGCTGGTGCATGGGTACTCTTGTCGATCACCCAGAGACCGAGAACGCGTCGGCTATTAAGTATGTTAAGGTCCGTGTTCACCACCCGATGAACGAGCGACAGACCAAGGCCTTTGTGGGTGACTGGGTTCTGTATGCCAAGAACGGCTACAAGGTGTACACGCAGAAGGCTTTCGAAGCGGCCTTCGACAAGGAGATCGTCTACAGTGACGCGCAGTCCGCTGCGCACATCGAGTCCTCGACGAGTCCCACTCGCAACGTCTTCGAGCAGAACGCTGGATAGTTCGCAGAATTTACATACCTCATAATAGGAGAGATTCGCTATCAACGCGATTAAGTCAGAACGATGAGACACCTCTCTTTATATTTTTGTCTGTGAGCTTGCAGGTTATGCATCGGCATTTCGTCGGTGCATTTCCTGGAGGTATCAGCCTCTATTATATGGAAACTAACAAAGGAAAATCAATGCGCAAGATCAGCAAGCGGATCGCAGCTTTCGTCGGTGTCACCACGGTTGTTGTCGGTGGCGCCTCCTTCGCCGCTTTCCAGCTCCAGGACACGGTTATCGGTGCGACGGGTAGCACGGGTTCGACCCAGGCCGTCACCGGTACGGGTTCGGTCGTCGATGTTCTGTGGCCGGGTGACTGCTCGGCGGTTACCGCTCATCTCGTCAACCCCAACCCGAAGGCTGTCTCGGATACGCTGACCGTTGATGGTCTCAAGCTGGATGGCCAGCTTGTTTCGCAGACCGGTGGTTTTAACTACCAGCCGCTTCTCAAGTGGAAGCCGGGCGTTGACGTTCAGCACGTCACTATCCCGGCCAACGACAACCTGGATGTCACCCTCACCAGCAAGGTCTGCCTCTCGCCCGCCGCGACCGGACAGGCGAAGGACATCGTCGCCAACGTGGTTCTGACGAACCAGACGGCCGCTGTGGGAAACGACTACTGAGTCTTCCCAACACTGGAGGACCAAGCTTAGTTCCTCTGATCATTGGTTTTATCTGTATCCCACTCGGGCTGATACTCCTACACCGTAGCAGAAAATGGGAACGATAATATCAATTTGAGTTTTGCAGGTTGGAAATAGAGATCTACAGAATCACTTGTCCATGTGGACCCCGCCTCGTGTGGTTTGTGTTGTTTCGATCTCTATTTCCTTCCTGGAGACTTCAGCCTCTTCCAATTAATACTACTACCTCGCAGAGAGGCAATTATATTATGAGTAAGATCATCATCTTGGTGATCCTGCTGGCAATTGCGCTGGCCATTTTCATTATCAGACCGAAGATTACCCGCAGTGTTGTAACCGGTTATAACACCTATGGACAGCCCTCTCGAGGAGAGGATCGAAGGCTCTCGTTGTGGTATCTCGGCTTCATCCCACTTGTTATCGCCATCATTGTTTTCCTAGCCACCTCCTTCACCCGCGTTCACGCCAAGGAGGTCGGTGTTGAGGTCAGCATTGGTGGAAAGCCGGTGGGTGAGTACGGCGCAGGTATGCATTGGAAGCCGTTCTGGAACAGCGTGACCAAGATCAATGAGACGGTCTACACGGACACGTATGGTTCGGGCAAGAAGGGCACTGATAGTGCTATCCCAGTTCGTCTAGGTGATGGTAATCCTGCAACGGTCCCCACGACGATTCGCTGGCATGTGA
>Ga0164242_10008628_pt1 | contig 11046 bp, 11 predicted proteins | sample OricomgcompostMG_FD_108783 | JGI IMG/M metagenome (GOLD analysis project Ga0164242, IMG submission 108783) | Miracle-Growth compost microbial communities from Emeryville, California, USA - Original compost - Miracle growth compost (MG) ...
AGAACCTGAGCGCGGCCGGCCTGGCCGAGGTCCTGGCGAGCGCGCGCCGCTTCGCGATGAAGGGCGGCGAGACCCTCTTTCACCAGGGCAGCGCGGCGGACCGGGTGATCGTGCCGCTGAGCGGACGGGTGAAGCTGGTCCAGGCCGCGGACGACGGGCAGCTGGTGGTCTTGCGGATCGTGGATCACGGCGAGCCGCTGGCCTTGATCTCGGTGCTCCAGGGCAGCGTCTTTCCGGCCACCGCGCAGGTGATGGAGCCGGGCGTGGGGGTGCGGATCGCCGGGAGCGCGATGCGGACGTTGATCGACCGGGAGCCCGGGATCGCGCGGAACGCCCTGCCCCTCCTGCTTGGACGGCTGCACGAGGTCCAGGAGCGGTACCGCGAGCTCGCCACCGAACGGGTGGAGCGGCGGATCGCCCGGGTGCTGATCCGGCTGGTCCGTCAGAGCGGAGAGAAGGTGGAGGGCGGCGTCCGGATCGGGATGTCCCTCACCCGGCAGGAGCTGGCGGAGATGAGCGGCACCACGCTCTACACGGTGAGCCGGGTGCTCAGCGCGTGGGAGCACGACGGGATCGTCCAGTCCAAGCGCAAGCAGCTCCTGATCAAGAGGCCGCACGGGCTGGTGGCGATCGCCGAGGACTTCCCCGAGCCCGGCTGAACCCGCCGCAGGGCGTCCGCGCCACGGTTTGCGCCAGCGCAACGACGACGGTCGTGCGGGTCCTTAAAAGGCCGTGCATGAACCGAAGCCACCTCGGTGTGCTCGAGCTCACCGTCGAACAGCTCCTCCACCGTTGGCCGAAGAGCGCAGACGTGCTCCGCCGGGCCGGCCTCTCCGGCTGCCTGGGCTGCGCGATGGCGCCGTTCGAGACCTTGGCCGAGGCGCTGCGGATCTACGGCCTCAAGACCGGCCCCGTGCTGGCGGAGCTGGCGAAGGTCGCGAAAGGAGCACCATGTCCAAAGACCCGGAGCTGATGTTCGCGCTGCGTCGGGTGATCGATCCGGAGCTTGGGATCAACATCGTGGACCTGGGCCTGGTCTACGACGCCGAGTGCGCAGATGGCCTGGCCACGGTCCGGATGACCATGACCACCCCGGCCTGCCCGATGGGCCCCTACCTCACCGAAGAGGTCCAGCGCGCGCTGGAGAACGCTCGCGGCGTCCGCTCGGTGGAGGTGGACCTGGTCTTCGAGCCGCTCTGGTCCCCCGAACAGATGAGCGCCGAGGCCAAGGACCAGCTCGGCTACGGCGTCTGACCCTTGGGCGGTTCGCCGCCTTTCAACCGCGGCGAAGAGGCCGCAAACAGGAGCACACCGATGACCGTGAAGAGCACCCTCGATGTCCGCACCATTGCCCCCCGCGAGCGGCACCCGCTGATCTTCAAGACCTTCGACGAGCTGTCCAAAGGCGAGGCGTTCGAGCTGGTGAACGATCACGACCCCAAGCCGTTGTATTACCAGTTCGAGGCCGAGCGGCCGGGCACCTTCGCCTGGGTCTACGTGGAGAAGGGGCCGACCTGGCGCGTCCGCGTCGAGAAGAACTGAGCTCGGTCGGGAAAGGCCATGAACACCCTCTACCTCGTCTCGGTGTGGATCCACGTCCTCGCGGCGATGACGTGGGTGGGGGGCATGGCCTTTCTCGTCTTCGTGATGGTCCCGATCCTCCGCTTGCCGGAGTACCGCGAGCGGGCCTCGGCGCTGGTCCACCGCTCCATGATCAAGTTCCGGCTGGTGGGCTGGATCTGCCTCGCGACCTTGATCGTCACCGGCAGCTTCAACATGTGGGTCCGGGGCCTGCGCTGGTCTGCGTTCTTGGACGGCAGCGCCGCCCTGAATCCGGTGGCGCGGGCGCTGGGCTACAAGCTGGTCCTGGTCGCCGTGGTGCTGGCCGTGAGCGCGGTGCACGACTTCTACATTGGACCGCGCGCCACGCGGCTGTGGCAGCAGGCGCCAGACTCCCAAGAGGCCACCCGGTTCCGCAAGCGCGCGGCGATGTTCGGGCGGGTGAACGCACTGCTCGCCCTGGCCATCGTGTTCTTCGCGGTGATGCTGGTCCGCGGCGGCATGGCATGACCCTCCCGCCCCTCGCGCGGCGCCTGCCGTGGCTTCTGCTCGCGCTCGCCGCGCTGCTGGCGGGGATGTGGGCCGGGCTTTTGCGGATTGGCTGGATGATCCCAATGGGACCGATCCCGGTGATGCAGCACGGGCCCTTGATGCTGTGCGGCTTCTTCGGGGCTGTGATCTCGCTCGAGCGGGCCGTCGCCCTGGGTCGCCGCTGGAGCTACGGCGCGCCGCTCTTCGCCGGGCTGGGAGGGCTGGTGTTGCTGTTGGGAGGCCCGGTGCCCCTCGCGGCGGCCGGGTTCGTGCTCAACGGCGTCTTCTTCCTCGCCGCGTCGCTCTTCGTGCTGCGGATTGATCGGTCGGTGCACCTGGGGGTGATGGCGGTGGGGGCGCTGTTCCTCCTGGCCGGCAACCTCGGTTACGCCTTCGGGCTCCCCATCCCACAGCTCATCCCCGCGTGGGCGGGCTTCCTCATCCTCACCATCCTGGGGGAGCGGCTGGAGCTGAACCGGATGCTCCGGCCGCGAAGGCGCTCGCGGGTGGCCTTCCTGGTCGCCGTGGCGGTGGTCCTGGCCGGCGTGGCGGTCTCCTTCGGCTGGGCGCAGCTGGGGATGCGGATCTTCGGCGTGGGCCTGCTCGGGCTCGCTCTGTGGCTTGTGACCAACGACCTGGCGCGGCGAACCCTCCGGATCCCCGGGCTGCCCCGCTTCATCGCCCTGACCCTGTTCGGCGGATACGGCTGGCTCGCCGTGGGCGGCCTGCTCGCGGTGTGGTTGGGGAATCCCTACGCGGGTCCGCACTACGACGCGGTCCTTCACGCGCTGCTCCTGGGCTTCGTCTTCTCGGCGATCTTCGCGCACGCGCCGGTGATCGTCCCCGCCGTGCTCCGGGTGCAATTCCAGTTCGGGAAGTCGCACTACGCGCCGGTCGCCCTGCTCCACCTCTCCCTGGCCTTGCGGATCGTCGGCGACCTGGCCGGGTCCTTTCAGGTCCGCCGCGTGGGCGGGCTCCTGAACGTGGTGGCGATCCTCTTCTTCCTCGGCCTGAGCGCGGCGAGCGTCCAGCGCCACCAACGTCAAGCTGCGCGCGCCCCGAGCGAGCCGGTTCCAGCGCGAGCACCTGAATCGCCTTGAGGGACCGCGGGGTGAGAGGGGAGGCCGTGCACAGCGACGACCCTCGGCGTAGGCCGGGCGGCGGTCTTTCCCAGCCCCCCGCACACGTCAAGCACTCAGGGTTGACGATTTCAGCGCCCCAAAGCACCCAACCACATGATATTTCATATGTTTCGACGCGTTGACGTTTCGGGACGACTGGTTGACGTGTGGGAGGGCCTTTCGAGGGAGCCCCGGCGGTGGGACAGTGCCAGAGGCCCCCGAAGTCGTCGGATCCCGAGGCCGAGGTCGAGGACCTGCTGGGGTTGAGCAGCGCCTACCCATCCTCCCCGGCTCTCTCACGGCCAGCCCCCAGACACGACGAAGCCTCACGGACGTTTCAGCTCCGTGAGGCTCCAGGGTGCCGCCAGACGTGAGGACTACTTGCTCCAGGCGTACGTCTGGATCTCGGTCTCGCGGAAGAAGTAGGCGATTTCGTTCTTGGCGTTGTCCAGGCTGTCCGACCCGTGGACGGTGTTCTTGTCGATGCTGGTGGCGAAGTCCTTCCGGATCGTCCCCGCGTCGGCCTGGGCCGGGTTGGTGGCGCCCATGATCTCGCGGTTCTTGAGGACGGCGCCCTCGCCCTCCAGCGCCATCAGGACCACCGGACCGGAGATCATGAAGGAGACCAGGTCCTTGAAGAACGGACGCTCCTTGTGGACCGCGTAGAAGCCCTCGGCCTCCTTCTGGGAGAGCTGCTGGAGGCGGACCGCCACAGGCTTCAGCCCCTTCTCCTCGAAGCGGGAGATGATCTTCCCGATCACGCCCTTCTCCAACCCGTCCGGCTTGATGATCGACAACGTGCGCTCAATGGCCATGTTCGTTTCCTCTGCTTGAAAGATGGGACTACCGGTTCTTGTTCGGCGGGCCGCGCTTGATCGCCTCTTGCAGCGAGGTCCCAAGCTCCGCCGGGGACGCGGCCATCAGGACGCCGGCCGCCTCCATCGCCTTGATCTTCTCCGCGGCGGTGCCCTTCCCGCCCGCGATGATCGCCCCTGCGTGGCCCATCCGCTTGCCCGGAGGCGCGGACTGCCCGGCGATGAAGCCCGCGATCGGCTTCTTGAACTCGCGGGCGATGTACTCGGCCGCCAGCTCCTCGGCGCTGCCGCCGATCTCGCCGATCATGATCACAGCCTCGGTCTCCGGGTCGGCGTTGAAGAGCTTGAGCACGTCCACGAAGTCGGTCCCGTTCACCGGGTCCCCGCCAATGCCCACCGCGGTGGACTGGCCCAGGCCCAGCTGCGTCACCTGGTGCACCGCCTCGTAGGTCAACGTCCCCGAGCGGCTCACCACGCCAATGTGACCCGGCCGGTGGATGTGCCCCGGCATGATCCCGATCTTGCACTTCGCGCCCGGCGTGATCACGCCCGGGCAGTTGGGGCCAATCAGGCGGCAGTTGGGGATGTCCTGCAGGTAGCGCTTGGCCTTGACCATGTCGAGCACCGGGATGCCTTCGGTGATCGCGATGATCAGCTCGATGCCGGCGTCCGCCGCCTCCATGATCGAGTCCGCCGCGAACGGGGGCGGGACGAAGATCACGCTGGTGTTGGCGCCGGTCTCCTTCACGGCCTCGGCCGCGGTGTTGAAGACCGGGACCTTGTCGTTGAACTTCTTGCCGCCCTTGCCCGGGGTGAGGCCGGCGACCAGCTGGGTGCCGTACTCGAGCATCTGGGTGGCGTGGAAGCTGCCTGCCGAACCGGTGATGCCGTGGCAGACGACGCGGGTGTTCTTGTCGACGAGGATGCTCATGTCGTTAGCCCTTCACCGCCGCGACGGCCTTCTCCGCGGCCTGACGCAGGTTGTCCGCCGGGGTGATCTTCAACCCTGAAGTGCGGAGGATCTCTTTGCCCTTCTCGACGTTGGTGCCCTCGAGCCGGACCACCAGCGGGATGTTCAGCTGAACGTCCTTCGCCGCCGCCACGATGCCGTCGGCGATCACGTCACACTTCATGATCCCGCCGAAGATGTTGACCAGCACCGCCTTCACGCCCGGGTCCGCGAGGATCAGCTTGAACGCCGCGGTCACCTTCTCCTTGGTGGCGCCGCCGCCCACGTCCAGGAAGTTCGCCGGCGCCCCGCCCACGAGCTTGATGGTGTCCATGGTCGCCATCGCCAGGCCGGCCCCGTTCACCATGCAGCCGATGTTGCCCTCGAGCGCGATGTACGCGAGGTCATACTCCTTGGCCTTGGCCTCGCTCGGCTCCTCCTCGTCGATGTCGCGGTAGGCCGCGATCTCCGGGTGCCGGAAGAGCGCGTTGTCGTCGAAGTTCAGCTTCGCGTCGAGCGCGATCACCCCGCCGTCCTTCAGCAGGACCAGGGGGTTGATCTCCGCCAGGGACGCGTCCGTCTCGATGTAGGAGGTGTAGAGGCCGCGGCAGAAGGCGACGAACTTGTTCACCGTCGGTCCGGACAGCCCCAGCCCGAAGGCCAGCTTGCGGCCCTGGAAGTCCTGGAAGCCCACCGCCGGATCCACCGACTCGCGGAGGATCTTCTCCGGGTGGTGCTCGGCGACCTCTTCGATCTCCACCCCGCCCTCGGTGGAGGCCATGAAGGTCACCCGGCTGGTGGCGCGGTCCAGCGTCACGCCCAGGTACAGCTCCTTCTCAATCCCCAGCCCCTCTTCAATGTAGAGCTTGCGGACCTTCTGTCCTTCGGGGCCCGTCTGGTGGGTGATGAGCGTCATCCCCAGCATCTTGGAGGCGAGCTCCTTGGCCTCCGCGGGGGACTTGGCCAGCTTGACGCCGCCGCCCTTGCCGCGGCCACCGGCGTGGATCTGCGCCTTCACCACCACCACGGAGGTCCCGAGCGTCTTCGCCGCCCGCTCCGCCTCTTCCGCGGTGTGCACCAGGATGCCGCGTGGCACCGGGACACCGTACTTCTGGAAGATCTCCTTGCCTTGGTACTCGTGGATCTTCATCCGAAACGCCCTTCAGCGATTGGCCCTGCCGGACCGAGGGGAACAGGTGCTGGACCTTCTCAGCGACAGGCCTGCCGCGCCCAGCGGTGCGGCTCATAACGCGAAGCCACCTTGTAAGAAAGAGTGTTCTTGAGGGCCGCCCGGGCGCAGCGTCCGAAATTCGGGCAGTTCTGCGCAACTCGACAAAGGTAGGCCCGATAACCACACGACCGTCTTCTCAGAGTTTGGAGAAACCCATGGCGTCGCGCATCGCTCCCCGCCTCTCGATCGTGCCTCCCGCGGCTGCGTTCGGCGCCGCCGCCTCGATCGGCGCCGAAGGTGCGCGGGCCCCTGTCGATCGGTTCGAGGCACCCGTGGCGATCTCGGTCCCGGCATCGCTCGCCGTCGAGTCGGCGCGCGTCTCCAGCCGGTTCGAGCTGGGCAGCGCGGGGGCCGTGGACAATGGATTCCAGATCCTGACCCGCGGGCCCTTCCCGCCCAAGGCCGCGGGCAGCTTCTTTGGAAAGCTGCACCAGGCACAGATGACCGCGGCGAACTCGCTCAAGGCGGAGGAGAGCATCTTGAGCCATGGCAGCTCGCCCAGCGACGCCTCGGTGCGCTCGCAGCTGGACGGGCTGCACCCGCTGCCGGTGGACCCGGGCACCGCGATCAGCCACGCGGACTACACGAGCGACATCCCGGGGACCACGCCCGAGCAGGCCTACAACCTGTTCGTGAACAACCCCTCCGCGGCCTTTGGCGCCGGCGGCCTCACGGTCCGTCCCGCAACCAGCCAGTTGCACGACGGTGACCGGCTGATGCTGCAGGCCGGCGGCACCCCCGCGCTGTGGATGCCGATCGAGGTCCACCTGGATCCGGCCCACACCGCGATCCACCTCACCACGCTGGACGGGCACCCTTTCCGCGGCGACAACAACTTCCAGTTCCAGTCGGACGGCCGGGGCGGCACCACGGTGGCGCAGACCTCCGAGTTCCAGGGGAGCTCCCAGCTGATCAACGTCGCCGGCGAGGGACAGCTGAACCAGCAGCACGAGACCTGGCGCGGCGTGCACGCGTTCCTCTACGAGCAGCTGGCGAACACCACCCCGCCAGAGGGCGCCGGCGCGTCGGGCACCGCGACGCCCAACGCGCCGATCCAGGACTACCGGACCACCACCTCCCGGATCCACATCGACGCCCAGGCGCCGGTGAGCCAGCTCCGCGTCACCCTGGACCTCCCGCACGACAGCCCGAGCGACCTCAAGATCTGGCTGGTGAGTCCGCAGGGAACGGTCATCCCGGTGGCCAACCCGCCCACGGGCGAAGGCGGCGTGTTCGGGACCTTTGACCTCTCGACCGCCGCGAAGGGCGAGTCCGCTCAAGGAGACTGGACCCTGTGCGTCTCCGACAACGCCAACGGCGGCGTCACCGGGACGCTCAAGGACTGGGGAATCGCGATCAACCAGGCATAGGACCGCCTCCACGCGCTTCAGCCTCTGCCGCGGCTCCCGAGCATCTTCGGGGCCGCGGCTTTCCTTTGCGCGCGTCTCTGCGCGATCAGCCTGCTCGGTGCCCCGCCGCCGCGACCCGTGCGCGCAGCTGCGCGAGCGACCGGTGGGCGTCCTCCGGACCCAGCTCACGCAGGCAGGCGTGGTGCCCCAGCGGACACGCCTTCTTGCCGCGACGGTTGCACGGCTGACACGAAAGCCCCAGCCAGCGCAGCTCCTGATGCGGCAGGGGGATCACCGACCGCGGATCGTTCGGACCAAAGAGCTGCAGGGTCGGGACGCCCAGCGCCGCGGACGCGTGGGACAACCCGGAGTCCACCCCCACCGACGCCTGGCACAAAGAGAGCTCCGCGAGCGCCTCGCTCACGGGACCTCCCGCAGACACCAACGCGCCGCTGCCCTCCGCCACCCGGCGCCCGCGCTCCTGATCCTCCACGCCGCCCACCAGGAGCGCCTGCTCGCCCTCCGTGCCGAGCCGCGCTGCCAGCGCCGCCACGTGGGCCTCCGGCCAGCGCTTGGTGGGCCAACCTCCGCCGATGTGGATCGAGACCAGCGGCCGCACCCCGTCCCAGCCGAGCGCACGCAGGCGAGCGCGGGCGGACTCTTGATCGGGCGGCGGGACGCGCAAGGGCGCCGCCTCCACGCCTGGGCTCACCCCCAGCGCTTCGGCGAGCCTCTGGAACCGCCTGGAGAACACGACCTCGAAGCCGCCGCGCGCGCGGTGGGTGAAGAAGAAGCGCTCGAGCCCGGTGGCGAAGCCAACCCGCGTCGTCGCCCCGGTCCGGAGCAGGAGGTACCCCGCCCGCGGCGAGCGCGTGGGCGTGAGCGCGACGTCGAAGGGCCCATCGAGCGCCGCCAGCGCGTCCCCCACCCGCCAGCGCGAGGACATGGGGCCCAGCCGGAAGACCTGATCGACCGCGGGGCACATCCCGAGCACGTCCGCGCCCTGATCGTGCGTGAGGGCACAGAGCACGGCATCTGGAAACGCGCGGCGGAGATCCGCGATCAAAGGCAGCGCGAACACCACGTCGCCAATCCCGCCCTTGAGGAAGAGGAGGAGCCTCACGCGGACCCCATAGACCAACCCATCGCGCAGCGCCATGCGGGAGGTTCAGCCGCCGCGGCGCGCAAACGAAAACGGCCGCCCCGAAGGACGGCCGCTTCCACCCCTTCCAGTCCGGTGAGGCCTACAGCTTGACGCTGTCGACCGTGCCCTTCACGGACGTGAAGGACTTCTCCCACTGGGCCTTCTCGTTGGCGTCCAGCTCGAGCGCGTGGATCTTCTCCACCCCGCCCGCGCCGATGGTGACCGGGACGCCCATGAAGTAGCCGTTGATCCCGTACTCGCCTTCGAGCAGCGCCGCGGCGGGCATCACGCGCTTGCGATCGAGCAGGTAGCTCTCCGCCATGGCGATCGCGCTCGCCGCCGGCCCGAAGTACGCGGAGCCGGTCTTGTAGAGCGCCACCAGCTCGCCACCGCCCTTGCGGGTGCGCTCGACGATGGCGTCCAGCTTGTCCTTGGGGAGCAAGGTGGTGAGCGGGACGCCACCCACCGTCGCGCTGCGCAGGATCGGCACCATGTCGTCGCCGTGGCCGCCGAGCACCAGCGCGTCAATGTCGCGGATGCTGCAGCCCAGCGCCTCGGCCACGAAGCACTTGAAACGGCTCGAGTCCAGCACGCCCGCCATCCCCACCACGTGGCTCTTCTTGAAGCCGGTGATCTTCTGCAGCGCGTAGACCATCGCGTCCAGCGGGTTGGCGATGTTGATCACGAACGCGTTCGGGCAGTGCTGCTTCAGGTTGCCCGCCACGTCCTTCATGATCTTGAGGTTGATGTCGAGCAGGTCCTCACGGCTCATGCCCGGCTTGCGGGGCACGCCGGCGGTGATGATCACCACGTCCGCGCCCGCCACGTCCTTCCAGTCCGTCGAGCCGGTCACGTGCGAGTCGTACCCGTCCACCGCGGAAAGCTGGTTGATGTCCAGGGCCTTGCCCTTGACCAGCCCCTCGGACGCCGGGATGTCGAACAGCACCACGTCGCCCAGGTTCTTCTGCACCGCGAGCAGCGCGAGGTTCCCACCGATCTGTCCGCCGCCGATGAGCCCGATCTTCTTCTTCGCCATGGTCTTCTCCTTGGGGCCTTCCACAGGCCCGCGGTTACATGTTCTTGATGATCGCCTGACCGAACTCGGAGCACTTCACCTCGGTCACGCCGTCCTGGCCTTCCTGCTTCATCAGGCGGGCGAAGTCGTAGGTCACGCTCTTCTGAGCGATCGCCTTGTCCATTCCCTGGATGATCAGGTCCGCCGCCTCGTTCCAGCCCAGGTGACGGAACATCATCTCGCCGGAGAGGATCACGCTGCCGGGGTTCACCTTGTCCTGGTCCGCGTACTTGGGCGCGGTGCCGTGGGTGGCCTCGAAGATCGCGTGCCCGCTGACCGCGTTGATGTTCCCGCCCGGCGCGATGCCGATCCCGCCCACCTGCGCCGCCAGCGCGTCGGAGAGGTAGTCGCCGTTCAGGTTGAGGGTGGCGATCACGTCGAACTCCTCCGGCCGCGTCAGCACCTGCTGCAAGGTGATGTCCGCGATCGCGTCCTTGATCACGATCCCCGCGCCCGGCTTGCCCTCCGGGATCTTGCACCAGGGACCGCCGTCGATCTCCTGCGCGCCGTAGGCCTCCTTGGCGATCTGGTAACCCCAGTCGCGGAAGGCGCCCTCGGTGAACTTCATGATGTTGCCCTTGTGCACGAGCGTGACGCTCTTGCGCTTCTGGGCAATGGCGTAGTCGATCGCGCTCTTCACCAGCCGCTCGGTGCCCAGGCGACTGACGGGCTTCAGCCCTACGCCGACCTCCAGGCTCACCTCACCGGCGCCGCCAATCTGCTTCTGCCAGGCCTGGCTCGCCTCCACCGTCCCGAAGCGGATCTTCTTGAACTCCTTCGGGAACTCCTTGGCGAAGAAGTCGAGCACCTTCTTGGCCTCGGGCGTGCCGGGCGCATACTCGATGCCGGCGTAGATGTCCTCGGTGTTCTCCCGGAAGATCACCATGTTCACCTTCTCCGGGTGCTTCACCGGAGAGGGCACGCCCGCGAAGTACTGCACCGGGCGCAGGCAGATGTAGAGGTCCAGCATCTGGCGCAGCGCCACGTTGAGCGACCGGATCCCGCCGCCCACCGGCGTGGTGAGCGGGCCCTTGATGCCCACCAGGTAGTCGCGGAAGGCCGCGACCGTCTCCTCGGGGAGCCAGTTGTTCACCGTCTTGAAGGCCTTCTCGCCGGCGAGGACCTCCTTCCAGACGATGCTCTTCTTACCGCCGTAGGCCTTGGCCACCGCGGCGTCGAACACCGCCTGCGAGGCCTTCCAGATGTCGCGGCCGGTGCCGTCCCCTTCGATGTACGGGAGGATGGGGTGATCCGGGACGGACAGGACTCCG
>Ga0164242_10008629_pt1 | contig 11045 bp, 9 predicted proteins | sample OricomgcompostMG_FD_108783 | JGI IMG/M metagenome (GOLD analysis project Ga0164242, IMG submission 108783) | Miracle-Growth compost microbial communities from Emeryville, California, USA - Original compost - Miracle growth compost (MG) ...
CCGGGCACGATGAACCCGTTCCAGCACGGTGAGGTCTTCGTCACCGACGACGGCGCCGAGACCGACCTCGACATCGGCCACTACGAGCGGTTCCTCGACATCAATCTCAGCCAGGCAGCCAACGTCACCACCGGGCAGATCTACTCGCAGGTGATCGCCATGGAGCGCCGCGGCGAGTACCTCGGCGACACCGTGCAGGTCATCCCGCACATCACCGACGAGATCAAGCGCAGGATGCGGCTGCAGGCATCCGACGATCCCCAGCCCGACGTCATCATCACCGAGATCGGCGGGACGGTCGGCGACATCGAGTCGCAGCCGTTCATCGAATCCGCCAGACAGGTGCGCCACGAGCTCGGGCGCCAGAACTGCTTCTTCGTGCACGTGTCGCTCGTTCCGTACATGAACGCGTCGGGAGAGCAGAAGACCAAACCGACGCAGCACTCGGTGGCGGCGCTGCGGTCCATCGGAATCCAGCCGGACGCGCTCGTGCTGCGCAGTGACCGTCCGGTCTCCGAGGGCAACAAGAAGAAGATCGCGCTGATGTGCGACGTGGACGAGCGCGCCGTCGTGAACGCCGTCGACGTGCCGAGCATCTACGACATCCCGAACATGCTGCACGACCAGGGACTCGACGACTACATCGTCGACCAGCTCGGCCTCGCCGCCAAGCAGCCCGACAGGGAGAGCTGGGAGACCCTGCTCAAGGTGGTGCACGAGCCCAAGCACGAGGTGACCATCGGCCTCGTCGGCAAGTACGTCGACCTGCCGGATGCCTACCTGTCGGTCACCGAGGCGCTGCGGGCCGGCGGCTTCGCGAACCGGGCGAAGGTGAACCTGCGCTGGATCGCCAGCGACGGATGCCAGGAGCCGGAGGGCGCGGCTCGAGAGCTGGCCGATGTCGACGGGATCTGCGTGCCCGGCGGCTTCGGCATCCGCGGCATCGAGGGCAAGCTCGGCGCGCTGCGGTTCGCGCGCGAGAACGGAATCCCGGCGCTCGGGCTCTGCCTGGGCCTGCAGTGCATGGTGATCGAATACGCGAGGAACGAGGCCGGCCTCGACGGGGCATCCTCCAGCGAGTTCGACCCGGACACGCAGTTCCCGGTGATCGCGACGATGGCCGAGCAGGTGGAGATCATTGCGGGCGGCGACCTCGGCGGCACGATGCGGCTGGGCCTGTACCCGGCGAAACTGCAGGACGGGTCGATCGTGGCCGAGCTTTACGGCGCGGACGAGGCATCCGAGCGGCACCGTCACCGCTACGAGGTGAACAACCACTTCCGTGAGCAGATCGCCGCCGCTGGGCTCGCCTTCTCGGGCACATCGCCCGATGGCCACCTCGTGGAGTACGTCGAGCTGCCGCGCGAGACGCACCCGTTCTACGTGGGGACCCAGGCGCATCCGGAGCTGCGATCGCGGCCGAACAGGGCACATCCGTTGTTCCGCGGCCTCATCGCCGCCGCTCTCATCCGCCAGGAGTCGACGCGTTTGTTCGAGGTGAAAGAGGATGCCTGAGGCCGCATACGACGATCTTGCGGACGAGCCGTACACCGGGCTGGTGACCGAATCCGACGTCGTGTACCGGGGTCGGGTCTGGGACGTGCGACGCGACACGGTCGATCTCGGCGGCTCCACCGTGGTGCGGGAGTACGTCGACCACACGGGTGCCGTCGCAGTTCTCGCGCTCGACGACAAGGACCGGGCGCTGCTGATCAGGCAGTACCGGCATCCGATTCGCTCGAAGGACTGGGAGTTGCCCGCCGGGCTGCTGGACATGACGGGAGAGCCTCCGCTCGATGCCGCCAAACGCGAACTGGCCGAAGAGGCCGACATGGTCGCCGACGAGTGGAATGTGCTCGTCGAGTTCGCGAGCACACCGGGCGGCAACAACGAGCTGATCCGCATCTACCTGGCCAGGGGGGTGCATCCCGCCGAGGAGGAGTTCGCCCGCGAGGAGGAAGAGGCCGACATCGAGGTGCGCTGGGTGCCGCTGGAGGAGGTCGTGCGCGGCGTGCTCGAACGGCGGCTGCGCAACGGGCCGCTCGCTCTCGCGTCACTCGCCGCAGTCGCCTCACGGACGAACGGATACGCCTCCCTCGGCGAGGCGGACGAGCCGCTGCGGCGGGGATCGTGGCTGAGCCGTCCGGTGGCATGACTCCGGAGGCCGCGGTCGGGACGTACCTGCGGCACGTCGGAATCGAACGCGGGCTCTCGCGCAACACCGTCGCGGCGTACCGCCGCGACCTCGGGGCGTACGCCGAATGGCTCGCCGAGCGGGGCATCCACGACATGGGAGCGGTCGGCTCCCGTGCGGTAGACGACTACGCCCGGCACCTGGTGACCCGCGGAGAGACGGATGCGACGCAGCGGCTGGGTGCGGCATCCGTCGCCCGCATGCTCTCCACCGTGCGCGGTCTGCACCGCTTTCTCCTCGACGAGGGGGAGGTGCAGGAGGACGCCGCGCGCGACGTGCGGCCGCCCAAGCTGCCGTCTCGCTTGCCGAAGGCGTTGACCGTCGCGCAGGTGGAGTCGCTCCTGGCGGCGACGGACGGGGACGAGCCTTCGCGGATCCGCGACAAGGCGCTGCTGGAACTGCTGTATGCGACCGGCGCCCGGGTCTCCGAGGCCGTCGACCTCAACGTGGACGATGTGATCGAGCGCGATGTCATCCGGCTGACAGGCAAGGGCAGCAAGCAGCGGATCGTGCCACTCGGCCGCTACGCGCGACAGGCCGTTGACGAGTACCTGGTGCGGGTACGGCCGCTGTACTCGGTGCGCGGGCGCGCGACTCCCGCGTTGTTTCTCGGTGCGCGCGGCGCGCGGCTGAGCAGGCAGAGTGCGTGGCTCATCATCCGTGCGGCGGCGGAGCGGGCCGAACTCACGGCCTCAGTTTCGCCGCACACGCTGCGACATTCGTTCGCGACGCACCTGCTTGAGGGCGGCGCCGACGTGCGCGTGGTGCAGGAGCTGCTGGGCCACTCGTCAGTGGCGACGACGCAGATCTACACGCTGGTCACGGCCGACACGCTGCGTGACATGTACACGGCGGCGCATCCGCGGGCGCGGTAGGCGGATCTGCGGCGTGCGGGTCGGCCGAGCCGGTTGCCCTCACGACAGCTCCTGCGTCGATTCGCGCTGGATGATGGCGAACTCCGACGTGAATCCCTCGACGGGCGTCCGCAGCTCGGGCCCTTCATCGAGCCGACGCAGCAGGAATCGCACGGCGGATGCCGCCATGGCTGCGAGGTTCACCTTGACTGTGGTCAGCGTGGGCTGGTTGAATCGCGCCTCCTCGATGTCGTCGAAGCCGATCACATCGACATCCTCCGGAACCCGCAACCCGGCGTCCTGGAGAGCACGGATCGCACCGAGGGCGAGGGCATCGTTGAAGGCCACGACCCCGTCGAACGGTGTCTTCTGGAGTAGCGCCTCACGTACCGCCTTAGCGGCATTCTCTCGCTGCCAGAGCCCGGCATCGATCTCGAACGCCGGATCCGGTGCGATCCCGGCATCCGCGAGAGCACGACGGTAACCACGAAGCCGGAGATGCGCTGGTCCGGCCAGGTCGCCCGTTCGCCGCCCGAGGGCGAGGATGCGCCGGCGCCCGCGGGCGAGCAGGTGTTCCGTGGCAGCTCGGGCCCCCGACTCGTTCGGCATGGTGACGAAATCGGTCGACCATCCTGCGATGGGCTCTCCGAGGAGCACGACCGGCATCGTGACGGTTTCGGAGAGCTCGGCATTCCCTGCCGTCAGTGCGAGTGCGCTGAACAGGATGCCGTCGACGAGTCGCGCCCGTCGTCCGCGAAGCAGTTCGAGCTCTGCCTCTGGCTCTCCGCCCGACTGCTCGAGCACGACGAGAAGCTCGTGCTGGTCGGCTACCTCGATCACGGCTGCCGCCAGCTCAGAGAAGAACGGGTTCCGGATGTCTGGAACGATCAGGCTGATCGCTCCGACACGACCCGAACGCAGGCCGCGCGCCGCCAGGTTGGGCTTGTAGCCGAGCTCGGCGATCGCCGCGCGAACACGCTCGGCCGTGTCTTCGCTGAACTTGCCCTGCGCGCGGACGACGTTCGAGGCGGTCTTGATCGAGACTCCCGCCGCGCGAGCCACGTCGACCAGCGTCACGGTCATGCGTCACCCCTCCCGCCGAGGCTGCCAGTGTAATGGCCGGTCAGTCTGCCTCGCCGTTGGCGTGCGCTCGATACGCTTTCGCCACAGAGTTCCGCCGTCTCTGAAGACCGCCTTCGGTTTCCACGAGGTCGTAGAGACCCATCGCGAGACGATGTGCAAGCGGCGGTGCACTGGTGTGACGCCAGGTCCACTCGATCATGTCGAACAGCGGCCACCAGGTGTATCCGACGATCGATATGCCGCCGGAGCGGAGATCCTCGATCTCGTCGAGGGAATCGTTCAACCAGGTAATACGTTCGGTCTCCGAGCCCGTCACGCATGTCTCGCTGAGCAGCACGGGATGGCCGTACCTCTCCGCGTAGGCGGTCAGCACCTCACGGAGGCCCGCAACTCCGTCGTCGCGGGTCGGCCGCGGATCCGCGAACCCGCCTCGGTGGGAGACGCCCGCCTCGAAGACCTCGGTCGAGTGGCGCGGATAGTAGTTGACACCCATGATCTGCGGGGGAGCCGGATGCGCCGCGATCCGGTCCAGGCGTCGCAGTTCGATGCCGGACTTCAGAAGACCCTGGTGCAGTGGGTGTCCATCGACCACCAGGCCGTGCATGAGATCCTCGAAGAGGAACCGCTCGACGAGGAGACGCTCCACGTGCGGGGCATGCTCCATGGCCGTGACATCGCCCACGTACCGGAAGCCGGCATCGACGTGCACGATGTTCGCCGCTGCCCCTACCGCATCGCGGATGCCCGCCTGAGCGAGCTGCGACGCCTCCGCCAGCGCCACCACGATCCGGTTCAACCCGGACTGCCCTTCGAGATACGGCGGCCAGTAGGCATATTCGCCGGTGAACTGGGCATGGATCATCGGCTCGTTCACCGGTGTGTAGTCCGTGACGATGTCGGAGTAGCGCTGCGCCGTCCGGCTCGCGAATTCACCGAATCGAGCGGCGAAGTCGGGGTTCGCGAACTCGTCCTCGAGCCAAAGGGGTGTGCCGTAGTGCAGGAGGTCGACGACGGGACGAATCCCGAGCTCGGTCATCCGGCCCAGAACCCTGTCGGTCCACTCGAAGTCCCACGTGCCGGGTGCGGGGTTCACGCGATGCCATGGAACACCCCACCGAAGGAACTCGGCGCCGACGCGGTTCACGAGATCCAGGTCATCGCGCCATCTCGTGTAGTGCTCCGTCAGCTCGTACTCGTCGATCGCGCGTTCGCCGGGACCGCTCTGAGGCACGAAGGTGTCCTCGATCCCGAGCCCGAAGCGAAGGCGCTCACCGGACCACCAGCCGCTCACTTGAGACCCGTCGCTGCGACGCTCGACACGAATCTGCGCTGCACGATCACGAACAAGGCGGTTAATGGCAACAACGCGATGAGCGAGCCGGCCATCATCACGCCGTACGGCACGATGCCGCTGGGCCCCGTGAGCAGGGTGAGGCCGGACGTGATGGTTGCCATGTCCGACTTCGTCGAGAAGACGAGTGGCCAGAGCAGATCGTTCCAGTTGTTCACGAAGACGAAGACCCCCAGTGTCATGAGCGCCGGCACGGCGTTCGGCAGGATGATGCTGCGATATATGCGCCACTCCGAAGCGCCGTCCATACGGGCGGCGTTGTCGAGATCGCGCGGAAGGGCGAGGAAGAACTGCCGCAGGAAGAAGATGCCGAAGGCATCCGCCGCACGCGGAACGATGAGCGCTGCGAACGTGTTGATCCAGCCGAGTCCGGCCACGATCTGGTAGAGCGGCACGAGTGTCGCCTGGAACGGGATCATCAGCGTCGCGACGATGAGCACGAGGAGAACCCGGTTGCCCGTGAAATCGATGCGGGCCAGCGCGTAGGCGGCCAGCGAATCGAAGATCAGTGCGCAGACGGTGACCCCGCCGGCGAAGACGAAGCTGTTGAGCACCAGCCTGCTGAACGGCAGATCATGGAAGATCGTCTCGAAGTTGGCTAGTGTCCAGTGCGCCGGTATCAGCGTGGGTGGGAAGGCGTTCACCTCCGAAACGGGTTTGAACGCCGTGAAAACGACGACGAGTACGGGCAGCAGGATGGCAAGTACGCCGATCGCGATGAGGATCCCGAGAACGGTTGTCCCGAGCGCCTTGCCTGTGGAGGCGCGCCTGATGCCCACACCTTGGCGCGCCGTGACGCTCTGTGTCGCGCTCATGCGGAGAGATCCTTCTCGCGCCGGGAGCCGAGCAGGAACTGCGCGAGGCTCAGCACCAGGGTTCCGATGAGCAGAACATATGAGAGCGCCGAGGCCACGCCGAGGTCGAGCTTCTGGAATCCGGTCTGGTAGATCTCCGTGACGACCGTGTCGGTCGCGTGGTACGGGCCGCCCTGCGTCATCACATAGATCTGATCGAACGCCTGCAAGGCCGCGATGAGTGCGAAGATCACGACGAACGTCATCGTGTTGTTCAGAAGGGGCAGCGTTACCTTCATGAAGCGCCGGAACGGCCCCGCGCCGTCGACTCGAGCCGCCTCGTAGAGGCTCTCCGGGATGTCTTGGAGCCCGGCGAGGAAGATCACCATGTAGAAGCCGAAATTCTTCCAGACGGCTACCAGGACGACCGCGGGCATTGCCAGCGTGGGCGAGTTCAACACGTTGCCGATGTGGATCCCTATGCCTTGCAGCCAGTAGTTGAGAAGGCCGACCTGGGGGTCGAGAAGGTACTGCCACGCGAACGCCGAAACGGCGAGCGAAACAATGAAGGGGAAGAACAGCGCGGAGCGGAACAGGCCTCGAAGCGGGACCACCCGCGAGTTCATGAGCAGCGCGAGAAGCAGGGAGACGATGATCGCCGCCGGGACGAACAGCACGGCGTAGAGAGCCGTGTTGGTGAACGCCCTCAGGAATGTCGGATCGGTGAACACCCGCACGTAGTTGCCGAAGCCGACGAACGTCTCGCTGCCGAATCCGCTCGATTCGAAGAACGATGTGCGCAGAGCGGAAAGCATCGGCGTGACCACGAAGATCGCGAGGATCGCGCAGGCGGGCACGAGGAAGCAGATGGCCGCTATCCATCGGCGGGCAACGGTGGGGATGCGGCCGCGGCCACCGAGTTGCATCCGGGGCCGGTAGCGCCTCATTTGCTGGGTGTTGGTGCTCATCACACCTCCTCTCGTCGGAGTGGGCGGGCGGCGGTCGTTCGTGCCGCCCGCCCTTGTCTCACTTGGACAGCGCCGCCTGCGCGGCCGATTGCGCGGTCTTGAGCGCCGCGTCGGCGCTCTCGCCTCCCGATATGGCGTGTTGCGTCGCGTCGTCGACCGCGGAAAGGACGTCAGAGCTGTCGACCACGCCGGGCAGCAGCGGCCGGGCGAGGGAGGACATCTTCGTCAGTGCTGCGACCACAGCGTTCGATGACACATCGGACGCCGGGATGTCGGTACGCAGCGGAGGCCAGCCGGAGCCAAGAGACCACTCAGTGTCCACCTTCTTGCTGTAGAAGTAGTCGAAGAATTTCTCGGCGGCCGCCTTCTGTGCGCTGTTTGCCTGAGCGGTGATGCCCATGGAGACGCCGATGGCGGACGCTGCCTGCGTGACGGGACCGGCGGGCACCGGCGCAAGGCCCCACGAGATGTGGTTGTCCGTGGCGGTCGCGGGCATCCACGGACCGGCGATTTCCATCGCAGCCTTTCCAGCCGCGAAGAGGTTGTCCGCGGCGACGCCTGTCAGGCCCGTAGGTGAGATGTGGTCGTTGCGCACCGCATCTGCCCAGTACGTAAGCGTCTTCACGTTCGCCGACGAATCGACCTTTGCCGTCTTTTCGTCTGCGATGGTGCCTCCGCCTTCGAGGAACAGTGTCTGCCACACACCGTTGGCCACCGTCTGGTGGTCGGGCAAGGCGAGCCCGTACTGAGTGGGCGTCGAGGAGCCTGCCGGAGTCACCGTCAGCTTCTTGGCATCCGCTACCCACTCATCCCATGTCTTCGGGAAGGATGTGATGCCTGCAGTCTGGAACATGGTCTTGTTGTAGATGACGGAGAGCGGGACGAAGCCTGTGGGGACCCCGTACTTCTTGCCTTCGACCACCTCCATCGTGACAGCGTTCTTGTTCAGCGGCTTGGCGTTGGCACTCGACGAATACCACGGGCTGAGATCTTGCAGTGCTCCCTTGCCTGCGTACACGGGAAGGTCTTCTGCGGGCAAGGCGACCAGTTCAGGTCCCGACTTTGCGGTGAGTGCCGGGAGCAACGAGTTCTCGATGACCGCCCAGGTCTTGGTGGATTCCTGAACGGTCACCTGACGCTGCGACTTGTTGAAGTCGTCGATGATCTTGTCCAGCTTCTTGCCGTCGTCGGCGGTGTAGCCGTGCCAAAAGGTGAGGGTGACGTGTTGGCCGGACGAGCCGGACGAACTCGCCGCGCATCCTGTCAGCATGGCGACTGCAGCGCCGACCGCGGCCATCGCGGCGATTGCTCTCTTCATTGAAAACCGGTGCCTTTCCGCCGGTCGAGTTGCTGCGCGCCGGCGATCGGGGGCTTAGCCCTGGGTAGGAGGTACAACGTTGTACCCAACGTCGTGGAACCAGTGTCGTCGCGCCTGAGGAGGTTGTCAAGTAGACAACACCGCAGCGACGACGCGTCGTCAGCGCACCTGCTCGAGCATCCAGCGCCAGGTCGGAGCGAACACCATGGCCCTCTCGGTGCGCGGCCCTGCGTCGTCGACGGTGTGGCCGTGCGACTCCAAGGGGTTGCCGATATCGAGTGAACTGAGCAGCACGTGACCGCCGGTGGGCACGCGGGACGCGTGCCGGGCATCCGGAGTCCCCATGCCGAGCCGCTGCCAGGAGCCCACGATGCGATGGAAGTAGATGTCGTGCACGTCGTCGAAGCCGTACATGCGCGACGGGGGAGTCGCGCCGCGGGTGCGCATCCACGAGGCGGCGACGTCGCCATACGTCTCCACCGGCGAGGAGTACATCAGCACGCCGCGCACGCGGTGATAGTGCGAGATGAACGCGGACTCGCCGCCGCCCTGGGAGTGCCCCGCGAAGACGACGCGACTCCAGTTCGGATGCCCGTCCACGATGTACCGTCCCCAGTCGCCTGACGCGTCCTGCTTCTCGAGGTAAGCGATGGCGGCCGCGAACCGGCGTTCGATCGAGTTCGCTGCCCCCACGCGGCTGAACCGTGACGGATGCGAGCCGTCGTACCGGTTCTGTTGCAGTTGGGTGTAGCACTCCGCGTTGGCCCGGCAGGTGCGCGTGACGGACCGGCCGATGTTCCAGTAGTCGAGGCCGAGCACGCTGTAGCCCACAGAGACGGCCGTTGCCAGATACTCCCGGTAATTGTTGGGCACCTCGCCGGTTGCGGGGAGGAAGACGAGGAGAGGGGCGTCGCCGGCCGCGTGCTGCGCGACCTCCTGCGCGTTCGGGTCGTGCACTTTCAACGCGAGATACGCGAGCGTGAAGCTGAGCACCTTGCCGTTCTGGGAAGGCAGGCTTCCGGTGCTTTCGGATGTCTGCGCGCGGGCGTACTGCACCGGAGGAGGCACCGGAACGACGCCTGCGGTCAGGCCTGCGAGCAGCAGGGCAACAGCGGACGCGGCAGTGGTCCACATGCGTCGCCTGCCGTTCATGCGGGCCAAGGTAGCAACACCTTTCGTCCAAGCGCTTGAGGCGGGCCGCTCAAGGGTGCGAGCCCGCTCAGGAATCCCACTGCATCGGCGGCCGTCGCCAGCGCCGGGAACGCGACTCCGCCGTGCGGATCTGGTGGTGCGCCGCGGAACGGCGGCGTTCCGGACTGTTCACCATCCCGATGCTCGATAGACTCGATCGCGAATCCTTGAGCCAGAGTCAAGCAGAGCCGAGCGGAGAAGTCGTGGCGCGTATTCCAGCCGACGAGCAGGAACTGCCGGGCCTCGGCGGCACCGCCGTCGAAACGCTGGGCCCGACGGGACGTCCGCTACGTCAGTTCCCGATCCCTCCGGCGCTCACCGAGCACGGGCCCGCCCGGGTCATCGCCCTGTGCAACCAGAAGGGCGGCGTGGGCAAGACCACCTCGAGCATCAACCTCGGCGCGGCGCTCGCCGAATACGGGCGCAAGGTGCTGGCGATCGACTTCGACCCGCAGGGTGCGCTGTCGGCCGGGCTCGGCGTCGCCACCCACGAGGCCGTCACCATCTACGACCTGCTGCTCTCCAGTGCCCATGACCCGGCCGAGGCCATCCAGCACACGGCGACGCCGGGACTCGACGTCATCCCGGCGAACATCGACCTCTCGGCGGCCGAGGTGCATCTCGTGAACGAGGTCGCACGCGAGCAGGCGCTTGCCCGCGTGCTGCGCAAGATCGCGGGAGACTACGACGTCGTGCTGATCGACTGCCAGCCGTCGCTGGGCATCCTCACCGTCAACGCGCTCACCGCCAGCCACGGGGTGCTCATCCCGCTGGAGTGCGAGTACTTCGCGCTGCGCGGTGTCGCTCTGCTCATCGAGACGATCGACAAGGTGCGCGAGCGCCTCAATCCCGCGCTCGAGCTCGACGGCATCCTCGCGACGATGTACGACTCCCGCACGCTGCACTCACGCGAAGTGCTGGAGCGCGTGGTAGACGCGTTCGGCGACAAGGTGCTCGAAACCGTCATCACGCGCACGGTGAAGTTCCCCGATGCCACCGTCGCCGCTACCCCGATCACCCAGTTCGCGCCTGAGCACCAGGCAGCCGACGCCTACCGTCAGCTGGCGCGGGAACTGGTCTTCCGTGGCGCCGCCGCCTGAGCCGTCGGCGCAGCACGACGCACAGGATGCCGTCGAGAGCGACGTCGTCGAGGATGCAGCGGGTGCACCGTCGTTCCGTGTGGCACTCGAGGTGTTCGAGGGGCCGTTCGACCTGCTGCTGAGCCTCATCGGGCGGCACGAACTGGACATCACCGAGGTCGCGCTGAGCAAGGTGACCGACGAGTTCATCGC
>Ga0164242_10008630_pt1 | contig 11045 bp, 11 predicted proteins | sample OricomgcompostMG_FD_108783 | JGI IMG/M metagenome (GOLD analysis project Ga0164242, IMG submission 108783) | Miracle-Growth compost microbial communities from Emeryville, California, USA - Original compost - Miracle growth compost (MG) ...
ACCATCACGGACGCGACGGGGCCGGCCGGTGCGGGCTCGCGTACCGCTGCCACCTTCTCCCCCCGCACCCTCGCCGTCATGCCTGCTTCATATCAACCAGGGCCGACGGAAACGAGGGTGAGGACCAACGCGACCGCAACAGCGGCGCGGGAGGGCGCCGCCGCGCAAGGATCAAGCCTGACCGCCCGGAGCGGCGGTGACCCGGACGCGCCGCCACCCAAGGCGACCAGCGTCGATACTCAGCCGAGGGCGAGTTTCTTCAGCTCGTCGGCCTTGTCGGTGCGCTCCCACGTGAACTCGGGCAGTTCGCGGCCGAAGTGGCCGTACGCCGCGGTCCGGGAGTAGATCGGCCGCTTCAGGTCGAGGTCACGGATGATCGCGGCCGGGCGCAGGTCGAACACCTGCAGCACGGCCTCGGCGATCTTCTCAACGGCCACGGTCTCGGTGCCGAACGTCTCCACGAACAGACCGACCGGCTCGGCCTTGCCGATCGCGTACGCCACCTGCACCTCGGCCTTGCTGGCCAGGCCGGCCGCGACGATGTTCTTGGCCACCCAGCGCATCGCGTACGCCGCGGAGCGGTCGACCTTCGACGGGTCCTTGCCCGAGAAGGCGCCACCGCCGTGGCGGGCGTAGCCGCCGTAGGTGTCGACGATGATCTTGCGGCCGGTCAGGCCGGCGTCGCCCATCGGACCGCCGATGACGAACTTGCCGGTGGGGTTCACCAGCAGGCGGTAGTCGGTGGCGTCGATCGGCAGGCCGGCGAGCACCGGGTCGACAACGTGCTCCTTGATGTCGGGGGCGAGCAGGGTGTCGAGATCGATGTCCTCGGCGTGCTGGGTCGAGACGACCACGGTGTCCAGGCGTACCGGCCTGCCATCGACGTACTCGATCGTCACCTGCGTCTTGCCGTCCGGACGCAGGTACGGGACGGTGCCGTCCTTGCGCACCGCGGTGAGCCGCTCGGCCAGGCGGTGCGCCAGCGAGATGGGCAGCGGCAACAGCTCGGGGGTTTCGTCGCAGGCGTAGCCGAACATCAGGCCCTGGTCGCCGGCACCCTGCGCGGCGATCGCGTCCTCGGAGCCCTCGACCCGCGCCTCGAAGGCGTTGTCGACACCCTGGGCGATGTCGGGGCTCTGCGCGCCGATCGAGATCGAGACGCCACAGGAGCCGCCGTCGAAGCCCTTGCGGGAGCTGTCGTAGCCGATCTCGAGGATCTTCTCGCGCACGATCGTCGGGATGTCGGCGTAGCCGCTCGTCGTGACCTCGCCCGCCACGTGGACCTGGCCGGTCGTGATCAGGGTCTCGACCGCGACCCGGCTGTTCGGGTCCTCCGCCAGCAATGCGTCGAGGATCGAGTCGCTGATCTGGTCAGCGATCTTGTCCGGGTGACCCTCGGTGACGGATTCGGACGTGAAGAGGCGACGGGACACGAAAGCTCCGGTGGATAGCGTGGAAACGTCAGGCGTGAGTCTATCCGCCGCGTTCCGAAAGCATCGGGACGCCCCGCGGTCAGTTGCCCAGCCGGGCGAGGATCTCGTCGCACACCGCGGCGGCCAACAGCGGTTTCGGGCCGAAGCCGATCGCCCGCTCGCTGCCGTCGGCTCCCAGGATCACCGCGGCGTTGTCGGGTTGACCGAACGCCACGCCCTCGCCCACCGCGTTCACCACCAGCAGGTCGCAACCCTTGCGAGCCAGCTTGGCACGCCCGTGCTCGAGCACCGTCGCGCCGGCGTCCCCGGTCTCGGCGGCGAACCCGACGACAACCTGGCCCGGACGTCGGTTGGCCACGAGCTCGGCGAGCACGTCCGGGTTCTCGACGAGGCGCAGGGGCTCGGGCGCCGTACCGGACTTCTTGATCTTGTGCTCAACCACGGCATCGGGCCTGAAGTCGGCAACTGCCGCGGACATGACGACCGCCTGCGCGTCGGCCGCCGCCTTGGCGACCGCATCACGCAACTCCGCGGCGGTGCCGACCCGGACGACGTGCGCGCCGGCGGGCTCGGGCAGGTCGACGTTGGCCGCGACCAGGGTGACGTCAGCGCCGCGGGCAGCCGCGACGGCGGCGATGGCGTAGCCCTGCAGCCCGGTGGAGCGGTTGCCCAGGAAGCGCACCGGGTCGAGCGGTTCTCGGGTGCCCCCGGCGCTGACGACCAGGTGGACACCGGCCAGGTCGTAGGGCAGCGCGTCCGCGCGGCGCAGCAGCAGTTCGGCGAAGCCGGCGATCTCGGCCGGCTCCGGCAGCCGCCCCTTGCCGGTGTCGGCACCGGTGAGGCGGCCGCTGGCCGGCTCGATGACCGTCGTGCCGCGGGCTCGCAGTGTCGCCACGTTGTCGACGGTCGCCGGGTGCTCCCACATCTCGGTGTGCATGGCCGGGGCGAACAGCACGGGGCAGCGGGCGGTGAGCAGCGTGTTGGTGAGCAGGTCGTCGGCCAGGCCGTGCGCGGCCTTGGCCATCAGGTCGGCCGTGGCCGGGGCGACGACGACAAGATCGGCGTGGCGGCCGAGCCGGACGTGCGGGACCTCGTGCGCCTCCGACCACACGTCCGAGGCGACCCGGTGGTGCGAGAGCGCCTCCCACGTCGGTACGCCGACGAAGTTCAGCGCGGAGGCGGTCGGGACGACGGTGACCTCGTGCCCGGCCTCGGTGAGCTTGCGCAGCAGATCGGCAGCCTTGTACGCGGCGATGCCGCCGCCGACCCCCAGGACGATCCTGGCCACTGGCTGCCGCTCGGCTATTCGGCGGTCGGCTTGAATTCGATCAGATCGGAGTTGATCTCGCGCATCGCAATGGAGAGCGGCTTCTCCTGCGGCGCGGTCTCGACCAGCGGGCCGACGTACTCGAGCAGACCCTCACCGAGCTGGCTGTAGTAGGCGTTGATCTGGCGGGCGCGCTTGGCCGCGATGATCACCAGGGCGTACTTGCTCTGCGTGCGGTCGAGCAGCTCGTCGATCGGCGGGTTGGTGATGCCCTCGGGGGCGGACGCGGGTGCGGTCACGGTGCGCTACCTGTCTGTCGCGGCGGTCGGAAGTCGATGGCGAACGCGGTCATGCGCTCACAGCCTCGATCAATCGTACCAATTCGGCGGCCGCGGCCTTGACATCGCCGTTGACGACAACCCGGTCGAATTCGTCGGCGGCGGCCATCTCGACGCGGGCCCGCTCCAGCCGGGTGGCGATCGTGGCCGGGTCCTCGGTGCCGCGCGCACCCAGCCGCCGGCCGAGTTCGTCGAAGGAGGGTGGGGCGAGGAAGACGAACTGGGCGTCCGGCATCGATTCGCGCACCTGGCGGGCGCCCTGCAACTCGATCTCCAGCAGCGTCGGTACGCCGGCGGTCAGACGCTCGAGCACCGGTTCGCGCGGCGTCCCGTAGAGGTTTCCGGCGAATTCGGCCCATTCGAGCAGCTCATCCGCCTCAACCAGCTCGGTGAAGCGCTCGCGGGAGAGGAAGTGGTATTCGACGCCGTCCGTCTCCCCCGGCCGCGGCCGCCGAGTCGTACACGACACAGACACCCACACGTGCGGGTGCAGCTCACGCACCTTGGCCACCACCGTGCCCTTGCCGACCCCGGACGGACCGGACAGGACGGTGAGGCGGGCGGGCATGCGCAGCACGCTACCGAGGATTGGAGCGAGAGATGAGAGCTCCCCCGCAAGTGGGGGACCCGGCGCGCTCGGCCGAGCCGATCGGGCGGTGGGACGCGCCAGCGCCGAACCCGACGGCCGGCGTGCCCGCGGCGCGAGGTGGCCTTAGCGCATGGAACGTGGCGTACGCCATGTGATCTGTACCTGACCCGCAGGCGCTGGAAAAGTGCTGCAGGAACAAGCAGGGTGCTCTAGATTCCCCGGGGCTCGTCGCCCCACTTCGGACGGAGATTCGTGTGCTGATCGGTGTACCACGGGAGAGCCGGCCGGAGACCCGCGTCGCGGCCACGCCGACGACCGTCGCTCAGCTGATCGGGCTCGGCTACGAGGTGGTCGTGGAGGCCGGCGCCGGCGAGCTGGCCGCCGTGGCCGACGGGGCGTACGCCGAGGCCGGCGCGCGGATCGGCTCCGCGGACGAGGCATGGAGTGCGGACGTGGTCTTCCACGTCAATGCCCCGTCGGATGCCGAGATCGCGCGGCTGCGCGACGGCGCGACGTACGTCTCGCTGATCTCGCCGGCCCTGAACCCCGAACTGGTGGACAAGCTCGCGGCCCGCCCGATCACCGTGCTCGCCATGGACGCGGTCCCCCGCATCTCGCGCGCGCAGTCGATGGACGTGCTCAGCTCGACCGCGAACATCGCCGGCTACCGTGCCGTGATCGAGGCTGCGAACGTGTTCGGTCGGTTCTTCACCGGCCAGGTCACCGCCGCCGGCAAGGTCCCGCCGGCGAAGGTGCTGGTCGCCGGTGCCGGCGTCGCCGGGCTGGCCGCGATCGGCGCGGCCGGCTCACTGGGGGCGATCGTGCGGGCGACCGACCCCCGGCCCGAGGTCGCCGACCAGGTGAAGTCGTTGGGCGGTGACTACCTGCCGGTCGTGGTCGAGGAGGAGCAGCAGCAGTCGACGGACGGCTATGCGAAGGCCACGTCCGACGCGTACAACGCGGCCGCGGCACGGCTCTACTCCGAGCAGGCCGGGGACGTCGACATCATCATCACGACCGCGCTGATCCCAGGGCGGCCGGCCCCCCGGTTGCTCACGGCGGACGACGTCGCGTCGATGAAATCCGGCTCGGTGATCGTCGACATGGCCGCCGCGCAGGGTGGCAACGTCGAGGGGACCGTGCCGGGAGAGGTGATCAAGACCGCCAACGGCGTGACGATCATCGGCTACACCGATCTCGCGGGACGCCTGCCCACGCAGGCCAGCCAGCTCTACGGCACCAACCTGGTGAACCTGATGAAGTTGCTGACCCCGGCGAAGGACGGGCACGTGGTGCTGGACTTCGAGGACGTCGTCCAGCGCGGCATCACCGTCGTACGCAACGGCGAGAAGACCTGGCCGCCACCGCCGATCCCGGTGTCCGCGGCACCAGCAGCCACTCCTGCTGCAGTCGACAAGCCCGCCGCTGCGGAGAAGAGGCCGATGCCGGCGGCCACGAGGCTGGCATCGGTCGGCATCGGCGTCGTAGTGCTGTGGCTGATCAACGCGTACGCCCCGCCGCCCCTGCCCGAGCACTTCACCGTCCTGACGCTGTCCGTGGTGATCGGCTACTACGTGATCGGCAAGGTCGCGCATGCCCTGCACACCCCGCTGATGTCGGTCACCAACGCGATCAGCGGCATCATCGTGGTCGGCGCGCTGCTGCAGATCGGCCACCACGACACCGCCATCCGGGTGCTGTCGTTCATCGCGATCCTGCTCGCGTCCATCAACATCTTCGGCGGCTTCGCGGTCACGCGCCGCATGCTGTCGATGTTCTCGAAGTAAGGCCCGTCCGTGCTGACTGCGCAGTCCATCGCCGATGCCGCCTACCTCGTTGCGGCACTGCTGTTCATCCTGTCCCTCGCCGGGCTGTCCAAGCACGAGTCCTCGCGGCAGGGCATCGTGTTCGGCATCGCCGGCATGGCGATCGCCCTCGCGGCGACGATCGGTCTGGCCACGCGCCACATGCCCGGCGTCGCCGTCGCCCTGATGATCGTCGCGATCATCATCGGTGCCGCGATCGGCCTGTGGCGGGCCAAGGTCGTCGAGATGACCGGCATGCCGGAACTCATCGCCCTGCTGCACAGCTTCGTCGGTCTGGCCGCGGTGCTGGTCGGCTGGAACGGTTACCTCGAGGTCGAACACGAGAGCGACCAGAAGTCGGCACTCGCAGCGGCACTGGATGTGAACAACCCCGGCTCGCTGCTGCGGATCCACCACGCCGAGGTGTTCATCGGCGTCTTCATCGGCGCGGTGACGTTCACCGGCTCGATCGTCGCGTTCCTCAAGCTGTCGGCGCGAATCAAGTCGGCGCCGCTGATGCTGCCGGGGAAGAACTGGATCAACCTGGGCGCGCTGGGCGCGTTCGTCGTGCTCACGATCTTCTTCGTCGTGCACCCGTCGCTCGGCCTGCTGATCGCGGTCACCCTGGTGGCGCTCGCACTCGGCTGGCACCTGGTGGCGTCCATCGGCGGCGGCGACATGCCGGTCGTCGTCTCGATGCTCAACTCTTACTCGGGCTGGGCCGCGGCCGCCTCCGGATTCCTGCTCGACAACAACCTGTTGATCGTCACCGGTGCGCTGGTCGGCAGCTCCGGTGCGTACCTGAGCTACATCATGTGCAAGGCGATGAACCGCTCGTTCATCTCGGTGATCGCCGGCGGCTTCGGCATCGAGGCCGGGCCCGCGCAGGACGTCGACTACGGCGAGCATCGCGAGATCAGCGCGGCAGACACCGCCGAGCTGCTGGGCGGCGCCTCATCGGTGATCATCACGCCGGGGTACGGCATGGCGACCGCGCAGGCGCAGCACGCCGTCGCCTCGCTCACCGCCAAGCTGCGGCAGAAGGGCGTCAACGTCCGGTTCGGCATCCACCCGGTCGCCGGTCGACTGCCCGGCCACATGAACGTGCTACTGGCCGAGGCCAAGGTGCCGTACGACATCGTGCTCGAGATGGATGAGATCAACGAGGACTTCACCGACACCGACGTCGTGCTCGTGATCGGCGCCAACGACACGGTGAACCCCGCAGCGGCCGAGGACCCGAGCTCACCGATCGCCGGCATGCCCGTGCTGCGCGTGTGGGAGGCCAAGAACGTGGTCGTCTTCAAGCGCTCCATGGCCGCGGGCTACGCCGGCGTCCAGAACCCGCTGTTCTTCCGCGAGAACAGCCAGATGCTCTTCGGCGACGCCAAGGCGAAGGTCGAGGAGATCCTCGCAGCACTCTGATCTTGAGTGGGTAGGTTTCTCGCATGGAGTTTCGTCGTCTTGGTGAATCGGGTCTGGTCGTCTCTGTCGTCGGGTTGGGAACGAACAACCTCGGGATGAAGCTGGACGAGGCGCGCAGCCGCGAGGTGGTCGACGCCGCGTTCGACCACGGCATCACCCTGTTCGACACGGCCGACTCGTACGGGGCGTCCGAGCAGCGACTGGGCGTACTGCTCAAAGGTCGTCGTGACGACGTCATCCTCGCGACGAAGTTCGGCTCGGACGCGCGCCGCCGGGGCAACAGCAACGGCGAGGACTGGGGTGCGCGTGGTTCGCGCCGGTACATCAGGCGCGCGGTCGAGAGTTCGCTGACGCGGTTGCAGACCGACTGGATCGACCTGTACCAGTTGCATCGTCCCGATCCGGAGACGCCGATCGAGGAAACCCTTTCGGCGTTGGATGATCTCGTGCGCGAGGGAAAGGTGCGCTACATCGGCTCGTCCAACTTCACCGGCTGGCAGGTCGCGCATGCCGACTGGGTCGCACGCACCCTCGGCTACGAGCGATTCATCTCGGTGCAGAACGAGTACAGCTGGCTCAGACGTGGGATCGAGGCCGATCTGGTTCCGGCCCTCGAGGAGTACGGAATCGGGCTGCTGCCCTACTTCCCGCTTGCGTCGGGCGTGCTCACCGGCAAGTACAAGCGCGGCGAAGACGCGCCTGCCGACAGCCGTGTCGCCGCGTGGGGCATGTCGATCAGTGACCGCGACTTCGACGTCGTCGAGGCGCTGACCGGGTTCGCCGAAGCGCGCGGGATCTCGCTGCTCGATGTCGCGATGGGCGGCCTCGCGGCACAGCCGGCGGTCGCGTCGGTGATCGCCGGGGCAACATCGGCCGCGCAGGTGGCCGCAAACGTGTCCGCGGCCACGTGGACGCCATCATCCGAAGATCGCGACGAACTGGACAAACTGACAAGATGACTGAACGATTCGAGGCGCAGCGCGCCATTGCCGCGGACCCCGCTACCGTCTTCGCCGTCCTGACCGATCCGCAGGGCCATGTCGCCATCGACAGCTCGGGGATGCTTATGGCCGCGTCGGGGTCGCCGGCGCGGGCCGTCGACGATTCGTTCGTCGTACACATGGACCGCGAGGCGCTGGGCGACTACCCGATGGGCCTGTACGACGTCATCATCCGCATCGTGCGGTACGAGCAGGACCGCGAGGTGGCCTGGACCGTCGAAGCCGAGGGTCACCGGCCGCTGGGGCACGTCTACGGCTACCGGCTCGAACCGATCGAGGGCGGCACCGAGGCGGTCTCGTACTACGACTGGTCGGGCGTCTCGCAGAAGATGAAGGACGCGGGCATCTTTCCGGTCATCCCCGAGTCGGCGCTCAAGGCGACGCTCGGCATCCTCGCCCGGACCGTGGCGCCGGGGCGTCCGCGCCCGGGCGCGCAGGTGACGGGATAGGTAGGCGCGCGGGCCGCGATGCTCGGAGCCTGCCGCGGCGAAGGGTCGATGTGTCGTCAGCGTGCGAGTGCATTCGCACGTGAGCGGCCCCACCTGGGAGCTCGCTCTGCGTTCGGTCCGTGGGAACCTGCCGCACGGCGCCGCCATCGAGGAACACCTGGTGGAAAGAGTCACCGTGGCCCACGGTAACTCAATTGTCGTTGAGTTATGCTCCCTGTGACGTCATTTCGCCGTACACCGCCAGGGGAGCCGTACCGTGACCGTCAAGGATCCGAAGATCGAAGCCGTCGAGCGTTTCTTCACCGCGTACGCCGCAGGCGATCTTGCCGGTATCGCCACCGTGCTGTCGCCCGACATCGAGTGGACGATCCCCGGGCATCACCCCCTGGCCGGCACGATGAAGGGCATCCCGCAGGTGTGCTCGTTCTTCGAGCAGCTCGGCACGACCGGGTTCCAGGCCGAGCCCGTCTTCCTCGGCAGCAACGAGGAGTACGTGGTCGATATCCATCGCGGATACTCGACCGCCGGAGTCGGGAAGGTCGACACCACGTGGGCCCTGGTGTGGCACTTCGGCGCCGACGGCCGGGTGGATCGCGTGCTCAATCTCAGTGGCGACCAGCATCAGATGGATGCGTTCGTCTGGGCGAACTTCACTCTCGCGCCGCTGCCGGGCCGGCTGGTCTGACCGCGGTACTTGCCGGTGCGTGGCATGCCGACGTCGATCGCCTGCAGATCAGCGCGTCGCGGACGACGCCCGTCGGGCGGTCCGCTTGCCGGGACGGGTCTTGGTCGAGTACTCCCCGGTGAGGTACCCCTGGATCGCGCGACCGACCGGGCCGACGACGTCCTCGATCGGCGCTTTGCTCAGCGGTGGGATGCGGTAGACGTATCGCGCCAGGGCCGCACCGATGAGATGCGAGCCCGCGAGTTCGGCACGCAGCTCGACGTCCTCACCCGTCAGCAAGGCGCTGAGCCGTGCGACCACCTGGCCACGGACGAAGCCGCGCAGCACCTCCGCCGCCGCCTCGTTCGAGGCCGCCGAGACGAGCATCGCCTGGAACGGCTGGCGCCGGGCAGGGTTCTCCCAGATCTCGAAGAAGTAAGCCGCCAGCTCCGGGCCGATCTCTCCCCCTTCAGACAGGGAAGGGCCGATGCCTTCGTGCGGTTGCACGGCCTCGTCGAGGATGGCCTTGAACAAGCCTTCCTTGCCCCCGAAGTACTGCACGACCAGCGACGGATCAACCCTGGCCGCCCGAGCGACGGCACGCACGCTGGTGGCCTCGAAGCCGGACCCGAACTGCTCCCGGGCCGCGCGCAGGATGTCGCCCCGAGTGTCGGCGGCGCCACCGCGGCGCCCGCTACGGCGGCGCTGCGCGGGCGGCGAGGCGGGCGTCGGCATGACGTGGAGTATAGGCAGGCCGGTCCGAGCCGATCGACTGAACTCAACACCCCGCGAGTTCAGGAGGAGGCCGAGTGTCGCGGCTCTTCGGATGCTGGGTCATGAGCTCAGTCGTTGCGGCCGCTGACGGCCAGACGCGCGCCGATGCCGATCATCACCAGCCCGCTGGTTCCCCCGACCAGCACGAGCCGGCGGGGGCGGGCGCTCAGCCAGGTGCGTGCCGCGCTGGCCGCCAACGCCCAGGCGCCGTCGGAGATCAACGCGACCAAGAAGAACACGAGGCCCAGGAACATCATCTGCACGGGGACATGTCCGGCGGAGCGGTCGACGAACTGCGGCAGGATCGCGGCGAAGAAGACGACGGCCTTCGGGTTGGCCACGCCGACGACGAAGGCGTCCAGGAAGATCCGGCGCACCGTCTTGGCCTCGACCTTCGCGCTGAGAGCACCTGCGATGTCACGGCGGTGCCGCAACGCCTGCACGCCGAGGTAGATCAGGTACGCCGCGCCCACCAGCTTGATCACCGTGTACGCCTGCACCGAGCGCTCGACGATCGAGCCGAGACCGAACGCGATCGCGAGCATCTGGACATAGACGCCGGTGGCGTTGCCGACAACGGTCGCCAACCCGGCCCGGCGTCCGAGCACCAACGACCGAGAGATCACGAACAGCACGCTCGGCCCGGGCACGGCGATGAGTACGAACGCCGTGAGCGTGAACGCGACGAGATGATCAAGCGGCAGCATGCGCCGACGATAGCCACGATGGGCAATGTCCGAAAGGTGATCCGGTGACCACGATCGCTGCATTCTCCGATCTGCGCGGCAATACGCCGGCACTGCGGGCGCTTCTCGCCGAGATGGATCGCGTGCGTCCGGACGTCGTGGTCAACCTCGGCGACGTCGCCTCCGGTGGCGTCGACCCGCGCGGCACCCTGGCCTTGCTCGCCGTGCGGCCGGTGACCTTCACCGTGCGCGGCAACCACGAGCGACAGTTGACGACCGGTGCGCGCGCCGCGATGAGTGCCTCGGGCCAGCTCGCCTTCGGCCGCTACCGGGCCTACCTGTGCGGGCACACCCACCTGCAGCGCGTGCGCCACCTGCCGGACGGCACGGTCGTGGTCAACCCGGGCAGCCTGGGGCTGGCCCGCCTACCACGACGACCATCCACACCCGCACGTCGTGGAGGCCGGAAGCCCGCTGGCGCGCTACGCGCTGCTGCACTCGTCGGACGGCGACCGCTGGCGGATCGAGCCGCGCAGCCTCGAATACGACCTCGAGGCCGCCGCCGTGCTGGCCGAAGACCGTGGCCGCGACGATGTGGCTTACGCCTTGCGTAC
>Ga0164242_10008631_pt1 | contig 11044 bp, 9 predicted proteins | sample OricomgcompostMG_FD_108783 | JGI IMG/M metagenome (GOLD analysis project Ga0164242, IMG submission 108783) | Miracle-Growth compost microbial communities from Emeryville, California, USA - Original compost - Miracle growth compost (MG) ...
GCGGCGCGCGAAATGCGCGAACGCATCGAATCTTTGGTCGGGCCGGCGGCGCAACGTTTGTGGATGGGAACGTTCCACTCCATGTGCGCACGCATGTTGCGCATGCACGGCGAACGCATCGGCATCGATCCGCATTTTGTAATTTTTGACAGCGACGACAGCTCACGGCTTATCAAAGATATTGTCAAAGAGTCCGGTCTCGATTCGCAGCGTTTCAAACCCGCAAGCTTTTTGAATCAAATTTCCGACGCGAAAAATAAATTACAGTCTCCACAACAAATAATGGAAGCGGCGCAATCGCCTTTGGAAAAACATGCCGCGCAATTTTATAAGCAATATCAGGAACGATTGCGCGCTTCTCGTGCGCTCGATTTCGATGATCTATTGGGCGAGTCAGTTCGCCTTCTGGAAACCAGTCAGGAAACGCGCGAATACTGGAGCGATCGTTTTCAACACGTCCTAATTGATGAGTTTCAGGATGCCAACTTAGCTCAGTTTCGCTGGGCGCAATTACTGGCTTCCAAGCATCGTAACATCTGCGTGGTAGGCGACGACGATCAATCGATTTACGCCTGGCGCGGCGCTGATGTGCAGCAAATTTTGAACTTCACCAAACATTATCCGGACGCTAAAACAATCCGTTTGGAACAGAATTATCGCTCCACGTCCACCATTCTCGACGCAGCGCACGGCGTCATTTCACGCAACAGCGGACGCAGTTCCAAGAAGCTTTGGACGGAAGGTGGACAAGGCGAATCCGTCACGTTGCACGGTGCAGCCACTGCGCATGAAGAAGCATTTTGGGTGGTCGATCAAATTAATCAATTGCGGCGCATTGATCGCGTACCTTATTCCAGCTTTGCAATTCTCTGCCGTGTCAATGCGCAAAGCCGTGTTTTTGAAGAGATCTTTATGCGCCAGCGCATTCCGCTACGCTTGATCGGCACGCAACGATTTTATGAACGCCGCGAAATCAAAGATCTCACGGCTTATTTGCGCGTGTTGTACAATCCGCACGATAACGTGGCTTTTTCGCGGATCATCAATGTCCCGGCGCGTGGCATTGGCGCCACGACTGTGGATCGACTAACCGAACACGCTGCGCAAACCAATCGCAGTATGTGGGAAGTACTCTCAAGCCTCGAAGAGGAAAGGTACTTTTCACCAACGATTCATAAAAAGTTAATTCCCCTGCTCTACTTATTGCGGGAGTTGCAAGAAGCATCGACAAAGATTGATCGCGTTGATGATCTGTTGCAATTGATTATCAAAAAAATCGGATACATCAATTTTCTACTCAGCGAAAAAGATGGCAAAGGCGAAGATCGCGTGCGCAACGTCGATGAATTGACATTGGCCGCATCCGAATTTGAGCCGCCGCAAATCGTCGCCGAAGACGGCGAAATCATGCCACCGCCCGACGCGTTGGATTATTTGGGACAATTCCTGGAAAACGTCACACTGGATGACGAACGCCAGCAAGCTGTGGACAGCGGCGAAGCCGTGACAATGATGACATTGCACGGCGCAAAAGGCCTGGAATTCCCCAATGTATTTCTTGTAGGAATGGAACAAGGTTTGCTTCCGCACGCTCGCGCCGTTTGGAACACCGACGCTTCTAAGGACGATCTCGAAGAAGAACGACGATTGTGCTACGTGGGCATCACCCGCGCCATGGAACGCCTGTATTTGTCTTACGCTGCGCAACGCACATTACACGGTCGAACCGAAATCACTAAGCCATCGCAATTCCTCGAAGAAGTGCCGGCAGAATTAGTCAATCGATCCGGCATGGCAAGATTCCTCGAATCGCAACGTCAGGCTTTAGTAGAAGACACGCTGGAGAAATTCACCAGCAATGACGCCACAAAAACCCACCACAAACCCGTTGATGCAGATTTGCCCACAACTTACGAAATAGGCGATCGCCTGCGCCATCCCAAATTCGGCGACGGATTAATCGTCAAAATGTCGCCGCATGGCGGGAATAGTGAATGGGTGGAAATTGCTTTTCTACAATCAGGGATTGGCACTAAAAAATTAGCCGTTCATTATGCGCCGCTGGAAAAAGTACTTTCATAAAAGTACTATTAATAGGCGTTGTTGCACAAATATAATTCATCAATACATGAATCGTTGAGTGAGTGCAGACCTCCATGCCTACTTAAACATGATCGATTCCTTTATGGTGTTTTTTAAAAGGAATCGCAAGCTGACCAATTTTAAGCAGATACGGAGGCCTGCCCCACTCGGTTTGTTAATAGTATCTGCGCTTCTTCAACCTAACTTACTTGCCAACCGAAAAATAATACTGGCCAGTTTCTTCGGATTGTGTCGCACCACATTGGTTACATCGATATAATTTCCTTTTATCGGGCGCACGCCAAGCATTAATAACGCTTCTACATCGGCTTCCACCATGTGCGCACCGCTTTGTGCGTATCGTTGCTGCGTTTCTTCTGTAATGCGTCCTGTATTCACCAAAACATGTGTCACCAAATCGGAACCGGCGTGCCGCTTGATGGCGCGCAAATGATCGGAGGCTTTGAAATCATCGGTTTCATGCGGTTGCGTCATTACGTTGCACACATAAATTTTCGGCGCGGTGGAGGCTTTAACAGCTGCGGCGATTTCCGGCACCAGTAAGTTTGGCAAGATGGAGGTGAAAAGCGAACCTGGGCCGATGATAATTATTTCGGCGTCTTGAATTGCTTCAATCACCGCCGGCAACGCGCGCGGCTCTCCTGGAATGAGATAGACGTGATCGATGTCTTTGGTTTGATTGATTTTGCTTTGCCCTTCCACGCAAGTGCCATCAATACATTTAGCGCCCAATCGCACTTCATCCAGCGTGCTGGGCAAAACCTGTCCGCGAATCGCTAGAACTTTCGCCGCTTCTTTGACCGCAGAAGCGAAATCGCCGCGCATTTCGGAAAATGCCGCCATAATTAAATTACCCAGCGAATGTCCTTGCAACGGCCCCAAACCATGAAAGCGATGTTGGAACAATTCTTCCATCAAGGGCTCGGTGTCCGCTAACGCCGCGATGCAGTTTCGCAAATCACCTGGCGGCAACATGCCTTCTTCGCGCAATTTCCCTGATGAACCGCCATCATCAGCCATTGTCACGACTGCGGTGATATTGGACGAATACGCTTTGAGACCGCGCAACATGGTGGAAAGGCCGGTGCCGCCGCCGATGGCGACAACGCGTTCGCCCTGATTCATTTCGCGCTGACGCAGCGCTGTCTCCAGGAAATCGCCACTGCGTGAATTACTCTTGGAATAAACGCGTTCCACCGCTTTGAAAGTGCCACGCAATCCAATCGCAACGCAGATAGCGCCGGCCAGCAAACATGCCACGCCCAGCGTCACCGAATCTACGATTGTGTGCGTGAAGCTGGTGATGGTTTCCATCACCCACAGACTGAAATCCACCGAGACATAAGCCAGAGAAAGCGACGCGCCCAGCGCCGCCAGAATCAATCCCACAATCGCCAAAACCGCCCAGCGTTTGATGCCGATGCCGAAAGTGAGCCATCCCAATGAACGCTTCCCCGCAGGCAGCAAATTGATCTCGCGGGAAAGTACTTTTGTGACGGGCGAAGATTCCTTGCTCATTTTAATTCTTCAACTTTGCCTTCCGCGCAGCCATTTTTGCAGAACGATTTAAATCCCGATGCCGCACGCGCACTTGATGACCACGTTCGGAAAGCTGCTCGCCGATCCAATTGGACAACACCACGCTGCGATGTCTTCCGCCGGTGCAACCGATAGCAATTGTCAAATATGATTTTCCTTCTTTTTCAAATTCCGGCACGCAAAAGAAAAGAAGCGAAGAAAGTTTTTTGAGAAAGCGTGCCGTCAATGGCGCATTCATCACGTAATCAATCACCGGCTGACAATTGCCGTCAAGATGGCCAATCTCTTTGTCATAATTGGGATTTGGCAGGAAACGCACATCGAAAACCATGTCCACATCCTGCGGCAAACCATGCTTAAATCCAAAACTCTCCACACGAATTTGCATCCGCGTGGATTGTTCGGAATCGACAAAAGTTTTTTGGATTTCTTCACGCAACTCGCGCGGCGTCACGTGCGAAGTATTAACAATCTTATCGGCCTTTTCTCGCAGTTCTGCGAGTGCCGCGCGTTCGGCTTTGATCGATGTATCCAAATCGGGAAACTCATCCGACAACGGATGACGGCGACGCGTTTCTTGAAAACGTTGCAACAACGCTTCGTCATCGGCTTCTAAAAATAATATCTTGTAGCCAAAACCATTGCTGGCTAAATTCGCCAAGGAATCGCTGAGGTCGAGGAAAAATCTGCCGCCGCGAACATCAACGACAACAGCGACGCGCCCCATGCCGCCGCGGGCACATAATTCGGCAAACGTCGGAATGAGCGCTGGCGGCAAATTGTCCACGCAATAGAATCCAAAATCCTCAAAATGACTTGTAGCCAAACCTTTGCCCGCGCCGGAAAGGCCAGTGATGATAATAAATTCCATTGCACACTTGGCAGATTTTCGTTTTGATGTCGCCATATTATTTCTCTTCCCGCTTCGTAAAAATGCCCCGTCGCGTCAGAACGCTGGCAATGGAATTGACTATTGCCAGCATTAATGCGCCGAGAAGCGCGGCAGTAAAAGTACTTACCTTAAAGCCCGGGAGCCACAACCCTGCCAGATAAAAAATCAGGCCGCTAATAAACCAGGATAAAAATAAGCTCCATAATCCCAGCGTGATGCAAGAAAGCAAGCAAGTGATCTTTTTGGAAACCCAAAAGATAATTGGCTTAATAAAAGCATTAGCAAATCCAATCAGCAGCGCCGCAATAATCGCGCTGGTTATATTTTGCAATTGCACCGCGCCATTACTGAAATGTGCAACAAGAAACAGAGCCACAACGCTGGCGGCCAGACGAATTATAAATCCGATCATAAGGATAAAAGTATATGAGGTTCGATGTCCGGGAAATCTAAATAATTAATCATAAAGAAAACACAAAGAACACAAAGATTTTTTGTGTTTTTTATGTGCTCTTTGTGTTTTCTTTGTGGTTAATAAAAGTACTTTTAAATGCTACGAGTCAAATCTTCCGGCGTGAGATGGCAATCCCTTCCTCAGATTCGTGTAAAACGACTTTGTATTTATAGGTCATTGTTTACCTCATCTTTAATTATATCAAACGAAACTGAATACCTTCTTAAATCCAATCTCTCCGTTTAAAATACACAAATAGCCCCAACATCGAAAACGCCATAATTCCCAACACCACAAAATATCCAAAACGATAATGTAATTCCGGCATGTCTACGAAGTTCATGCCATAAATCCCAGCGATCAAAGTGGGGACGAGAAAAATAATCGAAAACGAAGTGAGGGTTTTCATCACCGCGTTCATGCGATTGCTTTCCACTGCAAGATACACATCCATAGCGCCGGAAAGAATATCGCGAAAGGTATCCAGCAAATCAATAATCCGCATTACGTGATCATATAAATCCTGATAATAAACATATGTATTGTGATCGTCATCCGCATAATGCCGCATTAGCATTCCCACCACTTCGCGCATCGGCGCGGCAACCTGGCGAATTCGAATAAGCGTGCGTTTGAGCGCAAAAATTTCGCCGGTCAATCCTTTGCCATTGCCTTCAAACAATACATCTTCCAATTCATCGAGACGATCATCAATTGCGTCCAGCGCTGGGAAATATTGATCGAGGCAGTTATCCAATAAATCGTAAACAAGATAGGCAATGCCACCTTCATTTTTTGGGGGATGAGTTTCCCACTGTTTCGCCAACGTCTCGATCACCGGCATATTTTGTTGGTGCACCGTGACCAGGTAATTATCTCCGACCAGACAATCTATTTCTTGCAATTCCACATGAAGTTTTCCCGTCGCGTGTTGATGCTCCAATGCATAAAGCGTCATGTAAAAGTACTTTTCAAATTGCTGAATCTTGGGGCGACCTTCGGGAGTTTTTAAATTTTCAACAACTGTAGAATGCAATTCCATGCGTTGGCAAAGCAGCGCATAATCTTCATCGTCTGGGTTACACAAATCAATCCACACCAAATGTCCAGCGGATTGCGAACGCCAATGGACTGAATCGTCGGAACGCCATTCTTCCAGACGCTCGGACTCAATCGCTTCAAAACTGTGCTGTTTCTGATCAAAAATCCACCCTCGTAGCATATTCTTATTGTGACAGGAGATTCGTGAACGCGCATTATTTGCCGATTCATGATAAAAGTACTTTCATGCTGGTTTGTCGATCAAGCGCCAAAATTAATTTGACTCTGGAAGTGTTATCGCGCCGCGCCGATGGTTATCATCAATTGCGCAGCGTGGTACATAGTATTGGCTTGTGGGATACGCTGTATTTTGAATTTGGCATCGGGCCGGGATTTTCGTTGCGCTCGAATTGGCCATCGCTAATGACCGAAGATAACTTGTGCTTGCAAGCGGCTAGAGCCTGGACTGAAGCCGCCAGCGCGAAAACGCCACAGCGCTTTGCCGGAGTGCGCATCACGCTCAATAAAACAATTCCTCTGGGCGGCGGCCTGGGCGGCGGAAGCGGCAATACAGCCGCGACATTGCTGGTTTTGAATAGTCATTATCAAAATTTGTTAGAACAAGAAGAACTGGAAAATATCGCACTACAACTGGGCGCTGACGTGCCATTTTTTCTGCAAGGCGGTTGCGCGCTGATGGAAGGTATTGGCGAACAGCTAACTGTTTTGCCCGCTCAAAAAGGTTGGGTTGTGCTAATCTGCCCGCCGTTTCACGCCAATACAGCCAAGGTGTTTCAAACCTTTGATGCCATTAATCAAACAACAAAAATATCTTCAGCCAGCGAGGAATTAATAAATGCACTTAAAAACAATCGATTTAAATGCATTGGTGATTTGCTGCAAAACGATTTAACAAATGCTTCTGCCAATCATTTGTTTGATCCTGCGCACAGCATAAAAGTACTTTTGGAACACGATGCAATCGGCGCCTCCATGAGCGGTAGCGGCTCCACCATTTTTGGATTATACAAAGGAAAACAGCAGGCGCAGGACGCACGTAGTAAAATAGCAGAAGTGCTGGATGAAGACTTTCTAGTTTATGCCGTTCCATTGACAACAGAAAGTTTTGCGCTATTACCGCCAACATCCAAAATTTCTAAATAAGTGTTGTTCATTTATTGCACCTTTCAATATTTTATAGATTCGTATTTAAGAGCAAAATTAATACTGCCATGAATTCATCACCAGCGACATATTTTGGAATCTTGAACTTTCTCACTTTCGGAATTAGTATTATTGCAGCTGTTCTCGCAATTGATATGTATGGCCTGATGCGTGTCGGGCAATCAGGTCGCACCTGGCGTATTCTAGTTGTGTCCAGCGTTATCTTTGTGTTATTGCAGGTGCTGCGGATGGCCGCGATATTGTTGGATCTTGAAATCGCCAATGAATTGAGTCAGGTTGTTGCGCTCATCTTCGCCATTGCTTTTGCGTATGCATTCTACCGCCAGCGAACGATTTATTCCCATAAATCAGAAGACGAGGACGATGAGTCGGAAGATAATGGCGAATCGGATCAGTGAAGACACATCTGACATGAAACAAAATCTCCTTCAAAAGTACTTTTGGGGTATATTTATCTGTTGCGCCGCATTATTCTCCGCTTCGGCAACAGCCCAAACATTCTCTGCTCCCACGGCACAATCTGTAAAAGCTGCCATCCAAAACTCCACCGATTATTTAGTAAAAGCAACGCTGCCCAGTGGGCAATTTGTATATATCATTAACCTGAATCCAAATTTTGGCATGATTGATTCGTATAACATCGTGCGTCATGGCGGAGCAATGTACGGTTTAGGACTTAGTTATGAAAATGCTCAACAACCCACAGTTTTGGACGCGTTGGAACGTTCCTGCAAATGGCTATTTAGCAAACAAATCAAACCTATTCCCGGCAATGACAAATTGCTGGGAATTTGGGAGACACCCACAAAAGAACATCCTCAAATGATTAGCACCGGAGATTTGGGTTTAGGCTTGGTGGGAATTATGAGCCTGGAAAAAATAAAACCCGGATCTGTACCGTTAGACAATCTGCAACGTATCGGTGATGCGCTATTGTGGATGCAAAAGCCGGACGGCAGTTTTCAGACCGCCTATTATCCCGATAAAAGTACTTTTGATACATCTTACGAAGTGCTCTATTATCCAGGTGAAGCGGCGTTGGGCTTAACAATGCTCTATGAAAAAGATCATGACCAACGTTGGCTCCAAGCGGCCGCGAAGGCGCTGGCGTTTCTGGTGAAATCGCGTAAAGATGCCACGGAAGTTCCACCCGATCACTGGGCGATGATCGCGACGCACGAGTTGCTGGCTAATTATGACACTCTCAAAAATCCGCCGGTGACGCGCGATCAATTACTGGAACACGCCAGGCAGGTTTGTCGCAGCCTAATGCAAGACCAGCAACCGCCCTCTTCGGGTAAAGTGGCCGGCAGCTTTTCTCCAGACGGCTTTACCACACCGACGGCGACACGCATGGAAGGGTTAATCGCTGCCTTGGGCTTTCTACCAGCAGATGATCCACTAAGGCCTCAGATTCGCGCCTGCGTGAACGCTGGAATTGCTTTTTTAATAAGCGCGCAAGTAACCAGCGCCTCCCACATCGGCGCTATCCCACATACGGTGATAAATAAACCGAATGATGGTAGCAAGAGTAATTTTGTGTTTAATGTATATGCAAGTCAGGTGCGAATTGACTATGTGCAGCATGCGCTGGCGGCTTTTGTGAAGTATCAGGAATTACTTTCCGCAAAGTAAAGAACGTCTCTTACATCAGGATATTAAACGCGCAATTCCAAAAGCAGCCGCAGCTGCGAGACCGCCGATTAACGCAGTTTGCAACGCATTGCGCCAGATGGAAAGTCCCATCACAGCAGCTTTGATTCCGCCAAATAACAATAGTGCAATTAACGTCATCACAATTGAATATGGCAATGCCTGATGTGTGTCAGCCAAAACAAAATACGGTGAAAGCGGAATCATGCCACCAACGATGTATGACACGGCGATATTAAATGCGCTTTGAAAAGCGCGTTTGGGATCAGGTTCTTCTAATCACAATTCAAAACGCATCATGAAATCGATATAGGCGCTGGGTCGTTTTTCTAATTCACGGGTTACCTGCATGCTTTGCGTTTCATCCAAACCAAATTCCTGCAAAATCGCCCGCACTTCGGCAGCTTCCACTTCCGGCAATTCTTTTATTTCCCGTTCTTCACGAACACGCTCAGCCTCGTAATGTTGCGCTTCGCTACGCGCTGCCAAATAGCCACCCAATCCCATCGCAATGGAACCCGCAGCCACTTCGGCCAGACCAGCCGTGACAATCAACCTGGATGCAGCCAACACACCCGTCAATCCCGCAGCCAGAGCAAAAGGCACGGTGAGCCCATCGGCCATGCCGATGACAATATCGCGCACCGTTTCGCTTGCGGTGAAATGATGTTCATGAAGAGAAAATTTTTGGCTTGGCATCGTTATTGGTATATTTTACATCATGAAGCAGATCGCTCTTTTGAGAGAATTACAGAAACACGCCTACCGTTTTTTCAATCACGAACGAGACGAAGAATCGGGAATGCACTATGATAGTTCCGACTCCCAATCACCACAATGCATCGCCAGCGCAGGCATGGGATTGGCGTGTTATCCGGTTGCTGTAGAAAATCATTTTCTCACTCGTCATCAAGCTGTGCAACAAGCACTAAAAACCTTACGCTTCTTGTATGACAGCGAACAAAGTGAAGCGCCCAACGCCACTGGTTATCGTGGATTCTATTATCATTTCCTGGATCGTGAAACGGCGCGGCGCACCTGGAATTGCGAACTCTCTTCTATTGATACAATGATCCTTATTGCGGGCGTGCTGGTGTGCCAAAAGTACTTTTACCGTGATGTTGCAAGCGAACGTGAATTGCGAGATCTTGCTCAGCAACTTTACGAACGTGTGGAATGGAAGTGGATGTGTAACGACAAAGATATTCTTTGTATGGGATGGAAACCACAATCAGGATTCTTGCCATATTATTGGGAAGGTTACAACGAAGCATTGCTCCTTTATTTGCTGGCGCTTGGCTCTCCTACAAATCCCATTCCCAAAAAATGTTACGCCGCCTGGAATGCCAAGTACCAATGGAAGAAGTTATATGGCTACGAATTCCTTTATGCCGGGCCGTTATTTATTCATCAAATGTCGCATTGCTGGGTAGACTTTCGCGGCATTCGCGACATTCCGATGCGGCGGCATGATAGCGACTATTTTGAAAACAGCCGCCGCGCCACGATGGTGCAGCGCGCTTATACCAAACGCAACGCTGCTAATTGGAGCAACTATTCCGAAGAATGCTGGGGGATTTCAGCCAGCGACGGGCCAGGGCCCTGTATCAAAAAGATAGATGGCAAAGATGAACGCTTTTGGAGTTATCGCGCCCGCGGAGTGCCATTCGGTCCTGACGATGGCAGCATTTCTCCGTGGGCAGCCGTTGCGTCCCTTCCATTCGCGCCGCAAGAAGTTTTGGAAGCAATCCATCATTTCGAGAAAATGGATTTCCGCGATGCTGATGCTTACGGTTATGAAACCACTATCAACATGAGTTTTCTCAAAGATAAAGGGAAATACTGGGTTTCCAGACGCCACATCGGCATTAATCAGGGACCAGTTGTTTTGATGATTGAAAATCATTTAACAGGATTAATCTGGGAATTAATGCGAGAATGTGATCCTCTGGTGCGCGGATTGCAACGCGCTGAGTTTACGGGTGGCTGGCTAAAGAACAAGGAAGCCTAAAAGTTCAGGTATTTTTCACCGGCGGAACGCCGGAGCCACGAGATGATAATCCCCAAAAGTACTTTTATAGCAACACAATCACGTTTCCATCTTCATCCACTTCCGTTTGATAAGTCGCGACACGTGAATTGCGGTCGTATAATCCTTTGCCGCTAATAATATCAAA
>Ga0164242_10008632_pt1 | contig 11043 bp, 8 predicted proteins | sample OricomgcompostMG_FD_108783 | JGI IMG/M metagenome (GOLD analysis project Ga0164242, IMG submission 108783) | Miracle-Growth compost microbial communities from Emeryville, California, USA - Original compost - Miracle growth compost (MG) ...
GTTTAAGACAAGGGTTTTTGCCTGCGGGGCGGCACTACGGTCCGTGACTGATTTCGCCCATTATAATCAGGATTATACGTCGGCGATATTAAATACTCCGCAGCAAGACAGCCTGGCTTATGTCCGCAGTTCTCCCATCTATTTTGCCGATGGCCTGCAGGCACCGCTGTTGATGTGCCATGGTATGGTGGACAGCAATGTCCATTTTCAGGATATTGTCCGGTTGACCCAAAAATTAATTGAGCTGGGCAAAAAGAATTGGCAGCTGGCCGTTTTCCCGGTGGAGAGTCACGACTTTAGCCATGCAAGCAGCTGGACAGATGAGTATTACCGGGTCCATCAGCTCTTTGAGCAGTATCTGAAGTAACCGGGCTCTGTCGATCGCATTTCACAGGGGATTTACCAGAATCTGGCGGGCTACCTGCCGGCTCAGCACGACCGGCTTGCGTTCCGGGATCAGCAAGGTGAGCGTACCGTCATAAGTTTCCCGGTTCTTGAGGACCAGTTCGCAATGCAATGTGAGTCCTTTTTTGTCCAAAAATTTTAGAAATTCAGGATCGTGGCTGGCGACTGCGGCAATGCGAACCCGGGTTCCTTCGTTCACTTCTCCCAGATGCAGCAAATGGGTTTCTTCAATCTTGCCCCTTTCGTCAGGAATAGGGTCCCCATGGGGATCCACACGCGGATAGCCCAGGTAGCGGTTGATGCGTTCTACCAGTTCATCGGAATCTATATGTTCGAGTTGTTCTGCAATCTCATGCACTTCATCCCACCTGAAGTCCAGCACCTGCACCAGGAACTGTTCCCAAAGCCGATGCTTGCGGATGACGGCTACCGCGATCTCCCGTCCTTCCTTGCTCAGCAATACTCCCCTGGATTTCTGATATTCGACGTAGCTTTTCTCCTGGAGACGTTTCATTTTGTCCGTCACTGAAGCCGCACTCACATTCAGATACTCGGCCAGCAGCCCGGTCGTTACCGGAGCTGTATTATCGCCTGATAGGTGAAACACAGCTTTCAGGTAATTTTCGTCGGCCAGGGATCTGCGCATGGATGAATATTTCCTTCAAAAGTACTAAAAGCCCTGGAATAAGGCATTTAGCCCTGATTTTTTTGGCCCGACGGGCAGCCCGGGAGCCGGCCCTATCCATTCCTTTCTTTGTGAGGCTGAATAAATGCATATCCTGGCATGAGGGTTGTTGTAAAAGCGGGATTCGCTGGATCCCGATACGGACAATCATCGAGGCAGGTGATATATTGAAATGCGTGTATACATCAACGAAAGCACGGCTTAGGTGCCTCAGACGGTCTGGGTGATCTTTTTTCTATTCGGTCAATGACTTTGTATATTTGCAAAGATTACGCAACACTCAAAACTTATTTTATCTATGTGCGGTATCGTCGCCTATATTGGAAAGAAACAGGCCTATCCGGTCATCTTAAAAGGATTAAAAAGACTTGAATACAGAGGATATGACAGTGCGGGGGTGGCCTTGATCAATGACGGTCTTCACGTATATAAAAAACAAGGCAAGGTGGCCGAGCTGGAAGAATCTCTGGTGGGTAAGAAACTGGAGGGGCATATCGGCATCGGCCATACCCGTTGGGCTACTCACGGGGCCCCCAATGACCGGAATGCCCATCCGCATACTTCCGGCGATGGAAAGCTGGCGATTGTGCATAACGGTATCATCGAAAATTATGCCCAGATACGTAAGGAACTGCTTAATAAGGGACATGAGTTTTCCAGTGATACGGATACGGAGGTGTTGGTGCATTTTATTGAGGAGATCCGTCGCAACAACGACTGTTCCGTGGAAGAAGCTTTACGCATTGCCTTGAAACGGGTGGTGGGCGCTTATGTCATTGTTTTGTTGGATGTGGATAATCCTGATACGCTGATTGCTGCCCGCAAAGGAAGTCCCTTGGTGATTGGCATTGGCAAAGACGAGCATTTTCTGGCCTCCGACGCCTCTCCTATCGTCGAATATACCCGGGAAGTGGTTTTTGTCAACGATTATGAGATTGCGATAGTGAAGGCCGATGAACTTATTTTGAAAAATATCTCCAACGAAATACAAACGCCTTATGTGCAGAAGCTCGATATAGAGCTGACGGCAATTGAAAAAAGCGGCTACGATCATTTTATGCTGAAAGAGATCTTTGAGCAGCCGCAGACCATATTCGATTCCTTGCGCGGAAGGCTGGATGCCAAACAGGGCACGCTGACCCTGGGAGGCATTCGCGAACATATTGAACAATTTGAGGCCGCTCAACGGATGATCATGATCGCCTGTGGCACCTCCTGGCATGCGGCTCTGGTGGCTGAATATATGTTTGAAGAGCTTTGCCGGGTGCCGGTGGAGGTAGATTACGCCTCGGAATTCAGGTATCGCAATCCGGTGATCCGGGAAGGAGATATCATTGTGGCGATTTCCCAATCCGGTGAAACGGCCGATACTTTGGTGGCCATTGAAAGCGCCCAACAAAAGAAGGCTTTTATTTTCGGCGTATGTAATGTAGTGGGGTCATCTATTTCCAGATTGTCCAATGCAGGCGCATATACGCATGCCGGTCCAGAGATCGGGGTGGCCAGCACCAAGGCATTTACTGCCCAACTCGCCGTGTTGTGCATGATTGCTTTGAAGGTGGGGTACGAGAAAGGTGAGGTGGAGCAGAAGCGATACCATCAATTGCTTCGCGAGCTGGAAGCGGTTCCTCAGAAAGTGGAAGAAAGCCTGCAACTCAATGAGCAAATCCAGCAAATCGCCGCAAAGTACAAGGATGCCCGCGATTTTCTATATCTGGGGCGGGGATACAACTTCCCGGTTGCCCTGGAAGGAGCCTTGAAACTCAAAGAAATCTCTTATATCCATGCGGAAGGTTATCCCGCGGCCGAGATGAAGCATGGACCGATTGCCCTGGTGGACGAAAAGCTGCCGGTGGTCGTCCTGGCTACCCGGGATGCTTATTATGAAAAAATAGTTTCCAACATTCAGGAAGTGAAAGCGCGGGGCGGGAAGGTTATTGCGGTAGTCAACGAAGGCGACACCACTATTCCGGGGATGGTCGACGATGTGATTACCGTACCCCAGGCCGAGGAGCTTATTGCTCCACTCATCAACGTCATTCCACTGCAACTGCTGGCCTACCATATCGGGGTATTGAAGGGATACGATGTAGACAAACCTCGTAATCTGGCCAAATCCGTCACGGTAGAGTAAAACAGCAGCAACCGTTGCTTGTTACACAATGGTTCCACGGGTGACTCTGCTATAGGTTACCGGAGGCGAATGCTCAGACCGACATTTCCTTCTATCGTACTGAGGCCGCTGATTTCGTTATAGGAATAAGGGGCATAATTGTACTTGACTCCTATGCTGGCAGTCACCGGTGAGGTCGGACTAAACGGAATGCGTATGCCGGCCATGGGACTCACGATGAAACTGAACTGGTTGTCCTTGTCCACGAATTCTCCCCAATATTTTTCATAATTCACATTCGCGGCCCCTATTCCCAGGCCTACGTAAGGCTGGATGCGGGCGCTGTCGCCTCCGGGGGTAAACACGATGGTCGGCTCAATAGGAATAAGTTGAAGGGTCCGGGATTGTACCGCCGATATGGAGGTTGTTTTGTCCTGGTAGACCTGCCGGGGGAATTTTTGGTAATAGTCATAGAATCCTATTCCCAGCCCAGCGGCCAACTTGGCATTGATCTGGTAAAGCAGCGAGATGTTCCAGCCGTTGAAGCTGGTCTTACTCGTATAATCATGGAGACTACCTACCGGCATGGTGATGCCGTAGTTCAGACCCAATACGAATTTGGAATCTCCCCGGCTTCGGTAGGCATATTGATTTTGATCTCCGTTATGTTCCATATTCCGTTGTAACTGCCGGTATGGGTTGTCATAGGGGCGGCCATATGGGTAAGGCCGGTACGGATAATATTGGGCGCTGGCCTGGAGGGCTCCCCCCAGGAGCATGACCCACAATGATATTTTCAGCAAATTTTTCATGACTTTCAAGTTTTTGATACGCAAGGAGTTACTTACCCGAACTTAGATAAGGTGACTGGTCGAACACGGCTTGAATTTCGCTGGTATAGTTACCGGCGTTGAGTACGCCTTCTCCTTTAAGTGTAGCGTTCCACACCCCGACCAGTTTGTCATCTGATTTGGCATGGGCCAGGTCAATCAGATCGACCGTCAGGAGGTCTTCCCTGCTCTGATAATAGCCAAATACCGGAGGGAAATAATAATCATATCCTCCGTATCCCCAGTAGGTGGGATCCCAATATCCCGGAGAATTCCACCAATAATAGGGGTATTGTACGACATTGAGGTATTCGTTGGACACCCGCGTAACATTAATACCCAGGTCGGGTTTTTCGTCCTTAGCTACCATGACGTAACCGCGCGCTTCCATCTGTTGTTTGACCAGATCCAGCAGGTGGGCGTCATCCGCGGTCAGCTCCCGGTGGGGCTGCTGATCGTTTTCTATCACCGCCACGGAGTCCACAATACTGAATGTCCGGAAAGCCGAGAAATCCGCCGTGCTATCCCGGTTGGTGATGTATATGCGGCTCTCTTCCTGGGTGAGGTTGCTCAGCGCGTTTTTCCGGCAACTGGAGGCCATTAAAACCATGGCCGGAAGCAGTAACCAAAGCAAATAGGGTATCTTTTTCATAATGCGATATTTTGATTCTCGTAGGACCATCTTCCGGGTCCTATGGGGATCTTCCGGAAGATTTATCATAAAACGGTTATTTGGACTCATTTGTTTTGCCGGGGTTTAACCCGATCCCTTTCTGCGCGTTAAAAGTTTTGTTAATTTGGGGTAGCAGAAATGCATTGACTGGAAGGGCCTTTCTGGCTGTTTACCCAAAAATACGTATTGATATGGCTGTAGAAACTGTTGAGCTTCGAAATCTTACCATGGACGATTACCTTCAGCTAAAGCAGTCTATGATTGCCGCTTATGCAGAGATGGGAGGCATATACTGGAACGAGACTTCGCTCCAGAGGCTGATAAGCATTTTTCCGGAGGGCCAAATAGGGGTTACAGTCAACGACCGGGTGGTGGGCTGTGCTTTATCGCTGATCGTGGATTATGCCCGTTTCGGAGACCGCCATACCTATGAAGAAATTACCGGACGTTATACATTTAACACCCATAATCCCCAGGGAGATGTCTTATATGGGATTGAAGTCTTTGTGCATCCCGATTTCCGGGGTAAGCGGTTGGCGCGCCGGCTATACGATGCGCGCAAGACCCTGTGTGAGAATCTGGACCTCAGAGCCATTGTCGCAGGCGGCCGTATCCCCAATTATGAAAAATATGCGGATGTGCTGACACCCCGCCAGTATATCGATAAGGTGAAGGGGCGCGAAATATATGATCCTACACTTACTTTTCAATTGGCAAATGATTTTCATGTAAAGAAAATCTTAAAAAATTATCTTCCTTCAGACAAGCAGTCTAAAGGATTTGCCACGCTCATCCAGTGGGATAACATTTATTATGAAGAAGATTCCCCCTCCCCGATTTATCCCCCTAAATCAAACGTGCGGATCGGATTAGTACAGTGGCAGATGCGCCGCTATAACCTGGAAGGTTTCCTGCAGCAGGTAGAGTATTTTGTGGATGCGGTGAGTGATTACGAATCTGACTTTATCCTGTTTCCCGAATTATTCAATGCGCCGTTGATGGGGGAATTTGACAATCTTAACCCTGCCAAAGCGATCCGAGGGCTGGTGAAGTACACCCCGGTGATCCATAAAAAATGCATGGAGCTTGCAGTCGCCTATAATGTAAACATCATTGCGGGAAGCATGCCTATCCTGGAGGGCAATGATCTGTATAATGTCACTTATCTCTGTCGGAGAGACGGTACTTCAGACAAATATTATAAAATACATCCGACCCCGTCTGAAGTGCATGACTGGGGGATGAAGGGAGGACGGGACCTCCGGGTGTTCGATACGGATTGTGGCAGAATAGGCATCCTGGTTTGTTATGACGTGGAATTTCCCGAGGCGGCACGCCTGCTGGCATTGCAACACATGGACATCCTTTTTGTGCCTTATATGACCGACACTCAGAACGGTTATAACCGGGTCCGGAGCTGTGCGCAGGCGCGAGCGATCGAGAACGAGTGTTACGTCGCTATATCGGGTAATGTAGGCAATCTGCCCAAAGTCAATAATATGGATCTGCAATTTTCTCAGTCCGCCTTGTTTACTCCTTCGGACTTTTCTTTCCCGGTCAATGGTATCAAAGCAGAGGCCACTCCCAACACGGAAACAATTGTGGTCGCCGACGTAGATTTGGTGCTCCTCAAAGAACTCCATGAAATAGGCAGCGTCAGAAACCTGAAGGACCGTAGGACAGATCTTTATGAGCTAAAAATGACGGACGCTCCTTCCAGCGAGAATTCCGGAGAAGAAAAGCCATAATCGGTGATTTCGCAAGGACTGCCTGGACGCCCGAAAGCGGGCTAAGGATATGAGAGATCAAGGCAGTCCTCTCCTGTTACCATAATACAAGGATCACAAGCCGGTTCACCTGGAGGACTTCTTTTTCTTTTCCCCCGAGGTGGCCTCTTTAGTGACAGAAGCAGGGCTTTGGGTCTTGCGGTACAACTCCCAGGCTAGTCCCACGACAATGAATAAAATGAGCAGGATCGAGGAGATTCCCGATATTTTTTCCCCTGTGAAGAAAGTCCGGGGGTGGAATTTAAAATCGATCTGGTGTTTTCCCGCCGGGATCACCAGGCCCCGGAAGGCATAGTTGACCCGGAGGATCGGAGACGCTTTCCCGTCAATGTATGCCTCCCAACCGGCCGGATAATATATCTCAGAGAACACTGCCAGGCCCTGGCCGGAATTCTCCGACACATATTTCATTTCATTTAACCCATATTGGGTCAGGGTAATGCGGCTTGAAGAGTCCCGGTAGGGCGTTTGCAGGTCACCCAGCTGGTTTTTAAGTGACTGGTCGATAATCACCGTGTTTGCCGGCCGGAAATTCCGCATCGCGATCATTTCGCTGTCGGCATTGGCTGCCCAGTGGATCTCAGACACAAACCAGGCGTTGCCTAGCGCTGCACTGTTAGTGACCGGAGGGGCATTGGGATTGACAATGAAATACCGGGTATTGAGCAAATTGAGTACGGGAGAACTTCGGAAGATGGACAGAATGGATGAGTCGGCATTCGTATTGGCTCTCAGTGAATCCAGGATCCGGGAAATTTCCGGGCCGAGCTGAAAATCAATGAGGTCCTGATAACGCCACAATTTGGCCGGACTATATCCACCCACTGATTTATGGAAGTATGAGGTAATGGCATCTCCGTTAAAAATATTGCCCGGGTTGTTGATCCCTACACTGAGATTCAAAACCCGGTAGTCGGGATCTTTATCCCGGAGAATATCCTGGTCGGCGGTAGAGGGCTGGATAATATTCGCATATTGTTCTGCCGGGGTAAAGTTGTTTTCGTTCATGTACCGTTTATCCACCGGGAACAGATCCACAAGCAGCAACAACCCTGCAATCACCGAAAAGGCCACGGGCTTTATTTTTTGAGTGATCAGCGCCCAAAGCGCTGCAAACAGCAGAAGGATGAAGATCAGAGACCGGAAAGCATCCTGATGCATCAGGGAGGCACGGTCTTCCCGAATCGCATTGAGGAGCGCTTCTCCCGCCTGCTGTTGCATCAGGGCATCGTTTTGCCCGCTGTACCCCAGTGAGGACACTGCGAGCCATACCAGGACGATTAATCCCGCCGCCACATATAAGCTTTTCTTGAGCGCATCCCATAGTTGCCTTTGGTTGTGCCGACCTGCCACTACTTCTTGTAGTGCCCAGCAGGCCATGATCACAAAAGTCAGCTGCGGTACCAGCATCATCATCGACGGAGCCCGAAACTTATTATACAGAGGAAGGTGGTAAAATAGAAAATCGTTGAGCCACGGAAACTGCTTGCCCCAGGACATCAGGATAGATACCAGGGTAATGGCCAGAATCCACCACTTGTGCTTGCTTTTGACCAGAAAGCAGAATAAAATGAAAAGGAAGCAGATCAATGCGCCGAAATACACCGGGGTAGTGAATGGCTGCGGTCCCCAGTACATGGCTTGGGCAGTCACTCCGGCCGCTTGCTGGGCGCCTACCCCTAGTTGCGTAAGGGCCTGAAAAGTCCGGGATTCATCTACAAATTTTTGAGAAGGAGGGCCACCGAATACGTTGGGTATCAGTATAGAAAAGGTCTCAAGTTTTCCCAGGCTCCATTGATAAGCATAATCAATATCCAGCCCATTATGATCCACCTGGCTTCCGTTCTGGTTTTGCAGGGTGAGCTCCGAGCGGCTGCCCCGGATGGAATAGGAAGCGTATTCCCGGGTGATCATCAGGTTGTCCATGGCGGGAAGTGCAGACAGGACGCCTGCGCCCAAACAGACCAGGGAGGCAATCACAAAGGGCTTCAATTTTTTTTCCCGAAGGGCGATGATAAATTGACTGATGATAAAAAACACCAGCATAATCAACATATAATAGATCACCTGAAAGTGGTTATTGTAGATCAGCAGCGCCGAGGAAAAGATCGTGACGATAGCTCCCAGCAGATAGCGGCCGCGATACACCAAGATCACCCCGGCCAATAAAGGGGCCATCCAGGCCATGGTCATCATTTTGGTGATATGTCCAGCGGTGATCAGGATCAGGTTATAGGAAGAAAAGCCGTAGGCCACTCCACCAAATAAACGGATGCCATACTTGAATCCCAGGACAAAAAGCAGAAAATAGACGCCCAGCATGGCGATGAACAGCATGTTGATCGGCTGGGGTAACCAGAGCATGGTCAACTGGTTAATCTGGGAAAATTTATTGACCGAAGGGCCGGTGAAGATCAGATACGAGGGCATTCCCCCGAACATGCTGTTGGTCCATAGCGGTTTTTCATGTGTCTTGGCGTAATAAGTCTTGGCCTCGTGGGCCATGCCTTCCACCTGCGTCATGTCAGACTGGTTCACGACTTCCCCCTGCAAGACAGGGCTGCAGTAGACGACGGACAACACAATAAATACCACCACGGCTAACAGGTGGGGCAGGACTTGCTTTTTCCAATTGATCTTCATCGTTTCATATTTCTGGGGCCTTTCCGAGGCCAAAGGAGCAAACCTACGCAAGATACGTAAATCGGCAAAGAAGGGATGCTTTTCCTGGGGCGGTTTTTGTAACTTTCCCGCATGTACTTGTTGCGTGTATCCCAGAAGGTATTGTTCTTTTGTAACTGTTGTTGGCTAGCTTCGGTGTTCTTGCGGATGATGTCCCTTGCCCATTGGCCGGAGGCAGTAATAAAAACGATCGTGGTACTGGGATATCTGGTATCCTGGCCATTAGGGGTGCTTTGGTACTTGACTTTTCTTTTTCTGTATTGGAAGAAAAAGGAAATTGCGGTGCTTGCCGGAAAGATTTTGCTCTACGTGAATGCAGCCTTTCTTCCGTTTATTTTGTGGTCAGTTCTATAGGGATGTGATCTGTGTGGCGGAAGATTATGCCGGGGCATTATCCCCGTTTTGGCTTAATGAGCGATGCCACGACCTTGTCAATCGGCAGGGTGAGGGAATCTTCGGAGAACTCAGAAAGCGGAATCCAGCGGAAGACCTGCTCCTGATCTTCCCAACGGCTGAATGCAAATGGATCTGTCTGGAAAGTCACTTTGAAGGGGGGTGAGGTCCGCACCTCATAATAAATGGACAGAATCTGCCCTCCATCTCCAAAGCCGGAAAGTTGAAAAAAATCAGTGGTATACAGATGCTTCCCGACCTCAATGTCCTGGTCGAGCTCTTCTTTCCATTCTCGTTTCAGGCAATCCCGTGTGCCCTCGCCGTATTCCAGTCCCCCACCCGGGAACTTGGTAATTGCCTGACCTTTGATGTATTCGTCGCTTACGAGAATGCCTCGCGTCTCATCCCGGAATATTCCGTATACCCGTATATTAAATCGAGGATTCATGGTTCTAGGGGAAATTTGTCCCGGACATACAGGTTCAACTATACGTCCAGGTTAATTTTACCTTCATATACGAAGGTAGCCGGGCCACAAAGCCATATATTGGTAAAATGCTGATCGTTGAGTTTTTCATAACGAACTTTCAATTCTCCACCCTTCGCCTTGACAGGTATCGTATACCCCCTGTTCTGATTGCCTGCGACGACGATCGCCGCCGCGGTGATCCCTGTGCCGCAAGCGAGCGTCTCGTCTTCCACCCCTCTTTCATAAGTGCGGATCAGCAAGGATTCCGAGCCATATTCGACGAAATTCACGTTAATACCTTCAGCGGCAAATCGCTCGCTGTAACGGATAGCCTTTCCCCGCGAGACCACATCGAGTTCTTCGACCTGATCTGCATATTTGACATAGTGCGGAGAGCCGGTGTCAAGTATGGCAAAATCATATCCCCTTTCGATGGCCGTCACATCGTTCATTTTTAACTCCACCCAATCTTTCTCGGTCAAAACTGCCTCATGTGGGCCATCCACGGCTTCAAAGACAGCCTTTTTGTCGATAAGACCGAGTTGATGCGCGAAAGCCGCAATGCATCTCCCTCCGTTTCCACATAAGGATCCTTCCTTGCCATCTGCGTTAAAATATTTCATTTCGAAAGACAACGTGGGATGTTGATTGAGCATCATCAGCCCGTCCGCACCGATACCAAAGCGCCTGTCACATAAAAGATGAATTTGTGGCACCTGCAGCCTGTCATATTCGCCTGAACGATTATCGAGGATAATAAAATCGTTTCCTGCCCCCTGATATTTATAGAACCGGATCTCCATGCCTGTATATTTGCGCAAAGATAAGAAGGATTACCCACAGCTGGAAAGCCCACGCTCTTAGATGGAATCTGCCAGTACCTCCAGCGCACGGATGATCATGTTTTCGATCGCTCTTTTGGGGTCCTGACTAAACTGACGGGCGACCCGGTTGGCGACGACGGTGTTGACAGACAAACAGCGGTGGCCCAGGATGTTCCCTAAAC
>Ga0164242_10008633_pt1 | contig 11043 bp, 11 predicted proteins | sample OricomgcompostMG_FD_108783 | JGI IMG/M metagenome (GOLD analysis project Ga0164242, IMG submission 108783) | Miracle-Growth compost microbial communities from Emeryville, California, USA - Original compost - Miracle growth compost (MG) ...
GCGCTCGCCTTCCCCGACGACAGCGGCATGATCCGCGTCGACGAGGAATCCGGCCTCGGCTTCGCCATCGCCACCGACGCCAACGGCCGCTATTGCCAGCTCGACCCGCAGCAGGGCGCCAAGCTGGCGCTGGCCGAGGCGTACCGCAACGTGGCCGTCTCGGGCGCGACCCCGGTGGCCGTCACCGACTGCCTCAACTTCGGCTCCCCCGAGAACCCCGAGGTGATGTGGCAATTCTCGCAGGCGGTCGAGGGGCTCTCGGATGCCTGCCTCGAGCTGGGCATCCCCGTCACCGGCGGCAACGTGTCGTTCTACAACCAGACCGGTTCGACCCCGATCTTCCCGACCACGGTCGCGGGCGTGCTCGGCGTGATCGACGACGTGGCGCGGCGCGTCCCGTCCGGGTGGCAGGATGCCGGCGACAACATCTACCTGCTCGGAGTCACCCGTGAAGAACTCGACGGGTCCGCGTGGGCGGGCACCGTGCACGGGCACCTCGGCGGGCGTCCGCCGTCGGTGGACCTTGACGCGGAGAAGCGGCTCGCTGAGCTGCTGCACGCGGCCTCCATGGAGAGCCTTCTCGCTTCGGCGCACGACCTCTCAGACGGCGGGCTGGCGCAGGCGCTGGCCGAGAGCGTGCTGCGCTTCGGCGTGGGTGCGAGGGTGTGGCTGACCGAGATCATGGACCGCGACGCAGTGGATGCCGCGACGGCCCTGTTCTCCGAGTCCACCGGCCGCGTCATCGTGTCCGTTCCGCGCGAGGACGACGTGAAGTTCCGCGGCCTATGCGAGGGCCGCGACTACCCGGTTCTGCGCATCGGCGTGACCGATGCGGTGGTCGGCGAGCAGCCGGTTCTCGAGGTGCAGGATGTCTTCACCGTCGGGCTCGAGGAGCTGCGGGCATCCCACCAGGCGACGCTCGCGGAGCACTTCGGACCCGTCGTCGGCCAGTCCGGCGCGCAGGAGTACTACACGCCGGGGGCATAGCGCCAGGCTCGCTGTGGGCGGGTCGCTGTGGGCCGGCTCGCTTGCGGGCCTGCTCCCGTCGACGCCTCATGTGGGCGGACGCCGCTGCGCCCTTCCGAAAACAGGCAGATCGCTCGAAAACAGGCGGAATTTGCCTGTTCCCGGGAGGAATGCGGTTTCCTGCCTGTTTTGGGAGGTGGAGACACGGGAGCCGAGATGACGCGGCGCGCTGGCGGGGCCGACGCGGGCGACGCGGGGGGCGTTGCGCAGGCAGGGCGACGCGGGGGTGGCAGCGCAGGCAGGGCGACGCGGGGGTCGTTGCGCAGGCGGTGGTCTCGCGCGTCGGGCGCCGGACGGGCGCCGAACGAGCGCGGTTTCAGCGCACCCGGCCCACGCGGGTGGCCGTCGCGAGGGCGGCGACGGCCAGCACCGTGCCGAGCAGGAAGCACGCCGTGAACGGCCACGACGCGCCAACGGTGGTGAGCGAGGCGAACACGAGTCCGGCGACGGCGACCCCGGATGACCCGCCGACGGCATCCGCGATCGCCTGCGCCGAGCTGTTGAACCCCTGGTCGGTGGACGTGGAGTAGCCGATCATCATGACCGAGAGCCGCGGAGTGGCCAGCCCCATGCCGAGGCCGGCGAAGATCCACACGCCGAAGACGGCGAACGGCGAGAGGCCGAAAGCCGAGATCACGGTCGTGCCGACGAGACCCAGAGTGATGGATGCCACGCCCAGGACGATCCAACCCCGGTTGCGCAGGCGCGGGCCGAGTCGGCCCTGCAGCCACGACCCGCCCGACCAGGCGATCGCACCACCGGTGAGGGCGAGCCCGGCGATCGCGGGACTCAGCCCGCAGCGGGTGATCAGCAGGTACGGGACGTACACCTCGCAGGCCAGCTCGGCACCCGTGATGAAGATGCGCGTGCTCATCACGGACGGCAGCCCGCGCGCGAGCCGCAGCGTTCCGCGGGGCAGAAGCGGACGCACAGCCACCAGGAGCACCGCCATCGCGAGCACGAAAACGATCCACCGCCAGAGCTCGTCAAGCTCCGTCGCCGTTCCGAGCACGAGAACGGCGCACGCCGCGACGACCGACCACACGATACGGGCCGGCTGCCACGGCGGCACATCGTCGCCCGTAACATCTCCGGATGCTCCGAGCACCCGTCTAATCATGAGCAACCCGGCGACCGCGACGGCGATCACGCCGAGGAAGATCCAGCGCCAGCCAACGGTCTCGGCGAGCAGGCCGGCCAGGAACGGTCCGATCAGTGACGGCACGACCCAGGCGGTCGAGAACCCGACGAAGACGTGCGGCTGCAGCCTGGCCGGGTACTGCCGCGCGACGACCACGTACACCGCGACTGTGAGCGCGCCGCCGCCGAGCCCCTGCACGAGGCGTCCGAGCACGAAGACCACCATGTTCGGTGCGAGCCCCGCGATCGCCAGCCCGATCACGAACAGCACGACGGCGATCACGAGAGGCACCGATGGCCCACGCCTGTCGCACCATGCGCCCGCCACGACCATGCCGACGACGCTGATGGCGGTCGAGCCCGAGAAGGCGAGCGTGTAGAGGGATGTCCCGTGCAACTCGTGTGCGATCACCGGCATCACCGTGGTGACAGCCATCGCTTCGAAGGCCACGAACAGCACCAGGGCGCACATCCCGATCGTGATCCAACGGAAGTGCGCACCGAGCACGCCGCCGCGCGGCTCGGCAGCCGGATCCGCCGTGGCGACGCCGGTGCGGCGGGCGGCCGTCCCTCCGGCATCCTCCAGCGGGAGTTCCGACGACGAAGCGGACAGCGAAGCGGAAGACGGCGTCTGGGGTGCGGCATCCGTCTCATCGGTCATGGTGCCCAACCATAAGACCTCAACTATTGTTGAGGTCAATCGCGACAAGGGTGAGGAGGGCCGATGCCCCAACTGGACGGCGGCGCACACCGCATGCTCACGGTGGGCGAGCTGGCCGAGCGCAGCGGCGTCGCGGTCTCGGCGCTGCACTTCTACGAGCGCAAGGGGTTGCTGGCCAGCGAGCGCACGAGCGGCAACCAGCGGCGCTACCGGCGCGACTCGCTGCGCAGAGTGGCGTTCATCCGCGTGTCGCAGCGAGTGGGCATCCCGCTGGCGGAAATCCGCGCCGCACTCGAATCGCTGCCGGAGGGTCGCACACCGACCAAGCGCGACTGGGCCCTGCTTTCGTCGCACTGGCGCGAGGCTCTGGATGCCCGCATCACCGCCCTCGAGCACCTGCGCAACGATCTCACGGGCTGCATGGGCTGCGGATGCCTGAGCCTACGCACCTGCACCCTGCAGAATCCCGACGACTCCCTCGGGGCGACGGGCGACGGCACCGGCCCCCGGCGCTGGGAGTAGGGCGCTCGCCGCACGACGGCCCCACACGAGCCGTGTGCAGATCCGATTCTATTGACCGGGCGGTCAGTCAGGCGTAACGTAAGAGACGTCCCTGAGGGGCACATCGAGGAGGTGTGATTCATGAAGAAATGGACAAGGTGGCAGGACTGGGTGACCGTGGCGGCCGGTGTCGTCGCGGCTATCTCCACGAGTTGGGTGACTCCGGGCGGGCTGTCGATCGTGCTCATGATCGTGCTCGGCGTTCTGCTCATCATCGCGGGACTCATCAACCTGTCGATGCCAGGCCTTGCCTGGATGGAATGGGTGCACGGCGTACTCGGCGTGCTGCTGTTCATCTCTCCCTGGGCCGGCATGTACGCCACGCACATGGGCGCAGCCTGGTTCTCGTGGGTGTGCGGCGGTGTCGCCATCATCGTGGCAGCGTGGGAGTTGGTGCCGATCCCCGGCGGCGACCACCACGTGGCGCACTCGCGAGCCTGACGAGGCCGAACACGATAGCGGGGTGGCAGCGAGACTGCCGCCCCGCCCTTTCTTACCCGCCCTATCCGCCCGGAGCATCCGATGAACCCGCCTCGCAGAACCCGAGAGGCAGCCGAGACTCGCGCAGGCATCCTTGATGCCGCCGAGCGTCTCTTCGCCGAGCGCGGCTTCGACGCCACCCCGACCTCCGCGATCGCGGAGGCCGCAGGTGTGCCGAAGGGGCTGCTGTTCTACTACTTCCCCACGAAGCCCCAGTTGCTGCGCGCCCTGGTCGCGGAGCGGATGTCGCTCGGTCCCGTCGACGTGGACGCGCTTGCCGAGCCGGGAGATCCGGCACGCTCCCTGCTCAACCTGACCGCGAAGATCCGCGAGCTCGAGGATGCCTCACACGTGATCGGCGTCATCGTGTCGCGCGAGCAGCACACGCATCCCGAAGTCCTCTCCGCCCTCCTCGAGCACCGCGACCGGCTGCAGGCCCTCATCGAGAAGGTGCTGGCCGCGAGTTCCCCGGTGCGACCTGCCGCGTCACGCCTGCGCAGCGCGGCGCTGGCGTGGCTCGGCATCCTCGCGCTGGGAACCGACCGCGCGACGGAGGCTGCGCGGTCCGAACTCGCCTCGCTCGCCGAGTTCGTCACCGACGGCCTGCGTCCAGCGCGGCACGGCCGCAGGTCTGCGCGGGCGTAGCGCGGTTCAGAGCTCGAACCGCAGGCCCGTCGCCTGCTCCGCGAACTCCCAGACCCGCTTCGCTGTCGCGGGGTCTGCGCACTGCCACGCCGGATCCTGCTTCACGGGCAAACCCTTCACGCGCCATCGCGGTCCCCAGTACGAGCCGCCGACGGCATCCGGATGCGTCGCAGCAGCCAGCACGGACCGCGCGCCGCGATCCTTGCCCTGCGTGAACGGTGCCTGCAGCGAGTCGGCGAACACGGTCATCCGTGACGGCTCGTTGATCCCGGGAATGCGCGGCGTGCGTCCGCTGATCGAGTAGCCCGGATGCGCGACGACGCTGGTGGCGTCGAGCTCGGCGGCGCGCATCCGGCGGTCCAGTTCGAACCCGAACGACTCGACGGCGATCTTCGACTGCGCATAGGCGCGCCACGGCGAATAGTTCTGCTCGAGTTGCAGGTCGTCGAGCAGGAACGAGCTGAGGCGCGTGGCCATGCTGCCGAGGCTCACCACGCGCGCGCCGGGAGAGCGCCGCAACACCGGCATCAGGCCGGCCAGCAGGGCGAAGTGGCCGAGGAGGTTCGTGCCGAGCACGAGTTCGTTGCCGTCGGCGGTCGTCTCACGGGACTCGGGTGGATGCACTGCGCCGGCGTTCGCGACGATGAGATCGATCCGCTTGCGCTCGCCCAGTACCTTCGCCGCCGCGGCGACGCTGTCGAGACTGGCCGTGTCGAGCGGGAGCACCTCGACGGATGCCCGCACCCCCTCGCGTGCGCACCTCGCGCGGATGGCGCGCGCGGCGGCATCCGCCCGCTCCGTGCTGCGGCACGCGAGCACGACATGCGCGCCCGCGCCGGCGAGCGCGGCAGCCGTGAAGAATCCGATGCCCTTGTTCGCTCCCGTCACGACCGCCGTGCGACCGGTCTGGTCGGGGATGTTGCCCGCGCTGCCGTTGTGTGCGGATTGTTCGGCGGCGCTACCGGCGCTCACTCGACCGGGTGCTGCGCGCCGGCGCGCACATGGTGATGGATCACCTCGGCCACCACGAAGTTGAACCACTTCTCGGCGAACTCCGGGTCGAGGTGGCTCTCCACGGCGAGCTCGCGCAGGTGCTTGATGTGCTCGCGTTCCCGCACCGGGTCCTCGGCGGGCAGCCCGTGCTCAGCCTTCAGATATCCGACCTGCTTCGTGAACTTGAACCGCTCGGCGAGCAGGTGGATCAGCGCGGCATCGATGTTGTCGATGCTCTCCCGAATGGCGTAGAGGTGCTCCAGGGCGCGCGCGCGGTCATCCTGCTGATCATTCTGGGGCATGTGTCGAGGGTAGTCGCTCTTGGTGCCTCCGACCTTGGCGATCACTCGGTCATCGCGATCGGTTCGCTGAGCGTCCGTTGCAGCACGGGCCGGGTCGCCAGGAGCCCGAGCCAGACCACCAGGATGCCACCGGCGATGCTGGCCGCGATCGTCACCAGCGACAACGGGGCCAGCACGAGCGCCGCGCCGGCCATCGGCAACACGATGACGGCGGCCGTGACCGCCGACCCGACCGTGACGACGCGCAGCGGGGACAGCACGGCGCGAACGCGAGCGGAGTTCATGGTCTTCACGGGCATCCCGAGCCGATCCAGGCTGACGTAGAGCTCGCGGCGGTCCAGGATCGCGGATGCCTGACTCACCCCGACCGAGCACGCCACCATCACGAACGAGATGGCCAGCGTGATGAAGACGCCGGTGCGGATGTCCCCCAGCAGAATGGTCTGCTCCGGCCCACCGCGATCGCCGCTCACCGCTCCGACCATGGCGAGCGCCGTGCCCGCGAAGACCGCGATGAAGCTCGTCATCGAGACGCCGCTCACCTGACGCCAGGCCGCCTTCGGCGATTCGAGAACGGACCGTGCGGCGATGAGGCGCTGCGGTGTGTTCGCCCTGCGCAGTCCCGACATCGCGAACCTCTTGATCACGAACGGGCCGACGAGGCCGAGCACCGCGTTGGCTGCAGCAAAGGCCGCGGCCAGCACGACGATCACGGTCACGGCGCCACCGAGCAGGCTGGGATTGGCGACGCAGAACACGACGGCCGCGACGATGGCGACGCCCGCCACGACGCGGATCCAATGCGAGCGCGGCGCCGACTGCCTGGTGCGCACGCCGAGCGGCGAGACGACCACGCTGCGCAGACCGATCACGGCGCTGACACCGGCGAGCAGGCCGACCCCCACGACGACGGCCGCGACGATGAGCGGGTTGAGCAGCAGTGCCGCCGCCCCGATCGGATGCCCGCGGAACGAGATCAGTCCTACCAGCGGAGTCAGCGCCAGATAGAGCACGACTCCGCCGAGGGCGCCGACGACGGCGAGCGCGATCGATTCGAGCACGGTCAGGCGGGCGACGAAACCGGTCGTGGCGCCGAGCAGGCGCAGTGTCGCGAGACGGTCATCCCTGCGCCGGGCCGAGAGGCGTGCCGCGGATCCGCCGAGCGATGCGAGGGGAACGAGCAGCAGCGCGGACGCGAAGATCGCGAGCACCTGATACGTGAAACCCAGCTCGTCATGCCACCGGAAGAACGACATCGCACCGGCCAGCGTCGTCAGAAGCAGCGCTGTCGCGACGCCGAACGCCACGATCGGCAGCCCCAGGGCAGCTCGTCCGGATGCCGTCGGTCTCGCGAGCAGGCGGGCGACGGTGAGCGTCTTCATCGGTCCTGCCCCTGCGGTGCGGCGGTTGCCGGATGGCCCGCGCCCGTTGCCGCACCGATCACCTGCGGCATCGTCCCGGCTCCCGGTCCGGCAGGCGTCTGGATGTAGTCCATGCCCGCCACCTTCGACCGCGTCTCGACGACGAGCCCGTCGCGCAGCCGAACCACGCGGGTGCAGCGGGCGGCGACGCTCTCGTCGTGAGTGACCACCACCAATGTGCGGCCGCGGCCGGTGGTCGAGGAGATGAGGGCATCCATCACCTCGGCCGACGTTGTGGAGTCGAGCGCGCCGGTCGGCTCGTCGGCGAACACCACGAGCGGTTCGATCACCTGAGCCCGGGCGACGGCGACGCGCTGCGCCTGGCCGCCGGAGAGCTGGCCGATGCGGCGCTGTTCCAGGCCGGCGAGCCCGAGGGCGGCGAGCCAGCCTGCGGCGCGCTGTTCCGCCTCAGGGCGCGGAACGCCGCGCAGCATCAGCGGCAGAGCCGCGTTCTCCATGGCGGTCAACTCCGGAATGAGCAGCCCCTGCTGGAACACGAATCCGAACGTGTCGCGCCGCAGTGCCGAACGCGCGGCATCGTTCAGCTCGCCGACCGACACCGTGCCTTGCGGTGCATGAAGGGCGACCCATCCGGAATCCGGTGGAAGGATGCCCGCCAGCACGTGCAGCAGCGTGGACTTGCCCGACCCGGATGCGCCCATGATCGCCAGCGCCTCCCCCGCCTGAACGTCGAGCGTGACACCAGCCAGCGCGTGGGTCTCGCCGTAGGACTTCGTGAGGGCGGATGCCTCGAGAATCGCAGCCATGCATCCATCGTTCCGGTTGCGGTCGCCACGCACGTCAGGCCACGGGTTGATTCGGGGCACCGAGCGGTCAGCCGGAGGGATGACCTTGCGAGCGGCGCTTAGGCGAAGAACGCAAGCGCCTCCTTCCCGCCCAGGCGGCCATGTCCCTGACGCTACCGCGCTCGCTTCATCCCGCGGCGGCATCCGACACCTACCTCAACCCGGGTATTGACACAACACTTGTTTTTTGCAAGTGTGGTGCTCATCACATCCGGAGCTCAGTCCGGACCCGTACAAGGGAGACCACGATGACCGCGATGTTCGTCAACCTGCCGGTGACCGACCTGGAGCGCGCGAAGGCGTTCTACACGGCGCTCGGATTCCGCATCAATCCGCAGTTCACCGATCACAACGCCGCCTGCGTCGTCGTCGAGGAGGACCACAACTACTTCATGATCCTGGTGCGCGACTTCTTTCAGACGTTCACCGATCGCCCCATCGGCGACCCGAGCGAGAGCGTTTCGGTGTCGACGGCGATCTTCCTCGACAGCCGTGACGAGGTAGACGCGACCGTCACCAGGGGCGTCGAGGCCGGGGGCAGCGAGGACCGGCCCGCCGCCGACTACGGCTTCATGTACCAGCGGCAGCTCACCGACCCCGACGGCAACATGCTCGAGTTCGGCTGGATGGACCCGGTCGCCGCCGAACAGGGGCCGGAGGCCTTCGCGAACCAGCAGGCCTGAGCCGCGCCGCTTGTGGCCGCGCGAGACTATGGCCAGTACGGCGGCGTCAGCCAGGCGCTGGAGCTCGTCGGGGAGCGTTGGGCGCTGCTGATCGTGCGCGACCTGCTCGTCGGGCCGCGCCGCTACGGGGAACTCGCCGCGGGATTGCCGCGGATCCCGAGCAACATCCTGGCGGCGCGGCTCAAGGAGCTGCAGGCGGCAGGCGTCATCCGCAGGGCGCCGCGCTCCCGCATCATCCTCTACGAACTGACGCCGTATGGCCGGGAGCTCGAGCCGATCGTGCTCGCGCTGGGTGCCTGGGGCTTCAAAACGCTGGGGGAGCCGCGCGCGGAGCAGGTCATCACGCCGGATTCCATGACGATGGATCTCCGCACCGCCTTCCAGCCGAAGGTTGCGGCGGATCTTCCTGCAACCGCCTATTCGGCCCGGGTCGGTCCGGCCGAGTTGTTCGTGCGTGTGGACGGCACCGCTCTGCAGGTCAAGCGCGGCGCCGGAGCCGCCGACCTCGCCTTTTCGGCGGGGGCGGACATCCGTCGCCTCATCTCCGGCGAACTGGAACCGGCACAGGCCATCGACACCGGCGTGGTCGAGGTGCTGCAGGGGCCGCGCGAGCTACTGGGCCGCTTCGCGAGCACATTCCACCTCGCCGCGTGATCGCTCTCCGGACATTGAAGCAACCCGGGCCCACCATCAAGTCACCGTCCCGGATTGCCGCGACGCCGGCCGATGACGACACGTTCGGACTGGAAGTTCCGCTTCGCCGCGACTTCCCAGTCCGAAGTTGCCGTTTGTGGCGGGAGTAACGACAACCCCGGACGGCAATTCTCGACGCCGACGCCGTGAGAGAGAGGACTCAGGGCGACCTTCCGTCGACCTGGCCCCAGTTGTCGCGTGGGCGACGATGGGGCAACGTCCGGGGACAACCGTCGAGAGGCCGCTTCAGGCCACGGGCACCAGGCACGTCGGCGAGCCGGTCGGCACGGTCGTGTCGAGTTCGGGCATCCCGTCGCGCAGCCGGAACACGGCGATGTCCTCGCTGAGCTGGTTCGCCACGTAGAAGCGGTCGCCGAGCTGCAGGTGGTGCCGGGGCCAGTTGCCGCCGCAGTCGACGCTGGTGATCGGATGCACGCGGGCACCGGCATCCGTCACCTCGAGCACGCCCACGACGTTGGCGCCGCGCACCGTGACATGAACATGCCGGTGACCGTCGAACGAGATGTGCGCCGCGGCGTTGCCGTCGCGCTCGTGCGGCATGATCGCCGGCACCACGGATGTCACGGCCAGCGTCTGAGGGTCGAGCACGACGACCTCGATCGAGTACTCGGTCACCACATACACGTGGCCGCTCGGATGCAGCGCCATGTGCCGCGGTCCGCTGCCGAAGGGCAGCACCGTCTCGGCTACCAGCACGAGCGAGGCGCCGTCCGCCCGCCACACACGCACCGTGTCGTGCCCGAGGTCGGTGGTGAGCACGCGTCCGTCGGGCAGGAACATCGCCGAGTGCGCACGGCTCGGTCTGGGCTCATCGGCGACGTCGCTGTACGGGTCGACGGATGCCCGTGCTTCCGCCCGCCCGACGATCGCTCCGCGCTCGTCGAGCTCGTAGGCGAGCACGCGTCCGTCGCCCCAGCACGTAGCAATCGCGCTCCGTCCGTGCGGTGCGACCGCGACGTGGCACACCGCCTCACCGGCAGGATGCGCGTCGCCCAACGGCTCGAGGTCGCCGGTCTCTGTCACGCGGAACGCTCGGATCCGCCCCGCGAACTCCTCGACCGCGTATACGACGGGCAGGGTCGGATGCGTTGCGACGAACGACGGCGAATCCGCTGCGGCCGCGGTATGGATGCCCGTGATCGTGCCTTCCGCGCCGTTTTCATCGGCCCCGAGGGCCACACGGGCGATGCCACGACCGTGCCCGCCTGAGTCACCCGTGTACGTGCCGAGCCAGAGCGAGGAGGTCATGCATCCAGTCTGGTGGCGCACCTCGATTCAGGTCGCTCAGATGGTCCTAAATGGCGGGAAAAGGCCCCATCTGACCGACTTGAACCGTGGGCGTCACGTGTGGGTGGTGTCCCGGCCGTTCACACGGCGCATCTCCCGAGCCAGTGCGGGATTGTTCTCGGCGATGTGTTCCGTCACGTTCTCGATGACATCCGGAGTCTTGTTCTGACTGAGCTTCGCGCGCGCGTCGAACCGGGTCACGCGCATCCGCAAGCCCACCGTTCCCTTGGCAATGCGGCGCGTGCCGGCCTCGTCTTCGCTGAGGTGCCGTCCGTTCGGATAGTGGTTCTCGAAGTAGTCCGTGAGCCGGTCGAGCACCCGATA
>Ga0164242_10008634_pt1 | contig 11043 bp, 8 predicted proteins | sample OricomgcompostMG_FD_108783 | JGI IMG/M metagenome (GOLD analysis project Ga0164242, IMG submission 108783) | Miracle-Growth compost microbial communities from Emeryville, California, USA - Original compost - Miracle growth compost (MG) ...
CAGGCCGGTCGTGTGGTCGAGGTCGCTCGTGCACAGCACGAACACCGCGTTGGCCACGTTCTCCGGCACGACCTCGCGCTTCAGCAGCGTGCGCTGCGCGTAGTACTCGCCGAGCTTCTCCTCAGGCACGCCGTAGACGGCCGCCCGCTTGGCGCCCCAGCCGCCGGCGAAGATGCCGGAGCCTCTGACGACTCCGTCGGGGTTGATGCCGTTCACCTTGATGCCGTGCTCGCCGAGCTCGGCGGCCAGCAGCCGCACCTGGTGCGCCTGGTCGGCCTTCGTGGCCGAGTAGGCGATGTTGTTGGGCCCGGCGAAGACGCTGTTCTTCGACGAGATGTAGACGATGTCGCCGCCGAGGCCCTGCTCGATCATCACCTTCGCTGCCGCACGCGACACCAGGAACGAGCCCTTCGCCATCACGTTGTGCTGCAGATCCCAGTCCGCGACGGTCGTCTCGAGTAACGACTTCGAGAGCGAGAGGCCGGCGTTGTTGACCACGAGGTCGAGCCCGCCGAAGGCGAGCACGGTCTCGTCGACGGCGGCCTGCACCGCCTTCTCGTCGGTGACGTCGGCGCGAACGCCGATGGCGACATCCGTCGACCCGATCTCCGCCGCTGCCGCTTCGGCCTTCTCGAGGTCGAGGTCGGCGATCACGACGCAGGCGCCCTCCGCTGCCAGTCGAGCGGCGGTCGCCTTGCCGATGCCGGATGCCGCACCCGTCACGAGCGCGATCCGCGTGGCGAGCGGCTCCGGCCTGGGCCGCCGCTGCAGCTTGGCCTCCTCGAGGGACCAGTACTCGATGCGGAACTTCTCCGACTCGTCGATCGGCGCGTACGACGAGATCGCCTCGGCGCCGCGCATGACGTTGATCGCGTTGACGTAGAACTCGCCCGCCACCCTGGCGGTCTGCTTGTCGGGGCCGTAGCTGAACATGCCCACGCCGGGAATCAGCACGATCGCGGGATCCGCGCCCCGCATCGCGGGCGGCTCCTCGCCGCGCGCCCTGGCCGCGGCGGCGCCGCGCTCGTAGTACGCCGTGTAGTCGGCGCGATACGCCTCGTGCAGCTCGCGCAGGCGAGCGATGGAGTCCTCGATCGACGCATCCGCCGGCAGGTCGAGCACGAGCGGCTTGACCTTCGTGCGCAAGAAGTGGTCGGGGCAGCTGGTTCCGAGCTCGGCCAGACGCGGATGCCCCGCCCTCGACACGAAGTCGAGCACCGCTTCGTCGTCGGTGAAGTGGCCGACGACCGGATGATCCGTCGACGCGAGCCCCCGCAGCGCGGGAGCCAGCGCGGTGGCCTTTGCGCGCCGTTCCTGCTCGGCGAGCGGCTCGTAGCCGTTCTCGACGGCGCCGAACGGCTCGGGCCGGCCGTGCTCTGCGATGTAGTCGGCGGCCGTGCGGATGATCCACAACGAGTTGGCCTCCGCCTCGTCCGAGGTCGCGCCCCAGGCCGTGATGCCGTGCCCGCCCAGGATGCATCCGACCGCATCCGGGTTGTCGCGCTTCACGGCCGCGATGTCCAGCCCGAGCTGGAAGCCGGGACGACGCCACGGAACCCACACGACTCGGCCGCCGAACGCATCCCGCGTCAGGTGCTCGCCGTCGGCCGCGGTCGCGAAGGCGATGCCGGAGTCGGGATGCAGGTGGTCGACATGCGCGGCATCCACCAGCGCGTGCATCGCGGTGTCGATCGACGGTGCTGCTCCGCCTCTGCCGTGGAGGCAGTAGTCGAAGGCGGCTACCATCTCGTCTTCGCGCTCTTCGCCGGGATACACGGAAGGCAGGGCGCGCAACCGGTCGAGGCGCAGCACGGCGAGCCCGCTCTCGGTGAGGGTGCCGAGGTCGCCGCCCGAGCCCTTCACCCAGAGCAGCTCCACGTCATCGCCGGTGACGGGGTCGGTCTCGCTGTCCTTCGCCGACGTGTTGCCGCCTGCGTAGTTCGTGTTGCGCGGGTCGGCGCCCAGCCGGTTGCTGCGTTCGATCAGGTCGCTGACGGCCTGGTTCGTCATGTCTGGTTCTCCATGTCAGTCGGGGTTCGACGGCCGCGCAGCCTCAGCGAGCGCACGGATCAGTGCGAGGAGGTGTTCGCTGCGGTCAGTGCACGGATGCGAGCGGCGAATCGGTCGATGGATGCCTGCGCGGCGCCCTCGTCCGGGCGGTTCAGGTGGCCGTGCATGGTGCCGGCCTCGGTCGACACGTCGACGGGCACGCCCGCCTCGCGCAGCGTGCGGGCGAAAGCCTCACCGGAGACGCGGAGCTCGTCCGTTTCGTCGTTGATCATGATCGTCGGCGGGAAGGATGCGAGCTGCTCCGGTGTCGCGAGCCCGGGCACGGCGTAGATCGGCGCTTCGCTGGGCGTCTCGTCCAGCGGCCGGCCGAGGTAGTTCTGGTACATCTGCGCGACCGAAGCCGGACCGAACCGGTCGGCCTCCGGGTTGGCATCCAGCGCCGCGCGCAGGTCGGCGTCGGGCTGCGGCTGCGCCGCGAGCAGCGTCGGATACGCCAGAACCGCCAGGGCGGGCACCGCATCGCCCTCGTGCGAGAGCCGGAGCACGGCGCCCGTCGCGATGTTGCCGCCGGCGCTCGCCCCGCCGATGGCCCAGGGACCTTCCGCGATTCCCGCGCCGACCGCCCAGCGGAACGCGAACACGGCCTCGTCGACCGGAACGGGGTAGTGCACGCCCTCGAGCACGACGGGACGTCCGAGGGCGTCGGCGCGCTCGGGTGGCGTGGGTGCGAGGCGGTAGTCGAGCGACGCGACGACGATGCCGTGCTCCGCGAAGCTCCGCGACACCCAGTCGGCCTCCGGCATGTCCAGGTCTCCGCCCGAGAACCCGCCGCCGTGCAGCCACAGCAGGCCGGGGCCCGTCGCCTTCGCGGGGCGGTAGAGGCGAACGCGGAGCGGGCCGTGAGGTCCCTCGAGCGCGCGTTCCTCGGTGGTCACGTCCCCGGCGGCGGGGCTGGAGGTGGAGGTGGAAGTAGAGGTGTCAGCGGTGGTCATGCGCCCCATCCTGCCTGCGTTCCACCGACCCGTTCCTCTTCGATGCGCTCCTGGTACCCGGATGCCGCGAAGGCAGCGCCCGGATCGCGCGGCAGACCGCGCGACTCGCGCCAGTCGGCGAGGTCGGGGCGCACATCCGTGTAGAAGGCGTCCATGACGACCTCGTTGGCGCCGAGCACGTCGCCGGCGTCCTGCGCCGCGGTCAGGGCGTCACGGTCGACGAGGAGCGCACGCGCCGTCATCTCCTGCACGTTGAGCACCGACCGGATCTGCCCCGGGATCTTCTTCTCGATGTTGTGGCACTGGTCGAGCATGAACGCCACGTCCGGGTTCGCGTAGCCGCCGCCGCGGATCACCTCGAGGAGGATGCGGAACAGCTGGAACGGATCGGCCGCGCCGACGATCAGGTCGTCGTCGGCGTAGAAGCGCGAGTTGAAGTCGAACGAGCCGAGCTTTCCGAGTCGCAGCAGCTGCATGACGATGAACTCGATGTTGGTGCCGGGCGCGTGATGACCGGTGTCCAGGCAGACGACGGCGCGGTCGCCGAGCGCGCTCACCTGCGCGTAGGACGTTCCCCAGTCCGGAACGTCGGTGTGGTAGAACGCCGGCTCGAAGAACTTGTACTCCAGCACGAGCCGCTGGCCCTCGCCGAGCGAAGCGTAGATCTTCGACAGCGAGTCGTGCAGGCGATCCTGCCGGGCCCGCATGTCGTCCTGTCCGGGGTAGTTCGTGCCATCCGCGAGCCAGATCTTGAGGTCGCGGCTCCCCGTCTCGTTCATGATGTCGATGCACTCGAAGTGGTGGTCGATCGCCTTCTGGCGGATGACCGGGTCGGAGTGCGTGACGGAACCCAGCTTGTAGTCGTCGTCCTGGAACGTGTTCGAGTTGATGGTGCCGAGGCTGACACCGTTGTCTTCGGCGTGCTTCTTCAGGTCGGAGTACGAGGGCACCTTGTCCCACGGGATGTGCAGCGCCACGCTCGGCGCGAGACCCGTGTACTTGTGCACCTGCGCCGCATCCGAGATCTTCTCGAACGGGTCGCGGGGAACGCCCGCCTGCCCGAACACCTTGAAGCGCGTTCCCGAATTGCCGAACGCCCAGCTGGGAAGTTCGATGGTCTGCCGGGCGAGCAGATCGAGGGTGGGGGACGGGATCGTCATGCTGATGCCTTTCTTGCGTGCCCCGCGACGCCGTGGGGCTGCTGTGATGGTGACGAAGTGCTGAGCTGCGCGGTGGCGGGAGACGGTCTCTGATGCATGGTGTCAGCGTCCGTCCGGGATGGCCGCGAGAAGTTCGTCGAGGTTGAACACCTCGGTCAGCCGTTCGGATGCCTGGTCCGCGCGTCCGTCGAGCGCCACGAAGAAGCGCGCCATGTCGGCCTCCCACCGTGCCGCCACCTCGGACTGCGCGAGGTAGCGCTCGCTCGCTTCGGCGTCGTCCGTCTCGAAGTATCCGATCAGCTCGCCGTCGTCAGCGAGGAACAGCGAATAGTTCCGGCGACCCGATGCCTCGATCTCGCGCAGCATCTCCGGCCACACGGCAGCATGCCGCGTCTTGTACTCGTCGAGGAGCTCCGGCCTGACCCTGAGGCGGAAGCACACTCGCTGCGTCGACGTCATCGGCTTTCCTTTCGCGATTGAATCGTTTCATAGATCGGGCGCTCCCGCAACTCGTGCTGCGTATGCGAGTGGCGGCATTCGTTCCGTCGGCCGGGGGACGGTGCCGCCGCATCCTTACCGCTGTCCGCCGGCCCCGGCCAGCAGCCGTCGACCGTGCGTTGCCATCCGCCGGCGTCGCCGTCCACCATCGCCGTCCCCCGCCCCAGTCCCTAGCCCTCGGCCCGTCGCCGGCCGTCGACCGTCCGCAGCCCCGCCTGCTCCGCCGTCCGCCGGCCGTCGCCGCCCGCTTGCCGGCCCGCGTCGTCGAATTCAGGATGAGCGCGGCGTCGGCGCATATCGCAGCCGTGTGGTCGCGTCTCCTGAATACGGCGCGCGGTGAGTGTGACATCCGTCGTCGGCGCTGGCCCCGGCAGGTCCGTCTTCTCCCGTTAGTGCACACTCCCATCAGCTGTGTTTTCTTGTCGGTCGTCCGCTCTCGTCGGCCCTTCTCGTCGCCCCCCTTCGGGGCAGCCGAATCGAATTCAGGATGAGCGCCGCTTCGGCCGCATATCGCAGCCGTGTGGTCGCATCTCCTGAATTCGGAGTGCATTGAGCAGGCGTGCGATCGGAGTTGGGGCGGGAGGGGACGTGAACCACGCTGTCGGGCCCGCCGCCGGGGCCCGGTGTCGGAGTCGAGACGTAAGGAGCACTCGGAGCCCGCAGTCGGAGTCGAGACGTGAGGGACACCCGGAGCCTGTCGTCGGAGCCAGGAGGTGAGGGGCGCCCGGGGCGCGGCGCCGGCATCCATGCGCACGTACCGCCGACAGCGGCCCGCCCACAGGGACGCGGGATCGCACCCGGAGGAACGGGGCGTGGCGCGCCTGAGGTGAGATGATTCGTTTCAGCAGGCCACTATGGGATCGGCGCTCCGCTTCGTTTGCGCGTCGTTGCTCTCGGGCGCCGGGCGGTCTGCGCGCGACATCGAACGCTGCCTCGGGACGAGGGGCGATCTGGAGGTTCTTCCGATGGTCAGTGTGAGAGATGTCGCGATCGCAGCAGGCGTCTCCGTCGGCACTGTTTCCAATGTGCTCAATCGGCCAGACCGCGTCGCGGCGGCCACCGTCGAACGCGTCAACGCCGCCATCGCGGACCTCGGCTTCGTACGGAACGACGCGGCTCGGCAGCTCAGAGCGGGTCGCAGCAGGAGCATCGGCCTCATCGTGCTCGACGTGGGCAACCCCTTCTTCACCGACGTGGCGCGAGGAGCCGAGCGACGTGCGGAAGAGGACGGCTTCTCGATCCTGCTCGGCAACAGCGACGAGTCCAGCTCGCGCGAGGGCGGCTATCTCGATCTGTTCGAGGAGCAGCGCGTTCATGGCGTGCTGATCAGCCCCGTCGCCGACGTGCTGCCCCGGCTCCGCAAGACGCGCGATCGCGGCATCCCTGTCGTCCTCGTGGACAGGCAGGCACCCGACCGCAGCTTCTCCTCGGTCGCCGTCGACGACGTGGCAGGCGGTCGGGCCGCTGTCGAGCACCTGATCGAGATCGGGCGCAAGCGGATCGCGTTCGTCGGAGGTCCCGAGTCGATCAGGCAGGTGTCCGACCGTCTCTCCGGGGCGCGCATCGCGGCATCCGAGCGGGCGGGAGTCGCGCTCGAGTACGTGCCGACTTCCTCGCTCACCGTGCGAGCCGGAGTGGAGGCCGCGACGGAGCTGGTGGCTCGTGGGCCGGCGAGCAGGCCGGATGCCGTGCTCGCGGCGAACGACCTCGTCTCGATCGGGGTGCTCCAAGCCGTCAGCCTTGCCGGCATGAGTCTGCCGGACGACCTCGCGATCATCGGATACGACGACATCGACTTCGCGGCGACGGCGACGGTTCCGCTGACGTCCATGCGCCAGCCCGCGACGCTCATCGGGCACACCGCCGTCGACCTGTTGCTCGGCGAAGCGCAGCACGGTGAGGGATTCGAGCCGAAGCAGATCGTGTACCAGCCCGAACTCGTCGTTCGCCAGTCCACGTCGGGGCGCTGAGCGGGGGCGCCATGGAGCATCACGAGAGGGCGCTGTCCGCCTACGTCGAGGGTGTGCGCGGCGATGCGGACGTGCTCGCCGTCATCCTCGTCGGATCCGTCGCCCGGGCATCCGAGCGAGAGCAGTCGGACGTCGATGTCTACCTTGTGGTGACCGACGAGCGGTTCGCCCGCGAGACGGATGCCGGTCGCTTCGCCTGGACCGAGCGGCACGACCTCGACTATCCCGGCTCGTACATCGACGTCAAACTGGCGAGCCCCGGATATCTCGAGATCGCGTCGGTGCACGGTGACGACCCGACCAGGTCGTCGTTCGCCGGTGCGCGGGTGGCGTTCAGCCGACGCGACGGTCTCGCCGAGCTGGTCACGAGGATCGCCACGCTCCCGGATGCCGCCTGGGACGAACGCGTGCGATCGCACGTGGCGCAGGCGCGCCTGTACGGCGGCTACTTTCTCGTGCAGGGCGCGCAGGGGAACGACGCGTTCCTCGTTCGCCACGCCTCCGTGCACCTGACACTTGCGGCGGCACGGGCCGCACTTGCCTCTGCGCACGTCCTCATGCCGGGCCCCAAGTACATCTCCGGCCTCATGCGCGCCGTTCCCACGCCCGATGGATTCCTGCCGGCCTGGGACCGAGCCGTCTCCGATCCCGGGATGGACAGCGGCGCCGAGCTCCTCCGCCGTCTGCTCGACTGGCTCGGACACGGCATGACGCCGGACGAGGCGTTGTCCACCTTCATCCGCGACAACGAGCTCACCTGGCTGCGCGGCGGCGCGCCAGCCGAGTTCTTCTGACGCGCCGCCGCTGCTCAGTCATCCCTTGACGGCGCCGCTCGTCATGCCTGCCACGATCTGCCGGTTGAAGAAGATGTACATGATCAGCGGCGGGATCGTGATGAGCAGGATGTTCATGAAGAGCAGGTTGTACTGGCTGACGGCCTGGCTCTGGAAGTTGTAGAGCGTCAGCTGCACAGTCGGGTTGCTGCTGCTGGGCAAGAAGTACAGCGGACCGGTGAAGTCGTTGAACACCGCGACGGCCTGCACGACGATGACGGTGATCAGCACCGGGCGGAGCAGGGGCAGGATCACCTGGAAGAAGAGGCGCATCGGCCCGGCGCCGTCGATGATCGCCGCTTCATCGAGCTCTCGGGGGATCGTCGCGACGAAGGCGCGGAACAGCAGGATCGAGAACGACGGACCGAGGGTCGCTTCCACGAGGATCATGCCGGGCAGCGTGTCGAAGATGCCGAGACCCTGCAGCACCCAGATGGTGGGCACGACGGCCGGAGGAACGATCAGCCCTGCGAGCACCAGGAAGTTGACGAGCGGGTTCAGCTTCGTGCGCCTGCGATGGAGCAGGTATCCGCACATCGCCGAGAACACCACCATGATGGCGACGCTCGCGATCGTGAGGATGAAGCTGTTGATGAACGCCGCGAGAACCTGGTAGCTGTTCGTCTGGATGACCTCCACGAGGTTCTGCCAGAACTGCCAGGTCGTGGGCAGGTCGAAGCCCATCAGCCCGGCGTCCTTCGGATCCTTTGCCGCCTGCAACAGGATGAAGATGAACGGCACGAGGAACACGACGATCGACACCAGGATCGCGATGATGCCGATCAGGTACTTCCTGGCGAATCTGCGTGCCGTCATGGGGCGCCGCGGCGGGTGCAGCACGCCGCGCTCTCCGCGCGGAGCAGTGGTGATCGCTCTCGTGACGGTCACAGGTCCGCCTCCCTTCGGTTGAGCAGCCATTGAACAGGCAGCATGATCGCGGTGACCACGAGGAACAGGATCACGTTGCCCGCCGTCGACAGGCCGAAGAACCCCGCCTGGTACTGCTTGTAGATGACCGACGCGATGACGTCGCTGGAGAAGCCGGGGCCTCCGTTGGTCATCGCCCAGATCAGGTCGAACGAACGCAGTCCGCCGATGAGCGACAGGATGATCACCGTCGCCATCGCGGGACGCACGAGCGGGAGCGTGATGTTGCGGAACACGTTCCACGATCCGGCGCCGTCGACGCGAGCCGCTTCGAAGTACTCGGAGGGGATGGCGACGATGCCGGCCATGAAGATCAGCGTCGCGATCCCCACGCCCTTCCAGATGTCGACGCCGGCAACGGTGAGCAGCGCCAGGTGCGGGTCCGTGTACCAGCCGGGCTGCGGCAGATGGAAGAACCCGAGCACCTGGTTGACCACCCCGTGGAACGGGTCGAGGAGCGCCTTGAACGTGAGGCCGACGCCCACCGTGGAGACGAGGACCGGGAAGAAGACGACGGCGCGCAGATAGCCCCGTCCGAATGTCGCGCCGGTGAGGAGCAGGGCGAGCGCGAGCCCGAGCACCACCTTCGCCGCCGACGTGACGAATCCATAGATGAACGTGTTGACGAAGCCCTGTGTCAGAGCCGGCGTCTGGAAGAACTGCACGAAGTTGCCGAAGCCGATGAACGTCTGACTGAACAGGGTCCATCTGGTCAGTGCGAAGTAGAACGACGAGAACGTCGGCAGTGCGAAGAAGATCAGGTAGAGGACGCCTGCCGGAATGTAGAACCACGACGGGTAAGGGCTCCGCATTCCGCGGCGGTCGCTCTTCGTCTTTCGCGGGGCTCTCGTCGGGGCGGCCGGATCGATGGTGACGGATGCGGTGGTCATAGGCACTCCTTGCTCAGGAAGTGGGGGCCGGTGGTACGCATACCGGCCCCCACTTCCGGTGGATCCTCAGGACGCGGGGTGGATCACCAGCCCTTGATGCCCAGCTGCTGGGCCTGTGCCTTCACATCCTGGTCGTACTGCTGAGCTCCGACCTGCGCGCTCGTCGATCCTGAGGCGACGGCGATGAGGATCGTCTCCAGGTTCGGCCCCTTGATCGGCGACTTGAACTCGAGTGCGGGGCTCGCCTTGTCGTCGTCGATGTACTTCTGCACGTCCTTGGTGAAGGCCGGTGCGTCGGACGGCAGCGAGCAGGCGCTCGTCGAGTACGGACCCGCTGCCGCACCCGTCTTGTTCTGGATCTCGCAGCCCTGCGGGGAGTTCGCGAACGCCACGAACTCCTTCGACGCCTTCAGCTTGTCGCCGCTCGTCGTGCTGGAGATGTAAAGCGCGTTCGGCTCCCACAGGGTCAGCGACGTGTACTGAGCGTCGGGAGACGGGATGGCGAACACGCCGATGTCGTTGATCTTGTCCGGCTCGTTCTGCTGAACGGTCGCCATCGAGCCGGTGAGCATCGGGTACTGCGCCGCTGTTCCGTTGGCCAGGGCATCCATCGCCTGTGCGTTCGTCATCGACGCATAGTCCTTGTTCACCAGTCCGGCCGGGACGATCTGTGCCGTGTGCTGGAAGCCCTCGAACGCCGGCTGGTTGACGTACTTGGCGCCATTCTTGTTCTCGGTGTAGTCCGTCGCCCAGTTCGGGTCCTGCTTGTTGATGTTGGCGAAGTCGCCGAGCACCAGAAGCTGGCTCGTCCACGTGTCACCGAACGACTGCAGGATCGGCGTGACATTGGGATCGGCGGTCTTGATCTTGTTGCTGTTCGCGATGAACTCATCCCAAGTCGTCGGGATGGACAGGCCCAGCTGCTGGTAGATCTTCTTGTTGTAGAGGATGCCGCCCGCCGAGGACGTGCCGAGCGGCGCCCCGTAGACCTTGCCGTCGACCGAGACGACCTGCTTGAAGTTCTTGTCGAGGTCTTTGACCCAGCTCTCGCCGCTGAGGTCGACCATGGACGTCTTCGGATTCAGCGCCTGGAAGAGAGACCCGGAGTTGTAGTGGAAGACATTGTCCATCGTCTTCGTCGACAGCTTCGTCTTCATCAGGTTGTCGCCCTGGGTGCCGGGCGGCTGCGTGTCGAGTTTGACGGTGACGTCGGGGTACTTCTTCTCGAACGCCTCGATGAGCGCCTTGCTCTGCGTCCGGGTCGGGGCATCGTTCTGGGTGAGGAAGGTGATCGTCACCTTGCTCCCGGAATTCGAGCCTGTGCTGCCGAATCCGCTGCACCCGGTGAGAGCGAGTGCGACCGCCGCGATCGCTGCTGTCGCGGCCGCGGCGCGGCGCATGGGGGAGAGCTTCATCCCGTTACCTCCTTGTAAGGCGAGACGGGCCATTCCGCTCGCCAGCGGGAACACCTCGAACGGTAATTGAAACCATTCAATGGTGGAACGATACGACCCCATTCGGATGCGGTCAAGCAGAATTCCACGGGCGTCATCACGATCACGTAACCCTTCACGACGGTCACTTCATTGTTTGACTCGGACCGTGAATCGTTTCAGGATGAAACGTGCGCCGACGCCATCCATCTCGCGCGGCAGGGCGCCAGCAGGCGAAGGAGAGGTTGCATGACGAACGCCACCGAACTACTGGCAGGATTCGCCGAGCCGGCGCCGCAGGCGCGGCCCATGATGCGCTGGTGGTGGTTC
>Ga0164242_10008635_pt1 | contig 11042 bp, 5 predicted proteins | sample OricomgcompostMG_FD_108783 | JGI IMG/M metagenome (GOLD analysis project Ga0164242, IMG submission 108783) | Miracle-Growth compost microbial communities from Emeryville, California, USA - Original compost - Miracle growth compost (MG) ...
CCGTTTGGTCTTTATCGGCGAGTCTGGCTTCGATAAACCGGGCGTGCTTCAGCGCAAGAGATGGGCTCCCAAAGTGATCATGACTGTCCTAAATGTCATATTCCAACATGGGGCTAGAGTGCAGCTCCTTGCAGCACATACACAGAAAGACCTAAAGCTACCATTCTTCCTACACAGACCCGTGAACAAGTCTGTCTTCGAAGACTTCATTAAGCGACTGCTCTATCACTGTGACAACTGGTCGGGGCCCGAATCTGTACCAGCCATGGAAAATATGTCATTCTACTACTCCTCAGACAGGTTTAGATAATAAGCTACCCGGCACGCTATATGTCGTCCACTTTCATAGCATCCTCCTCCGTTGCCGACCGTGGACTTAAACGCGTACTCCGGCCTGCTTGAGGGCATTTCTTTTGCTCTCATTTTATCTCTTGATTTTACGACTGCTCAATAGCACAAGGATCCTGACCATCGAGGCTGCCAAGAGGATGGTCGAGGTGAAGGGTGTCATCACCTGCTAGCTGAGAGGTTTCTCGCCATTTCTCATTGGCAACTCCCGGGAATCGCCAATCGCTGTACACGATTGGAGCCTTATTTTCTGTCACCGGCAAGTTGAGCTGTATTGGCTGGCTCTTGCCTGAACAATCTCCTAAGACGCCATCATCACCATGGTAGCGGCAGAAGACATGGTACATGATATTTTCGCAGAGGCACCTAGTATACAGTAGGTAGAATAGGAAAGTCTCGGACCAAACCAAGAAGTTAGCATGCCCATATCAAACTACAAGTCGTAATTCGATGGACAGGCCTACGCTGTGGCCTGGCTGTCTCTGTGAGACCAAGTACAACAGCCGTAATTCGATAGCCATCTATCGAACAAATTCCTTCAAGTCCTTCGTATCCTCAAAGCTGACCTTCCCGTCCTTACCGACAGTGGCAACATGGATAGCGGTCAGTTGATCCTCGACACTCTTCCGCGGCTCTGACATCTTCTTCGGCGTCATCGCCAGTTCCACAGCCGCCGGCACGACGCCAGCTTCCGTATCAGCGATCTCGTTAACGTCGTCCCTCGTTAGGACGTCGCGAACCCTGACACCTCTACTTGACACGACGATGGTCGACGGGCCCTTGAACTGCAAGAACAACCTGTCGCCCCAGAGGGACCTCCGGGCTGTCGTGCGCAGGCCGAAGAGTAAACGCGCGATGAACTGATACGTCCCGGTATCGCGCATCGCCACCCAGAACCGGGTCAACCCCTCCGGAACGAGGCGCCCTGCCGCCGAACTAACCGAGGCCGGCACAGACGGGATCTGCAGCCGCAGGCTGGCGCTCTTTAGTCGGAATGGTTGTGGCGGGTTCCGGTTGATCGCGTACGCAACCACGTGCGACGGGTGCAGGACTAGCTCCTCTCCATCGCCGAGAGTGACTTCGTACGTTTGCCCCGGGGAGGCTAGCGCGGCGAGACCACGGCCCGTAAGGTGAGTGTTGCCCCAATGCGCCGCCGAGAGCCCGCGTTGGATCCTCGGGGAGAGGGAGAGTGTGTGGCCTGTCCAGGCGAGCAGGGCATTCCGCTGGGCCACCATCCAGTCTGTCGTGCCGTCGAGGTGCAGGATGGAGAAAGTGGTGGTCGGCGACTTAGTTGCGATCAGGGCGGTGATTGGGGTTGTCGAGGACACTCGTTGGTAGAGGAAGGGCATGCCGAGGAAGGCTCGCCGGAGAGGGGAGAGGATTGACAGAGTAGACTGCGCCTGAAAAAAGAACGATTGTTAGCCATCTAGTCTAGAAGGTCGCGGCCATCAGACGGAGCCTACATTTTCGACCTTGCCCGCAACTGAGACGAGAGTTCCTCGCCGTGTGTAGAGCTTTTGCGATGCCGATAGCGTGACGGAGAGGAGGGAGTACGGCGAACCGAGGACTTCGAATCGGGCATCTTGAAAAAAATGTCAGTACTAATCACTACAGCGCAACCTTCGCAAGTCTCTCCTACCGGCCGAATCCCGTGCGCCCCCGATGGGAGCTCCGAAGGCATCCCCCCCGACTCTCGGCGAATCGGTAGTGGGGGATGCGCTGATCTGGATAGATCTACATTGCCGGCAGACATACGACGGCCTCGCTGTCCTCATCCGCAAGGCAACCCCCCGCGTTGACCTGACTAGCGGAGTTTGACCGCGCATGGCTGAGCGTGTTGTCGACTTGAAGCTGCCGATAAGAATTGGGTTCAAGAAATTCCATGTCGCTGTCGGTTGGAACGTCGGGAGCACGGGCCAGGTCAAAGTCCCGGGATCCACACGGGAATCCAATTGACGAGGCGTTGCTCTGCCAACCACACTAACAAACGTACCTGTGCTCGATCTCACCAAACGCGGAACCCTGAACAAGCAACGCACCAAGCAGCCACCAAGCTTCTCGGAGGGGTCTTAACTTTGCTCGATATTGCTGTGCGTGCCAATATCCCTATATCCTGACCATTAATTGATTGGAGTACTTGGCACAAGCTTCACACGACTCGACACTCGTTTCGCCCCTCGTCATTCCCTTTCATGCACGCGAGATTCACGCGTTCAACATGTCGGTCAGAGTCGTCGCGAGAATACGACCTCTCCTGGAGAAGGAGATTGACAAAGACATTATTGTTACAACCAACAGCACCGATGATGGCAAGACTCCAACCATTGTGAAGATACCTAGCCCTAAGAACGAGGCAGAGGAGTTCTCCTTCGCCTTCAACAGTGTCTATGACCAGCCGACGACACAAGAGCAGCTGTTCACAGCAGAAGGTACACCTCACCTATTCCCAATTGAACCACCCAATTGACCACCCAGCAATGCTAACTGCCCTCGACTAGTGGCCCCCCACCTGAAGGCACTCTTCCAAGGCCTCGACGTAACAATATTTGCCTATGGAGTCACCGGCACCGGCAAAACACACACAATGCGCGGGGGGCTAAAGCTCGCAGAACGCGGCGTCATCCCGAGACTGCTTAGCGGAGTCTTCCGTAGGGGGAAGAAGATCTCCAAAGACACCGGCGGCGAAACGACCGTTGATGTCGCGCTGTCATACTACGAGATCTACAACGACAAAGTCTACGACCTCCTGGAACCACCGGAGAAGCGAACGCCCGCGGGGCTGCCACTGCGAGAGAAGGATGGCAAGACCATTGTGGTGGGCCTCTCGGAGCGGTCTTGCCAGGACCTGAAAGATTTTGAGAGGCTGTATATCGAGGCCAACACGAACCGCGTCACAGCCGCCACGAAGCTCAATGCCCATAGCAGCAGAAGTCACGCGATCCTTCGCGTCAAGGTCACCCAAACCACAGGAGATACGGTACGGGAGAGCACCGCCTCCGCCATTGACTTGGCCGGGTCGGAGGACAACCGACGTACAGACAATGGCAAGGAGCGTCTCGTCGAGTCTGCCGCCATCAACAAGAGCCTCTTCGTGCTTAGTCAATGCATCGACGCGATCTCGCGTGGCGACAAGCGTATCCCTTATCGGGAATCCAAAATGACCCGTATCCTGTCTCTCGGCCAGAACAACGGCATCACCATCATGATCCTGAACCTCGCGCCCATCCGGAGTTATCATCTCGACACCCTCAGTAGCCTCAACGTCAGCTCGCGTGCGAAGCGTATCGAGGTCCGCGAGATTGAGAACGAGGTCGTCTTCAAGCAGGCACCTAGAACAACCACGTCCCTAGCGGGTCTGCACCGGCAGCCCCTCCGTCCGCTGGCTAATGCCCACAACGTACACACCGGCGCCGCCGCCTTGGCCGCCCGAACCGCCGATAAGACCGCCGACAAGCCCGTCAAGGCCTTCTCCGTATACACAGACCGTTCGAAGCCACCGGTCGTTGCAGCACGCCCGGCGGCACCTGCGGTAGCGCCTATTGTTAGCCAGCCCCGCCGATCCAACGCCGCCAAGCGGCCCCTCGAAGCATCCGATTCACAGGGCATCCCGCGTGCCTCCAAGCTGGCTAGACCGACAACGATCCTGCAGCCAACTCGCCCCCAGCAACCCTCCATATCGGCAGCCCAGATCGAAGCCATGGTCGAACGCAAGGTCTCCGAGATCCTCGCTGCTCGTGCCGCCGCCGCAGCGACCGTCGAGTCCACCACCGCCTCAGTACCGCCCCCAGCCTCCCCGTCAGAGGCGCACGGCGGCAGCGGCATCGCCGACGAAGTGCAGCGCCGGCTGGAAGCGCTGGAGCGTCGAATCGACGACGAGGAGCAACAGCGCGGCCGGCAGCAGCAGGCTCAGCCTGGGACGGCTGACGGTCGGTCCGACGGACTGCGCCTTCTCCTGCAGGCGCGGCAGGCCAAGGAGCGGGGTGACGAGCCTACCGCGCTGCGCCTTTATGAGGCTGCGGCGCCGTTCTTCCCGGGTCAGGTGAAGCTGCAGGGCAAGATCGACAGGCTGCGGGCGAGGTTGGGATTAGGAGTTGCGGATGCGCCCGCTAACCCTCCTGCCGTTCCTGGTGATAGGGAGCGAGCGGTGATGGGTGCTGCTTCCCGGATGGCCGTCGACGACGACGACTACCGTGACGGTGGTGAGGCGGACGTCGAGGAGGATGACGAGAGCTTTGTCTCCAAACCAGCACGGATGAAGGGTGGGCGCAAGGGCCGAAAGGCAGCCTTGCCGTCTTCCCTTTCCGCATTCGGGTCCGAGGACGGCTGTCTTCCTTTGGAATCATCTCCAAAGACGAAACAGCTGTTGGACATTGTCAACTCGCGGGACCTCTCCCAGATCAAAGGCCTGCACGGCTTTGGAGCGAAGAAGGCGCGCGACTTGGTCGAACACCTCACGCTTAAGGGCGAGGAGGAATGGGCGCGTATCGAGTCGCTCGCGCAGCTGAGGCTCGTCCCGGGCATGGGCGGCCGTACTATCGAGAGGGCGTACGAGGGCTTGGTGGCTGCCGATGTCGCTTGATTGCTTGGCATTGTGATGAGGAGTTGCATGCATGCATCGTGGGGGTCAGTCTAGCATTGCGAGGCGTTGATGGCGTTTGTGGCGCGAAAGGTTTGGAAGACGTGTGTTGGAGATCAGATCGGTTTGCATCTGAGTTGAGCATGGTGGGCCGTTGTAATATTTCTCAAGCCCACACTGGCTGTACCCGAGAGAAATGCCTTGTTGGCATTGTTCAGTCTATCATGGTGGAATGCTCTTGTGAAGGCTACAGTTGCAAGCACCAGGGTACCATAGCTACAGGCACAATGACGAAGAATATTCAACCAGTGTCTAAAATTTACCGTCATGAGACGTACACCAAGAACCTTTTATCGCATGGACCTCTATGACCTTGGTATTTGTAAAAATGCAATCCAATCATGCTTCCTACTTCGAGCCCTGCCCAGGTTTGACACCGTCAGGGCCCTGCTCAACTAGGGTATTCGGCGCATCGTCAACAGCTACCTCCACCTCGCTCCCATCCGAGTTGAACAGCGTCTCCTGTGCGCTCCACAACTCCGAGTACAACCCCCCACGATCGATCAACTCCTTATGCGTGCCCATCTCGGCGACGCTCCCCTCCTTCAGCACGATGATCAGATCAGCGTCGTAGATCGTCCGCAGGCGATGCGCGACGAAGACGCTGGTTCGGCGCTTCTCCTTCAGGATGCTATTAATCTCCCGCATGAGCGCCTGCTCCGTGTGCGTGTCCAGCGCGCTCGTGGCCTCGTCGAAGAAGAGCAAGGGCGGGTCCTTGAGGAGGACGCGCGACACGGCCAGCCGCTGCTTCTCGCCGCCGCTGATCATGAGGCCGCGCTCGCCGACCTTGGTCTGGTAGCCCTCGGGCCAGCGGTCGATGATGTCGTGGATGCGGGCGCGCCGCGCCGCGGAGATAACCACCTCGGGCGGGGCCGACAGGTCGCCGTAGCGGATGTTGTGTTCTACCGTGTCGTTGAACAGCGGGGTGTCCTGCGGCACGACGCCGATGGACCGTCGCAGCGAGTCTAGCGTCACGGAGCGCACGTCCTGGTCGTCAATGAGGATCTTACCGCCCTGCACGTCGTAGTAGCGGAATAGGAGACGGAGGAGGGTCGACTTTCCGCACCCGGACGGGCCGACTATGGCGACTTTCTTGCCTGCCGGGATCGTCACGCTGAAGTTCTGGAGCAGGGGTCGGTCGGGGTGGTACCCAAAGTTGACGTTTTCGAACTTGATCTCGCCGCCGCGGGAAAGCGAGAGGGCCGGCGCGTTGGGTTGTTCCTTGATGGCGACGTTGACTTTCTGTAGGTTGAAGAGTGTCTCCATGTCTAGCAGGGATTGACGCAGTTCCCGGTATACAGAGCCGAGGAAGTTGAGAGGGACGGAGAGCTGGAAGACGAGCTGGTTGATCATAACCAGGTCTCCCACCGTCAGCGAGCCGGAAGCGACGCCTTCTGCGCCGAGATACATCATGGCGGTCAGTGCGGAGGAGAAGATGATGTTCTGCCCGCTGTTGAGGAACGCTAGCGAGGTAGCGACCTTGATGGAGCTCTTCTGATACTGCTGTAATGCGTTGTCGTAGCGGCTCACCTCGAACTTCTCGTTGTTGAAATACTTTACGGCCTCGTAGTTGATTAAGGAGTCGACAGCCACGGTGGAGGCCTTGTTATCCGCCGCGTTGGCCTGCCTCCGGAACTTTGTCCTCCACGCCGTAGTCCAGATAGTGAACGCCGTATACGCCGACATTGTCACGGCGGTTATGGCGGCAAACTGGCCGCCGTATTGGTAGGTGAGGATGCCGCAGACCATGGTGATCTCCAACGCCGTCGGGAGAATATGGAACACCATGCTGGTGAGCAGGAAGCTAATTCCCTTCGTTCCGCGGTCGATCGCTCTCGTCAGCCCCCCGGTCTGCTTGGACAGATGGAACCCCAAATCGAGTCTGAGCAGGTGGTCGAACACGTTGCACGCGACCCTCCGGATTGCCTTCTGCGCGACGCTCGCAAATATAGCGTTCCGCAGCTCCTGAAACACGGCGGCGCCGACACGCGTCGCGCCGTAGGCAAATATCATGGTCCCCGCGACGGTGGCCGCGGTGCCGCCCGTGGCGCCGATGTCGATGTTCATGGCGTCGACGATATTCTTGAAGTAGAAGGGCACCTGGACGTTGAGCACCTTGGCGCCCACGAGCAGGGACACGGCCAGGCACACGCGCAGCTTCGCGTCGAGGCTGTCCTTCGGCCAGAGGTACCGCGACATCTCCTTCATAATGGCCCAGTCGGCCTTGCGCTGATCTTGAGTGGACTTATCGATCGGTGCGAGGGGGTCGCCAGCCGGAGGCCGCAGAGGTTGGGTGACAGCGGCGCCCGGCGCCTCGGCTCGCTTCTGGCTGCCAGGGGAGCCATCTTTCGTCGCCGCGGGAGCGGGACTTGGGGGGTTCGCAAGCTCTTGGCGAAGAAGCGGCCCGGCCGAAGAAGTAAAGAAGATGCGGGAGGTGGCCGCGGTTCGAGGTAGCCATGGACGGTAGGGATGCCTCGTCCAGGGGCCTCTGGAGCACAGGGCGGGTGCTCGATGGAGGCTTTTGAAGATCATCGTAAACCTGGTGGCCGAGGCGGCATTTTCTCCAAGCACAGACAATATGGGAAAGGTATTTGCTCACTGCAAGAACACATAGGATCGCTCCTAGGCGTTAATCAGGGCGAGGGGAGTGAGTGGCCCGAGGCAATTGAGGCACTGCGGCAATTCGCCGTAAATATCGCGAACCATCCAGCTTTTGGTGGGAGGAAGCTATCGGCGTTATCGGAACGATGATGCAATGTGACACTCACTCCGAGCAATATAGATGCCTGAGGTGTCGAAATTGGGCCCATTCGCTGTTTCCTTTCTTAACCCCTTCACAATAATTAGGTAAGGTACGTAGAGCATCAGCTCTGTCTGCATGTACGGAGTTTACGTACAACATACCTTTACGCACCTCCTTGTTCAATAGATGCAGGTAACTGCAGCTGGCGAATCGAAAAGCAGTCGCTACCCAAACTTGTCACTTTGCTGGCTGCGAGAAAAGTTATAGAATCGCGTTCTAACCTCCTGAGGACTGATGCTCATCACGTGCTGCAACCCGTTCCCAATGGCACTTTACTACTTCTGGCGTTGGAACCAATGGCAACGGCCGCGCTGCGTTTCCAGACATTGAGATGGAGGAGTGGGTCTCGAGCTACGGAAGTACAGTGGGGGCAAGGCTTGCCTGGCTGGCTGGGTGGTTACACAAATGCTGGACTCAGAGTAATTTAGGATCCAGCCACTCCCACGCGACGCCTCCCATGAAAGGGTGTGTGATCTGGCTGGCAGCTTCTTGTAGAGGTTCGCCTCTCCATTCCCCGGTCGTACATAATACCTCAATCACTATCCCAATTGCCTTTACTGCGCCCGATCCACTCCTAGGGGGAAGGGAACCGAAGCGGGAACTCGAATTCATTAGCCCCTGTGCCTGTCAACTTGGCGATCGGCGCCAGTGAAGTGGTGGGGCCGTCCGGTGGAAACAGATCTGGATCGACAAATGATGGGGGAGGAGGAAACCCAGGACGGTGTCGCGGCACCGGATCCCCCGCCTTCGAAACCACAGGCGCCCGCGGAAGCAAACAATCGCGCTGAGGTCCCAGCAGATGCAGTTCGTTCTGAGATCGAGGCTCACCCGGTTCCGCAGTCCGACGCCCCTCACGCGGATGCTGAACCTGATTTAGAAGGCTTAAGCCAGGTCCCGACGAAAGATTCGGGGGGTGCAACATCCAACGCCCCGAGTAGCTTCTCTATTGACCTGAGTGTGAGAATTGTCCCTTCCCGGCTACCGCTCCTTGGACTAGAGAGACCCTAGCCATATTGGCTGCTCATCGTCAATCACTAATTTAATCGGCTCAGGTTGACCATGGCAAAGATTCGTATGTCGGCGAGTTTGAACGACCGTAAGATACGCCCAAGCTAGAGGTGCTCTTTCGTCTCAAGGTGGTTCACTGATTCCCTCTGTCAGGTCGTCAAGCGTCTCAGCTGCCTCGAGCGTGTACGAGTTCGTTGAGGAATACGGCCGGACTTTCCACAAGTACAAGGAAGGGAGTAAGTCACTCAACTGAAGCACGGCGATACTCTAGCCAAATCAGCTAATAGATTGCCAGAATATTTCATGCCGAATGATATTGTGAGTCTGATCGGGACAGTAAGGAGTCGCTTCATCGCTAATTCCTCGACTTTTCGTAGCCGGAACAGGAGAGACTAGGTAAGTAATCGATCCTAACTGCTTTGAGTGCAACTAGTTAACCGGAATGCAGACCTGCAACACGCAATAGCACGCAGACTATTCGGCAAGCTAGCCCTGGCGCCTGTCAAGAATCCGAAGCGCGTTCTGGATATTGGGACTGGTAAGTAGACCTCTTCAATGTTCCAGACCGAGGCTTTGGGCTTACAAAGGGCACTAGGCACTGGTATATGGGCAATAGAGTTCGGTATGTACAAGTACAATTGCCTTCGATGCGCGTGCGACTCTAACGGATAGCCACATTTAGCAAACGAGCATCCCGAATCTGATGTTCTCGGAACAGATCTTAGCCCTATCCAACCAGACTAGTAAGGCCCATGTTCCGCGCTTCCTTCATCCCCACTCCCATATGCTCACCCAACCCGCAGCGTCCCGTCAAACTGCCGCTTCGAGATCGACGATAGCGACGACGAGTGGGTCTTCTCGTACAAATTCGACTACGTGCACTCCCGCTTCATGTGCGGCGCCTTCGGCGACTTCCCCAAGATCTTCCGCAGCTGCATCGACAACCTCAACCCGGGCGGCTGGGCCGAGTTCCAGGACTACTACGTCAAGATGCAGTGCGTCGACGACTCGCTCCGCGGCACCGCGCTCGAGCGGTGGAACGACCTGCTGATCGACGGCGTCGGCCGCCTGGGCAAGAGCGGCGTCGCGGCCGCGCGGTTCCGGGCGCAGATGATCGACGCCGGGTTTGTCGACGTCGTCGAGCGCAAGTTCGCTTTGCCGGGTAACCCTTGGGCCAAGGGGAAGGAGGAGAAGATACTTGGCACTATGCAGATGACGAATATTCTGGACGGCATACACGGCATATCCATCGGCCTGTTCACCAAGGTGCATGGCATGACCGTCGAGGAGGTTGAGCTCCTGTTGAAGGACGTTAGGAGGGATCTCCAGGACAGGAATATCCATTTCTACTATATCGTGTAAGTGTCCCCGTCTCCCGTGACTTGCACCTAGCCATGGGCTTATAGACACCCTAGGATGAGTGTTTATGGGAGGAAGCCGGAGTAATGGTTAAGGATCCATGGGTATCTCTCATTCTTTGTTGGCTAGCGAAAGCCGGTAATTTACATCGCCTTATTAGCTAGACTGGAGTTTCCGTTTCGTTCACTCGGCAGCGAGTTCGGCCCTCACAAGTTACGCCGTTTAGATAACACAGCGTTGGATATAAAGCAACTGGTAGCACAGGCGCGGAGGAAGGGGCGCGAATTTGTTGAGACAATTTGCCTTGGCTCGGGCATTCGTTTTTATTCTGTACATATACCCCTTGACAGGGAGAACAAGCCTTGTCAGATATGGCTTGTATCTGAGATAATGGCCATACATCCTGATGCGAGAACCCAAACTTCCCTCCCCAAACCTGCCAATTCCTCCGATCGACACGCCCGAACGTATAAACGTAGCACGGTCTGCACATCATCGCCATACGGGCCCGGTATGTTTCCCCTTCGTCCCTTCACCAATGCTCGCACACGCAAGACAATCTTCCGCACACAGGTCCCCGCACACGCAAGGGGACACAACCATGTAACTAGCCGATAGCCACTTGCCATATTCGTTCCGTCCCACACAAAGTCGTTTGTGATCCTCTGTTTCCCTCCCTAGTGTAACCCCCGAAGTTTCGCGGGCTCAGTCAAGCTGTATTAAAATCCAAGATAAAAAAAAGTATATAAAAAAAGTGGAAGGAAGAGGTGCCGATGTTGGCCGAGAATGACGAAATCTAACAAGGCACGCCTGTGCCTATCCATCATGCCGTGTAAAAATATGTGTTCGTAGTATGTAGTAGTATGCAGGAAGAAAGCGTGAGAAGAA
>Ga0164242_10008636_pt1 | contig 11041 bp, 9 predicted proteins | sample OricomgcompostMG_FD_108783 | JGI IMG/M metagenome (GOLD analysis project Ga0164242, IMG submission 108783) | Miracle-Growth compost microbial communities from Emeryville, California, USA - Original compost - Miracle growth compost (MG) ...
AATTACTATTTTCTTAAAATAAAACCCTAAGGTTATATTCCCAGAATTTAAGCAATCCGTCCTAGGAATAAGGATGGCATCTGCAGCATTAAAAAAAAACGGAACACACTCGTCTGCAATAAACTTGTCACTCACTATCACGTTTTTATTTAGATTGATTAAAGCCAATTGAATCTTATCAAATATATTTCTAAACATTCCTTTTAGGCCTACCCCTTTATCGAAGGGCAGCCAAGACGGCACCAAAAACAAAATATCATCTCTCCTATACTGTTTAAATAAGCTTTTCAAAAGCCTCTTCTCTTCGTCGTGTCTAATTCTACCAAATACCAAAATCACAAACTTTTCAACGTCGATATCTAATAAGTGTCTCGCAGTCTTTTGATCGACACCTCTAACGTAGCTATTAATATAGATGTGATGCGGTATAACCCTGTGCATGATAGTATTTCCATAGCAATCACAACTATACCTCGAAGTAAACTCATCGAGGTCATAAGGCCCCAGATGGGCAATCCCATCGCAAAAAGAATAAATCAAATCGTACAACCTACAATATAAACCGCCACCCTTGACATTATGTGGTTGCTTATTATGTCTTGTCAATATTACTGCAGATTTTCGCTTCCAATACTCAAGGGTGTCGTGCAATAAATCAAGGTCACCATCAGTAAATCTCTTTGAAAACAAATACTCCGGCCATTGAATGTGAATGATATCATAGTTTCCCTTCTTATTCCAAAAATCTTCCAAGCTCCAAGACACAACACACTCCGAATGCTTCAATCCTTCGATAAGTTCTTTAACAAAAGGATTGTTCACGTCATTAGTCGTAAAGGCAACCAATATTTTTATCTTAACCATAATAGCACCTGTTTACAAGTACACTGTGATTCTCCTTATTAAACTGCCAAATATAGGCATCCCAGTTGTTACTTTGTTCAAGCACATACTGACCACCTCTTCTATAGTTTTCACCTTTTTTCTGCCAGAAGGGTAACATTTCCAACTAAGATAATAAAAACCGATACCAATTGGAATCACCAAGCAAAAAAAAGACAGCGGCCCAATAAACCGATTAAACAAAAAATCTAACACCCAAACGATAAAACATAATATAGCAGTATGACAAATTGGCGATAATATCTCATTAAAGAAAAAACGAATTCTCAATGGTGTACCTCGAAAGGCAAACCACAGCGACGGAAGCAATAATCCATATGTTGTAATCGCCAAAGAATAAACAATTCCGTTTACCCCCCAATGAATTCCCACAAGAAACCCACCAATAGTAACCGCCGCATTAATACATCCCCATATAAAATACTTACTCGAATGACCTGAAGAAATCATTACCAGACCAATTGAACTAGCAACAGGCTGGATAAATCCGGAAATAGCTAGGCCCCTAAAGATCTGTCCACTGGGCAACCACTGTTTCCCCAATACAATCAAAATAAGCTCGTTTGAAAAAAAACCAAGGCACACAACTACCGGCATAGAAAAAAATGAAAGAAGAAATACATATTTCTTATAATAATTAATATATCTCATCGGATCGGAACTTAACGCGCTCATGGCAGGCAAAGCTACCGTAACAAGCGGATTTCTTAGTTGATTAAGCGGAAGCATTAGTAGCTGGAATGCTTTGGAGTAAAACCCTACTACAGTGGGCCCCAGCCTTTGTCCCAGTAAAACATTATCGGAATTTCTAGAAAAATAATTAATAATGTTAAACCCCGAAATTCCTGCCCCAAAGTGCAGGAATTCCACAATTCCCTGACTCTTACTTGGTAATGAGGGCCTCCAGTCACATAATAACCAGGCAAATCCGCTGTAAAAAATACTTACTGACAAATTAAGAATAACAATTGCCCAATATCCCATCCCCAATAGAGCGGCACCTACCCCACAAAATACGCTCAGAATAGATGATATAATCTGACCTTTCGCAATAAGTGCAAATTTCATCCTCCTGGTCAAGAGCGCATTATGCTGAATAGACACCCCTCCAATCGCTATTCCAGCTGCATAGGAAAATAAGATGGGATATATTCGCGAATCATTATGGTACAACGAAACAATCAAAGGCGAGATACAAACAAAGACTAAACCAATACACAAACATACAAAAATGTTTACCCAGAAGAGATTAGACACCTGTCTGTGGCTTATCTGCTCTCTTTGAACTACCGCCATAGATAACCCCAAGTCCTGAACAATACTAGCCAAACCAGTAAAAGCAGTAACCATACCAACTAAACCAAAATCACTAGGAAGTAGAATACGTGCCATAACAAACGTTGCCAACATATTCAATCCAAAACTAACTACTTGATAAACCGATGTACTAATACCTCCCTTAATAGATTTTTCCTTTAGGTCGCTATCGCGTTTCCCAGAATCAAACCACTTGCTATATAAACGGTATCTCTTAAAACTATTCATTAATTATTCCTTTCAACTAAAGCGATCAATTTTTCGGAACAGAAGCAGATCGATCTCCTGTATATTCTTTTGGCGTGTGAATAAACTCTTTGGAGGATGAAGAAGATCTAAACAAGGCCTTGACAATTGAAAAAAAAGTAACTGGAAAATAAAGCAATGCTCTCCGAAGCTCTTTTCTCGTTATCTCTTTACCAATACTCAAAGCAAAGCAAAGAATACACCCCACAAGCAACATCGACCAACAAATTACCCCCGGGAAGAAAGAAAGACGCATCGTCAATGATATAACAGAAAACAATAATCCCAAGAAATTGGCGACTATCAGCAATGATCTAGGTAAAATCAAGGTTTGGAGGGCATAATCAAAATAATTCGGGCTAGTAGTCATCGTTTTCAGCGGCTGCTTAATCCAAAATTCCCTTATATAGGTCAATTGCGCAGAAATCCACCTAACACGCTGTCGCTCTAATACTTGATTAGATTGAACCTTTTCATCAAACACGTAGGCGCTGTCAATGTATTCACAAATCAATCCTCGGTTCAGCATCTCTGCATTAATACCGCGATCCTCCGCTGGATTATCTTCAATGTCAAGCGACAGCATTACATCTTTAAAAATATTATAGTCAAAAACCATCCCCGAGCCTATCAAAGTCGAAGACAACCCCAATGCGCGATGTCCCTTACGATGAATAGTGTTCCCAATTTCTTCACTAATCGCATCTAATATGGCCGTCGTCGTATTTTTATTTTTAGCCGTACGATGCAATTGAACCATTTTGAATCCTTGGACATAGGCGTGATTTGCCTTTTCCAAGCACATATCACCTAACAAATTATCTGCATCTAAAATCAAAATACACTCATATTCATCTTCAGGCAATTGCTCCAATGCAAATTTTATTGACCTAGCCTTAGTACTCTGCTTAAAAAAAACAGGAATAAGCTTTATTGGCAACTGGGATAATTCCGAAAGAGTTTCTTTTCTCAATTGATCTGCTATTACAACCACATCAAACTTATCAGACGGATATTCTTGTTTCAAAGCCCATCTAACTGTATGCAAAACAATAAGATCCTCCTTATAGGCCGGAATAAAAATAGCAAATCTATTTTTTATTTCAACCCTATCGTATCTTGCAGGCCTACACACTATTGCTGCTACAGAAAACACCAGATTATATAATGTGCAGAATACAAGATAACTGAAGATAATAATCAAAATTATATTAACTGCAATCATAACGCCGTCCTTATTTTGGATGGAAAAGCTCTATTATTCTGATATATTCCTTGATATACTGCCAGAGTACGCACCGCAGTATTATTCCAACTAAACAACTTAACCCTCATTAAACCTCTAGTCTGTAGCTTCTGAAAAACACTTTTATAATTTACAATACTAGAAATCGCTGAAGCAATCTCATCAGGGCTATCGGGGTCAACCAGAAAAGCCGCATCTCCAGCAACTTCTGGAATAGCACCTCTACGGGAAGAAATAACGGGAATACCGCACGCCATTGACTCAAGTAAAGGAATACCAAAACTTTCATAGAAAGACGGATACAAAAACGCTGATGCTCCCTGATAAAAAAACCGCAATTCATCATTTGAAACGTATCCCGGCAAATGAATGTATTTGCGAAGTTCAGGCCTTTTAATTTTTTTTAATAACAGATCAACATAAAAGTTGCTAACGTCTGGCATTACCAGCGGAATAACATGTAAATTTGTACGGCAAAAAATGCTGTATGCCATCAACACATTTTTAATATTTTTCTTCGGGTCTGTATTTCCTAGATATAATAAATATCGATCAGGCAGCCCATTCTCCTTCCTATACAAGTCTTGCTGATCAGGATTAGTATGATCACCATAGTTTTCATTAAACGCATTATAAACCACATGAACATCATCCTCTTTTAAACTAAAATAGTTTAAAATTTCGTTTCTCTCGAAATCTGAAACCGTTATAATCCCAGAACATCTTGGAATAATCTTTGGCACGAGCCATCTTCTATATAAATTACCAAATTTCTGATACCATGTTCCATTAGCAAACGGAAGCCTTTGCATAAACAAAATATCATGGAGCGTAAGAATTAACGGCACTCCAATGTTCCACAATAAGGGACCCGTATTACTCGTACAGTGCAATATATCTGGAGCGATCTTTTTAACCGCTTTTGGTAGATAATATTGTTCCCATATCGGATATGGGACTGCTGGAAGTTCGAGTATATGAAAATTAGACGTCTCAGAAAGCACATTAGAATCTACATCTTTCCTAACGAGGATATAATACTCGTTTTCAAGGTCAATACGTTGCAAGTGCCTAATTAATTCAAGAACAACAATGTCCATTCCATGCTTCTTCTTCCTAAAAATTCGTTGTGCTTCAATTGCAATTTTCATATTCAATAAGGTTTAAATCATCAATGATCGGTCTAAGAACATCCCCCCAATTTCAACATTTTTGTTATTTGCAACGTTTCCACACGTATATCTTACTTTAACTAGGCTAAACTAAGCTCGGGCGTATTGCAATTAGGGACCTCTTAATATCCACTCACAATACAATCAAAAGCAATAGAATTGATCAAACTAATTAGCATCTATCCATTAAAGTCATATTGATGAATATGCCGACATCAGCATATTGTCTTTGATGCCTCTAATAAATGCATTCAAAAATAAAAAATTACCTTTAACCAAATATTTACATGTAGTTTTAGGGAAAGTGAAAAACGTAAAAAAAAGAATAAATCCCCAAAAGTTGAGGCCCGTTGTATTTCTTCTCATATAGAGAATCCTGTTCCTAGTTAAGTAATATTCTTTCATCGGACTGAGTTTCCCTACGCTAATTGACTCCTTATGAAAAACCGTGGCCAATCCTTGAAAGTAGATTCTATATCCAGCTGTTCTTATTCTTGTAGACCAGTCCCATTCTTCATAATACAGAAAGAATTTCTCCGGAAGCATCCCTACCTTTTCTATAATTTCAGTCTTCACCATCATCGCTGCACCATGCGCACCCCACGTGGGCTTAATCTCATCAAATTGACCCCTGTCAGATTCACCATTACCAATCATCCGAGTTCTTCCTGTAATTTTATTCATCTTTGTAAACCCCGCATATTGGATTTTATCATTCGGCTCAAAATATTTAATCTTGGGGGACACAACGCCAGTTCGGCAATCAATTTTAAATGGTATAAGAAGTTTCTCAATTAAATCGGGAGTTACTTCAGTATCGTTATTTAACAACAACATGTATTCTCCACGCGCTAGTCTCATACCCCAGTTATTACCACCTGCAAAACCAAGGTTCATATCGTTACACAACAACCTCGTTCGCGGATAATCTTCAACCCGAATGATAGCTCTAGGATCTTCATCGGACTTCATATCACAAACTAATATCTCAAAATTGGGATACGTAAGTCTACGACAAGATTCCAAGAATTCACATGTCACTTTAGCCTGCCGATAATTTAATGTAATAATTGAGATCAGGGGAATTGGATTTTTCATAGCTCGACATCATAGATGATTCTAAAATAATCCCAGAAGCCACATAGACATAACTGAACGCAAGACGATCGAAGTGTATAAATATGGAGAGAGAACTAAAAGATATTAACAGCATAATCCCAACGACTAATATGCTCGTATACTCGAATCTTAGTTAACATCATGTTCCCAATATCCAATTCATAAATCCGCACTCCTCAGTCTTCCCAGCGAGATGCGTTCTTCGTTAGAAAGTCAAATACTCGGGATACGGAGAAAATCTCAAGGTGGGCATCCGATATTAATTGACATAAGTCCTACATCGTCTATACCAGCAGGATATAAAATTACACGTTATCCTTCTGCATAAGCGCCTTCGGAGTTCTCAAAATAATTTGAAAATCATTTACGAAAGAGTTATGTCTAGCATAATTAATATCCAGAGCTATTCGCTCTTCCTCTGACATATCTTTTTGTCCTCTCTTGCTGATTTGCCATAACCCCGTAATCCCCGCAGGTGCATTGAAGCGCTCAGCATGTCTATCAGTTGTTAACATTTTTGCCTCGTATAGTGGAAGAGGTCTATTCCCAACGAGAGACATGTCACCCTTCAATACATTAAATAATTGCGGAAGTTCATCCAAACTTGTATTTCGGAGAAATCGCCCGAATGATGTTACTCGTGGGTCATTACTGATTTTGAAAAAAACCGGCGCTCCGACACTATTACCATTATATTGATTTTGACTCATTAGATTCGTAATCTTACTATCGGCCTCCACAACCATAGTCCTAAACTTAAAAAATTTAAAAATTCGGTATCTCGATCCTGCGCGATAAGAAATATAAAAAACCGGACCCCTAGAATCAATTTCTATAATAATGGCAATAACCAATAATACTGGAGATAGAATAGCTAACGCAACTAAAGAAATAAGGATATCCATCAAACGCTTAAAGAATATATCTATTTTATACAAAAGTTTCCGGGCGATTGGTATCTCCTCATCTTGAAGCTGGGTCAATTTTCTCTGCTGTTTGATGGACTTAAATTTCTTCAATAAAGTAATCTTCGCGGTTAACTCTTCAGCATCAATTCCCTTCCTAAAAACACCATCAATTCCGATAACAGGCTTTTGACTCGTTCGGTTTCGATACGGTCCTTTCTCATTCTCCATCGATATGAATGGAATACTCCCTAACTTCTGCTCTTTGTTCAGAAAATATATAAATTCGCCCAAATTTTTCGAAGTCCCTTTCCCACAGTATCCCACTATCACATCTGGGAGCCGTTCAGACTCACAAAGGATACGTTTCAAATAAGATGTCGCAGAACTGTAATTGTGAAACAACATGGTGTCATGACTCTGAAAAGCATCCAATATAGAGATATCATCTCTTCCTGCAACTAATAAAATTCGATAAGGAATGGGGTCCGGTCTTTCGGAGAGATCGTCAATAGGGCTAGCCAATGAAGGCGATGATATGTGATTGTAATTTAAGTCCATCATAAAAACATTTTAATAAAAATTGATTTTTATCTTATGGCAATGAAATGGAATTGATAGGAAGTGAACCAAACACGCCTCTATTCAATGCTTTGTCGATCAACTTCAACAAATCTTCTGGGTCAAACGGCTTACCAATATAACCCACAACGTTCATCTTCCCACGCAAATGAATAACATCGCGCTCATCTACCCCAGACAATATAATTACAGGAACATCTTCGTAACAACTTCCATCGGATAAATAGCTAATTAATTCTGCACCATTAATATTAGGCATTTGTAAATCAGAAACTATAATATCAGGCCTATTTCCTTCCATTAGCCAATTCATAGCTCCAAATCCATCACTGGCAGCAAATACATCAAACTTTTTACCCAAAATAACTTTTAGCAGAGAGAGGATTGGTTTACTGTCGTCTACAACCAAAATTTGAGGCTTTTTCATACTCATTTGATATTAAATTTGGACGGTAACATTATTTATCTCGTGACACCAGAACTACACATTAGTCTGCCCTAGCGATAGGCTAAATTATGACTGGCCGACTGCAATCTTTTTCTACAGTTCGTAAACGAATGATTTTTTACAGTTAATGACTGTTTTATAGGCCTGAAGAACATTACTGCATAACATCCTGAATATTAGCATCATTAACCCCCTAGCATGGCGCCTATATACCTGTTAACCCCCAAAAATCTAGCGGAGACTCGTCAAACTTAGACTTTTATAAAAGGGCTCGTTCTAGAAACCAAGACCAAGGCTACCTTTGAAATAGAACCTCTAACTACATATTAATTTTCCACCATGTATATCTTCCATTATATTTTCTGGATTAGTATATCAATTATTTTTTATAACTATATAGGATATGGCCTTCTCCTACTTATTTTAACAGGAGCAAAAAATATATTTATCAACGCGAAAAATCTCCGACTACGAGATGGAGAGCTTGAAGACGTAACTTTGGTGATAGCCGCCTACAACGAAGAAGCCGTCATCGCAGAAAAAATTTCCAACTGCCTAGACCTAAATTATCCCCCTAATAAAATCTCTTTTCTGTTTATTACGGACGGATCAACTGATAAAACTGCTGAAATTATCTCAGAATACCCACAGATTCAATTACTTAACAGTCCCGAAAGAAAAGGTAAAACTGCAGCGCTAAACCGGGCCATGGAATACGTAACTACTCCAATTACAGTCTTTTGCGATGCAAATGCCATGTTAAATCGTTCAGCAATTCTAAGAATAGTTTCCCACTATCGGTCAAAAGAAACAGGTGGTGTTGCGGGTGAAAAAAGGGTTATGCGACGAGCAGCCTCAGGGTCTGTCGGCGCAGGAGAAGGGCTATACTGGAAATACGAATCATATCTAAAAAGACTTGACTCAGAACTATATACTGTAGCGGGGGCGGCAGGGGAACTATTCTCCATCCGCACTAAGCTTTGGGTCCCTCTACCAGAACATGTCGTTTTAGATGATTTTCTTATTTCTATTCGTGTAAATCTAAAAGGTTACAGAGTTGGATATGAACCTGCTGCCTACGCTTTGGAGCTTCCTTCGGCTTCTTTAAAAGAAGAGAAAAAACGTAAAATTAGAATTTCGGCCGGAGCATTTCAGATCATGTCTATGAAAGAAATTTGGAAAATAAGGAAGCATCCGATATTATTTTTTCAGTTCTTTTCCCATCGATTCCTCCGGTGGACACTTACTCCAATTTGCCTTCCACTTCTATTATTAGCGAATATACCTCTTGCCGTCACAGGCAGTCCATTTTTCAGGATTTCACTCATAGGGCAAATTATGTTTTACGTTTTGGCAATATCCGGAAGTCACGTCAAAACTAAAACCGGAAAATTAAAGACATTCAAAATATTGCATTATATTCTCTTTATGAACTACTCAGTGTATCTTGGCTTTTTTCGCTTCATGAAAGGCAAGCAGTCAGGCGTATGGGAAAAGGCAAAAAGGCAACTTGCATCAGAAACATAAGAACGCCAATGACCCAAACATCTTCAATACACAATAATGGCAGAATTCATAGTATGGATGCGATACGGGCTATTGCAATGTTATTGGGAGTAGTTCTGCATGCAACCATTTCATACAAGCTCACCCCCCTCCCGTCATGGCCAATTGACAATACCATACATTCTATCTACTTTAATTACCTATACCTGCTAATCCATTCATTTAGAATGCAATTATTTTTCTTGGTGGCGGGTTTCTTCGCTCGATTTCTTTATTTTAAAATCGGAAGGAAAGCGTTTATATGGCATAGAATTCGTAGGATTCTTTACCCATTCGCCGTTTGTTTAGTTGTAATTGTTCCGCTATCGATGTTACCTTTTTATTACTACGAACAAACGACAATGCACCCTCATTGGGGCGCAATGCAAAAGTTAATTTCTGCACTCCCTCAAATGTTTAAGTGGAGAGGAATGGCACATTTATGGTTTCTATACTATCTTATAATATATTACACAGCGATGTTACTGTTGCAACAGGTTTCTAGCCACATCCAAATGAAGGAGGCCATAATCACTGTAGGAAAAAAAGTGTTAGCTTTTCCCAAGATAAAATCCTTATTTGCCTTAATGCTTCCTGTATTTTCTATTACATGTCTATTTCCGCGATTACCACTTGAGCCGTATGTGGGATTCAAACCTGATATTCCCTTAATGATTTATTACCTATTTTTCTTTCTTCTAGGATACCTTATTCACAAGTTCTATTCAGATAAAATAGCAGTATTTTCCAATGGTGCAATCATCTATTTTACAATTGGCATAGCGATTACTCCATTAATTGGCCACCTTGACTTACTTCAATTTTCGAATAACTCTATGATCCTATTCTTAGTGATACGGCTTCTCTTTTCTATCCAAACAATTCTTCTGGTAATAGGATTCCTTGGAATATTTGTTAAATATTTGAATTCGGAAAATCACTTGATCAGATATATCTCCGATGCATCCTATTGGATATATCTCATACATCTTCCAATAGTTGTTTGGTTACAAGTATTACTTATTAATAGCCAAGTTCCTCCGATATTCCGTTTCTGGATCGTAAATATTATCGGCATCGGAATTCCTTTAGCTACCTATGCACTTTTAGTTCGGTACACTTTCATAGGACGATCCTTAAATGGTCCACGAAAAAAAAGGCGCAAAGCACCGGCGGAAAATTTCAGCGCCCCAAAAATAGGCCATTTAGAGTACTAATTGTACGGTCTATGAGGTCCTCCTATATTTCGGACCACTCTATCTTGGATATTTCGACTGTTGAAACCTGTTGATGAAGATATTTATTTTCTGACAAAGTCGGGATATGTTCTTTCAAGCCAAAATACATATTCTCATCAAGAGGCGCCCGTAGCATGTAGCATCCTCCTCTTTTCATCTTGTTGCTCCAGATAAGCTTTGATGAATTCTGCAGGCCTCATTTCGTTTAAAGAGCTGTGTGGACGAAAGTAACTATATCCCTTTATCCAATCATTGATTTTTTCATAGGCATCCTCGACAGGCAGGAACCAGCTTGTATTCAGACACTGGTCCCGGAATAA
>Ga0164242_10008637_pt1 | contig 11040 bp, 10 predicted proteins | sample OricomgcompostMG_FD_108783 | JGI IMG/M metagenome (GOLD analysis project Ga0164242, IMG submission 108783) | Miracle-Growth compost microbial communities from Emeryville, California, USA - Original compost - Miracle growth compost (MG) ...
CACCCGCTCAGGCTGCTGCGGCAGTCGTCAGATCGAACGCGAATTTCACAAAGGTCGCAGAACGGGTTTGGCACTGTCGTCTGCGCACCCGGACAGCCCGCTCAGTGCGAGAGAAAAAGCGGGATGTCGGCCTTCTCCAGCATGTCGCGCGTGGTTCCCCCGAAAACATATTCGCGCAGGCGCGAATGGGCGTAGGCGCCCATGACGATCATCTCCGCATTCTGATCGAGCGCGCATCGCAAAAGGACGTCCGAGGGGGCACGGCCGCCCTCTGGCAGGCGCTGGACTTCGACGCACACGCCGTGCCGTGCGAGATAGCTTGCAATATCGAATCCGGGCTCCTCGCCACTGTGTTCTTTGTCTGCCAGCGGATCGACCATGGCGATAACGGCTTTCCTGGCCCTGACCAGAAAATCGAGAGCGGAATGGGTGGCCCGAGCGGATTCGCGCGTGCCGTTCCAGGCGATCAGGACCGACTTCGGTTCGATGGTGGGTATCTTTCCGGCGGGTATGCACAGGACGGGACCTCCGCTGTCAAAAAGCAGACCTGCCAGCACGTCTTCGCGGAAGCGCGATCCCTTGCCATTGCAAGAAAAGACCAGGGGCAAGTCGCTGTACCGCGCTCGTACACCGGCAAAGGAGGCGACGCTCGCTCTCCCGGCAAGCAGGTGCTTTGATACCTCGCCGGAAATATTGGCGTTCTGGAGCATGGCTGCCAATTTGTCGGCGCAAGCCTTTATTGCGACAAGAATATCGCTGCGTTCCTCGGCGCAAGGCTCTGCCGGCCCGTAGTAGACCGCGCCGGGAGGCGGAGGCATAACATCGATAACGGCAAATGCGAGGTGGCTTTCAGTATCGCTGGCGAACGAGACGGCCTTGCGGGCGTTGTCCAGTTCTTCCGTCGCATGGATAATCGACAGCAAGGTCTTCGGGGTCATCTGCGTAGCGCTCCTCACATGCCGTTGTCTGCATTAATCGAGCGGACGAAAAACGTTCGGGCTCCGTTGTTCGATGCAAACGAAGTCGGACGGACGCAGGCTCGCATATCGCGGCTTCGTTGCAATGACAGAGATCAAATATGACGGTTTTCCGGAACGCCCTGACATTTTCGTGTCAGGGCGTCTTCATCTTCGGCTGTTCGCTGGCGCCGTGCTCGCGCACGGTCCTGAGTTCGTACCACAGCGCGTTGAGGATTCCGACGGTTGCGGCCAGGCCGAAGCCGAGGATCCAGGCGAAATACCACATGTGTTTCTCCTTTCTGTTCAGTAGGCCGCCGTTCCGGCGTTCTCGATGGCTTCGCCGTGCACCTTCCCCCACAGCACGTGGTAGACCCAGGTGGTGTAAGCGATGATGATCGGCAGGAAGATCACCGTGGCGATCAGCATGTTGCGCAGCGTTGCCCGGCTCGAGGAAGCGTCGAAGACTGTCAGCGATGCAGCCGGATGGGTGCTCGAGGGGAGGATGAACGGAAACATCGACAGCCCCACCGTGGCAATGATGCAGGCGATGCCGAGCGCCGAGACGAGGAACGTCAACCCCTGGCGTCGTGTCCGGAATCCCATGGCGGCGATCAGCGGCAGGACGATGCCGAGGAGCGGCACGAGAGCCAGAAACGGGTGGGCCTCGAAGTTGGCAAGCCATGCGCCGGAGCCGGCGGTGACGGTCTTCATCAGCGGGTTGGAGGGGCCGTCGGTGACGATGGCGCTGGTGACATGATAGCCACCGAAAGCGCCGAGCGCGACCAGCACGCCGCCGCCTGCGAAAAGCACCGCGGTGAGGAGGGCTGCAGTTGCGCCGGTGCGCCGGGCGCGGGTGCAAACCGCTCCCTCGCACTTGAATGTCAGCCATGCCGCGCCATGCATGACGAGCATGGCGAGGGAAACGAGACCGCAATAAAGGGCGAGCGGATTGAGCAGTCCGAAGAGCGTGCCTTCGTAGATCGGCCGCAAGTTGCCGGTGAAGTGGAAGGGCACGCCCTGAAGGGTGTTGCCGACGGCGACCCCGAAGATCAACGCCGGCACGGCGCCGGCGATGAACAGCGCCCAGTCCCAGTTGCGCCGCCATGCCGCGCTTTCGCGCTTCGAGCGGTACTTGAAGGAAACGGGCCGGAGGATCAGGGCCATCAGCACGAGGAACATCGCCAGGTAGAAGCCGGAGAAGCTCAGCGCATAGAGCGCCGGCCAGGCGGCGAAGATCGCCCCGCCGCCGAGGATGAACCAGACCTGGTTGCCTTCCCAGACGGGGCCGACCGTGTTGATGACGATCCGCCGCTCCAGGTCGCTCTTCGCCACGAAGGGCAGAAGGATGCCGACGCCGAGGTCGAAGCCGTCCATGATCGCGAAGCCGATCAGCAGGGTTCCCAGCAGCACCCACCAGATGATCCTGAGCGTCCCGTAATCGAAAAGAGTGTCCAGCATTGTCGTTGTCCTTGTCGAGATATGCCTATTCGGCGGGCGCGTATTCGGTTTCGCCGAAGCCGGGCAGCGCGGTGCTGAGATCGCTGGCGACGGCGTCCGGACCCTTGCGGATGGCGGCCAGCATCAGCCTCAACTCGATGATCGCGAGGACGCCGTAGACGAGCGTGAAGCCGGCGATGGTCAGGATCAGGTCGCTCACGCCGAGATCGGAGGTCGCGAGGAACGTGGGCAGGACGCCGTCGATGACCCATGGCTGGCGTCCGAATTCGGCCACGAACCAGCCCACCTCGACCGCGATCCACGGCAGCGGCAGCGACCATAATGCGACGCGGAAAAGCCAGCGCGGCGCCGCGGTTTCGCGCATCGTATGCCACAGGGAGATGGCGAAGACGACAAGCAGCACGAAGCCGCACAGCACCATGATCCGGAAACCGAAGAAGATCGAGGGGACCGACGGCACCGTCGACCACGCTGCCTCGGTGATCTGAGCCGGTGTCGCCTTGCGTGGATCGGCGACGTAGCGCTTGAGAAGCAGGGCGTATCCGAGATCGGCGCTGCTGGCATCGAAGGCTGCACGGGCGGCGGCGTCATTGCGATTCGCCTTCAGTTTCTCGAGCGCGTCATAGGCGTTCAGGCCGTTGGCGATGCGCGATCTTGCCGTTTTGACGAGATCGAAAATGCCGGGGATCTGCGTGTTGATCGACCGCGTGCCGATGAGACCCATCACCCACGGAATATGGATGGCGAACCGGGTCTGGTGGGTCGCCATGTCCGGCAGGCCGATGGCGGTGAAGGAAGCCGGCGCGGATTCCGTTTCCCACATCGCCTCCATCGCGGCGAGCTTCATCTTCTGGTTGTCGGTGATCGTGTAGCCGCTCTCGTCGCCGAGGACGATGACGGAGAGCGTGGAGGCGAGACCGAAGGCCGCGGCGATCACGAAGGAACGCTTCGCCAGTTCGACATGGCGGTTCTTCAGCAGGTAGTAGGCCGAGACGCCGAGCACGAAGACGGCGCCGCAGACATAGCCGGCAGAGACTGTATGCACGAATTTCGCCTGTGCCGTCGGATTGAAGAGCACCGCGGCGAAGTTGGTGACCTCCATGCGCATCGTGTCCGGATTGAAGGTCGAACCGACCGGATGCTGCATCCAGCCGTTGGCGATCAGGATCCACAGTGCCGAGAAGTTGGTGCCGAGCGCCATCAGCCAGGTGACGATCATATGGGCGCGCGGGCTGAGCTTGTCCCAGCCGAAGAAGAACAGCCCGACGAAGGTCGCCTCGAGGAAGAAGGCCATCAGGCCCTCGATCGCCAGCGGCGCGCCGAAGACGTCGCCGACATAGTGCGAGTAATAGGCCCAGTTCATCCCGAACTGGAATTCCATGGTGATGCCCGTCGCGACGCCGAGCGCGAAGTTGATGCCGAAAAGCAGACCCCAGAACTTCGTCATGTCGCGCCAGATCTTGCGGCGCGTCATCACATAGACGGTCTCCATCATCGCGACGAGAATGGAAAGCCCGAGGGTGAGGGGTACGAAGAGGAAGTGGTAGAGGGCGGTCAGCGCGAACTGAAGCCGGGACAGATCCACCACGAGAGAATCGATCATCAGGCACTCCTTTCAGGACGTGGCGAAAAATGCGCGCCCCGCGGGATATCGACCTTGATGCAGATCAAGAGATGCAGACGTCGCCCATGAGAAGTTCGCTCCGCTGCGCTTTCCTTCACCCGAAGGGGCGTCGGCCGGAAGGGCGTCGGGACATGCCGAAGAGACGAACCACAGATCGGGCCGCGCCGCAGGGCGCGCTCTGCGTTACCGAGCGAGCGGGCAGGCGGGCCTTCGTCGCGGTGTTCTCATGGTCGGTCCTTCAGATGCTTTTCAGGCTGGCATTCGCCGGCGCGTTCGCCGTTTTCGTCGGGGAGATGGTGCAAGGCTCGACGCTCGACGTCGCCGCTTTGGCCGGTGCGGTCGGGAGCCTGATCCTCGCCGTCGCGATCGGCTATCTTGCCGACCGTTCGATCGCCCTGAAGGAGGGGAAGCTTGCCGTCGACTTGCGCGGTGCGGCAGGCGGTAGGCTGGCGCAATTGCCGACCGATGTCCTGCGGGCGCGCAGCGTCGGCGACATGGTCGTCGCCCTGGAGCGATACCCGGCACAGATCGCCCGGCTCGTGCTCTCCCACCGGTTGGCGGCGCGCATGATGTCGCTCGGGCCGTTGATTGCCGCGGCGGCCGTTTCGTTCGTGTCATGGGAAGCGGCATTGACGCTCTTCCTCGTCACGCCGGTCATGATCGTCTTCTTCGTGCTCGCGGGTAGCCTGATCCGGTCGCGGGCCGAAGCGCAGGAGAGGGCGCTTGCCCGGCTTGCCGCCCAGTTCGGCGATCGCATCCGCACCCTGCCGACGATCCTTGCCAATCACGCGGTCGAAAGCGAGCATGCCAAGCTGGAGGCGCGCATGCGCGCTTATGCCGAGGCGACGATGAAGGTGCTAGGCGTCGCCTTCCTCAACTCCGGCATCATCGACTTCTTCTCCTCGCTCTCGATTGCGATCCTCGCGATTTTTCTCGGGCTCGGCCATCTGGGTCTGATCCACATTCCAGGCTTCAGCGATCTGCGCCTCTGGCAGAGCCTGTTCGTCCTGATGATCGCGCCGGACTATTTCGCCCCGTTCCGGCGATATGCCGAACAGTACCATGCGAAGGCCGAGGGCATGGCAGCCGTCGCAGCGCTCGACTGGCTCTTCGTGCCGGAGGCGACGCTTGAGGATGGCCGGCCGGCTCACAATGACGGCCGGGCGGAGATCAGCGCTTGCGTGACGGCGGTGCTAGCAACATGCCTTCCCGCCGCCGGCCTCGTCGCCATCACCGGCGCCAGCGGGTCGGGAAAATCGACCTGCCTCAGAGCGTTCGCCGGTCTCGAACCGGGTTTCCAGGGACGCTTCGCAAACACGCGACTTTGCTGGGTCGCGGGCGATATCCATGTGCCGGCCGGAACGCTTTCCGAAGCCATCGGCTGCAACGCGGAAGCCTCTCCCCAGGCGATCGCCGACGCAGCGCGCGCGAGCGGGCTTCTCGACGATCCCTATCTGCCGCAAGGGCTCGCCTCGCCGGTTCATGCCGGTGGAGAAAACCTCTCCGGCGGCCAGCTCATGCGGCTGGCCGTCGCCCGCGCGCTGCTTGGAGATGGCATCATCATCGCCGACGAGCCGACCGCCAAGCTCGATCCCGCCAGTGCCGACCGCGTCAGGCTGTGCCTGCTGGAGGCAGTGGCGCGCGGACGGCTGGTGATCGTCGCGACCCATGACGGCGAGCTGGCGCGCATGGCGCAGACCGTCATCGACATGGAGGCGGTTCGCGTCGCGCCGGAAAGGCAAGCGGCATGAGCTCCGTTCCGAATATTGCGGCGTTGCCAACACCCGGCCCGGCCCGCAGCCATAAACTCTGGCGGTATGCCCTTCTGCTCGCCATGATTGCGCTCGCTGCCGGCGTGCTTCTCGCCGGGACCTCGGTCTGGTTCCTCGGCGCGGTCGCCATCGCGGGGGCGGGGCCGGCGGCTTTTACCTTCAATTTCCACATTCCGGCGGCCATGGTGCGTCTCTTCGCGGTTTCGCGCACGGCGGCGAAATATGGCGAGCGGCTCATCGGCCACCGCGCGGCGCTTTCCGACCAGGTTGCGCGGCGCAGCCGCCTCTTCCTTGCGATGGCCGGTGCGCCGGGCGTCATGCGGGCGGGCTGGCAACTCGCCCGGCAGGACAGGTTGAGCGACTATATCGACGATGTGGAGGATGTCGATTTCGCGCGGCTGCGCGTCGGCCTGCCGCTCTTCGGATTGCTGGCGGCGGCCGCGGCACTCCTGCTCGCCACGGCAATCGTCGCACCGCTCGCCCTGCTGGCCGTCGCCGCCCTTTTCATAAGCCTGTTCGTACTGCAGCGCCGCATCCTGCCGGCTCTTGTGGAGGACCGCCGCTTCGCCGAGCAGGCGACGCGCGACGCCGCTCAGCGCTTCGGCGCGGCAATGGGCGCGATCGTACCCCTGCGCGCAGAGCAGGCGTGGGCCAACGTTCTCGAGGGAAGCCTTTTCGTCTTCGACCACGCCGAAAGGGCGGAGGAACGATCGCGGCTACGACTCACGTGGATCGATACGCTCATGCGGGCGGCTGGGCCGTGCGCTGCCGGCGGCGTCATGCTGGCGGCATGGATCGCAGGCTCGCGCGGCGAGGCGCTGCTGCCGGCCGCCTTCGTCGCCTTCGCGTGGCTGGCGCTCGGCGAAGCGGCGGCCGGCGCCTCGCGCATCGCCGCCGGCCATGTCCGCGGCCGCGTGGCGCAGCGCAATCTCGATGGTTGGGCGTCCCCAGGCGGGGACCTGTCAGCCACCCGACCGACGGCAGCCGTTGCGGGAGTACATCTTTCGATACGGGATCTCCCGCGCACCGCGCCGGACGGAACCGCGCTTGGCGGCACCATCGACCTCGATTGCCGCCCGGGGCGGCCCGTCATCCTCGTCGGCCCGAGCGGCTGCGGAAAGACGACGCTCCTCAAGCAGATCGCCGGGTGGCTTCCGGCCGCCGACGAGAATGCGATCATGATGGGCGGCGTATCTGCCGGCGACCGCCGTGCCTGCTCTTTCCTCGGCCTGCACGACGCGGCGATCCTCTGCGACACGGTTCGGGAAAATCTATTCGCGACCGGCCGATCCGACGCGGCGTTGTGGGAAGCGCTCGCGGCAGTCGAACTCGAAGACCGTATCCGCGCGGGCGGCGGCCTCGATGCATGGCTGACGCAGGACCGCTTGTCGCTCGGAGAGGCGCAGCGGCTGAACCTTGCGCGGGCGTGGCTCTGCACCGAACCGCTGGTGCTGCTCGACGAACCGAGCGAACATCTGGCGCCGCGCCAGGCAGTTCGAATCCTGAAGCGCCTGACGAGCCATTTCGTCGACCGGCTGCTCGTCATATCGACACATCATTCCGCCGCTATTCCCGAAGAGGCCGCAATGTCGATCATCGACATGACGCCAAAAGGCAGGAATGCCTGACGACGGTCACTGGAAGACATCTGCCGGGCCGAAGATCTGCATTTAACACGCCCTTCAATGTGAAGGCTCTATTGCATCTGACGCGCGCGCAGCGGAGAGCCTGCCTTGAAACACGCGACCGGCGACATTCCAGTGAACTGGAAAAAGTCCTCTCTCGGCGTTCTCGACCTTTTCGTCGTCTTCCACAGTTCTTCCTGTGGTTCAACGTCTACGAGGTCGTCGTGAACGGCGTTTACGTGCCTTTCCTGGGAAGTGCAGGTTCACGCGATCGACATTGCCGCTGCGCGCGACGATACAGGCGCGGATCTCGCGCGCGGTGGCAGCTTCCGCCACGATCCAGACGACGTCCTCACCGACCGACAGCTCTAACCCGTCGAGGACCCGCTCCAGCACAAGCGCATCATCCTCCAACCGGTCGCGGATTGCTTTCGACAAGCAAACGAGGAAGCGATGGAGGTCTTTTATCGCTAGCTGCGCGTCTCCCTCAGGTCTGCACCTGCTCGGCCTTTGCGATATCTCTCGATTGAATCCGTCACGAGTGTCCGCGCTCTCCCGGCGTCTTCCCAGCCGCTAAGCTTCACCCATTTTCCGGATTCGAGATCCTTATAATGCTGGAAGAAATGTTCGATCTGTTGAAGCGTTATTTCGGGCAAGTCATGGTACTGCTGAATTGCGCTGTAGCGCTTCGTGAGGTGTGTCGACGGCACGGCGATGATCTTCTCGTCCGGCCCGGCATTGTCCTCCATCATCAGGACGCCGATGGGGCGGACATTGATGACGGAGCCGGGGATGAGCGGCCTCGTATTGGCGATCAGGACGTCGATCGGATCGCCATCTTCGGAGAGCGTGTGCGGCACGAAACCATAATTGCCGGGATAGGTCATCGGCGTGTGGAGGAAGCGGTCGACGAAAAGCGTGCCGGCCTCCTTGTCCATCTCGTATTTTATGGGTTCGCCGCCGACCGACACTTCGATGACGACGTTCACATCGTTGGGCGGGTTCGATCCAGTCTTGATCGCTTCGATTCTCACCTACAACATTCCTTTGGCTTTTTGACAATTGCCAGATGGCTTACTGCGCGGGCTCGGTTACAGCGTCCGCCTGCTTCGCATCGCTGAAGACCTGTCTGTACAGATCCTCGCCGGATGGGCGGCGCCAGTGCGCCCCTCGGTGCCTTCGTCTGCCTGCTGGCCGTCGTCAGCGCCATCCTGACGGCACTCTACGCCTTCCAGTCCGACGACTGGCGCAGCCTCTTGAGCTTCTCATCGGCCGAGAACGCCTCGATCGCCGTCGCAACGCTCGGCGCCTCGATGCTCTTCAAGGCGGATGGGCTTGCTGATCTCGCCGGTCTCGCCTGGACGGTGTCGCTGATCCATCTAGCTGCCCACGCGCTCGCCAAGGGCGGCCTGTTCCTCGCCGCTGATGGGGTGTATCGCGCGACTGGCTCCTACGATGTGCGCCACAACGATCTTCTGCGCCGCAACTGGTGGCCGTTCGGCCTCGGGGCACTCCTGGCCGCCGCCAGCCTCGCGGCAATGCCGCCGATGCCCGGCTTCGTCAGCGAGTGGTACGTCTTCCAGACGGTTTTCCAGGGCTTCCACCTCTCCGGTCTCGGCGCGCGCCTGACGCTTGCCGTCGCCGGCGCCGGTCTGGCGCTGACGGCCGCGATCGCATTCGCCACCTTCGTCAAGCTGTTCGGCATCGGTCTGCTCGGGCGCCGTACCGGGCGTGCGCAAGCCATTCCGTCGTCCGCCGTCGCCGTGGTTGGCCTGGCCGGTCTCGCTGTCGTGGCGCTCGCCGTCGGAATGCCGCATTGGCTTGGTGCGCTCTCGAGCGCCGTTTCGGTGCGCATGGGCGGCGACGCGGTGACGAAGATGGTGGTCGGCTGGGACCTCGTGCCGGCGACGGGCGGGCCGATCTCGCCGGAGACGACCTTCGCCTTCATTTCGCCCGGCAAGCTTGCCATCGCCATGCCGCTATTGGCCTTGCTCCCGATCGTCCTGATACTGGTCAGCCGCCGCATTGCCGTACGACGCGCACCCGTCTGGTATGGCGGCTTCTCGCAAGACCTCGCGCGTGCCTCGACGACGGCGCTGACCTTTTCGAATGCGCTGAGGACTTTCTACGGCTTCGTCTACCGCCCAACCGCCAGGACCGAGCAAGAGACGAACGGCCAGCCTTATTTCATCCGCCGTCTTGTCTTCACCCACGCCGTGGCGCCGCTGTTCGGTCCGACGATCTTCCGTCCGGCCATCCGGTTTGTAAGGGCAATGGCGAACGGCCTCAGAAGGATTCAGTCGGGCAACCTCAATTTCTATCTGGCCCTGATCGGCGGCCTGCTGGTCGTCATCCTTGCCATATCTCTCGTTTGACGCGGAAAGGACGTTATGTGGATCTACGTTTCCATTGCGATCGGAGGCACGCTAGGGGCGTGGTCGCGCTATCTGATGACCAACCTCGTACAGGTCGTCTACGGCCGCGATTTTCCCTATGCGACGCTGATCATCAACGTGCTCGGCAGTTTCCTGATGGGGTTCATCTTCATCGAAACGCTCGAACGCCTCACGGTTTCGCCGCTTCTGAGAACCGGTGTGCTGACGGGCTTTCTGGGCGCCTTCACCACGTTTTCGACATTCGAGATGGAAACGCTGTTGCTTGTGCAGGAAGGAGCCGGGCTCAAGGCACTGCTCTATGTCTTCCTGTCCGTCGCGGTTGGTTTCATGGCTGCATTCCTGGGTGCCTATATCGCGCGTAACCTTTGAGGAGGAAGTTTCGATGAGCAACGACGTGACGATGGTGCGCATATACATTCACGAGAACGAGCAGGGTAAGCGGACCACGCTTCTCAAGGAAGTCCTGAACGTCCTGCACGACCAGCACAGGGTCAAAGGCGTCACGGTCTTCCGCGGCATCGCGGGCTTCGGCGACGACGGCGAAGTCCACGCCTCGGATCTCCTGCGCCTCAGCCCGGACCTGCCTGAAGTCATCGAGTTCTTCGATGTGCCGGATGTCGTCGGCGCAGTATTGAAGCTGCTCGATGGTATCGTACCCGACGGCCACATCGTCCACTGGCCGGCCCAATGCGACGCGGTCGCGAACGGCAAGACCTAGATCGTATTCGACCGCCGCATACTCGCTCAAGCGTTCACTGAAGGAGCCGGGTCCGCTTTGCGCCCCAATTTGTAGCCGTTCAGCTCGGAATGCGACGTGCCGAAGAGCAGTTAGTCGTTCACGTCGACTACACCCGTCGCGGCCAGGCCATGACGGATCGCTCGCTTCGGCCATCGCTTCTGCTGGAAGCGCCAAACAGGCGTTTACCGCCGTTGGACGCGAGCCTCGGCGAAAGGCCCGGCAGGTGTTGCGGGTTGAACGACAGGTGGCGCATTCCGCTGACACCATTGTGGCGGGCAGATATGCTTTTGTCTTTGAAGGGTTCGCTACCAGAGGCTGAGGCTAGGGAATATTCGACGACTTCCCATCGAAGTCATTTTTAAAGTTGACTATTTTTATCATGTTTTTATGTTCGCCCTGCCGCGGCGCATCAGAGAGGGTCTGAGTGGCGCGATCGTCTTTGCGTTTTTTATCGGGGATTCCATGCC
>Ga0164242_10008638_pt1 | contig 11039 bp, 8 predicted proteins | sample OricomgcompostMG_FD_108783 | JGI IMG/M metagenome (GOLD analysis project Ga0164242, IMG submission 108783) | Miracle-Growth compost microbial communities from Emeryville, California, USA - Original compost - Miracle growth compost (MG) ...
CACGGTCTTCGTCTTCTCCCAGGACTTCACCGTCTTCGGCGGCAGCCTCGGCGAGGTCATGGCGGAGAAGATGTGCAAGGTCATGGACCTGGCCGCCGAGGTCGGGGCGCCCGTCATCGGCATCAACGACTCGGGCGGCGCGCGGATCCAGGAGGGCGTGGTCAGCCTCGGCGCCTACGGCGACGTCTTCGCCCGCAACGTCAAATGCAGTGGGGTGATCCCGCAGATCAGCCTGATCATGGGTCCCTGCGCGGGCGGCGCGGTCTACTCGCCGGCGATGACCGACTTCATCTTCATGGTCAAAGAGACCAGCCACATGTTCATCACCGGCCCGGAAGTGATCAAAACCGTGACCGGGGAGGAAGTCGAGTTCGAGGCGCTCGGCGGCGCGATGAGCCACAACTCGAAATCGGGCGTCGCGCACTTCGCCTCCGAGAGCGAGGAGAGCTGCCTCGAAGACGCGCGCTACCTGCTGAGCTTCCTGCCCTCGAACAACCTCGAGATGCCGCCGCGCTTCGAGCCGACCGACGACCCGGACCGCGAAGACGCGGAGCTCGACACCGTCGTCCCCGACGACCCGTCGAAACCGTACGACATGCGCGAGGTGATCAAGCGGATCGTCGACGACGAAGAGTTCTTCGAGGTCCACGAGCACTTCGCCAAAAACATCATCTGCGGCTTCTCGCGGCTCGACGGCTTCCCGGTCGGGATCGTCGGCAACCAGCCCGCCTTCCTCGCCGGCGTGCTCGACATCGAGGCCTCCGAGAAGGCGGCCCGCTTCGTCCGCACCTGTGACTGCTACAACGTGCCGATCCTGACCCTCACCGACGTGCCCGGCTTCCTGCCCGGGACCGACCAGGAGTGGAACGGGATCATCCGCCACGGTGCCAAGCTCCTCTACGCCTACACCGAGGCGACGGTGCCGAAGCTCACCGTCGTCACCCGCAAGGCCTACGGCGGCGCCTACGACGTGATGGCCTCCAAGCACATGCTCGCCGACTTCAACTACGCCTGGCCGACGGCCGAGGTGGCGGTGATGGGCCCCGAGGGCGCGGTCAACATCATCTACCGCAAAGACATCGCCAACTCCCCGACCCCGGAGGAGCGGCGCCAGAAACTGATCGACGACTACAAAGCCCACTTCGCCAACCCCTACTCGGCGGCCGAGCGCGGCTATATCGATGACGTCATCGAGCCCCACCAGACCCGCCCGAAGCTGATCCGGGCCCTGCGTATGCTGCAGTCCAAGCGCGTCCCGCAGCCGAAGCGCAAGCACGGCAACATCCCGCTGTAGGGCGGACTCCGGGGAGCGCGCGATGGACGGCTCCGAGACCCTGGAGCGCGCCATCGCGATCGCCGTCCGCGCCCACGCGGGCCAGCTCTACCCGGCCCGCGACGGCGAGCGCGGCCCCTACGTGCTCCACCTCTTCCGCGTGATGCTCGCCGTCGACGGCTGGGAGGCCCGCACCGCCGCCGTCCTCCACGACGTGATCGAGGACACCCCGACGACCGCCGCCGACCTCCGCGCCGAGGGCATCCCCGACCACGTCGTCGAAGCCGTCGTTGCCCTCACCCACCGCGACGAGGACTCCTACGAGGCCTACGTCGATGCCCTCGCCCCGAACCCCCTCGCTCGCCAAGTCAAGCTCGCCGACCTCGCCGACAACCTGGCCACCAACCTCGCCCTTCCGCCAAACGAGGCCAACGCCGCCCGCATCGCCCGTTACGAAGCCGCCATCGCCCGCCTCGGCGAGTGATGTCCCCGCGCGGGTCCCGCGCCGGCGGCTGCGGCGGAGTTCTTGGCTAGTGGGCGGCGGTGGCCTCGGCCTCGGCGATGCCGACCGGGGTGGTGGTGGCGCCGCCGCGGCCGGGGGTGAGGCCGGCATCGTCGCTGGAGAGGCGGTGGGCGAGGTAGACGGGAATGATCGAGAGGATGATCAGGATGACGGCGACGGCGGGGACGACGGGGAGCTCTTTGGGGCGGAAGAGGTTGCGGTAGATCCAGATCGGGAGGGTTTCTTCGCCCGCGCCGATGGTGAAGTTGGTGACGATGATCTCGTCGAAGGAGAGGGCGAAGGCGAGCAGGGCGCCGGCGCCGAGGGCGCTGCGCAGGCTCGGGAAGGTGACGAAGCGGAAGGTCTGCCAAGGATCGGCGCCGAGGTCGGCGGAGGCTTCCTCGAAGCTCCCCGAGGTGCGGCGCAGTCGCGCGACGACGTTGTTGTAGACGACGACCACGCAGAAGGTGGCGTGCCCGACGATCACCGTCATCAGGCTGAGGCTGATCCCGAGTACCTGGGTGAAGGTGTTGGAGAAGGCGACGCCGGTGACGATGCCGGGCAGGGCGATCGGCAGGACGACGAGGAAGGAGATCGAGTCGCGGCCGAAGAATTTGCGCCGCCCGACGGCGAGCGCGATCAGCGTCCCCAGGACGATCGCGATCAGCATCGCGACGACGCCCGCCTCGATCGAGGTGACGAGCGCTTCGCGGGCGCTGTCGGATTCGAACGCCTTGCCGAACCAGCTGAAGGTGAAGCCGGGCGGCGGCCACTTGAGGATGCGGCTCGAGTTGAACGCCTCGACCGCGATCACCAGCAGCGGGATGTAGATGAAGGCGAGGACCAGCGCGACGACGACGCGCAGGGTGATCTTGCCGCGCTTCGAGAGCCGCATCAGACGTGCTCGAAGGCGCCGAGCTTGCGGGCGACGCCGAGGTAGGCGATCACGACGACGATCGGCACCATCGCGAACGCCGCCGCGAACGGCTGGTTGTTGGTGATCGAGTCGAAGATCGAGGTGCCGATGAACTGTTCGTTGGAGACCAGTTTCGGCGCCAGGTAGTCACCGAGGGTGAGCGAGAAGGTGAAGATCGAGCCCGCCACCACGGCCGGGAAGGCGAGCGGCAGGATCACCTTGCGGAAGGTGGTGAACGGGTGCGCGCCGAGGTCCTCGGAGGCGGCGACGAGGGAGTCCGGTATCCGCTCCAGCCCGGCAAAGATCGGCAGGATCATGTAGGGCAGCCAGAGGTAGCTCATCACGATCCAGACCGACGTCCAGCCGGTGCTCGCCCAGTGCAGGCCGAGCGGGTGGAGCGCCCAGTTCAGCACCCCGTGTTCGGCGAGGATCGCCCGCCAGGCGATGATCTTCACCAGGTAGCTGGCCCAGAGCGGCATCAGCACCGCGACGACCAGCGCCGCCTTCGACTTCCGCCCCGCCACCTTCGCCATGTAGAAGGCGATCGGGAAGGCGATCACCGCGTCGGTCAAGGTGACCAGGATCGCCGTGCGGACGGTCCGCCAGATGATCTCCCGGTAGACCGGCGTGTTGACCAGTTCTTCGAAGTTTTCCCAGCTGAGTTCCTTGATCACCTTCCCGCTGAGCGGGTCCACGGTCCAGAAGGCGGTGATCAGGAGGATGACCAGCGACCCCAGGTAGAGGATCACCAGCCACGCCATCGGCGCCGCCAGCAGCGACCCGATCTGCAGCCGGGGGCGACCGTAGAAGAGGCCGGCGAGCCGCCTGCCCGCCGACCTCTTCACCACGACCGCCTCAGTCGCGGCCATCGCCACCACCGATCGAGCGCGACACCGTCAAGCGCGCTCCGCGCCCTGGCCTAGCCTTTGATTTCGGTCCACGCCTTGACCCAGTCGTTGTAGTCCATGCAGTCGGTTTCGCCGCCTTCTGAGCATTCCGCCAACGGCGTCTCCCAGTAGTAGACCCGCTTCCAGAACGCCGGTTCTTCGGCGTGGTATTCCTTGCAGAAGTTCGGGTTTTCGGTTTCGCCGCAGGCCAGTTCCTGGGCCGGTGCCTCACCGAACCATTCCGCCACTTCGGCATTCACTTTCGGGCTGATGATCCAGTTCATCCACATGTACATGCAGTTGGGATGCTTGGCGTGCGAGCTGATCATCCAGGTGTCCGACCAGCCGGTCGCACCCTCTTCCGGCACGAAGCCCTGGCTCGCCGGGCTCGCTTCGACCGGTTCGTTTTCGCCTTTGAGGGCGAAGTACTGGTACTGCCAGGTGGTGCCGACCTGGTTCGACCCGTTGGCGAACCCTTCGATCTGCTGTTCGGCGCTGGACCAGTATTCGCCCACGTTCGGAGCCTGTTCCTTCATCAGTTCGACCGCCGCGTCGAACTGTTCTTCGTTCAGCTCGTAGGGGTTTTCGATGCCGAGGCTCGGTTCGTGCGCTTTCAGGTAGAGGGCGCCTTCGGCGATCGACATCGGATCGTCGTACTGGGTGATGTGGCCCTTGTACTTGGAGGCGACTTCGGGATTCAGCGTCACTTCCCAGGAGGTCGGCGCCGGCGTCACGTCGTTCTTGTTCCACATCAGCAGGTTGGCGCCGCGACCGTGCGGGATCCCGTACGGCTTGCCTTCGAAGGTGTTGTACGGCTGGTCTTTGAGGTCGGGGAAGACCGTCTTGTAGTTGGGGACCAGCGAGACGTTTACCGGGGACACTTCGCCCGCGGCCCAGAGCCGTGCCGTCGCGTTGCCCGAGGCGGAGACCCCGTCGTACTGGCCGGTCTCCATCAGTTTCACCATTTCGTCAGAGGTGCCGGCGACCTTGTCGCTGACTTTGCAGCCGGTTTCTTCTTCGAACGGCGTCACCCAGTCCGGGGTTTCGGGACTGCCGCCCGCTTCGACGTAGCCCGCCCAGGAGATCAGGTTCAGCGCCCCCTCGCCCTTGCCGAGCTTCTGCAGTTCTTCGCCGCCACCGCCGCCCGAGCCACCGCCGCCGGTGCTCGAGCCGCCGCCGCAGCCCGCCAGGACGACCATGAACGCGACCAGTCCCGCGACGACCAACCACGCCGCCCGAGCCGGGGCCCCACCCTTATGCCTACTCATGGTGCTACCTCCTCTTTCGTCGTCTTGCCGCGGACCGCGGCCGCGTGCTCCGGCCGCCATCCCACGAGCACCTCCGCCCCCCGCGTGGGCACGGCGCCGGGCGCCTCACCCACGTTCTGCCTGACCAGCTGCAAGCTGCCGCCGGCGTCGAGCTCCACCGTGTACCGGGTCACCGCGCCGGCGTAGGCGACGTCGACGACCCGCCCGCGCTCGGTGACCAGCCCGTCGGCGGCCGATCCCGGCGCCACCACCTCGATCTTCTCCGGCCGCACGGTGAAGCGCTCGCCACCGCGCTCGAGCACGTTGGAGACGCCGACGAAGTCGGCGACGAACTCGTTCACCGGGTGCTCGTAGAGCTCTTCCGGGGCGGAGACCTGCTCGATCCGCCCTTCGTTGAAGACGGCGATCCGGTCTGACATCGTCAGCGCCTCGTCCTGGTCGTGGGTGACGTAGACGAAGGTGATGCCGACGTCGCCCTGGATCGCCTTCAGCTCGGTCTGCATCTGCTCGCGCAGCTTCAGGTCGAGGGCGCCGAGCGGCTCGTCGAGGAGCAGCACCCGGGGCCGGTTGACGATCGCCCGCGCCAGCGCGACCCGTTGGCGCTGGCCGCCGGATAGCTCGGCCGGCTTGCGGTCGCCGTAGCCGGGCAGGCGGACCATCTCCAGCGCCTCGTCGCGGCGCCGCTCGCGCTCGGCCTTGTCGACTTTCGCCACCTTCAGCCCGTAGGAGACGTTGTCGGCGACCGACATGTGAGGGAAGAGCGCGTAGTCCTGGAAGACCGTGTTGACGGCGCGTTCGTAGGGCGGCAGGCCGGAGACGTCCTGGCCGCCGAGCTCGATCGTGCCCGCGGTGGGGTCCTCGAAGCCGGCGATCATCCGCAGCGTCGTCGTCTTGCCCGAGCCGGAGGGCCCGAGCATGGTGAAGAACTCACCGGCCCGGACTTCGAGGTCGATGCCCGCGACAGCGACCACGTCCCCGTAGGACTTGGTGAGGTCGCTGAGGCGGATGTCGGACGAAGACCCCTCTATCCCGCGAAGTTATCCGAGCGGGCGAAGGTTCGCTGGATAAATAGGACGCGCCGACTTATCCGCGACGTAGTACGGATGCGCTCCAGCGCAGGCGACGGACCCGGATCGAGCCGCCGCCGCGTGGGCCGCAGCGGCTAAAGCGGCAGGTGCGTTCGCACTTTGCCGTATCTATTACGGAGAACTGCGAACGCGTTAGAAGCCGGCGGGGTGACGCGCGACGAACCCTTCGTTGGAAGGGAGCACTTCGTGCCAGCGAGGGCCGGTTTCGTCGGTGCCTTCGTCGCCCGCGGTGTCGAAGCGGTAGCCGGCGACCGTCATGTAGGCGTGGCCGGCGTTGGCGTAGACGGTGATCCAGCGGCCTTCGCCTTCTTCGCCCCAGCTCTCGAGCGGGCCGGAGGGGAGGGGGCTGGCGAGGAAGGCGCCGCCGTGGAGGGCGAAGGAGACGGAGCCAGAGCAGTCGTAGCCACGCGAGGCGAAGCTGGCGTGGCCGCCGCCGTAGATGTAGGGGCGGAGGCGGATCCGGTTGGCGGCGGCGATCACGGCCTTGACCTTGGCCGGGGCGCTCGCGGGCGGGATCAGTTCGCCCGAGGCGAGCAGCTTGGCCTTGGCGGCCGGGGTGCAGAGGTCCGTTTCGACGGCGGTCAGGCCACCGAAGTTGCAACTGGCCGAGGCGCCCGCCGGGGCGATCGCGAAGGCCGCGGCAACCATCGTCACAAGCAACGCGAGACCCACATGGAACTTCCGACTGCTCTTGCGCAAACCGATATCTCCTTCGTCGGCCTACGGGGTTAGCTGTCGGGCTGGCGCTGAAAGAGCTCGCGCCCCCACAAAGACGTGGGTTAGCCCCGAAAACGTGGTTCCCCCGCTCCCGCGTGCCAGGTGACATGCAGGACTCGGCGTTTCGGTCGTGTAGACCGGCGGCATAGTAGTAGATCCGTCGGGTCCCTGCTCACAGAACGCAAACATTGCGTTTGATTTCGCTTGGGAGCGGGAAGATCCTCCGGTGAGACCGGGTCCCGGCGCGGCCCGTCTGCCGCTGCTCGCGCGGCCGTCGGGCTCGGCGGGCGAGTGTATACACCGCGCCAATTTTCGCTCCAGACCGGTAGATTGGTCTTATGGGAATGGCGATCCGCGGACGAACGGCACTGCTCACCGGGGCCACCGGCGGCCTCGGCCGGGCGATCGCCAAGGGGCTCGCGGGCGATGGCGCGACCCTCATCCTCAGCGGCCGTCGCGAGGCCGACCTGCTCGCCCTCGCCGAGTCCCTGCCCGGCTCCGACCACCGGGTCGTCGTCGCCGATCTGGCCGAGGACGGGGAGGCGGAGCGCCTCGCCGAGGCGGCGGGCGGGGTCGACATCCTCGTCGCCAACGCCGGCCTCCCGGGCGCCGGCTGGCTCTCGGAGTTCTCCGCCGAGGAGGTGAAGCGTGCCGTCCGCGTCAACCTCGAGGCGCCGATGCTGCTCGCCCGCGCCCTCTTCCCGGCGATGCTCGAGCAGGGCTCGGGCGCCCTCGTCTTCGTCTCCTCGCTGTCGGGCAAGTCGGCCAGCCCGCGCACCTCCGTCTACAACGCGACCAAGTTCGGCCTGCGCGGCTTCGCCCTCGGCCTGCGCACCGACCTCGGCCCGCGCGGGGTCGGCGTCTCGCTGGTCTCCCCGGGCTTCGTCCGCGAGGCCGGGATGTTCGCCGACGCCGGCGCCAAGACGCCGCCGCTGATGGGCACGACGACGCCCGCCGCGGTCGCCGACGCGGTCCGTCGCGCGATCGCCGAGGACAAGGTCGAGATCACCGTCGCGCCGATCCTCGACCGGGTCGCCGCCCACGCCGGCATGGTCAGCCCGCGGGCCTCGGTCATCGCCCAGAGCGGCAAGGTCGGCCAGCGCGCCGCCGCCGCCGTCACCGAGGCCCACTCGAAAGACAAGCGTTGAGCCCGGCCTTCAAGCTCTTCACCGTCCCCTCCCCGAAAGGTTCGTCTCATGAGCACCAACTCCGATAGCTTCGGCGCCAAGTCGACCCTCGAGGTCGGCGGCCGCGCCTACGAGATCTTCCGCCTCGACGCGCTGCAGGAGCGCTTCGACGTCGCCCGCCTGCCCTACTCGATCAAGGTGCTGCTGGAGAACGTGCTGCGGCTCGAGGACGGGGTCTCGGTGTCGAAGGCCGACGTCGAGGCGATCGCCTCCTGGGACGCCGCCGCCGAGCCGAGCGTCGAGATCCCCTTCCAGCCCGCCCGGGTCCTGATGCAGGACTTCACCGGCGTGCCCGCGGTCGTCGACCTCGCCGCGATGCGCGACGCGATGGCCGAGATCGGCGGCGACGCCACCGCGATCAACCCGCTGGTCGACGTCGACCTGGTGATCGACCACTCGGTCCAGGTCGACGCCTTCGGCAACGAGCGCGCCTTCGCCGTCAACGCCGAGCGCGACTTCGAACGCAACCGCGAGCGCTACTCGTTCCTCAAGTGGGGCCAGGGCAGCTTCGCCAACTTCCGCGTCGTCCCGCCCGCGACCGGCATCTGCCACCAGGTCAACCTCGAGTACCTCTCCCAGGTCGTCTACTCGAAAGAGAACGGCGGCGCGCTGCAGGCCTACCCGGACACCCTGGTCGGGACCGACTCGCACACGACGATGGTCAACGGCCTCGGGGTGCTCGGCTGGGGCGTCGGCGGGATCGAGGCGGAGGCGGCGATGCTGGGCCAGCCGATCTCGATGCTCTTGCCGCAGGTGGTCGGCTTCAAGCTCTCCGGCGAACTGCCCGAGGGCTCGACCGCGACCGACCTCGTCCTCACCGTCACCGAGATGCTGCGCGAGCGCGGCGTCGTCTCCAAGTTCGTCGAGTTCTTCGGGCCGGGGCTGCCGACGCTGGGGCTGGCCGACCGGGCGACGCTCGGCAACATGTCGCCGGAGTTCGGCTCGACCTGCGCGATCTTCCCGGTCGACGCGGAGACGCTGCGCTACCTGGACCTGACCGGGCGGCCGACCGAGACGATCGAGCTGGTCGACGCCTACGCCCGGGCGCAGGGGATGTTCCATGACGAGTCGACCCCTGACCCCGTCTTCTCCGACCTGCTGGAACTCGACCTCGGCGACGTGGTGCCGTCGATCGCCGGGCCGAAACGCCCGCAGGACAGGGTGCCGCTCGACGAGGCGAAGGAGTCGTTCCTCGAGGCGATGAGCGAGCTGGCGAGCGACTCGGCGGCCGAGCAGCTCGGCAACGGGATCGACGAGGCCAACGCCGAGTCCTTCCCGGCGTCCGATCCGCCGGCCGAGGACCACGACGACGAGCGCGGCAAACCACGCCCCGCGGTGACCGGCGCCCCGGTGGCGACGGCCGAGCGGCGGCGCTCCGAGGACGCGGTCGAGGTGTCGTCGGGCGGCGAGACCTTCGAGCTCGACCACGGCCGGGTGGTGATCGCCGCGATCACCTCCTGCACCAACACCTCGAACCCGAGCGTGATGATCGGGGCCGGCCTGCTGGCCCGGAACGCGCTCGCCAAGGGGCTGGCGCGCAAGCCGTGGGTGAAGACGTCGCTGGCCCCCGGGTCGACGGTCGTCACCGACTACCTGCGCCGGGCGGGCCTCGACGAGGCGCTCGACGGGCTCCAGTTCAACCTCGTCGGCTACGGCTGCACCACCTGCATCGGCAACTCCGGCCCGCTGGCGGAGGAGATCTCGGCGGCGATCGCCGAGAAGGACCTCGCCGTCTGCGCCGTCCTCTCCGGCAACCGCAACTTCGAGGGCCGGATCAACCAGGACGTCAAGGCCAACTACCTGGCGAGCCCGCCGCTGGTCGTCGCCTACGCGTTGGCCGGTCGGATGGACATCGACATCACCACCGAGCCGCTCGGCGAGGGCGCCGACGGCGAGCCGGTCTACCTGCGCGACATCTGGCCCTCGAACGAGGAGATCAAGAAGGTCGTCGGCGAGTCGGTCGCGGCGGAGATGTACGAGCGCAACTACGCCGACGTCTTCACCGGCGACGAGGAATGGAACGCGGTCGAGGTGCCCTCGGGCGACCGCTACGACTGGCCCGACTCGACCTACGTGCGGCAGCCGAGCTTCTTCCAGGACATCCCGGCCGACCCGCCCGGGCTGGCCCCGGTCGAGGGCGCCCGCGTCCTCGCCGTGCTCGGCGACTCGGTCACCACCGACCACATCTCGCCCGCGGGCGCGATCAAAAGAGACAGCCCGGCGGGCAAGTGGCTGACCGAGCACGGGGTCGAGCCCGGTGACTTCAACTCCTACGGCTCGCGTCGCGGCAACCACGAGGTGATGGTCCGCGGCACCTTCGCCAACATCCGCCTGCGCAACCGGCTGGTGGAGAAAGTCGGCGGCTACACCCGCCACTTCCCCGACGGCGCCGAGACCACGATCTACGACGCGGCGATGGCCTATGCCGACGAGGGCGTTCCCCTCGTCGTCCTGGCGGGCAAGGAGTACGGCTCCGGCTCATCCCGCGACTGGGCGGCGAAGGGCACCAAGCTCCTCGGCGTCGGCGCCGTGATCGCCGAGTCCTTCGAGCGCATCCACCGCTCCAACCTGATCGGCATGGGCGTCATCCCGCTCCAATACGCCGACGGCGACACCGCCGAGTCCCTCGGCCTGACCGGCGCCGAGACGATCACGATCGGCGACCTCGAAGGCGGCAACGCCAAGACCGTCACCGTCACCGCGACCGCCGACGACGGCACCTCCAAGACGTTCGCGGCCAAAGTCCGCCTCGACACCCCCAACGAGGTCACCTACATCAACAACGGCGGCATTTTGCAGACGGTCCTCCGCAACCTGAAGTAGCTCCAGCCGCGGGCTCAATGTTGATGGGCCGAAAAGTAGCCCTATAAGAGGGTTTTTCGGCCCATCAACGTCCGCGACGTGGCGAGCGAGGGGCGCGGGAGGCAGGGGGGTCCGCGCGCCCCTCACTGCACCTGCGCGCCGGTAGCCAGGGAGGGATGCCGACGCGGCTGTCCCCCGGCGTTGCCCGGGAACAGTCGAATTAGCTATAGCGCTCGTTCAGGTTCCGGTCAAGGCACGTATACCGAACCGCTACGTTCGTTCGGTCGCGCTTTGCGGCGTGCCGGAGGCGGGGGAGAGGGGTGCGGTCTCGGGTTGGGCGATGCCCCAGCCCTTGCGTTCGATCAGCTCGATCCCGATCACGCTGCCGATCGGGCCGAA
>Ga0164242_10008639_pt1 | contig 11039 bp, 10 predicted proteins | sample OricomgcompostMG_FD_108783 | JGI IMG/M metagenome (GOLD analysis project Ga0164242, IMG submission 108783) | Miracle-Growth compost microbial communities from Emeryville, California, USA - Original compost - Miracle growth compost (MG) ...
GATCGGTGCATCGCCGTGGACGCTGGTGTCTCCGGTGAGGAGCCCGACCTGCTCTGCTCCATGTCGGGCGACGAGGTCGTGGAACTTCTGGTTCGACAGTGCCTTGATCGGCGTCGTGTAGAAGCACTTGCGACCGGTACGTAGCGCGAGATGGACGGCGAACTCGCCGACGACGGTCTTGCCGGCACCCGTCGGCGCCGCTACGAGGACGCCCTCACCGGCTTCGACGGCGGCGCAGGCTTCCCGCTGGAACGGGTCGAGACCGAAGGGGTAGCCGGCGGCGAACGTGGTCAGTTCCGGCGTGGCGGCGCGGTGCCGACTGGCCGCGTAGCGTTCGGCGGGGCTGCGCGGGTCGGACGGATCAGACGAGGCAGCCATGAGGTCAGGCTAATCGGATGCCGTCACGGATCGGGCAGTTCGTGGTTCGACGGTCCGAGCGCCGGCATCTGGTCCCGCACCGAACGCAGCTCCCGCAGGAAACGGCGGATCGAACCCCACAGACTGAGCGCCGCGACCACGCACACGGCGAGGGCGACGAGCGCGATGGCGAGGTCGATCCACAGCCACATGAGGTGCACGCTACCCGGCTGTTCCCCCCGGCTCCGGTTTGTGCGCGGCGGGAGCGCCCCGCAGAGGCGAACTTTCCGGAGGCGAGGACGGCTCGGCCGTCTCGTACTGCGCGATCGCAGCGCTGGCGAGCTGCTGTACCTCCCCGGCCAGTTGCGCCGGGACGATCACGCGGGCGCGGCCAGCCAGCCGCAGCACCAGCGACCGGATCCAGGCCGGGTCGGGTGTACGTAGCGCGACACGCAGCGTCCCGTCCGGTTCGAGCCGGGTGAACTCGCACGGGTAGTAGTCGGCCACCCACTGCGCTCCCGGCTCCAGCTCCAACTCCACCAGCAGTTGGTCCGGGGTGGGCTTGAACAGCCCGTCTGCGAGATCCCGCGGGACGGCTGACGGAGGCGGTGCAGCCGGGACGTCCAGCACGTTCGCTTCCTGTATCCGATCGGCCCGGAACAACCGCAAGGCCTCCGCCCGGTGACAGTAGGCCTCGAGGTACCAGTGCCCGTCGGTAAGAACCAGTCGCAGTGGGTCGACGTCACGCTCGGTCACCTCGTCCCGCGCGGCACCGAGGTAGCGCAGGTGCAGTCGGCGCTGCTCGTCGACGCCGCGACGCAGTGCGAGCATCGCGTCCGGCGCCGGGGCCTCCAGCGCGACGCTGACTGCCGGTTGTTCCTCGGTGCTGCCACCCACTGCAGTCTCCAGCTTGCCGCGGACGCGGTCGAGGGCATCCCGATCGGTCAATCCCGGCACGTCACTCAGAGCCCGTACCGCGACGAGGAGAGCATTCCCCTCGTCGGCGGTCAGTCGCAGCGGCCGATCGAGCACCTGCGGGTCCAGCAGGGTGATGTGGTCACCCTCGAAGTCGATGTCGATCAGGTCGCCCGGCGAGCCCCCGGGCAACCCGCACAGGAACAACAGGCTGACGTCGGCTCGGAGCTGTCGCTCGCTGACCCCGAACGCCTCGGCGGCCTCGGCGAAGGTGACGCCCGGGTGGGTGCGCAGCCAGGGCACCAGCGATAGCAGCCGCGGCAGCCGCTCGGTGCTTGCGGCGGTGGCGCTCACCGTCCCGCTCCGACCGCACGCAACCTGTCGACGACGGCCTGCCGCAGCGCCGTCGGCTCGAGCACGAGGACATCCGGACCGTAACCGGCGAGCATGTCGGCGAATCCTTCGTGGGCGTAAAACGGAACGTCGAGCAGGTCCGGGTCGCTCTCGTCCGCCTGTCCCTGCAGGCGCAGCCGATGGGCGGTGCCGGGCCGGACGCGGATCCGCGCGAGCCTGCGTTCCCGGGGGTCGTCCCGGTCGGTACTGGTGACCATGGCGCGTACGTCGACGCCGGGAGGCACCGTGTACGAACCAGCACCGGACCGCGGGGCGACCGGCCCGGTCATGCGGGAGAGCCGGAAGACGCGGGGGGCGTCCCGATCGAGGTCGTGACCGCCCACGTACCAGCGGCCGCGCCAGCTGACGAGGCCCCATGGCTGCAGGGTCCGCCGGGCCGTGCCGGAGCCGGGAGCCTGGTAGTCGAAGGTGACCTCCTGCCGCGCGATGACCGCGTCGAGCAATGGCTCGAATGCCGGCTCGTTGGTACCTACCCGGGCCTCGAGTCCGGCCGGTGGCGCAAGTGGTTCGGCCCCGGCGGCGGCAAGCTTGCGGATGGCGCTGCTGGCGGTGCCGGACAGGTGGGCAGACGACCACAATCGGGCAGCCAGGCCGAGCGCGGCCGCCTCGTCCGGGTCGAGTGAGATCTCGGGTAGCGCGTAGTCGGATCGGTGAATTCGGTACCCGATCTCATCGCCGTAGAGCGGGTCCACCGGTCCGGGATGCAGCGGGATCCCGAGCTCGCGGAGCTCCTCCTTGTCCCGCTCGAACATCCGCCGGAACGCCTCGCCGCCGGTGGCGGAGTCATCCGGGTCGTACCCGTCCACCAACCGGCCGAGCTCGAGCACGGTGAGGAACCGGGACGTAGCCATCAGGGCCATCGTCAGGTTGATCAGGCGCTCGGTCTTCGCGTGGGCCACGTTCGGCAACCTACCGCCGCAGCTGGCTCGCGGCGTCAGGCCAGCCGGTCCACTGCCGCCAGATAGCCGGAGACCAGCTCCGCCACCAGGTCGGCGGCCGGCTTGCTCACGGTCAGCTGCCCGACCACCTCGCCGATCGGGCTGACCACCAGCTCGTCCCTGCGGTAGTGGTCGATGCGTTGCTCTGCCTCCGCGGTCAGCATCCGTTGCAACGGCATCGGTAGTGCGTCGGGAGCATCCGGTGCGTCCCACGCTTCGTTCCACCGGTTCCGCAGCTGTCGGAGCGGTTTGCCGGTCATGCACCGGGATCGCACGGTGTCGGTGGACTGTGCGTCCAGCAGTTGCCGCACGACCGCTGAGCGTTCCGGATTCTCGGTGGCCGTACGCCACAGCGACCCGGACCAGATGCCCTGTGCCCCCAATGCGCGCGCCGCCGCGAACTGCTGCCCGGTCGCGATTCCGCCAGCCGCGAGCACCGGGATCGTGCCCGCGGCGGCCACCACCTGCGGCACCAGCACCATGGTCGATATGTCGCCGGCGTGGGCGGCCGCCTCGCTACCCTGCGCGATGATCAGATCCACGCCGGCTTCGCGCTGCCTGATCACATGCCGGGTGTTGCCGACCATCGCGCCCACCAACAAGCCGCGTCGGTGCGCCTCGCCCACGGCGTCGGCGGGCGGCGTGCCCAGTGCGCTGACCACCAGCCGGGCGCCGCGGTCGAACGCGGAGGCGATGTGCTGGCGTGCGGCGGCGGCACTGGGGCCCAGCGGGTAGACGGGAACCGGCGTCTGCCCGGTTGGGACCGGCGGCAGTGCGAATCGTTGATAGAGATCCGCGACGAACCGGCGGTGGTCGGCAGGGATCCGCTGTTCGAGGTCTGCCTGCATCCGCTCCAGGTCGGCTTCGGTCGACTGCTCGCTGGTGGAGGGGATCATCACGTCGACCCCGTACGGTTTTCCGTCGACATGGCGGCTGATCCAGGCCATGTCGTCGTCGGCCTGCTCGGGTGCGTAGTAGGCAGCGCCGTACACCCCGATCCCGCCGACGCGGGATACGGCAGCCACCACCTCGCGGTGGTGACTGAACGCGAAGATCGGATACCGGCTGCCGACGAGGTCGCAGACGGGCGTGTGCACGGACGCGGTCATGGTGCCGTCCTACATGGAGGCGATGAGCTTGTCCACGCGGTCGTCCACGGCTCGGAACGGGTCCTTGCACAGCACGGTGCGCTGCGCCTGGTCGTTCAACTTGAGGTGCACCCAGTCGACGGTGAAGTCTCGACGCTTGTCCTGGGCCTGCTTGATGAAAGCGCCTCGCAGCCGCGCCCGTGTGGTCTGCGGCGGGATCGACTTCGCCGCGAACACTTCGATGTCCCGGGTGACCCGCTCGACCTCACCGCGCCGATCCAGCAAGTAGTACAGGCCGCGGTTCCGGTTGATGTCGTGATAGGTGAGGTCCAGCTGCGCGATCCTGGGCGCGGACAGCGGCAGCTGGTGCTTGGCCCGGTAACGCTCGATCAGCTGGTGCTTGATGACCCAGTCGATCTCGCGGTCGACCAGGCTGAGGTCACCGGTCTCGACCGCCCGTACGGTGCGCTGCCAGAGGTCGAGCACCTGCTTCACCGTCCCGTCGGCGCCACGGCGGTCGATGAAGTCCTGAGCCTTGGACAGGTACTCCTTCTGCATGTCCAGGGCGCTGGCCTCCCGGCCGTTTGCCAGCTTGACCTTGCGCCGGCCGGTCGGGTCGTGGCTGATCTCGCGAATCGCCCGGATCGGGTTCTCCAGCGTCAGGTCCCGGAAGATCGTGTTGGCCTCGACCATCCGCAGCACCAGGTCGGTCGCGCCGACCTTGAGCAGGTTGGTGGTCTCGCTCATGTTCGAATCGCCGACGATCACGTGCAGCCGGCGGAAGCGCTCGGCGTCCGCGTGCGGCTCGTCCCGGGTGTTGATGATCGGGCGGCTGCGGGTCGTGGCGCTGGAGACGGACTCCCAGATGTGCTCGGCGCGCTGGCTGATGCAGAACACGGCCCCGCGCGGGGTCTGCAGCACCTTGCCCGCGCCACAGATGAGTTGTCGGGAGACCAGGAACGGCACCAAAATGTCCGCGACCCGGGAGAACTCGCCATGCCGGCCGATCAGGTAGTTCTCGTGGCAGCCGTAGGAGTTGCCGGCCGAATCGGTGTTGTTCTTGAACAGATAGATGTCGCCGGCGATGCCTTCCTCCCGCAGCCGGCGTTCGGCGTCCTGTACCAGCCCCTCGAGCGTTCGCTCCCCCGCCTTGTCGTGGATCACCAGATCGACGATCGAGTCGCATTCCGGCGTGGCGTACTCCGGATGCGAGCCCACGTCGAGATAGAGCCGGGCCCCGTTGCGCAGGAAGACATTGCTGGAGCGCCCCCAGGACACCACCCGGCGGAACAGGTACCGGGCCACCTCGTCCGGGCTGAGCCGGCGCTGACCACGGAACGTGCACGTCACGCCGTACTCGTTCTCGAGCCCGAAGATGCGACGTTCCATGCTTCCAGCCTACGGCGCGAGCACCCGGACGGCGTGACGGCGGCAACCAGGCGTCCGGACGCGGCATCGGAACGACCGGTCGGCGTACCGGCCGACCGCAGCTGGTCGCGTCAGTTGGTCGCCTTCGCCGGTTCGTGCCCGGCCGCGGACAGCAGGTCGTCGCGGGCATGGATCTTGGCCCGCTCGCGCCCCTGCTCGGCACCGAGCGCACGCTCGGCCGCGTCGATGGCCTGCCAGCCCTCCCAGCGCACCACGGTGCTGCCGCGCTCGGTCAGCAGCGCGACGAGGTCCTCCGCGTTCCCGCGGGGCGCGGGTAGCCGGCCGGCCTCCGCGTCCGCGAGCAGCGAGGTGACCGTCTCTTTGGCGTCGTGCCGGTTGGTGCCGATCACCCCGGTCGGACCACGCTTGATCCATCCGGCGACGTACCGGCCCGGGACTGGGTTGCCGTCGCGGATGACCCGCCCCTCGTCGTGTGGGACGATGCCGGCCCGGTCGTCGAAAGGCAGGCCGGGGATGGCCACACCCCGGTAGCCGACGGAGCGCAGTACCAGCTGGGATGGGATGTCGGTGCTCAGCTCCGTGTCGTGGACGCCACCGGTGCCGTCGAGCTCGGTACGGCGCAGCCGCACTGCCTCGACCCGATCGGCGCCGAGGATCGCCTCCGGACGCTGCAGGAACCGCAGGTGCAGCCGGCGCTGCCGGCCAGCGGGCTTGCGGGTGGACCAGTCCTGGAGCACCTCGAGGTTGCGCCGCAACGCGGCGCTCTCCGCAATCGCCTGCTCGCTGGCCTCGTCCAGTACCAGATCCGCTGGGTCGACGATGACGTCCGCGCCGGAGATCTCGCCGAACTCGCGCAGCTCCTTGGTGGTGAACTTGGCCTGGGCGGCGCCCCGGCGACCCACCATGTGCACGTCCTCGATATGGCTGCGACGCAGCACGTTGAGGGCGTGCACAGGCATGTCGGTGACGGCGAGGTCGTCGGCGCTCTTGAGCAGGATGCGGGCCACGTCCACCGCGACGTTGCCGACACCGATGACCACCGCGGTGCGGGCGTCGAGGGTGAAGTGGTCCACGGCGGAGTCCGGGTGTCCGCTGTACCAGGCGACGAACTCGGTGGCGGAGAAACTGCCGGGAAGATTCTCGCCGTCGATGTCCAAGTGCCGGTCGACAGCCGCACCGGACGCGTGGATCACCGCGTCGTAGTAGGTCGCCAGCTCGTCCGGGGTGAGGTCCGAGTCCGGTTCGTCACCGACCTCCACGTTGCCGAGGAAGTGGATACCCGGGAGCCCGAAGATGCGTTCCAGGGTGCCGACGATGGACTTGATCTTCTCGTGGTCCGGCGCCACGCCGTAGCGTACGAGGCCGTACGGAGCAGGCAAGCGCTCGATCACGTCCACTGCGGCGCCGCTCTTGGCGAGCGACTCCGCGGCGTACAGGCCTGAGGGTCCGGAACCGACGACGGCGATACGAAGCACGCTCCGCACTATGCCAGAGGCCCCGCCAAGGTGCCGTCAGGGCGTCTGCGGGAGCAGCGCGACCAGCGCTGGACCGCTGATCCGGCGGAACTTGCGCCCCGGTCGGGTCCGGTCCAGGACCGCCACCTCGAGGGTGTCATCGGTCAGCGGCCGAGCTTCCCCGTTGCCAGCGGTGGCGCCGGCCCGAAGACCGGCGACCGCGGAGGCGAGCGCATCCGACAGTGACTGCCCGGCAGTGTGCGCCTCTTTCAGCGATGCGCTCACCGCGTCCGCCTGGCCGCCGATCGCGACGAAGCCGTCCTCATCGCCGACGGTGCCGTCGTAGGTCAGCCGGTAGATCTGGTCGGAGGAGGCAGCCTCGCCGACCTCGGCCACTACGACCTCGATCTCGTACGGCTTGTTGTTCTCGATGAAGATCGAGCCGAGGGTCTGCGCGAACGCGTTTGCGAGACCGCGCCCGGTGACGTCCCGCCGGTCGTACGCGTAGCCGCGCATGTCGGCGTAGCGGACTCCGGCAACGCGAAGGTTCTCGAACTCGTTGTACTTGCCGACCGCCGCGAAGCCGATCCGGTCGTAGATCTCGCTGACCTTGTGCAGTGCGCTGGACGGGTTCTCCGCGACGAACAGGATGCCGTCGGTGTAGGTGCACACGACCACGCTGCGGCCGCGTGCGATCCCCTTGCGGGCATATTCGGACCGGTCCCGGACCAGTTGCTCGGGGCTCGCATAGAAGGGCATCGACATCCGGCTCAGCCTCCGGCGTTGATCATGCGGGCGGCCAGGACGGATTCCACCAGCGCGGACAGGTCGTCCTCCGCGAACCGCTGGTAGCCCGCTGCGGTCACGGTGGCGACCACCGGGAAGATCCGCCGGGTCAGGTCCGGACCGCCGGTCGCGGAATCGTCGTCAGCAGCGTCGTAGAGCGCCTCGACCGCCAGCCGCACCGCGGCATCCGGAGCGACGTCGTCGGAGTAGCGCTTCTTCAGCGCGCCACGGGCGAAGACGCTGCCCGAACCCACCGCGAAGAAGCTGTGCTCTTCGTAGCGGCCGCCGGTCACGTCGTAGGAGAAGATCCGCCCCTCATCGCGATCGGGGTCGTAGCCGGCGAACAGCGGCACCACGGCCATGCCTTGCATCGCAGCCGCCAGGTTGCCGCGGATCATGGTGGCCAGCCGGTTCGCCTTGCCGTCCAAGCTCAGCGTGTTTCCCTCGATCTTCTCGTAGTGCTCCAACTCGACCTGGAAAAGCCGGACCATCTCGACCGCGACGCCCGCGGCACCGGCGATGCCGATGGCGGAGAACTCGTCGGCAGGAAACACCTTCTCGATATCGCGCTGCGCGATCACGTTTCCCATGGTGGCGCGTCGATCCCCGGCCATGACCACACCACCGGCGCAGGTGACGGCGACGATGGTGGTGCCGTGCCGCACCGCGTCGGTCGGGACCACCGGCAGCTCACCCGCGCCGTGCCGCCCCGGCAGCAGGTCGGGGTTCACCGCGGCCAGGAACTCGTGGAACGACGACGAGCCCGGGGTCAAGAAGTGAGCGGGCAACCGCCCGGTGCCGTGCGGGTCGTGCGCCATGGGTCCCCTCGTCCGTGTGTTCCGGCGGCGTCGAACGCACCGACGCCGCCCGCGTCGTCCTGTCGGTCAGGCCGACGGTCACTCCCCGCCCTTTTGTATATAGGAGCGCACGAAGTCCTCGGCGTTCTCCTCGAGCACGTCGTCGATCTCATCGAGCAGGCTGTCGACGTCCTCGGTCAGCGCCGCGTTGCGTTCGGCGACATCCGCGCCGGCCTCGGTGGTCTGGTCGACCTGCTCGTCCGGTTCGCTCTTCCGGGTCGTGCGGCTCTGCCCGCCGTCGTCACGCGTTGGCATCGCGGCTACCTCCTGGTCCCGGGTGGGCTGCTGCCCTCGCGTACAGCCTAGTCTGCGGCCCCGGTCGGACCCGGGAACGGGCGCCGCCACGCCCGGGTTCAGGAATCCGCGGTGATCTCGTCGAGCAGCTGCGCCGCGGTATCGCAGCGGTCCAGCAACTCGCGTACGTGGGCCTTCGTGCCACGCAGCGGCTCGACCATCGGCACCCGCTGCAGCGAGTCGCGACCCACGTCGAAGATCATGCTGTCCCAGGACGCGGCGGCTACCTCCGGCGCGTACTTCGCCAGGCAGCGACCACGGAAGTACGCGCGGGTGTCCTCCGGCGGGTCGGTGACGGCGGCTGCCACCTCCTCGCTGCGCAGCAGTGTCTTCATCGAGCCGCGCGCCACCAAGCGGTTGTAGAGCCCCTTCTCCGGCCGCACGTCGCTGTACTGCAGGTCGACCAGGTGCAATTTGGCCGCGTCCCAGCCCAGCTTCTCCCGATCCCGGTAGCCCTCTAGCAGTGCCAGCTTCGCCACCCAATCCAGCTCGTCGGCGAGCTGCATCGGATCGTCCGCCAGCCGCAGCAACGTCGTCTCCCAGCGGAGCAGTACGTCCCGGGTCTGCTCATCTGCGTCGGCACCGTACCGATCCTCGACGAACTTCCGGGCCTGCTCCAGGTAGACCTCCTGCAGCTGCAGCGCGGTGAGGTGTCGGCCGTCCCGCAGCGACAGCTGGTGGCGGAGGGAGGGGTCATAGGAGACCGCCCGGACGGACGCCACCGGCCCCTCGAGGCCCAGGTCGACGCGGTTTTCCCGCAGCCAGCCCGACTCGATCATCGCGAGCACGAGCGCGGTGGTACCGAGCTTGAGGTACATCGCGATCTCGCTCAGGTTCGCGTCCCCGATGATCACGTGCAGGCGCCGGTATCGCTCCGCATCCGCGTGCGGCTCGTCCCGAGTGTTGATGATCGGACGCTTCAGCGTGGTCTCCAGACCGACCTCGACCTCGAAGAAGTCGGCACGCTGCGAGAGCTGGAACCCCTCCCCCTGGCCGTCGGTGCCGAGCCCGACCCGGCCTGCTCCGCAGAAGACCTGCCGGGTGACGAAGAACGGCGTCAGGAACCGGACGATGTCGGCGAACGGCGTCGCGCGGTTCATCAGGTAGTTCTCGTGCGTGCCGTACGACGCGCCCTTGCCGTCGGTGTTGTTCTTGTAGAGCTGCAGCGGCGCGGTCCCGGGGATCCGCAGCGCGCGGCGGGCCGCCTCTGCCATCACCAGTTCGCCGGCCTTGTCCCAGCGGACGGCGTCGAGCGGATTGCTGCATTCGGGTGCGGAGTATTCCGGATGCGCGTGGTCGACGTAGAGCCGCGCGCCGTTGGTGAGAATGACGTTGGCAAGACCCAGGTCTTCGTCGCCTGCGGGGGCGTCGACGCTGCCGCGGGATATGTCCTGCTCGAACCCGCGCGCGTCCCGGAGCGGGTTCTCCTCTTCGAAATCCCACTGTGCCCGCGCGTCACCGAGACCGACCGCATTCGCGTACGCGTTCACGACCAGCGAGCTGGCCATCATGTGGTTCGCTCCGGGTTGGCTCGGGACCGAGACGCCGTATTCCGTCTCGATTCCCATCACCCGTCGAACCGTCACACCTCCAGCGTAGCCAGCCGCGGAGCCGTTCCGTCCTGGCCGGTGCGACTACAGGTACTGGCCGGTCCCGGCAACGGTGTCGATGTGCCGACCTGCCTCGGTTCCCTTGCTTCCGGTGATCAGCGTCCGGATGTACACGATCCGTTCGCCCTTCTTGCCGGAGATGCGGGCCCAGTCGTCCGGGTTGGTGGTGTTCGGCAGGTCCTCGTTCTCCTTGAACTCGTCCACGCATGCCGCCATCAGGTGCGCGAGCCGTAGTCCCTTCGCCGCCGGCGCGGCATCGGCCTCCAAGAAGTCCTTGATGGCCATCTTCTTGGCGCGGTCGACGATGTTCTGGATCATCGCCCCGGAGTTGAAGTCGCGGAAGTAGAGCACTTCCTTGTCGCCGTTGGCATAGGTGACCTCCAGGAAACGGTTCTCGTCCGTCTCGGCGTACATCCGCTCGACCGTGCGCTGGATCATCTGTCCGACCGTGGCTGCCCGGTTCCCGCCGTGTTCGGCGAGGTCGTCCGCGTGCAGCGGCAGTTCTTCGGTCAGATAGATCGAGAAAATGTCCCGTGCCGCCTCGGCGTCCGGCCGCTCGATCTTGATCTTCACGTCGAGGCGCCCGGGCCGCAGGATCGCGGGGTCGATCATGTCCTCCCGGTTGGACGCACCGATCACGATGACGTTCTCCAGCCCCTCCACGCCGTCGATCTCGGACAGCAGCTGGGGCACGATCGTGGTCTCCACGTCGGAAGAGATCCCGGACCCGCGAGTCCGGAAGACCGAGTCCATCTCGTCGAAGAACACGATCACCGGCGTGCCCTCGGAGGCCTTCTCCCGAGCCCGCTGGAACACCAGCCGGATGTGCCGTTCGGTCTCGCCGACATACTTGTTGAGTAGCTCGGGACCCTTGATGTTCAGGAAGTAGGCCCGGCCGTCCGACTTGCCGGTGACCTCGGCGACCTTCTTCGCCAGC
>Ga0164242_10008640_pt1 | contig 11037 bp, 13 predicted proteins | sample OricomgcompostMG_FD_108783 | JGI IMG/M metagenome (GOLD analysis project Ga0164242, IMG submission 108783) | Miracle-Growth compost microbial communities from Emeryville, California, USA - Original compost - Miracle growth compost (MG) ...
ACCATGCCGTGCGCGACGGCCCACAGCTGTAGGGCGATCCGTTCGGGGTCTCCGGTGAGCGTCCCGTCCTCCACCGCGGCCCGGACGTTCTCCACCAGGGGCGCATAGGTCGCGTCGGCAGCCTTGTCATCTGCCTCGCTCGGCTGCAGGTCCGGTGGTCGCGGCCCGAACATCAACCCGTACAGGTGCGGGCCGTCGAGCGCCGAACGCCGGTAGGCGCGACCCAGTTCCACCAGGGCGTCGGTGGGGGCCTGCGCCGACGCGGGACGCAACCGCTCGCCCAGGCGGCGAAAGCCCTCGCGGTACATCGCGGCCAGCAGCCGCTGCTTGTCGCCGAAGAGGGAGTAGATCGACATGGTCGACGTTCCGGCGGCGGCGGCGAGCTTGCGCAGCGACAGACCCGCGGGACCGTGTTCGGCGAGCAGCCGCGCACCCTCGTCGATCAGTCGCTGCGACAGGTCAGCCTCGTTGACGTCGGCCACCCGGCAAGGCTATAACACTGTTATGAGCAATAGGAACGGGGCCGAACCCGTCGTCGTGGACGTCGCGGCTCTCGCACTCCGGGTCCCGCCGGAGAGCACCGGGCGCGAGATCGAGGTCGTGTGCTTCTGGGCTTTCGCGCTGCCGCTGATCTACGACGTCGGCCTGCCGACCGCGGCGTACTACGTCACTAGGGGGCTCGGTGGCAGCGCATATCTCGCGCTGCTGGCAGGCACGCTGGCGGCGGGCCTGCGGGTCGCCCACGTGGCGTACTGGCGCCGACGGCTCGACGCGATCGCCGCCTTCCTGCTCGCCGTCTTCGGAACCGGGCTGGCGTTGTCGTTCGTCACCGGTAGCGCCCGGCTCCTGCTCGCCAAGGACTCCGTCCCGACGGCTACCGCCGGACTGATCTTCCTCGGCACGTGCCTGGCCCGCCGGCCGCTCGCCTACGCCTGGGGCCGCCGGATCATGGCGCGGACCGCCCAGCAGCGGCGTCGCTGGGAGGCGGCATGGCTCACCGAACCGGCGTTCCGGCGCGCCTGTTACGTCGTCTCCCTGACCTGGGGCTGCGGCCTGCTCTGCGAAGCGGTCGGCCGGCTGCCCCTCGTCTACGCGTTGCCGATCGATGTCATGGCCGGGCTGTCCTCGCTCCTGTCCGCCCTCACCGTTTCCGTTCTCGCCGCCTGGACGGTCTGGTACGCCCGGGACGTCCAGCGCTAAGGGCGCGGCCGGTGGTGCCCGATCGGGCGTCCACCGCCGCGCTGGGCGACGCATCAGGAAGCGGGACGGGGCTCTCGTTCGGTCCCGTCCCAGAGCAGGTCGTCGACCGGGCGGCGTTCGCGTGGTGAGGCCAGCCCCGTGCCCGTCCAGTCCGCCGGCACGCGACCGATCGCGGACATGCTGGTGACCTCCCAGTGACCGGGCAGCGCGAACTCCGCGGTCAGACCCGCCCGGTCGAACGCGCGGAACTGGCGCACGTGCAACCCCAACGCACGCGCCTGCACCGTCATGTGCGCGACGGCCTGGCCCAGGTCGTAGAGCGCGAACTCCGAGTAGTCCCACTCGGTGTCCTCGACGAAGCGATGGCACAGGTTGGCCACCAACACGCCGGCCGTCGGCGCCCAGGTCGACGAGCTGCCCGCGAGGTGCGCGACCAACCGCCGGTGCGTCTCGTCGCCGCGACGGCCGACGACGAACGACCACGGCTGGGAGTTGCCGGCGGACGGCGCCCAGCGCGCGGCTTCGACCAACAGCTCGACCTCATCGACCGACAGTTCGTGCGCCGCGTCGAACACCGTGGGGCTCCACCGGGTCGCCAGCAACGGATGCAGGCCCGGGCTCGTCATCTGATCGGACACTCCCGGAGCCTGTCACGCCAGGCCGACACCGGACTCACGCGACGTGGAACTCGACGCGATACACGAGCGTGTCCTGGTCGATCGGTCCAGCGTGCGCGGCGCGGGCCCGCAACGACTCCCGGTCGCGCTCACCCGAGCGCTGCACGTCCTCGTCCGTCACCGCGGAGAACGGGAGCAGCTCGACCGCGTCGATCTCGATGACGGTGCCGGCGACCGCGTACCGACCGCCGGCCTTCACCTGCGGACGGCTCCACAGCCGGATCGACACGGTGATCTCGCCGCTGACCACTCGCGCGCGCAGCTCGCGACTGAACATCACGGCAACACCGTAGGTCGGTGCGCACGGCGCGCAAAGCAGTCAGTGCCACAGGATGTCCACCATCGTCTCGCTCCGCTACTTGTTCGCGTTGTTCGTTCGTTGGCCGGCCTCGGCGATGTTCTTGATCCGGCGCAGGCGCGCGTCCCACGTCGCGCCGACGGCGTTCAGCTGCGCGACCGCGCGGGCCAGTTGTTTCTCGTCCACGTGGTAGCGCTTCTCGCGTCCGGCCGGTTCGGACCGGACCAGCCCCACACGATCGAGCAGCACCAGATGCTTGGTCACGGCCTGCCTGGTCACCGGCAGCTGCGCACTCAAGGTCGTCGCGGTGCCCTGGCCGTCGGCGAGCAGCGTGTCGAGCATGCGGCGCCGGGTCGGGTCACCGATCGCCGACCACAGCTCGTCGTCGACCGCCGCTCGGCCCACCAGTCGCTTTGTGCTCATCGCGTGGTCGCGAGCCGGCCGGCAACCGCGGCCAGCCGCGGCAGGTAGAAGTTCCATCCGTTCACGTGGTCGTTGTACTGCGCCTCGAGCACGGCGGCCTCCCAGCCCCGCTCGCGAAAGCCCGTCTCGCTGAACCTCAGCACCGTTGCGTCGCCGTCCGGGACGAGTTCGAAGGTGACGAGCATCGAGTTGCCGGACGCCGCGACCTCACCGTCGTCGTGCGTCCAGCGGAACGCGAACCGTCGCGGCGGATCGGACTCGATCACGGTGAGCCGAGTGCGGTGCTGCTCGGCGCCGGACTCGTCCCGCCAGACGAGCGAGCCGTCGCTGTCCCACTCCTCGGTACTGACGTTCCACCACTCGCTGATGTACTCCGGCGCGCTGACCACCTCGAACCCCACCTCGGGCGAGGCGTCGATCCGCAACTCACGCTCGATGCTGCCGTACTCCATGCCACGTCCACCTTTCGCAACCATCGGTTGCACAACACGCTAGCGGACGCCTGGTCCACACGCAACCATCGGTTGCGAAAGTGGAAGCGCTCAGCTCGCACCCATCGCGCCGCGCCTAGGATCACGCATGCGCCCGAGCCGAACCGCCCGACTGCGCTTGGCCGCAGCCGCGAGCGCCGCCATCGCGGCGACCACTCTCGCGGCCTGCTCGTCGGGTTCGAACAACACGCCGTCCACGAACGGGACGGGCAGCGGCACCGCCACCCAGCGTGCCGGCAGCCAGATCATCCCGGCCGCGCCGGCGGGCCAGGTGACACGGCAACAGACGCCGAAGCAGGTGGCGAACACGACCGGCGTTCCCGGCGTGCTTGCCTGGGACACCCAGGGCTGGCCCGGCGACGGCGCCGATCACCCAGGAGCACTGGAGCACGACCACGTGACCGGACCGGTCCAGTACACGATCACGCCACCGGTCGGCGGGCCGCACGACCCGATCTGGATGAACGCCGGCGTCTACACGCGACCGGTACCGGCCGAGCGTGCCGTCCACAACCTGGAGCACGGCGCCGTCTGGATCACCTACGACCCCGACCTGCCGTCGGCCCAGCTGAGAGCCCTGACCGCCTTCGTCACCAAGCAGTCGATGATTCCCGAGTCGCAGCAGTCCGACGGCATCGCGAACAACGCCAACCGCTACATCGATCTGAGTCCGTGGCCGACGAACTCGTTGCCGACACCCATCGTGCTGAGCGCCTGGGGTTACCAACTGCGGGTCACGTCACCGTCCGACCCGCGCATGCAGCAGTTCGTCGACACCTTCCGGCACAGCCAGAAGTACACGCCCGAGTACGGCGCGGCGGTCGACGGCATCCCGATCCAGACCGGTGGACGTCCGGCGCTGGACGGCAGCCTGCGGCCGAACCCGCCCGGCACCGCATCCGGCGAGGGCATGAACTGATCGCTCCTGGGGCCGCCACCCGAGCCGTCGGTAGGTTGTGCCGCATGGACAGTGCGGAGTTGGCGGGCCGGTTGCTGGACGCGCAGGTCGAGTACCTCGTTGCCGAACTGACCGGCGAGCGCCTCGCCGAAGTCGTGGCGCGCGACGTCGACGACGTGCTCGCCCTTGCCGCGCGCCTGAGCGTCGGCGAGGTCGTCGCCGCGGACGCGGTGAAGGACGCGGGACGGCTGTTGCTCGACAGGGTCGGCGACAGCCCGGTCGTCGAGGACATGACGGGCGCGCTCTCGGACGCCATGTACGACCTGTCGGCGAGCGACGAGTTCCGCCTCGGGGACGTCGTGGACCGCGAGCAGGTCGCGGCCCTGCTGGCGAAGCTGCTGAGCATGCGGCAACTGCAGGACCGCGCACTGGACCGGATGACCGAGAGCCCGCTCGTCGCGATCGTGGCGTCCAAGTTCGTCACCAAGATCGTCTCGGACTTCCTGCAGCAGAACCGGGCCCGCGCCGAGAAACTGCCCGGCATGTCCTCGCTGCTGTCGCTCGGCACGAGCGCGGCGAACAAGGTGCGCAGCCCGTTCGACCGCCACCTCGACCAGCTGCTCGGCGACGCGGCCGGCAAGAGCGCGCAGTACGCGCTGCGAAGGACCAACAACGCGATCCGCGAGCTGATCCACGACGCGCCGCTGCAGGACGCCGGGCTCGAGCTGTGGGACCTGCACGCCGGCGAGCCGATCGGCGAGCTGCGCGAGTACCTGTCGCAGCAGGACCTGCGCGAGTTGGTCCTGATCGTCCGACGCCTGCTCGCCCAGGCGCGCACCAGCGACTATGCCGGCCACGTGCTGGACGCCGGGATCGACGTGTTCTTCGAGCGCTACGGCGCGCGCGACATCGCATCGCTCGTGGACGAACTCGGCCTCGATCGCGACACGCTGGTCGAGCAGGTGCTGCGCTTCGCCCGGCCGGCGCTCGAGGCGGCGCGGACGGACGGCACTCTGGCCAAGCTGATCCGCGCGCGGCTGGAGCCGTTCTTCACGTCTCAACCCGTCCTGGCGCTGCTGGGCGGCTGAGCCTGCCGCCGTAGGGTTGTGGACATGAGCGGCACTTCCACCACCCCTGCCTCCGTCCCCGCCAGTGGCAGCCGGCCGCAGCGCGGACCGTTCGCCTGGGTGGGCGCGTTCACCGGCTTCTACCCCGCGACCGCGACCGACCTCGTGGGGCTCGACCCGGTGGCGCGGTTCCTCTACGCGGCCCGCAGCGTCATCCTGGTGATCTCCGCGCAGGCGGCCGCGATCGCCGGCCTGCTCGCGGCGACCGACCGCCGGTTCGAGGCACTGCCGTTCGTCCTCGTGTTCGTCGGCTACGTGGTGCTGCACGGGATCAGCAACCTGTCCAACGACTACTTCGGGTACAAGCGCGGCCACGACACCGCCGACTCGCCGCGCCGCCGTTACACGCTGCACCCGGTCGCGAGCGGCGCGTTCACGATGCGCTTCCTGGCGACGGGGCTGAGCGTTCTCGCCGTCGTCGCCGCCGGGATCGGCTGTTACTTCATCGCACTAAGCGGCTGGGGCGCGGTCGTGCTCACGGTCGCCGGCGCCGTCCTGCTCTACGCGTACGACGCGGCACCGCGCGCGCTGAAGGAACTCGGTCTCGGCGAGGTCGCTGCGTTCCTCGTCTGGGGTCCGCTGATGATCGGCGGCGGTTACTACGTGATCACCGGGCGCTGGTCCGGCCTCGCGTTCCTCGCCTCGGTCCCGTACGGGCTGGGGGTCGCGTCCATCCTGATCGGCAAGCACATCGACCAGCGCGCGTTCGACTCCTCGCAGGACCAGCGGACGCTGCCGGTGCTGCTCGGGGAAGCCGGTGCGCGGCGGCTGAACCTGTCCGTGGTCGTGCTGATGTACGTCATCGCTGCGATCGCCGTCGCGGTCGGCGCTCTCACCCCGTTCGTCGCGGTGGTCCTCGTCGCGGCACCGCGCGCACTGCGCGCGCTGCAGGTGATGTCGCGGCCGACCCCGGCCGAGCCGCCGGCGGGATACATCGGCTGGCCGCTCTGGTACCACCGCGTCTGCCTGGTGCACAACCGCGCCTTCGGCTGGCTGTTCATCCTCGGCCTGGCGGTGGGCGCGATCTGGCCCGGCTCCCGGTTCTGAATCCCGCATTCACCGCGCCGCAGGCCGGTGCCCGCGGGATTCACGAAAGGCGAAACCCCCTGGACCGGGCGCCGTAGCGTGAACGGCGTGCACTCGATCCCGGAGTTCTTCCTTCTCGCCGTCGTCGTCACGATGACCCCGGGACCCGCCACGGCGCTCGTCCTGCGGGTCGCGGCACGGGACGGCCGGCGCGCGGCGCTGGGCACCGTCGTCGGCAACAGCATCGGCATCTTCATGTGGGCGTGCCTGTCGGCGCTCGGTGTCTCGTCGCTGATCCTCGCCTCGCAGGTCGCCTACGACGTGCTGCGGATCGCCGGAGCGTGCGTGCTCGTCTATCTGGGCGCCCGATCCTTGTTACGCCGCCACGGCGAGCACGCCGAATCGGTCACGCCCACGCGGGGACGGGTCGGCTGGCGCACTGGTCTGATCACGGCGGCGGCGAATCCGAAGCTGGCGGTCTTCTTCATCGCGCTGTTCCCGCAGTTCCTCGAGCCCGGCACGACCGTGCTGCCGATCGCGCTGCTGATGGCCGTGGTGATCGTCTGCTGCGACCTGGTCTGGTTCGGGACGCTGATCTGGGCCGTCGACCGGGCGACGACCGTGCTGCGGCCGCGGGTCCGCCGTGCGATGGAGCGCGTGACCGGTGGCGTGATGGTCGCGCTCGGTATCAGCCTCGCGGCCGAGGCCGCCCGCTGATCAGGTCCCGTACGGACGGATCTGGTAGTCGCCGCGCGTCCGCGCGACCAGCGTGCCGTCCTCGCCGACGACCTCGGCGACGAGTTCGAACGGCACCTTGCCGTTGACCGCGGCGGCCCGGATGCGTTCGATCTCGGCCTCGGCGATCGTGGCGGACGCCGACAGCGCTCCCTTACCGGGGGCAAGGAACTCGATGTTCAGGCTGCGCACCAGCGGATAGTGCGTGCTGACGTCGAACGTCGCGTAGTGCAGCGCGCCGCCGAGCACCTCGGCGAGGGTGAAGATCACGCCCGCGTAGACCACGCCGAAGTGGTTGCCGTTGCCCTCGAACGGAACCTCCGCGCGCACGTAGCCCGGACGCAGTTCGACGAACGTGACGCCCATCTGGTGCGCGCGTGGAATCGTCTGCTCAAGCAGCTGATTCATCGTGGCGAGCGCGTCGACAGGGCCGCTGGCGGGATCGGACATCGCCGAATGCTATCGGCCGGCTGACCGCTCTGGTAACCGCGCCGCAACATCGCGGAAACACCCCGCCGTTACCGTCCCGCGAATGCCCATCGACACCGGCGACACCGCGTGGCTGATGCTGTGCACGGCGCTGGTGCTGTTCATGGCGCCGGGGTTGGCGTTCTTCTACGGCGGCATGGTGCGCAGCAAGCACGTGCTGTCGATGCTCGCGCAGAACTTCGCGGTGATCGCGGTCGTCAGCGTCGTCTGGGTCGTGGTCGGCTACACGTTGGCGTTCGGGCCGGATCTCGGGGGCGGGTTGCTCGGCGGGCTGCACTTCGCCGGCTTCGCGAATCCGCAGGACGCCGTCCCCGGGCTGCACCTGCACGTCCCGCCGATCGCCTACGCGACGTTCCAGATGATGTTCGCTGTGGTCACGACCGCGCTGTTGACCGGCGCGGGCGCGGACCGGATGCGCTTCTCGGGATTCCTCGCCTTCGCCGGACTGTGGGTCCTGCTCGTCTACGCGCCGCTGGCGCACTGGGTGTTCTCGCCCGTCGGCTGGCTGGCCAAGCGTGGCCTGCTCGACTTCGCCGGCGGCACCGTCGTCGAGATCAACGCGGGCGCCTCGGCACTCGCGTTGGTGCTCGTACTCGGGAGACGACGTGGCTGGCCGCACGACGCGATGGCGCCGCACTCGTTGCCGCTGACGCTGCTCGGCGCCGGCATCCTGTGGTTCGGCTGGTTCGGCTTCAACGCCGGATCGGCGCTGTCGGCGGGAGACCTCGCGGCACAGGCGCTCGTGAGCACACACCTGGCCGCGTGCGGCGGGCTGCTCGGCTGGGTCGCGCTCGAATGGCGCGCCACCCGGCACGCGACGACGCTGGGTGCCGCATCCGGAGCCATCGCCGGTCTCGTCGCGATCACCCCGGCGGCCGGGTACGTCAACAGCGCCGACGCCATCGTGATCGGCTTCCTCGCCGGCGCCGCCGGGCTCTACGCCGTGCGGCTGAAGTTCCGGCACGGCTACGACGACTCGCTCGACGTCGTCGGTGTCCACGGCGTCTGCGGCGTCGTCGGCACGCTCGCCGTCGGACTGTTCGCGACGCACACGGTCAACCGCGCCGGACGTGGCCTGTTCGACGGAGGCGGACTGCACCTGCTGGGCACGCAGGCCCTCGGCGTGGTCGTCGCGGCCGGGTACGCGTTCGTCGTCACGGCCGCGATCGCATTCGCGGTGCAGCGGACGATCGGGCTGCGGGTGGCCGATCATATGGAGCTACAAGGCCTGGACCGGGCCGTGCACGCCGAGACCGCCTACGAACACGGCGGCGGGTTCGGCTCGAGCAACAGGAGCTTCTAGCGCCATGCAGCTGATCACCGCGATCATCAAGCCGTTCATGCTCGACCAGGTCCGTCCCGCGCTCGAACAACTCGGCGTGTACGGCATGACCGTCACCGAGGTCTCCGGGTTCGGCAGGCAGAAGGGGCACACCGAGATCTACCGCGGCGCCGAGTACCAGGTCAGCTTCAACCCCAAGCTGCGGCTGGAGATGGTGGTCGACGACGCGCGGGTCGACGCGGTGCTGGACGCGCTGGTGTCCTCCGCGCGGACGGGGTCGATCGGCGACGGCAAGATCTGGACGACGCCGGTCGGCGCGCTGGTCCGCGTCCGCACCGGCGAGCGCGGCACGGACGCCCTCTAACGCTCCCGATCCGGGAGTCTCCCGCCCGCCTGCCGGGCCGAGGACTCCCCGATCGGGTAATGCGCGCGGTGCAGGGCCGCCGCCGTGATGCGCCGATAACGCCGAGCCGACCGCATCGACGAGTAGACCGAGCCGTGCACGTGTCCGCGCGCCCGCAGCGTCTCGACCGGGACGCCCGCGGCCTGCAACCGGCGCGCGTACTCCTCGCCCTCGTCGCGCAACGGATCGAACTCCGCGGTCAGCACGAACGTGCTCGGCAGGCCGGCCAGTTCGTCGGCCAACAGCGGTGACGCATACGGATCCCGCCGCTGCGCCTCGTCCGGGATGTAGCACTCGTAACCGCGGAGCAGCCACGCGCGCGAGAGCAGGTAGCCGGACGCGAACCGCTCGGTCGACGGCATGCTCATCGTCAGGTCGAGCACCGGCGTCTCGAGCAGCTGGAAGCGCAGTGCGGGACCGCCACGGTCGCGTGCCATCAACGCGACGGCCGCGGCCAGCGCGCCGCCGGACGACGCGCCGCCGATCGACAGCCGGGACGCATCGACGTCGAGTTCCTGCGCGCGCTCGAACACCCAACTCAGCACCGCATAGACGTCCTCGGCAGCGGTCGGCCAGCGGTGCTCGGGCGCGAGCCGGTAGCCGACGCTGAACACCGCGCAGCGCGCGTCCCGCGCGTATTCGCCGCAGGGTCCGTCCACCTCGCCGATGCTGCCGGCGAAGAACGCGCCGCCATGCGCGAACACGTGCGCGGGAAGCGGGCCGGCGACGTCCGGACGGTAGACGCGCACCGGGATGGTCCCGCCGCGCACCTCGATCATCCGGTCGGTGACTGTGACACCACGCGGCGGGCGACGCCCGGCAGCCGAGGCCGCGGCCCGCACCTCTTCGACGGACGGCAGGCCGTGCCGCCGTTCGCGGCGGTCCGCCAGCCAGCAGCCCAACCAGATGCGTGGGTACCGCGGCAATGGACTTCCCTCCCTGCGTCGCAGCGTATCGGCCAAGGGGTTCGTGCGAGGATCGGCGGCCGTGAGCACCACACGTCCGGAGCCGACGCTGGCCGAGCCGGTCACCCGGGTTCCGCGCCGGTGGACGGTGCGTTTCGGGCTCCTGTGGTTCGGCTACTGGATGGCCTATCTCGCGCCGGTGCAGCTGGTGCTGCCGAACCAGTTCGACTCGTTGGACCACGCGCACAAGGTCCGCGACTTCGGTCTGGTCAGCGGGCTCACCGGCATCGCCGCGATCATCACGCTGCCGCTGTTCGGCGCGCTGTGCGACCGCACCCGGTCGCGGTACGGACGGCGCCGGGTGTGGATGGCGGGCGGCACGCTCGTCTTCGCGGCCGGCCTGCTGCTCACGGGTGCGCAGGGTTCCTGGTGGACGGTCGGGCTCGCCTGGTTGCTGGCGACCCTCGGTCTGAACGCGGCGACCGCCGGAGCGACGGCCGCGATCGCCGACGAGGTGCCCGACGAACAGCGCGGGATGATCTCGTCCGCGATCTACGGGCCGCAGGCGGTCGGCATCCTCGTCGGCGTCGCCGCGCTGACTGCCTTGAACATCGATGGGGGTCCCCCCGCCAATGGGGGCGTAGCCGGCGGGGGAGGCGTGCTGGGTTATGGCGTCCTCGCGGTCGTGCTGCTGCTGACCGCGGCGCCGTTCGTCGTCCGCTACCGCGACGTCACGCGTGTCGTCGAACCGCTGCCCCTGTCCGTCCGATCGATCGCCGGCTCAATGTGGATCGACCCGCGGGCCAACCCGGACTTCGCCTGGGCGTTCGGTGGCCGGCTACTGGTGAACCTCGGCAACGCGTTCGGCACCACCTACCTGTTGTACTTCCTGCAGGACGACCTCAAGCTGTCCGATCCCGACACCGGGCTGCTGATCCTCACGCTGGTCTATCTCGTGTTCACGCTCGCGGCGACGGTGCTGGGTGGCGTCCGCTCGGACCGCAGCGGCCGACGCCGTCCGTACGTCGCGATCGCCGCGGTGCTGCAGGCGATCGCGTCGTTCCTGCTGACGTTCTTCCCGTC
>Ga0164242_10008641_pt1 | contig 11037 bp, 10 predicted proteins | sample OricomgcompostMG_FD_108783 | JGI IMG/M metagenome (GOLD analysis project Ga0164242, IMG submission 108783) | Miracle-Growth compost microbial communities from Emeryville, California, USA - Original compost - Miracle growth compost (MG) ...
AGAGCGCTAGCCGTTTAACCTCAAAAGATGTGACGTGCCGATGAATTAATTCTCCGCCGAATATACTTTTTCTCTTATCGCTATAATTCTTGGGACGTAACGCGATGTCTCTCCATCTAGCCCATGCATTGAACCAAGCACATTTATGTCGTATATTATATATCAAATATGCATATTTATCTGAGGGTAACTCGATTTTCCTAATTGATAAGTGAGAATTACGGCAATACTGCGAACCATTTCAGATACCCTTTAAACTTTCCGCCAACCAAGAAAGGCCTTAACTGTATAAAATCGTGCGTTCACGAACTGCCGAACCAGATACCGATTGCCGCATATTAATTTAGCTCCATATTAAAGACTGTAAATTAATCGTTTTAGTTAATTCCCCAAGTTCGAGATTAAATAATATTTTTTGACAGTACAATTTCGCAGCATGAAGAAACCAGTGATTTTAATCGTTGATGACAGCAAACCAATCCTCTGTCTTTTAAAAGTAATTTTACAATCTAAATTCGACGTCTTTGCGGCAATGGATGGATTTGAGGCTATGACTTGGCTAATGGAAGGGCATAGACCCGATCTGATTATTTCTGATTTGGAAATGCCCAATATTAATGGGATGGAATTTATCGCTTATATCTCCAATAGCAGTTATTATGACCACGTTCCTGTTTTGGTGCTGTCCGGTATAAGTGAACCTGAAATTCAGGCACGTTCTAAAGAACTACATATTACCGACTTTGTAACGAAACCATTCGATCCGGCTGAGTTGCTAGAAAAAATTAACAAGGCGTTATACAAATCGCCCCTAGTACATAAATCTGTCTTATTGTGATATGGGAAGCCTTATTAACTCAATTAGTTTATTATAATCATGAATAGCTTTACGACTGCTACCTACCCACGGCCGACATCAATTGGTAATCCACGAGTTGAGCAGATGCCTGAAACATCTTTTGAAATTCTTATTATAGGGAGGTCTACTCCATTTCCCTTTTTCAATACACTCACAGACCGGGAATTAATCAAATTCGAGCATTACTCTGAGGCTATATATTACCTCCAGCAGACTCTTGCAGGGACGAAAAGTGCCCCCCAAATAATAATCGCCAGTTCCGACGATGACGCCGACGACGATATAATCAAATTTGGCCTATTTCTGAATTCCCAAAGCAAATTCTCTAATGTTCCGTTTATTCTCGTGGAGGAACAGAACGTTCTTATAAGGAGGGATCGCTATAAACAGATCACTGGAATAGACGACGTCGTGCGAAGTGACATATCACGGAACGAGCTTATTCAGAAGATGAAAACACTCGTGAAATATAGAGCGCTCAAGAACAATCGATTAACTAACGAGAAACAAGCAAAGACCAACAAGATTCCTACTGACCGACTTCCACTCTATAAAGTAGATTCATTGGTCAAACGTGTCATGGACATTTTTATCGCCGGCACCGCTTTGTTACTCCTTATGCCATTCTTTCTACTAATCGCTATTCTGATAAAAATTGATTCTAAAGGACCTATTTTTTATACCTCCTATCGAGCGGGCTCGAATTACCGAATTTTCAGGTTTATCAAATTTCGAACAATGGTGGCCGAAGCAGATCTTAAATTAGCAAACTTAAAAAATCGTAATCAATACACTTCACCTGGTCAAGCTCAACCTGTGTTCTTTAAAATAACCGACGATCCCCGCATCACCCGTTTAGGTAAAATACTCAGAAACACCAGTCTAGATGAGTTGCCGCAGCTACTAAACGTGTTAAAAGGCGACATGTCCCTGGTAGGCAATCGGCCTCTTCCATTATACGAGGCAAAGGCCCTAACTACCGACTATCATGCGGAAAGATTCAACGCACCTGCTGGAATCACAGGCTTATGGCAAATTAGTAAGAGAGGTAAAAAAGAGATGTCAGTTGAGGAGAGAATTGCTCTGGACATAGACTATGCCAGACATAATTCATTTTCCGATGATCTTAAGATCATCTTAAAAACTCCGAAGGCATTAATACAAAAGGAAAACGTCTAAATCACTCGAATTTTAAATTCATGAGAGCTACGCATCCTCTAGTATCCATTGTTACATTGAACTATAATCACGTAAATGTAACCGCGGACTTCCTAGAATCTTGTCGTAAATTAACATATCCGAATTACGAAATATTGGTATGCGATATGAATTCAAAAGAGGATCCGTCAAACGTCATTCTCGGCGGAAATTACCCACATACATCCCTTTATCTGAATAGCACCAACTTAGGATTTGCGGGCGGCAATAACTGGGGAATAAATTTCGCTAAGGGAGATTTCATCTTGATTATCAACAATGACACGGAAGTAGTACCCAACCTTATTGAAATGTTGCTTATCCCCTTTGAACAGGACGCTAGCACAGGGGTGGTATGCCCGAAAATAAAATATTTTAGCAATAAGAACATTATCCAATATGCGGGATTTAGAAAGATGAATCGGTTTACAGGGCGGACAGTGACTATTGGAAACAGAGAGCTCGATCAAGGACAATTTGACAAAACAGTGCCAACTTGGGGGGCACATGGCGCCGCAATGATGGTCAAATCTGATATAATCCGGCAAGTTGGCAGGTTTCCAGAAAGTTTTTTTTTATATTATGAAGAGTGGGATTGGGCTACCCGTATATTGAAAGCTGGCTATAAAATTTATTTTCAAGGTCTCACCACGGTTTATCACAAAGAATCTATGAGCGTGGGTATCTTGAATCCACTGAAGGAATATTATCTGACTCGAAACCGTATATTGTATATGCGTAGAAATTCTAATAAAATAGAGTTTGCATGCTTTTGTCTTTTTTTCGCCTTATTCGCAGCTCCTAAGATAACTCTACGACACATGATACATTGGAATATGGCCTTTTTAAAGGCCTTTTGGAGAGGAGTGGGAGATAATTTTAAAATGTCTTCATATTCAGCAGTCTAACTGCGTACTGCCACGTTTCTAAAGCTGGATTCTATGAAAATCGCAATTGAAGCTCAAAGGGTATTTAGAAAGAAGAAGCATGGAATGGACATCGTTGCTCTTGAACTCATTCGACATTTACAACTAATAGACAAAGTTAATGAATACTTCATTCTGGTCAGGCCCGACCACGATAGTTCTGTACTAGCAAAAACCGATAATTTTCATATTATTGAGATTCCGGGACGGCCTTATCCTGTTTGGGAGCAGTATTACCTCCCTAAAATAATTAAAAAGATAAAACCTGATATAATACACTGTACTAGCAATACTGCTCCCATTAATGCCGGAGTTCCAACGATTCTTACACTACATGACATCCTGTTCATGCAGAAGATCGACCTTCTAAAAGGAACCTTGTATCAGCGGCTTGGCAACATGTATAGAAAATGGATTGTTCCTAAGATTATATATAAAAGTAAGAAAATCATAACTGTTTCAAATTACGAGAAAGGTGAAATTCAGCGGTTCTTCTCACTTCCGTTCGACGGGGTGAAGGTAATATATAATTCATATAATCCTAACTTTAAGCAAATAGCAGACAAGGCTATACTCACACCTTGTAAGCAAAAATATAATTTACCAAATCAGTTTGTGCTCTACTTGGGTAATACCCACCCTAATAAGAATCTGAGAAACGTTCTAAAAGCCTTTCACTCTCTACGCGACAAACATCATATCTCAATATCGCTAGTAATGCCCGATATCAAACAGGAATATCTCGATAGAATATTACGCGAGCAAGGAACTCCTCACTTGAAGGATGCCATAATACTCACAGGTTATGTTCCAAATGACGAACTAAAATATATTTTTAACCTGGCAACGATATTCCTATATCCATCGTTTTACGAAAGTTTTGGCATTCCGATGATAGAAGCTATGGCATGCGGAATCCCCGTTATAGCATCATCTAGAGCGGCTATGCCAGAAATATCGGGTGATTCCACACTAATGATCAACCCCGACAGCCCGGACGAGATAGCCAACGCTATAAAGAGGATACTCTCGGACTCTCAGTTATATGCTCAGTTAAAAGATGCAGGACTACGGCGCGCTTCTTTTTTCAGCTGGAGCAAAACAGCATCCGAGATGGTTAAGATCTATGAAACTGCCGCTGTAAGAGAAGGATCATTGTTGGATACTAAAATATAGTTCTTATGGTAGTGTACCTTTCAATAATGTTACTTATTTTCGGTTACCTGTCCTTTAATGTTACCTATCTATTTTTATTTGCACTGGCTGGTGCTTTTAAGAAAGGTCGGAAGTATTCTTCAACTCCATATAAGAGAAAAATAGGGATTTTAGTGCCTTCATATAAGGAAGATGCAATCATTATAGAAACGGTCCGAAATGCAATCCGCCAAGACTATCCAAAAGATCGGTTTGAAGTTATTGTCATTGGAGATCAACTGCAAACGAGTACATTGACAAAGCTAGCTGAATTCCCAATTCGACTAATTGAAGTAAAATTCGATAAAAGCACCAAAGCGAAGGCGTTGAAATATGCATTACAACACTCACCCGATAATTTCTGCGATGTCGTTATGATATTGGATGCAGACAATCTAATGGGAAATGGATGCCTTGAGAAGATAAATGCCGCGTTTGAAAGCGGATATAGTATGGTTCAGCTACATCGTTCGGCAAAAAATAAAAACACTCCAACCGCTATCCTAGACGCGATGAGCGAGGAAATCAACAACCACATCTTTAGAAAAGGACATCGAGCACTGAATCTTTCTTCAGCGTTAATTGGTTCGGGAATGGCTTTCGGATATTCTTCATTTAAATCAGTCATGATGGATTCCGACATTGAGAATAATCCAGGCGAAGACAGGGAGATATTTCTGGGCCTCCTCAAAGAAGGAAAGATCTGCGAATATATCGATGACGGATTGGTTTACGACGAAAAGGTACAATCTCCACACATTCTGAAAACGCAAAGAACTCGGTGGATATCGGCCCAGCTTCAATATGCAAAACGGTTTTGGATAACAGAGTTTTTAGGAACATTCTCTTTTAATATCCACTATTTCGATTATGCATTGCAAACTCTCCTTCTACCTCGAATAATTGTATTATTGGGCTCTGCTATTATGATGGTTTTAGCACTCGTTCTTCACTTTTTTATTGGTACGGGACTATTTCCCGGACTGTCTTGTTGGATAGTTCTTTTTTTTATCTTTATTCTAAGTATGATAATGAGCGTCTGGTCCCATGTCTCTTTCAAAGAGATTCTAACAGCACTTCGGAGTCTACCTAGAACTGCTTACTCCTTCGTCATTGCTATAGCTAAGTCGCGCGCAAATCAGGAAGATTTCGTTTCCACTCCCAAAGCCTTCTTGAGGGAGGATATCGAAACTTCTAAAACGCACTAAGTTCTTTTATTCCCTATGCGAATGCCATGAATAAATATAAAAAATATAGATCGTATGCCAAATGGTTTGATTCTGAAGAGTTACACCGAAATCTAAGAGACAAATCTATTAAGGGTGGGATTAGTACAACAGGTAGTCAGGCGATCCGTTTCGGTTTAAGTCTGGTATCTACGTATATTCTGGCGCGTATTTTGATTCCTGCTGATTTCGGACTTATTGGCATGGTGGTAGCATTTACTGGTTTTGCAAGCATCATTCAGGATATGGGGCTTTCTATGGCTGTAATTCAGAAAGAACGGATTAGTCATCAACAAGTTACTAACCTATTTTGGATTAATGTGATGATATGTTCTGCCCTCGCTTTAATATTCGGGCTACTGTCACCATTCATAGTTGCGTTCTACCACAATGATCACCGTCTATATCCAATTATCTGGTCATACGCTATTGGCATCGCAATCAGTGGGCTTTCGATTCAGCATAGCGCATTAATGACCCGGAGAATGCTCTTTACCACGCTTGCGAAATGTAATATCGGCGCCACGCTGCTAAGCGTAGTTTGCGGCGTGGCTTCAGCTCTTTGGGGGTGGGGCTATTGGGCCATTGTAATATTAAATATCTCCTCAATATTCTTCAATACGATCTTATTGTGGATTATTTGCGATTGGCGCCCATCATTACCCAAAAGGAGGCAATCAATCACGGAATTTGTTCATTTCGGAGCCGCAATATCGGGTTTTAATATTGTCAACTATTTTTCTAAAAACTCAGACAATATAATAATAGGCAAATATGTTGGGCCAACTGCAGTTGGATTCTATACGAAAGCTTACGGTTTGTTAATGCTACCGATTACCCATTTAAAAACGCCCTTAACCACAGTCGCCCTGCCTGCAATGAGTAAGTTGCAAAACGACCCAATTCAATACATAAACTACTACAAAAAATATGTTTTTGTTGTTGCCTTTTTTTCCATGCCCCTCATAGCAATTCTAGGGATTTTTGCAAAAGAGATAATCTATGTGATATTAGGAAGTCAGTGGCTTCCGAGCAGTGCAATTTTCCAAGTGCTGGCTATCGCCAGCTTCATCGAACCGGTTTCAAGCTCTAGTGGACTTGTTATGGTTTCATCTGGAAAAACAAAAAAGTATTTCCTTACGGGGTGCGTTTCGTCTGTTCTATTCATTGCTGGGTTTTTTATTAGTGCTAAATGGGGTGTTATGGGCATTACAGCATCATTTGCTATCACCACTTATATTCTGCTCTTACCTACGCTGATATATTCATTCCGAAATACCCCTATTAAGCTATCTATGTTCTTTGGCGAAATATTACTACCCATGCTACACTCTTTCGCGTTGGTTGTCGTCCTCCTTCTTACCAACCGAATTTTTTCGTTATTTGTATCCTCGATCCCAGCGGCCATATTCTCCAGCATTCTCGGAATCTCCTTTTACTATTTCAGCTGGAAGATATATCCTCAAGGCCGAAATAAGTTCGATAATATTAAAATATTATTAGACTTTATTACGAAAAAATTGGGATTAAGAAATATGACTATCTGAAAAAGTCTCGAATATCTAATCGCAAAACCTTTACCGCCAAAAAAATCACATTCAATGCCCATTTTACGAAGCGATCAAACTAAAGAAAATAAAAATAGAATGACGGATCTACGCCCTCAGCATGATAACCTCCCTGATAGGATAAGTAAGTAAATACGCGAATATCCGTAAATATCTCGATCTAAATCGTTATATCGAACCAAATTCAAGAGAAAATTGCTTGTCATTTCCCGATTAACATTAATAGCATGGATAATATCAAAGTCAGTGTAGTGATCCCTGTTTATAATACTGAAGATTACGTAAATGATGCCATTAAAAGCATATTAGATCAAACGCTTGTTGACATCGAAATAATCGTGATAAATGACGGATCTACAGATCGCAGTTTGAGCATAATAAGCAAATTGGCTAACCTTGACGGGAGAATCCGGATAGTTAATCGCGAAAACAAGGGCATTTCTAATTCAAGAAACGAAGGCATATCGAAAGCCAGAGGAAAATATATCTATTTTATGGACAGCGACGATGTATTGTCACCTAATGCGTTGTGTGAATGTCTTGACCGGTGCGAAAATGAAAATCTAGATTTCGTATTCTTTAACGCCGAAGCTTTCGGAGAGTCGTCAGATCTGTCTCTCTTCACATATTTCCAAAGAACTGGGTACGTCGACGGTGCTACACGCTCCGGTCTTGATATGCTCAAATTACTAAACTCATCGGGCAATCTACAAATATCAGCATGCCTCAATTTTATCAATCTCTCTTTTTTGAAGCGAATTGAACTATGCTTTTATCCGAATATTTTGTACGAAGACGAACTATTCGTCTACCAGTTGTATTTGAAAGCAGAACGAGTCAGCTATTTGTCCCAAAGATTTTACAGGAGAAGGGTGAGAAATGAATCCATTATGACAGGCAAATTTTCCTTTGCTAACATAAATAGCTACTTCGTAATTGAGTCTGAATTAATTCGATTGATGGAAGAAACAGATTCTGGGGAAGTGAAGATTATGATTTCAAAGAGACTTCATGAGATCATTGTGAGCATGTTACGTAAGGCGAGAAAAGGAACTGCTCGTATTAAGCTCCTAGTATTTCGTCACTGTATAATAAAATTGCGTCCCTTTCTGCTACCCAAAGATTTCAAATTGCTTTTTTCGCTCATATTATCCATTGCAGTTTCGGTACTCCGAGGAAAAAAAGCTTGAAAAAGTAATTATATTTAACCTTAATTTATCGTCATAATCATGGAGCCTATTGTGTCAGTTGTAATACCCTGCTTCAATCATGGAATTTATTTGGAGGAAACTATCGACTCCATTCTAAGATCTGATTATGAGAGCTACGAAATCATCGTCATCGATGATTTTTCAACCGATGATCTGACTCGGAAAGTACTAAATATTCTTGACAAGCCGCAGACTAGAGTTATACAGAACCGCATTAAAGGCGTTGCAAATGCCAGAAATTATGGTATCGAAGAAGCAAAGGGAAGGTATATACTTCCTTTGGATGCAGACGATAAGATTTCCAGATCGTATATTCGAAAAGCTGTTGAAATCCTGGAAAGTAGTCCTAATGTTGGAATCGTATATGCAAAGGCACGATTGTTCGGTAGAAAAGTGGGAGAATGGAAACTGCCATCTTACTCAATTGAAAGAATATTGGCGTCTAATGTCATTTTCTGCTCGGCTTTTTTTAGAAAGGAGGATTGGGATATTGTTGGTGGGTATAAACCCAATATCCCCTTTGGGAAGGAGGACTGGGAGTTCTGGATTTCGTTGATAGAAATTGGGCGAGATGTTTTTCGTCTTAACGAATTTCATTTTTTTTATAGAATCCATACCATATCCAGAGACACACTGGCTAGTGAAGGTGACAAAAGGAAAATTACCAATTCTTATATTTATTCCTTGCATAAGGATTTCTTTGATAGCAATCTTCCAAACCCCTTACAGCTCTATCAGGAAAATACATATTTAAAGATTGTACTGAACAAGTTTCATTACAGAATACTCAGAAAACTTTTCTCTCCTTTAGTAAATTTTGTCAGGAGAACATTTAGAATTCCGACCTAGCGATAGTTAACCACAATTTACGCTAACCTTTTTCATTTAACCTAAAATAAATTAAAACCATGGTAGATGTTATTATCGTCACCTATAATGGCATGAAATGGATAGATAAGTGCCTTGGTAGTCTCGAAGGACAACCGCTGGTATCCCGAGTTTCGGTAATTGATAATGGATCGTCAGATGGAACAATCGAATATATCCAAAGCAAGTTCACTTTCGTTAATTTGATCATTAATAATATTAATCATGGATTTGGCCATTCGAATAACCAAGGGCTATCAATTTCATTAACGGGAGACTGCCGCTATGTATTTCTATTAAACCAGGATGCGTGGGTGGAAGCCAATACAATCGCTAGCCTCATTGATGTTTATGAGAAGAACTCCTCGATTGGCATATTAAGTCCTATACATCTCAGGGGAGATGGCCTATCACTAGATATGAAATTTTCCATCTTCGTGGCACAATCTGAAAACTATAAGCTGATCTCCGATCTATTCTTGCAGAGAGAGATGATGGATCCGACATATGAAGTGAAATTCGTCAATGCAGCAGCTTGGCTCCTCAAAAAGGAATGCATTCAAAAGGTTGGAGGTTTTGCTCCGGTATATCATCATTATGGAGAAGATATGGATTACGCAAATCGGGTTCTATTTCATGGATATAAAATCGCAATTTGTCCTTCAGCCGTTATACATCACGACAGAAAGAATGTCATTGAGTATCCAGAAGTCAATCAAGCTAGTCGCTATCTAAAACTAAAAAAAATTTGGCATCTCATTTATCTCACAGATATTAGACATTCATTTATCAGACGTTACATTAAATTGCTGATTATAGCAACGGCTAGTTGTTTGACATCCATGTTTAGATTGCGCTTAAAGAATAGCCTGACGTATTTCCGGGAGTTCTTCATCGTCTTGGCTTTGGGCCCTAGGGTGTTGTCGAACAATATTCGAACAAAGAGAGGGGGCCCTGTTTTTCTACAAAAGTAGTGACTTATCCGAAACCTATGCTGTAATATGTCAAGAACCTAATATAAAAGTATCGCACTTTTGTTTCTTCTTGCGCAACGAGGACCATTAATGCGGCGGGCTGCGTCAATCATACGATCGACAATGGCATCAGCTACTGTACTTTCCCGATCACTTCATGCCGTATTCCGCCGACAGGTGGTCGAGAACTTATGATAGTAGGTAGCTTACCAGGCCTGTCCCCGATCGTTTTAAAAAACGACTCTTCCAAGATTACTCAGGATTAGTAGATCACCACGTTCAATCCTGGCGACTTTCCCAGCATAAGAGCTGTATGCCTTGCGCATCTTCATTCTGGGCATTAAAATACAACACCCTGTAACCCAGATGGCGCGCGTGATGCTCTACTGCGGAAGCCAGATAACTCTTGTCACAGCCTGTTGATCCAGCAACTATAAGCCCTATTCTTTATCTCGCTTCCCTTAAAAAAAAATTCGATGCATAAATATCCAATTTCATAGCTTATGTATCGGCCCCTTTAACTAAACTAATTTGCGCTTAAAAGGCGAAATGGCGTAAGCGCTACCCTTCAGACCAGTACCAGAAAAGGTATCGGGAGCGTCATCCCGAGTACGTAAATCGTAATCGTCAATTGCAACAACAGCGTAACAAGAAGCGCAAGACAGCACCCGTCTTCGTGGTTGTAAAGACGAATGCTTTAGTTTTTCAACCCCAGGATGACGGGGCCTATATGTTATCAAAAGTCAAGAAGAACATTATTGTAAATAGGAAGTGCGACCTGCAAAGGTTTGATTTGAATTGTTTCAGCGTCGTAAGACGCAGAGAAACCGGGTATTCTGTTACCCGTTTCCTGCCACGGCATGCATTGATGGTAACAACTTTGTATGAAGCCCGTGGGACAAAGTACCGAAGGCAGCAGTGCCTCTTGAGTTTTAACACCGGACATAAACTGTATATTCTCAAGTCATGTAGTCCACTATTCTCAGGATGGGTGCCATTAATTCTCAGCCATAGG